>FLOH01000055.1_pt1 | contig 357410 bp, 349 predicted proteins | sample 756751 | NCBI WGS metagenome assembly FLOH01 (sample SAMEA4026879, study PRJEB14308) | marine metagenome | biome: coastal water; material: water | depth 74 m | reverse complement strand
ACTTTACAACGCGGAAGATTCTAACTGGTTAGCCGCAAATAGAATTAAAATGGATCAACTACAGGTAATGCCTGGAGAAATTGCTTCATTTACCTTCTGGTCAAATGCCCCTAATGATGAAGATATTCTTAAGGAATATATGACCCCAATGCTTGAAGGTCATAAGTGGCTTGATAGTGCAGGTTTTAACTTTGATGTAATGGTGGGAGATATTGATGAAGATATGTCTGTGATGAGAAAGAAGATGCTTTATGCAAATGGGAGTGGTTCTGTAATGAAAGTACCAACTGATGGACAGAAAACCCTGCTTATTGACCTATCAACTCAAACTGCTTATTTCAAAATTGATGATTATTTGGTTCGTCAAACAAGAGTTAGTACTGGTGCCGCTGATACGCCAACACCATCTGGTGACCATGAAGTAGTTTTTAAACAATATCAACGTGTTGGAGGTAAAGCTCCGCATTATATTATGCCAAACTTTATGGGTCTGAAAATCCAGGGGCAAAGAAGCTTTTCAGGATTTGGACTTCATTCTCTACCAAGTCTTGGTAAAAGAAGTGGGGGTGTATTCTGGACAGAAGCTAGAACTCATATTGGCATTCCAGTTAGTCACGGTTGTGTGAGAATGCTTCCTGAAGATTCTGATTTCCTATTTAGCGTGATGGATATCGGCACAAAGGTGAAAGTCGTCAAGAAACTTACAGAGGATATGCTATAAAAATCAATATTGGGGCGGAGTAAAATCCGCCCTTTTTTTGTATTTGGAATTAGGATATAATGCGGGTCCTAATTTCATTCTTTATGAGTACGAACATCTTTCAAGGCCTTAATGAATCTCAGCTGGAAGCGGTAACACATTTTACTGGTCCCCTTTTGGTAATTGCAGGTGCGGGCAGTGGCAAGACCCGAGCTTTGACTAATCGAATTGCCTGGATGATTGAAGAAAAAAATATTAGTCCTTGGAATATTTTGGCGGTGACATTTACCAATAAAGCTGCCAATGAGATGAAACAGCGAATTATAAAACTACTTTCAAATAATGACCAAATGGCAGTACTGGAGGGCTTTGGTGATATGTTGGCGACTGGTGAGGTAGAAAAATTAAATGATAGCAGTTTGCCAACAGTTGGTACCTTCCATTCGATTTGTGTGAGAATTTTAAGAAAAAATCTTCACCTTTTAGACTTTGAAAATTCATTTGTAATTTACGGGACGGCTGACCAGCAAATTTTGATGAAGCGCCTGATGAATGATTTGATGATGGACCCTAAAAAGATTAATCCAAAGGCTGTTTTGGCCCATATTTCAAATGCCAAAAATCAACTGATTGGACCTGATGAATATGGCCAATATTGTAATGATTATTTTTCAGAAAAGGTGGCTGAAATTTATCCACGTTATCAAGCAACCCTAGCTAGGAATAATGCCTTGGATTTTGATGACATCATCATGAAGACTGTTGAGTTGTTTCAAAAATTCCCTGATATCCTTGATAAGTATCAAGAGAAGTTTAAATTTATTTGTGTGGACGAGTACCAGGATACTAATAAAGCTCAGTATATCTTAATTAAGCTTTTGGCCGAAAAGTACCGCAACATTTGTGTGATTGGAGATGTGGATCAGAGTATCTATGGTTGGCGTGGAGCGACTATCCAAAATATTATGGACTTTGAAAAAGATTATCCTGAGGTAAAGACAGTTGTCTTGGAGCAAAATTATCGCAGTACTCAAAATATTCTTGATGCTTCTAACCAAATTATTTCTAGAAATGTTAATCGTAAGGAGAAAAACCTTTGGACCGAAAAAGGTGATGGCGAAAAAATTATGCACTGGCTGGCCGACAATGAAAGACATGAAGCACAGATGGTTTCTACAGAAATTGCTAAGCTTTTAATTGGTAGTGAGTACCCGCTTTATAATGACTTTGTGGTGCTTTATCGGACTAATGCTCAGTCGCGTGTCTTTGAAGAAGTTTTTATTCGCTATGGAATTCCTTACCGAATTGTTGGAGGCACTAAGTTTTATGACCGCAAAGAAATTAAAGACGTGATGAGCTATTTGAGACTTTTGCAAAACCCTACCGACTCTGTGAGTTTGCTGAGAATTATCAATGTGCCGAGCCGCAAAATTGGAGCTCGTACGATAGAGGGGTTACGTGAATTTGCGGCGCGTAATAACATTTCGTTATTTAACGCAATGTTGCTTTGTGAAGAAATTGAGGAGATTGGTGCCTCAAAATGTGTCGCCATTAATGAATTTGTTAAATTAATAAAGGATCTTCAAGCGCTTAATACTACTAATCCTGCTTCAGCAATGTTGAAGTATGTTCTTGAAATGAGTGGTTATAAAAAGCTGCTTGATGATGGAAGCGTCGAGGGTGAGGCAAGATTAGAAAATGTCCAAGAGCTAGTTTCTGTGGCTCATAAATACGATGGTCTTGAGCCTGGTGTTTCATTAAATATCTTTTTGGAAGAAGTAAGTTTGATTTCTGATCTTGATACAATTGATGAGTCTGATAATGCTGTGACTCTGATGACTGTTCATTCTGCGAAGGGCTTGGAATTCCCTTATGTATTTATTGCAGGACTAGAAGAAGGTATCTTTCCTCATAATCGCAGTTTGCTTGATCGTGAACAGTTAGAAGAAGAGCGCCGCTTGATGTATGTGGCCATGACTAGAGCGATGGATCGTCTTTATCTTTTGCATGCGAGAGCGAGAATGCTTTATGGTGAAGCAAAATCTAATGCGCCTTCTCAATTTCTTAATGACATTGATCAAGATTTAGTTGAGGCAAATTTTGGCAATCGCAGTAGTGTGCGATCGCATATTTCTGTTTCGGATATTGTTAATAATCCTATTCCAGTTGAGAATGATCTAACCATTGATCTTGAATTAGCAACTGGTGATAGAGTTGCCCATAATACTTTTGGCCAGGGTATTGTGATTGACGTAACTGGTGGTGTAGTGACTGTGGCCTTTGAAAGCTCCTCTGTTGGGGTGAAAAAATTGGCTTTAAGTGTTGCCCCTTTAAAAAAAGTTTGACCGCTATAAACAAAAGAATTTAATATTATAAGTATGTACTACGAAAATCGTTCAGCCCAAATTTTTAAATACTTTATAATTGCTGCCTTAAGCTTTGTCCTGGGGTGGCAAGCATTTTCTTATGGCCTTTTAGATAGTTTAGACGAAAAAGAAGAGTTTAATTTTGGTACTCAAGAAGAAGCTGATTTAACTCTATTTTGGAATGTTTGGAATGAACTTGAAACTAAATATGTTGATGCTGATAAAGTTTCTGTAGAAGATCGTGTTGATGGTGCTATTAAGGGATTGGTTAATTCATACGATGATCCATACACCGTTTTTATGTCTAAGAGCGAGAGCGAGGAGTTCACAGCAAGTCTAGAAGGCACATTGGAAGGCATTGGTGCCGAAATCACAATTGAAGATGAAAGCTTAACAATTGTTTCTCCACTAAAAGAAAGCCCTGCTGAAAAGGCAGGACTTTTACCTGGAGATATTATCTATCAGGTAAATGGCGAAGACACTTCTGAAATGACTATATTTGAAGCGGTGTCAAAGATTAAAGGAGAAAAAGGTACAAGTGTTATTTTGACTATTATTCGTGAAGGTGAGACTGAAGCGTTCGACGTATCCATTATTAGAGATAGCATTGATATAGAAAGCGTTTCGATGGAAAAATTGGATAATGGCATTGTCTATTTGAGTGTTAATCAATTTAACGATAAAACTAATGAAGAATTCTCCAAAGCTGTAACTGGGATGATTCTTAATGAACCTAAAGGTTTGATTATTGATTTGAGATATAATGGTGGAGGATATTTAGATATTGCTGTTGAGCTTTTGTCATATCTTTTACCGTCAGATACTCATGTAGTGACAATTAAGCAACGCTTGAAGGATGATGAGAAGATGAAAACTAATGGTAATGCAAAAATTACAAATATCCCCCTAGTTGTTCTGACTAATAAAGGTAGTGCCTCGGCTTCTGAGATTGTTGCTGGAGCGATTCAGGATCTCAAGAGGGGGGTAATCATGGGAACTCAAACTTTCGGCAAGGGTAGTGTCCAGGAGGTTGAATTTTATAATAATGGATCTAGTATCCGCATGACTATCGCTAAGTGGTTTACTCCAAATGATCGCACCATTGATCACGTTGGTCTAGAACCAGATATCATTGTGGAAACTTTAGATGAAGATCTTGAAAATGATTATGATCGCCAAAAAGAAGAGGCCATCAAGTATCTAGAAAATTTGAAATAAAAAAAGACCACCTTTCAAACTGCACACATGAGTAGGTGGTCTCTTAAATTGTTTATTCGCGAGGTTTAGCCTCGTTTACAGCTATTGGACGACCTTTGAAGTCTTGTCCGTCTAGCTCTGCAATTGCTTTATCAGCATCTTCCGCGTTAACGAAAGTTACGAAACCGAATCCTTTAGAACGACCTGAGTCGCTATGCTTAATGATTACAGCTTCTTCGACTTCTCCAAATTGAGAGAAGTGTTCTGTGAATTCCTCATCGGTTGTTCCCCAATCGAGGTTTCCAACAAATAATTTTTTAGACATTATTGAAGGATAAAAGAATAGTTGCGAGAAAGTTTATTATGTGACTGAAAAATTAAACTGTGCACATTTAATCAGTACAATTTTGATCTTATTCGCACCTTAAGATTAACACATTGACTGGGTTTACGTAAAGGTTTTCCCTAGGACCTTGTGTTTTTTGAGAAAGAGCAAACAGATTAATCCGGCAATTGCAAAAATTGCAGCAGAGGTCAACATTGCCATTTGAAGAGAAATTGTATCGGTAATATAGCCAAGAATTGGCCCAATAATAGCAATGCTTGTACGAGCAGCTAATCCTTGAATTGACAATACAGTTGCTCTGATTTCTGAGGGGACTATTTTGTTAATGTAGTCCTTAATAATAGGTCCTGCGAAAGCGAATGTTAATTGGAAGAACAAATAAAAGACGATCGCCCAAGTATGATTAATGAAAATACTAATCAAGAGATAGCCGACAAGTGGGAAAATAGTTAGCGAAATTAAGGCGTTTTTGCGGCCTAACTTATTTTCAAATTGCGTAACAAAATTTGAAAGCAATCCCCTAGCCCCAGTCAATGCGGCCCAGATTAAGCCGAAATAGGCTAAGGGGATATGAAGATTCTGCCACCAAGGTTGAGCAAACCAGACTGTTGCCAAGGTAGAAGAATAGACAAATCCGGAATAGAGAATCAGCCATTTAACCTCTTTGTGTTCCTTAAGGGCAAAGTGGATAATTTTTTTAATGTTTATTGGATTCGTAGGATCGGTAGTTTTCTTGATTTCTGGCTCCTTGAGGGAAAAGGCAATCGCAATCAATGGAATCATTACAACTGCTTGGACATAAAATGTAGGACGGATAGAAATGGCTGCTAGAAGGCCCCCAATTATTGCTGCAAGTGAGGCTGAATATCCAGTAAAGGCAAAAAATGAACCCTCAATTTTTTTATACTGCTTCTCCTTTTTTAACTCTATGAGGCTGTCATAAAGCAGGGCGGAATCCGCACCAGACATCAAACTCATTCCTATACCAAAAACTGCCTCAGCCAGCGCAAAGTGCCAAAAATTTTGTCCGATAGCCATTAGGGCGAAAGCTAAAACATAGATTGTACTACCAATGGTTAGTGATAGCTTGCGGCCGTACTTATCAGCAAAATAACCTGAAGGAACTTCCAAAGTCAGGAGAACGACTGCAAAAACTGACTGAATCAAAAAGACATCAGTCATCGACAAACCATTGTCCATCCAAAAAACCGTGATAATTGGAATCACAATCATAAATTCACTAAGTGTGTGGTACATCCGGAGTTTCCAGATATTGTCGGCGGTTTTCATGTTGATAATTTTACTATATTAAAAAAACATCACCTAATGGCAATGTGTTTTTTTATGGCGGAGAGGGGGGGATTTGAACCCCCGCGGGGAGTGAACTCCCCCTACAGGATTAGCAATCCCGCCTCTTCAGCCACTTGAGTACCTCTCCGTGGTATGTGTCTTATGTGCTTGCGGGTTTGTAAGCTCACTTAATATATGGAAAAGCGTTTTCAAAGTCTAGAGTATTTTATGTATACTCAATTTATCTAAACTTATTTATATGAAAAAAACTTTTATACTAGCCATAGTTGCCTTTAGTCTCTTAACTGGTTGTCAGGTTGCAAAAAAAGTTGATGAACCTCTGACCTTGCGACTTGATCAGATTATTTTTGAAAATTTAGATGAAGGAAGTGATAAGTTATCATTTGATTTTTATATTGATCGTAATGATTTAGGGTTGAGTGAGCCTGACAATGTGGGGGGATTGCTAATGAGTTCTGACCTTGCTACTGGTCTAAGAGCAAAAACTATAGTGGTTAGCTACAGTGATTTTAGCGCGAATTGTGAGGTTGATTTTTTCCCACACAGATGTGAAGTTGATTATATTGATGGTCAGAAAGAATATTCTCTAGAGATTGCTTATCCCAATGGTGAAATTTTTAAGAAAAAAATAGTGGTGCAAACAAATGAGCCCCTTGATATTCCTAAAATTTCTTTTCCAATAGAAAAACCAACTCAGGGCGATCTGTTGAATATATCTTTTAAAGATGTTGGTGCAACTGAATATGAGATTACTACTAATCTGTGTCATCCTTATGAAGATAACGGGATAAATCCATGCTTGGATGAGGTTTATTACAGATTGGTTTATGATAATGGTAAGCTTGATTTTAGCGAATTTGGCCAGAGTGATAATGCCGTTTTAGAGGGAGATGGAGAGATTATCACTATTAACTCTGACTTCCCTTTGTTTTTTGAAGAAAGTATTAAATACCGAGTAAATGCTTCGTTTAGGGATGTAAATCAAAATGGCGTTAAGATAATCTTTGGGTCCAGTGATTATCTGGAATTTTTGACGAGATAGTAGAATGAGAAAATTGCAAAAAACAGATTAAGCCAAAAGAAGATCCAACTAGCTTCTTGGTAACTAAAGTATGCGATTAAGGCACTACCTGATGTGAGGGCAATGTCACGATGTAGGCTGCCCATTTTAGAGGCGTAACCCAAACCAATTCCTATTAGGCCTAAAACAAAAAATACGGTGTTGTAGTCTTCAAAAAGAAAGAGTGACCAGACTATTAGAGCGAGTCCTACAACTGAAATTAATGGGAGATCATATTTATCAGGAACATTGAGCATCATCAGAATGCTGGCAAAAAGGACAAGAATTTCTAGGATTACAAAAAATATTGCGCCACCTGCTTGAAATCCGAGGATCGCGTAGATCAGCATGATCAATCCCCCGATGGCGAAAAGCCAATTTTTAGTAGATTTGGCTGGATGCATTTGCTTTTTTGGCGTAGGCCAGGCAGCTCCTAAAATAAGAATCAGTGAACCGAATAATCCGGTTAGGAAGGGGATGTCCATGGTATGAGGGTGAAGGGTTTGTGGGTTTATTATACTTTCATAAGGGTTAAAAGCAAAATGGCTTGTTTATGCTGGGATTTGAGAAGTTTTCCCCGGGGAAAAAGTTTTCGCATAAAAAAGGACACTGCGCTTCGCCTACCTACCGGCAGGCAGGCTGCGTGTCTGTGGCGGAGAGACAGGGATAGTGGCTCGCTTTGCTCGCCACGGCAATCAGCGCTCGTTCGCAAATATAAAAGCTAGCTTTTCTGCTTGTCTCACTCGCTTGATAACGCGAACCTTCGGTTCTCATCTCCTGTTCTCCGCCGTTATTAAAAAAGCATTGCCGCATGGCAATGTTTTTTAATGGCGGAGAGACAGGGATTCGAACCCTGGGTGGGTTGCCCCACAATAGTTTTCAAGACTATCGCTTTCGACCACTCAGCCATCTCTCCGTATTTTTCTAAAGCCCAATCAATATATGAAAATAGTGGCCTAAAGTCTAGGGATTTTTTGGTAAATTATTTTTCTATGAAAAAAATTCTGTTTCGCCCGGCGCTGTGATCCTCTTGTTAGCTAGGTACCTATGGCCGGGCAGAAAAATTGTTTTACAATTTTTCTTACATCTCTTCTACAACTTCAACAGAAAGTAGTGATAATCCTGTTTTTAGGATGTAACTAACTGCTTCGACGATTTCCAGGCGCTCTTTTTGCTTGGCCTCACTATCTGTTTTCAGTACTGGTACAGTATTGTAAAAAGAATTAAAACGTTGGGATAATTCGTAAAGATAGTTTGAAAGAATGTTTGGCTTTAATTCTTGGGCGGCAAAAACTAGCTGCTCGCGGAATTTTGGTAAAAGCCTGACCACAGCCTGTGTTTTTTGAGCACTATTGGCTTCGTCTTCATTAGAGTCCTTAACGATCTCGGCATCTTTGGCCTTGCGGAGAATGCTTTTGGCTCTGGCATAGGTATACTGCAAATATGGCCCACTGTTGCCATCAAGAGAGAGCATCGTATTCCAGTCAAAGGTAATATCAGTGGTGCGATTTTGTGAAAGGATATTGTATTTGATGGCGCCGATTCCCACTACTCTTGCAACATTATCTTTGTCATCTAATTCTGGGCTTTTTTCTTCAATAATTTTTTTTGCACGAACTACTGCCTCTTCCAGCAGATCCTGTAGTTTTACGACCTTCCCTTTTCTAGTACTCATCGCACCATCCTTCATGTGCATGCGACCAAACCAAACGTGAATCCCCTGATCTTGATACCAAGGAAATCTAGAGGCGGCATTAAACAACTGCTTAAAGTGCATAGTTTGGGCAATATCTACAACATACAAAACCTTAATTGGATCCCATTTTTTGATGCGATATTGAAGTGCTGCAAAATCACGGGTTGAATATAGAGTGGCACCATCCTTTTTCTGAACAACAAATGGTGGAATATTTTCATCCTGGTATTTAACTATGTAGGCTCCCTCTTCTCCCTCTACAAAAATGCCAAGCTTTTTGCCATTTTCTAAAAGTGCTTGAAGCTTGTCTTCATAAAAACTTTCTCCCTGCCAATAATCAAATTTGATACCTCCAATCTGATCATAAACTGCATTAATCTCGATTAAACTAACATCTACAAACCATTGCCAGAGTTTACGGTTTTTCTCATCGCCTTCTTCGAATTTTTTAAATTCTTTGCGTCCTTCATCTTCAAGGGTGGGATCTTTTTCGGCTTCGTCGTGAAATTTTACGTATAGTTTTAGGAGCTCATCAATTGGATTTTTCTCAATTGTGGCCTTATCCCCCCACTTTTTATAAGCGGTGATCAGCTTGCCAAATTGGGTACCCCAATCCCCTAGATGATTGATCGTGATGGCTTTAAATCCCACTTCTTTAAGAATATTTGCGAGGCTCTGTCCGAGAATTGTAGTCGGCAAATGATGAACACCAAGTGGCTTAGCGATGTTAGGTGAACTGTATTCAACAATGATTTTTTGATCCTTGCCGGTAGAAAGCTTGGTGTAATTTTCCTTTTCCTTGAGAATTTTCTGAACTTCTTTGGCAATTAGTTCTTCTGCAAGAAAAAGGTTAATAAAACCTGGACCAGCAATCTCAACTTTACTAATTAGAGCCTCATCTTTGAGGTGAGTAACTATCTTTTCGGCAATTTCTCTTGGAGCCATCTTGAGGTCACGGTTGAGCTGCATTGCTACATTTGAAGCATAATCTCCGTGAGTATCATCAGCTGGATATTCAATATTGGCGGAAATTTTCACTTCAGGAAAAGCCACTTTTATCGCTTTATCTAAGGATTTGCGAACTTTTTCTTTAAAAAGAGAGGACTCTCTTAATATAAGTGAATCTGATTTTTTAGCTTTTACAGATTTTGATTTAGGCTGTTTTTTTTTTGCCTCTTGGAGAAAGTGAGCCTTTTCTTGTTGAGGCACTTTGGAGTCATCGGCATTTTTGCGGCCTTCAACTCCTAGGTCAATAACGTTGCTGTCTTCTGTTATAATATAAGATTCTATTTGGCCGCCAATATATTTCACTAGTCCTGTTTGAACATCTTTAAGAACTTCGCCAAATTCATCCATGTGCATCTTTGAAAGATCTTCGATAAAAAGGGCTGCATTCGCTGATTTAGTAGTAAATTTTGTCCGTTCACACTCGCGATGATTCCAATAGCGACTGGTTATCCCTCCCCTATCCTTGTAGGCTATCTCTCCTTCTTTAACTTGCTTAACCTCAATTGAACCAATAGGGCGGAAACTTTCATCGCCTTTCGTAAAAGTAAGATCTAAGTCGTCACATAACCAGTCCAAATCTTCCCCTCCAATTGGCAAAAGGTACTTAAGTGAATAGTAATTATAGAGATCCACTAAAAGATTAACGTGAGGAATTTGATTACCTGTGGAAACACGTTTTAATAATGCGTCTATAGAAGGTGGGAATTTTTTTGGATTGATTCCAAAACGACCATAGGCGTCATGCCAAGCTCTAATTTTTTTTTCTTCACTCAAATCTTTGCCTAAAAACTGGCGTCCTCTCTGGGCGCAAATGCCCCGAAGTAGGCTTTCTACTGCGGAATTACGTTTTATATTGTTAAACCCACGAATGATGATCACTCCGATTTTTAAATCTGGATGTTGCTCAAAAACTTTAGGATCTACTTTAAAAAACATAGAGTTTTAGATGAATATTATGGCTGTATTCTAATGAAAAAATGAAGTAAATGGTAGAGATTGTTGAGAAAATATAAAAAAGTGGTTAGAATGTTAAGGTACTTTACTATTTATGAATTCGAATCTCTTTATATTGGCAGGTCTGGTGATTCTCTCAGCCATATTTTCTGGTAGTGAGACCGCCCTTGTGTCTGTTACAAACTCAAAAGTTAGTGAGCTTGTTTCCAATAAGGCCCACAATAGTAAGGTTTTGCAAAAGTTAAAAAAAGACCCACATAAGCTTTTGATTACTGTTCTTATAGGTAATAATATTGTAAATATTGGGGCCAGTGCTTATGCTGCGCTGATCTTTACTGAGATGTATGGCTCTAGTGGTTTAGGGCTTGCTACTGGTATAATGACATTTTTGATTTTAGTTTTTGGAGAGATTGTGCCGAAATCTTTTGCCCACCAGCATGCTGCTGGAGTAGCACTTTTTATGGCTAGACCAATATATTTATTATTGCTGCTACTTTTTCCTTTAGTCTGGTTTTTTGAGAAGATTGTAGATGCTGTTCATAACCTGCTTGGTAGTAAGAAGCGCCATACTGTTACCGAGGGCGAAATTGTGGCGATGTTGAGAATCGGTACTCAAGAAGGGTCAATTGAGAAAAGTGAGCGAGATTTTATTGAAAATGTTCTAGAATTTAATGATATTGAGGTAGAAGAGGTGATGACGCCAAGGGTAAATATTGAAGCGCTTGATAGTGAGATGACCATTCAAGAAGCAGTTGAGATGGCTATTAGGTATTCACATAGCCGCTTACCGGTTTACAAACAGAGTATGGATCACGTTGTAGGGATTATTTCTATTAAGGAACTGCTGCGTTTTTATGATGAGTGCCCTGGAAATAAGAAATTGAAGAATTTAAATATTCCGCTACCACTTGAAGTGCCTTATTCCAAAAAAATTAATAAATTATTTAAGGAGTTTCAGCGTAAACATAGGCATATTGCTTTGGTGATTGATGAGCACGGAGGGACTGCCGGGTTGGTAACAATGGAAGACCTTTTGGAAGAGCTTGTAGGAGAAATTGTTGATGAGTTTGATGTTGATATTGAACCAATCCATGTTATTAGTCGGACAACTATTCGTGTTAATGGATCAACTTTGATTGAGGATGTGAATGATTTCTTTAAAATTGCTTTTGGGAAAAATGAGAGAGACACGGTAAATACCATGATTGTTGATCATCTTCATCGCTTTCCTAGAGAAGGAGAGACCATAGCATTCCCTAGATTTAAGGTTAAAATATTGGGAATGGAAAAAAATATTATTAATACAGTTGAAATAAAAAAACGTACAATTAGGAAACCTAAAAAATAGTAGTTGAAAAAAGTTTCAATATTTGCTATAATAAATAGAAATAAAAAAATAAATAACAAAAATAAAAATGAAAAATATGGCTTTTAGATCATTTTCGGTCTTAACTGCAATAGCTATTACGGTGGTTTCTTCGTTAACTGCATTTGCTGCCGATACGAAAAATCCAAGTGATGTAACTAACATCAAGGGTTCTGCGATGAATGAATCTGTAAAACTCTCTTGGGCTGCTGCAACAGATGATACTGCAGTTACTGGTTATGTTGTTTATTATGGATTAAATACTGTAGGAGAAACTGGAAAATCTTACGACAAAAATAAAGATGTTGGGGATGTTTTGGAAGCAACTATTGATGGTCTTAAAAATGATACTAAATATTATTTTTCAGTTATTGCCTATGATGCTGCTAAAAACGAAAGTTTAAGATGGGGAAAAGAAATTCAAGTTACTCCAAGTGCAAGTGCAAAAGCATCTACAGATGGTGATGCGGATGATGCGGAAGCTCCAAAAGTTTCAAAAGTTGAAGCTTTAAATGGAGAACAGGTTTCAGTTGTATTTTCAGAAGAAGTAGTACTTCCAACAGAAAATGCTAAAGACGCTTTTACAATTGAAGATGACGAAAAATTTACACAACTAGAGGTATTAAAGGCTGAACTTGATGAAGATGATGACACAAATAAAACTGTGATTTTAACTACTGCTGTACAGACAAAGGATGCCAGCTATAAACTTACGGTTTCTGTAAATATTAAAGATAAATCTGGAAATCCAATTATTAGTGGAACTTCTGACACTGGTTTATTCACAGGTAGTGATAAAGCAAAACCCGCTGATGACGATGCTAGTCCTAAAATTGTAACTATTAATGCAGTTGATAGTGAACATATTGTTGTTAACTTTAATGAAGTGATTGTTTTAGGAATTGATCCTTCAAAAAACTTTGATATCTATGACAGCACTGACAATACTAAGAAACTTGATATCCTTGAAGTTAAGAGAGAGACTAATAGTGAGGGGGTTGCAAATGCAGCTGCATTTATTAAGACTTCTCCTCAAGAATCAAAGACTTACAGCGTGACTGTAATTGATGTGAAAGATGAGGCTGGAAATGTTGTTGGAGCCAAAGATGGTTCTGGAACTTTTAAAGGAGTGCTACCTTCCGGTGGTGGTGAAGAGGAAGTTAAAGGTGATGAAAAAGATACTACAGCTCCAAAGGATGTGGCAAAGCTCCTTGCAAAAGGTGTGCTTAATGCCGCTAAATATGATGTCGAATTATCATGGGTGATTCCAAAAGAAAATATTGGTGACGTAATTGAACAGATCGTTTATATGAGTATCAATAAAGGAGAAAAGTATGATAAAGAATCTACTTTAGGAGCAGATGCAACTACTCATACTGTTGATGATCTTGAGGCTGGTGAATACTGGTTTAAGATCACTCAAAAAGATGCTGCTGGAAATGAAAGTGAAGGTACAGTAAGTAAAATTATACTAGCTGATACAGGTCCTGGTATTGTGGGGCTAGCAATCGTTTCTCTCGGTCTTGGACGTTTAAGCAGACGCAAGAAATTTTAAGAAAATTTTAACTTTGGCTGATATGTTTGGCCCATGGTTTTGGGAATTTCTAAAAAGTGGATAGCATATTTTCTGGCGGTTTATCTGATTGTTGTCTTATCAGCCTTGCTGGAGCTACCAGGTTCACGCTTTGAAGCCCACTTCTTGAATGTGGGACAAGGTGACTCAATTTTTATTCAAACGCCTGATAACGCCCAAATTTTGATCGATGGTGGCAGAGGCAGTGATGTTTTGTTAGAACTAAATGAGGTGATGTCCTTTTTTGATGATTCTATTGATATGCTTGTCGCAACTCACCCTGATAGTGATCATATTGGTGGGCTGATTCCGGTACTTGAGCGCTATAAGGTTGATTATGTACTTTTGACTGGGATTTATGAGAAAGAGGATGATTATTTTGAATTTTTGAAAGCAGTAAAGGACAACGGCTCAAATATTATATTGGCTGATGCTGATGCTGATTTTAGGTTTGGTGAAGTCTACTTCGATATTCTTTACCCTTTTGAAAACCTTACCTTAGAAAGTTTTGATGATCCGAATAATACTTCAATTGTGATTAAGGTTTCCTATAAAGATACTAAGATTTTGCTGACAGGTGATATGGAGGCACCAATTGAAGAAGCCCTAATTAAAAAAAGAATTGATTTGCGTGCGAATATTTTAAAAGTTGGCCATCATGGTAGTAAAAGCTCTTCTACTTGGGAGTTTTTGCAAAAAGTGGGGGCAGATGTGGCGGTAATTCAGGTTGGTAAAAATAGTTATGGACACCCCGTTGCTGAAATTTTGGAAAGGCTTGAGGACTCAGGAGTCTCCAAGATTTGGCGTAATGATCTTGATGGAAGAGTTGACCTTATTTTTTAGCGCGCTCAATGTCTGCTCCCAGAGCTCTTAATTTTAGATCGAAGTTTTCATAGCCACGATCAATATAATTAATGTTGGAAATCTCAGTTTTGCCAGGGGCAATCAAGGCGGCGACAACCATCGCAGCTCCTGCGCGGATATCATGACTGGAAATTGGCATACTTTTAAGCTTTGAAGGACCAATTATCAAGGCTTGGTGAGGATTGAGAAATTCTGTGTGAGCACCCATTTCCTCTAATTCTAAAAGGTAATTGAGGCGACCTTCAAAAAGAGTTTCGAAAACTTTACTAACACCATGAGCCTGAGTTAGTAGCACTGTAAAAGGGGCTTGAAGATCTGTTGGAAAACTAGGATAAACTGCTGTCCTTAGAACTTTTATGGAGTTAAGTTTTTTGGTTGGGAAAACGTGAATGGAATTTTTGCCAAGCTCAAACTGAACACCCATTTCTTTGAATTTTTGCCAAACAATGTCTAAATCGTGAGGCTCAAATCCTTCAATCTCGACATCCCCCTTAGTGGCAGCTGCGATGATAGCAAAAGTCCCTGCCTCCAGGTAGTCACCAATAATGCTATAAGTCGTGCCTTTAAGGGATTTTGCACCTTTTATTGTTAATATCGTGGTGCCTATTCCGCTGATTGTAGCACCCATTTTTTTAAGGAAGTTACAGAGATCTTGAACGTGAGGTTCGGTGGCGGCGAGGCGAATTTCTGTTTCACCCTCTGCCAAAACAGCCGCCATAATGGCATTTTCAGTGGCTGTGACACTCATCTCTGAGAGAACAAACTTTGTACCTTTGAGTTTTTTTGCTTTGATGTGCAGTCCCCTAGTGGCATCAATAATTTGAGCGCCTAGTGCTTTAAATGCTCCAGTATGTGTGTCGACAGAGCGTTTTCCAAGTACGCAACCTCCAGGGAAACTCATTTTTGCTTCACCAAATCGGGGTAGTAATGCGCCTATTAGCAAAATTGAGGCTCTCATTTTTTTGACTGATTCTGAAGAGAGTTCTTGGTTTTTTAAGTTGGTTGGGTTGATTTCCAGGGTGTGATTTTGGAAAGTTACCTTGCCTCCAAGCTCTTCAATAATCTTGATCATTGAGCGAATATCAGCGATATCTGGTACATTCTTAAGCACTGTCTTTTCTTTTGTCAGAAGAGCAGCACAAATGATTGGTAGAGCAGCATTTTTGGACCCACTAATTTTGACCTTACCTTCAAGCTTTATTCCTCCTTGTACGATTAATTTTGGCATGGATTTTTTGCTTTATTTCTGCTATAATATAGAGATTTATAAACAAAAACAAATACAAAAATGGAGTTTCTAAGGAAAAAGAGTTTTCTTTATGTAGTAGTTGGACTTTTATTTAGTGGCATCGTTTTGGGTGCTGCGTTTTCTACTAGTAGAGGAGGCCTTCTTAGTGCATCCATTTTGGCAATTTTAAATAACGTGGCCATTCAGCATGCACCGGCATTACCTGACTTGGCGATTGAAAATATTGCGCTGAAAAAAGTGGCTGATCCTAGCAGTAATTTTAATTTCTATAAATATAAAGCCACTATTATTGTGCATAATTATGGTGGCAATATTGTGAATGCCCGGGCCACTGTACACGGCGACGATAAACAAAAATATGCTGTAGTTGCAAACAACGAGAAGGGATTTACTTTGTTGAGAGATAAGACCTTTATTATCAATGACTATGATGTGCTTTTTGATGGAGACTATAATGGGGGAGAAATTAACTTTGAAGTTGAGCTAGTTGATAAGGTCGATAGCAATACAGAAAATAATTCTAAAGCTGTAGAGGTTTTTGAAGCTCCTGCCAAAATAGATGGTATTGATGTGCGTAAAGTTAATCCTGACGGTTATATTGAATTAGGCTTTTTGGCAGATAAATTTGCCCCTGATCTCCATAAATTTGAAATTATCAGAAGTGATGAAGCTATTTTTGAAGAAGGGGAAAAGAGGTATGCAGAAAAAGATTCAAAAGACTCTCCATTTGAATATTTTAGAATTCGTAATTCTAGAGAGCATGTTGCTAAGTTTTTTGAAGGTGAAGAATTTGACGGCCAAAGCCCTGTCTATGTAACTGCGGAAAAACCATACTTATATCTAAAAGCAACTGATCCATTTAGTGGATCTTATGCTGTTAGTAATATTATTAACTTCACTAAGCCTGTGGCGATGACCAAGGCTGAGTTTATAAAACTCTTTATTGAACAAGCAGGTCTAACGATTATAGATGGTGGCATTGAATATTTTGATGATGTAGATAGTTCGCAATGGTATGCCCCTTATATTCAAACTTTTTATAACTTAGGTTTATTGCCAACTGCTTCTCCCATTTTGGGACCTGATAATTTAATTTCGAGGCCTGATGTTTTGAAAATTGTGATGGATTATTTTGATGAAGATTTAGTTGGGGGAAGATCAAACAATTTCATAGATGTTAATGATGAAGTTCTGAATGTTTACTTGGACTCTCTTGTTGCTTCCAACAAGGCGTCTTCGTTTGGTGAAAAATTTTATCCTAGCAATGTTGCTACTAGAAACTTTTTAAATTATTTGATTAATGAATATAGCCAGAATAATTAGAGCTTACTTTCTTTTTGTGATGACAGTTGTCGCAATGGGATCAGTGACCTACACCGACTACGGTCAAACGTATTTGAATAGTGTGTTGAGTATTGATAACGCAGTTTCTAGAACTGTTTCTGTTCTGCCATCTTATAGTAGACTTGATAGAGGGAAAAATATGTATGATATTTTCCGTTCAAATAGCCAGCAACCGAGTTTACTTAATCTGGAGATTAGCCAGGATCCGGAAAACCGTTTTGTAACACCTGGGAGTGAGAATGTGGATATGATGAAATTTTCTTTTAGTGCTTACGACGAAATGGTAGTCGTGAAAGGTTTATATCTAAATATTGGTGAAGGAGATTTTGATAGTATTGATAGAGCTTTGCTAATTGATGGAGATGATTTTGTAAGTAAAGGAATACGAATTGATGATAAATTTATCTTTAAAAATATTAATTTTCAAATTGATCCAGGCAATACAAAAGAATTTCATCTTGTTGTTAATTTGAGTGAGGATCTTGTTGCTGGAGACCGATTGAGGCTTGATTTGCAGAGTGCTAGAGATTTAGAGGCTCTTGTTGGTGGTAAACCATATAAATTTAAACAGAAATTCCCAATTAAAGGAGAATACCTGACTGTGGTTAATAAACGACTTTGGGATCAATCGCCTGCTCAATAAGGCAGAGATATTCTTGATTTCCAACCTTTCCCGTAATTGGCGAAGGGATTGTTTGTTTTACTTTGAAGCCGTTTTTTGAACACCAAATTTGAAATTCCTGGAGTAGTTGTTTGATTATTTCTGGATCTTTGAGGACACCATCTTTGCCTACCACTTTTGGACCAGCTTCGAATTGCGGTTTAAAGAGGGCAATAATAAAACCATTCTTTTTTAAAAGAGTTCCAATGTTTTTGAGTGCAAGTGTCAAAGAGATATAGGAAAGGTCCGTCACTGCAAAATCTACCTTCTCAGGAAGAGTGAGAGGGTTTTTAATATTGATCCCTTCCATGTTGATTACTCGTGAATCGTTCCTAAGCTTTTCGGCGAGTTGATCTTTGCCAACATCAATTGCAAATATTTTCTGAGCACCATTCTGTAAAAGGTAATCTGTGAAGCCGCCAGTTGAAGCGCCAACGTCAGCAATGATTTTATTGGCGGCTTCTATCTTGAAAGTCTCTATAGCAGCTTTCATTTTTTTAGCACCTCGGCCAACGTAGTTTTCTTCAGTGGTTATTTCTATTTTGCATTCTAAAGAAAATTGTTGAGATGGTTTTGATTGAATTTTTTCATCTACAATCACGCTCCCCTCTTTGATCAAAAGTTTGGATTGTGATCTTGTTGAGACTAGCTTTTTTAAAACTAGTAGTTCGTCTAGGCGATATCTCATGGTTGACTATTGTAAAGTTCGTGGTGGTATTGTATTTTATTTTTCGTAAAACAACAAATGGAGAATATATTTATTTACATAGCGGCGGGGATCTCGGCGATTTTTTCTTCGCTGGTTGGATCATTTTCAGGAGGTGGATCTTCTTTGGTTCTCTTACCGATTCTTTTGCTTTTTGCTCCTGGCAATTACTTAACCATTTTGACTACCACCAAGATCAGTGCAACGATTATGGCTTTAACTAGCTCTAGGGTTCATTACAAAAAAAGTGTGAAACATCTTAAATTGTTGGCAGTGATTGTGTTTGGGGCTTTTATTGGTACAGGTATTGGGACCTATATTGTGCAATTTCATCCTAATGAATCATTCTTTAAAAAGCTGATGGCCGGAATTTTAGTTTTAGCTATTTTTTATTTAATTAAGGATCGAAATAGGGGTGTTGAGGAGAAAAAAGACATCATTATTGATGGCAAGATACTTTTGATGGTTGGGACTTTTTCTTTATTTATTAATATTCTGAATGGCATTATTGGTGGCACTGGTATTTTTATTACTATTCTTTTGGTAAGCCTGGGCTTTGCATTTATTGATGCTGTTGCCTACACAATGGCAACATATGCACTGATTAATCTGCTGCATGTGGCATACCTTTTGACTATCTCATTTGTTGATTATTGGATGATCCTTGCTGTGATTTTGGGATCAGTTGTTGGAGCCTTTATGGGGACACACCTCCAATATTTGAAGGGGAATAAAATTATCAAAAAAGCTTCCATCTTGATGATGGTGCTTATTGCTCTGAAGATGTTTGAGGGATAATTTTTTCTAGATATACGAAGAGTTTTTTGTAGCCTTCGTTGTGAGGAACATAATTCTGAGGATTTTCCTTAAGTTCTTTTTTAAAATCCAAATAGTTAATATATTTTACTGCCTCCACTTCCTCAAGATCGAGATGAAATTGATCGAGCAGGATGTCGGCTTTTAGGAGATAGGAATCTTTGAATTCATTGTTAATAAAAGTCCTGTTATTAGTGACATATTTTTCTTGGATTGAAAACATGTGAATTAGATCTTGAGGTTTCACGGAGATACCAAGTTCTTCCTGTAATTCCTTGACTGCTGTCTCAAGGCTTTCGTCGCCTGCAGAGATGTGGCCGGAACAGGAAATTTCCCATAGACCGGGATAGGAAAGTTTTTGCTGAGATCTTTTTTGGAGTAGTAGCTCGCTCTGGGAATTCAAAAGCCACACGTCAATTGCACGATGCCAATCACCATCAATATGCACCTGGCTACGAAGCTTTGTCTTACCAAGTGGCTGATTGTTTTCATCAACTAAGTCAAAATATTCCATGGAGAAACTATACTATAATTCGTGGCTGTTTTCGACCTGCTTTGATTGCGGCTAAAAATGAGGCAGCAGTGATTTTGGCTATCTCCTCAATATTGGATTTTGATAGCTCAGGGCGTAAATCGTTATACCTTGGGTCTTCCGCTGGATAGGTGGAGAATGCATCTACTGGTACGTCAACAACTAGACCATTGCCTCGAAGAAATTGGGTGCTTAAGACTTTTGGCACTAGCGAATAAGGATGGTCGAATTCAATTGGGCGGCCTGAAGCTTTTATTCTTTCAAAAAATTCTCTCTCTATGTCGGGTTGAGAGAGGGATGGTGTGTTTGGCGAAGTTCTGGCAAGAATATTGATTTTGCGACGCTCCGCTCGTCCTGCTGGATCAGTAACAGCGTGAATGTATTCTGGAATGTTATCAGGATTTAGTGCCGGCCTTTGCTTTGGGGTATAAGCCCACATAGTGTGCATGTCCATGATCTGAGGAGGCTGAAAACCTGGCCTTAGACCATATTTAGTTCTAAGAAAATTGTTTGCTAAAACGGCAGCAATTTGACTTTGGAGCGCTGCAATTATGTGAGCGTGTATTTCCAATGATTCAGCTGTTAGCTCCTGGTAAAATTTACTTTGGGAATCAAAGATGGGGCGAATGGCCTCGTTGCGATATTCGGCAATTCTATTTGCATCTATACGACCTCTGTCTTCTTCTACGCCAAAGACATCCGTCCTAATGCGTCCATCGGATTGTTCTGTAAGCTGTTGAGCTGTGGCGTGGGCCCATTCAGTTGAGCCATCGTCTTTTTCAAGGTGACAAAAGTCTATCCATGTTTGAAGGGAGTGTTTGAAGGCTGATTGAATACTTGGATCTTTTTGATATTTATCAATGTACTTCTGGGTTTTGTCTTCATAAGGCTGCCCCCCATCGTGAGGTGTAAACAAAATAATATCAGCTGGAGAAGTTGGATCTTCTCCGTATGGGGTTGTTGTTGTGATATTTGAAAGACTCATTGATCTTTTGAATATAGGAGAGTTAACTTAGATAATTTGGAAAACTGTGTCAAGGAGCTGACCTAAACTGGAGAGCCTCTGCGAGGTGCTGTTCTTTTATCTCGGCTGAATTATCAAGGTCGGCGATTGTGCGAGCTATTTTTAGGATTTTTAAATGACCTCGACTGGAAAGATTGAGGTTTGTGGCGGCGCGGGCCAGGAAATCTTTAAGCCCTGGGGAGAGTTTACAAAATTGACTGATATCCTTGAGTTGCATGTCCGAGTTTTGTGTAATCGGAAGATCTTTAAAACGATCTGTCTGGAGTTGGCGGGCTTTGATAATTTGGGGTAGAGGGTTTGGACTGCAATTATTGCCGGCAAGCAGTTTGCTACTTGGAGTCTTTTCTACTTGAAGTATAATATCAAAGCGATCTAAGAGTGGCCCGGATATTTTCTTCTGATAATTGATTATCTGGCTTTGGGTACAGATACAATTTGTTTTTTGATCGTTGGCAAAACCACAGGGACAAGGATTCATTGTGGCAAGGAAAATAAAGTTGCTAGGAAATTTTATTGAGGAATGAGAGCGAGAAATATTGATAAATTTATCCTCCAATGGTTGGCGCAATGTCTCGAGAATTTTTCTAGGAAACTCAGCTATCTCATCGAAAAATAAGACACCATGATGAGCCAAAGTGATCTCTCCTGGCCGAGGAATTAAGTGTCCACCACCAATAATAGCACTCTTGGAAGCGCTGTGGTGCACCTCACGAAAGCTGCGCTTAGTCACTATAGACTGCTCTTGATCAAGAAGACCGGTGATTGAGAAAATCTTAGTGACATCAAGAGCCTCATCCTTATTAAGTGGTGGTAACAAACTTTTGAATGAGCGGCAGATTACTGTCTTGCCGCAGCCTGGACTACCTGAAAGTAAAACATTGTGCCCGCCGGCTGCGGCAATTATTAATCCTCTCTTGGCCTCAGATAGTCCTACGATATTTTGGAACTCTTGGGGATCTAGATGTTCTATTTTGAGAGGAGTTTTGGGTTGAGGTTTTAGCTGTAACTCCCCACGAGCAAAGGAAATAAGTTGTGAAAGATCTGATAATGGATAGATCTCTATGCCTGAAATTAAGGCGGCCTCTTTGGCATTTTCCTCTGGCAAAAATACTCTTTTAAAGCCCTGGCTGGCTGCATGCTGAGCAATCAGCAGAGCGCCGCTAATTGATTTTATTTTGCCGGTTAGCGAGAGCTCTCCAATTATAAGAGCATTTTGAAAACTGTCTTTAGGCAGCTGGTCGCTGGCCATAAGGATTGATATGGCAATTGGCAGGTCAAATAGTGCTCCTTGCTTTTTTATCTGAGCTGGAGCAAGGTTGATGGTTTTGCGGATTTGGGGAAAGTGGGCACCACTATTTTTGAGGCCAGAACGAACGCGCTCTTTTGACTCCTGAACTGAAGTGTCCCCAAGCCCAACAATATGAAATCCAGGTAGCCCATTTGAGATATGAGACTGCACTTCAATTGTTGTGGCGCTTAAGCCATGAATTGTACAAGAAAAAACCTTACTGACCATAATTAAAACTTAATAGTTTTTAGACTATGACAGGTAAACTTAAAATTTTTCTAAAATTTTCTTAAAATCTTTAGAAGCTAATTTTAAAGATTCCGTCTTTATTTTCAAAATAGATTAATCGGCCATTGCTAGTTGGAATGAAGGTCTCAGGTAATTCTGAAATCTCTTCAAAATATTTAATGCTAATGTAGCGATCACTTTTTAATAGATAGCGGCCCACTATCAGGCCTTGTTCATATTGGTCAGATGACATCTCAGTAAAATAAAACCCCTGAGAATCTGTTTCTCCAAGCTCCTGAGTTTGCTGCTTAGTGATAAACAAAAGGTCATTGCTGGTAAATTGAGCCTTGGTAATATCCTTAAGAAGTCCTAGTGTTTTGACTGAATTGTCAGGCATTAAAATTTGGAAATACTGGGAATCGGCAGTTGTAAAAAGAAGATATTCCCCGTGGGGTGACCAAGAGGCGCTTTGGATTCTTTTAAAATTATTACTTTCTACTGCTGTGCGTTTTTTGAGGGTGAGATCAATTCTGTAAGATTTGTCGGTTCCAATTATTAGGACGCTTTCTTCTGAGCCCACTATTTGAGGATCGTTGATTTGGTTATTAAAATAAACAAGGGGAGTTGCCAAGGGGTCATTTAGTTTAACCAATGCGTAACGATTTTGATCAGGCAATAAGGTATAGACTTGGTTTTTGGGGATTAGAGGTAGAGAATCAGTGGGGGCTAAGAATGGTAGAATTGAAAATTGTAAGTCGAGGGAGACTGTCCGGAAAATTGGCACCTTTGTGGATTCTACTAAAGTTTTGTGCCCCTGCTTGGTGATAATAAAGTCATTAAGCCCAGCCTTTTGCTTAATATCGCATGGAGAATTTTCGCATTTTACCTGAGCTCCATCAAAAAACTCAACGTTGAAAGGAGCCTTACCCTTGAGGCTTAAAGTTCCGAAGTTTAGGTATGTGAAAAACCCATAAACACCAAGAGCTAGCAGGGTGATTAGTCCGATTGGAATTAAAATCAATAATTTGCGGCGGGCTTCATCAGTCATCAAAAATGTTTTTAAAGTGGTTTAACTCTTCTATTCCGTTACTGCTGTTTAATTGTAAGCCAATTAAATCGAAGCGCCAACCAAGTCGATACTTTGGATTTGACGAATTAATAAAATGCAGCGCCGCTTTAAGGATTTTTAGTTTTTTAATTGGTGTGAGAGCGGCTTGCGGAGATCCAAACGTCTTTGAGGTTCGTGTTTTCACCTCGACGAAGACAAGTTTATTTTCTGTAAGATCGATTGCGATTAGGTCAATCTCCCCTACTCGAGCAAAATAGTTGTTTGTGATGATTTGATAATTCTGGGCTACTAAATAATTTTCGGCATATTTTTCGCCTTTGTTGCCTATTTTTTTGCGGTTCATAAAAAGAGGCTAGCAAAGAGTTTTAAAATATTTGTTAAATTTTTCTAAAGTGGTATATTTTAAATCCCCTTGTTGGATGGTTGGGTAGTCAAATTTTAATTATTGCTTTATGGCAGACAAGAAAGCTTATGTACCGCCACACAGTCTTGATGCTGAGAAATCAGTTTTGGGTGCGCTTTTGGTGGATAAGGATTCGATTATAAAAATTTCTGATTTTTTGAAAGCTGAGGATTTTTATCATGATGCCCACCGCATGGTTTATAAAGCTATTTCTGATCTTTATGATAAGCGTGTGCCAATTGACCTGGTGACTTTGAGTAATATATTAGAAGATCGTGGTGAGCTAACTATTATTGGTGGAGCTTCATATTTGGCTCTACTCGCCAATGAAGTCCCTACTGCTACTCATATTTTTCAATATGCTTCTATTGTTAAAGAGAAGGGAATTTTGCGTAAACTGATTTTGGCTGGTGATACTATTAAGGGACTAGGATATCGTGAAAATGATGACATTGAGGTTTTAATTGATACTGCTGAAAAGAAACTTTTTGAGGTTTCCCAAACTTTTATGACTGATCGCTTTGTGCATATTAAGGATGTTCTTAATAATACTTATGAGAAGATCTCTGATCTGCATGATCCAGAGGCCAAAGATAAATATCGTGGTATCTCCACAGGATTTAAGGATCTTGATGGCATTTTATCAGGGCTGCAGCCTTCGGATTTGGTAATCCTGGCAGCTCGTCCAGCTATGGGTAAAACGGCTTTTGCTTTGAATATTGCCCAAAATATTGCCAAAAAAGGAAATAGCGTAGGGTTGATCTCGCTGGAAATGTCCAAAGAACAGCTAGTTGAACGTATGTTTTGTAGCCTTTTGGAGGTTGATTCATGGAAAATGCGTACAGGCCAATTAACTGATGATGATTTTGGTAAGATTGGTTCGGTGATGGATGAGTTGAATTCTATGAAAATTTTTATTGATGATTCGATTGGTAACTCGATTTCTGAGCTTAAGGCTAAGGCACGTCGCCTCAAGATGGAGAATGGCTTGGACTTCTTAGTAATTGATTACTTGCAGCTTATGAGTGGTAGCTCTTCTACTGGTGGATATTCAAATAGGGTTCAAGAGATTTCAGAGATTTCGCGGGCACTAAAGGCTTTGGCGCGTGATCTATCTATTCCAATTTTAGCACTTTCACAGCTATCTCGTGCTGTTGAAATGAGGCCTAATAAAACACCTCAGCTATCAGACTTGAGGGAATCTGGTGCGATTGAGCAAGATGCCGATGTGGTACTGATGATGTACCGTGAAGATTACTATGAGGAGGACACTGAGCGCAAAGGAGTTACTGACATATTCATTAGAAAACACCGTAATGGTCCGATCGGTAGTATCGAGCTAATGTTTAAAAAGGCTCAGTTGAGATTTGTTGATAGGCCAAAGGATCCAAACCAAGGAAATTACTCGCCGCACTAATTAGTAATGACAAGTAAGCTTCTGCCCTTTATACTGTTTTCGTTTTTAAAATTATTTCAATGAGTGAGAATGACAACAATGAGTATCACGTTAGGCTTAATAAGCTTAAAGACCTAAGGGATGCTGGCGTTATTCCTTATGCAGGTCGTTATGAAAGAAGTAATACTACAGCTTCGGCTGTTGAGCTTGCTAATGGAAAATTACGCACAATTGATGAAATTGTGGCTAAACCAACTAAAAAAACTATTAAACTAAGTGGGCGCTTGATGACTTTCCGTTCACATGGAAAACTATCTTTTGGCCAGTTGCAAGATTTTAGCGGTAAGGTGCAGGTCTGCTTTATGCAGGATTTTTTGGGCGCTGAAAAATATAAATTTCTGAAAAAAGTTGATATGGCTGACCATATTGGTGTTGAAGGAGAAATGTTTGTCACTCGTCATGGAGAGGCCACTCTTTTGGTTTATGAATTAACAATGCTCTCAAAGACTTTGCGTCCCCTACCGGAAAAATGGCATGGAGTTAAGGATCAAGAAACTCGTTATCGTCAAAGATATTTAGATACAACGATGAATCGTGAAAGTATGGATCGCTTTGTATTCCGGAGCAATTTCGTAAAGGCTTTACGTGAATTTTATTGGGCAGAAGGCTTTATTGAGTTAGAAACTCCGGTACTAGAAAACACATCTTCTGGAGCAGTCGCTAAACCATTCCTCACTCATCATAATGCTCTTGATATTGATATGTACTTACGGATTGCTGCTGGTGAATTATGGCAAAAAATGGCCTGTGTAGGTGGTTTTGAAAAAACCTTTGAGGTAGCAAGGTGCTTCCGTAACGAAGGGATTGATCCAAGTCATTTGCAAGAATTTTCTATGGTGGAGCATTACGCTGTTTATTGGGACTACGAAGACAATATGAAATTTTGTGAAAGAATGTTTGAGTCTATTCTTAAAAAATTGGTTGGAGGGACAAAAGTTAATGTTAAGGATCGTGATGGAAATGATGTAGAGGTTGACTTCAAAGCGCCTTGGCCGCGTAAACGTTTTACTGATCTGATTAAAGACGATTGTGGCATTGATGTTTTGAAATACGATACTGCAGAAGATTTGTTGAAAGAGACTAAAAATAAAAAAATTATGATAGAGGGCGCTGAAAAAATGGGATATGGAAATCTTGTGGATCACTTATATAAAAAAGTTTCTCGTCCAAAATTGATTCAACCAACTTTCGTGATTCAACATCCGGTTAGCACTAAACCACTGGCGCGTAAAAATGATGAGGATGGCAGGCTTTCCGATAGTTTCCAGCTACTTGTGAATACTTGGGAGGTTGTAAATGCTTATAGCGAGATTGTTGACCCAACTGACCAGCGTGAACGTTTTGAGAAACAGGCTTTGGCCAAGGCTCAAGGGGATGAAGAGGCGATGGAATATAACGAAGAATACTTAATTGCGATGGAGCATGGGATGCCATGTATGTCTGGTTTTGGAATGGGAATTGATCGCCTAGTGACACTTTTATGTGGGCAGGAAAATTTGAAAGATAGTGTGCTATTCCCTCTTTTGAGACCACTTGAGGAAAATACTAAGAAGCAAAAAAAGATTGCCGAAAAGGCAAGAAAATCATTAAAAAAAGGAATATCTAAAGCTTAATTATGGATAAAATTGCTGTGTTGGATTTTGGGGGGCAATATGCTCACTTAATAGCCAATCGGGTTCGTCGTTTTGGTGTCTATAGTGAGATAAAGGACCCTGAGGTTTCGGCCTTGGAGCTATCTGGATTTAAAGGAATTATTCTTTCTGGAGGACCTTCAAGTGTAAATTCTGATGATGGATTGACTTGTGATCCAGCGATTTTTGATCTGGGGATTCCAATTTTAGGAATCTGCTACGGCCATCAAGTAATCGCTAAGCATATGGGTGGCAAGATTGAAAAAGGTAAAGTGCGAGAATATGGTCGTGCTCAGGTGGAATTTACTTCTCATGAAGGGCTTTTTGCTGGTATCAAGGATAGCGAAGAAGTTTGGATGAATCATTTTGATCAGATCGTTGAGCCGCCTGAAGGGTTTGAAGTTATTGCTTCTACAGATGACTGCCCTGTCACAGCGATGGCGAATTATGAAAAAAATATTTATGGTCTGCAGTTTCATCCTGAAGTAACTCACACTCCTTGTGGTGTGAAGTTGTTGGAAAATTTTGTAGCCCTAACCGGTGCTAGTCGTGAATGGAATATTGATAATTATATTGAGGATATTGTTGAGGAAATTAAGGAGCAGGTTGGAGATAAAAAAGTATTCTTGATGATTAGTGGAGGTGTTGATAGTACTGTGGCCTTCTTGCTTTTGGATAAAGCATTGGGCAGCGAGCGTGTATACGGCCTGTTTGTTGATACTGGCTTTATGCGTCTTGGAGAGCGTGAAGAAGTTGAGACTTCTCTTAAGGCTATTGGAGTGACTAACTTACATGTATACGATGCTGCGGAAGAATACTTCTCAGCTTTGAAGGGAGTATATGAGCCTGAAGCTAAACGTAAAATCATTGGTGACCTATTCTTGGATATTCAGGCGAAGGTTTCTGATGACTTAGGGCTTGATCCTGACAACTGGATGCTAGGACAAGGTACAATCTATCCTGACACCATCGAAACTGGCGGTACGAAGCATGCTGATAAGATTAAGACCCATCATAACCGCGTAGAACGTGTCCAAAAACTGATTGATGAAGGAAAAGTAATTGAGCCGATTTCTCAGCTTTATAAAGATGAGGTTAGGTTGGTTGGTGAAAAATTAAATTTGAATCCTAAAATGGTAAATCGTCATCCCTTCCCTGGGCCTGGATTGGCTGTAAGGTGTTTGTGTGTTGAGGGTGAGGACCGCTTTGATGATATGGATAAAGTTGAGCAAGAGATTTGTGATGTTGTAGCTGCTGATGGCCTAATGGCAAAGATTTTACCAATCAAAAGTGTGGGAGTTCAGGGGGATGAGCGCACTTACAGGCACCCTGTTTTTCTTTATGGCAAGCGAATTTCCTGGGATCGCCTGGACGCTCTGTCTACCCGTCTGACTAATCAGTTCCATGATATCAATCGTGTGATTTACTGCTTAAACGCTGATGAAATCCATGATGTACAGGTAACTCCTGGGTACTTAGATAGGGCGCGTATTCTGACTACTCAAAAGGCCGATAAAGTAGTGATGGACTACCTTGTGGAAGCCAAAATCCATAAAGAGATATGGCAGTTCCCTACCGTGCTAATTCCTATCGCCTTGAATAATCAAAATGGTGAGTCGATTGTGCTAAGACCGGTATGTAGCCTGGAAGCAATGACTGCTAATTTTTATCCTATGCTGGATAGTCATCTTGATGAGTTGGTTGGCCGTTTAGACGATATAGAAGGTGTTTCTGGAGTGTTTTATGATATTACAAACAAACCACCAGGAACTATTGAGTGGGAATAAATCGAGAGGTAGATTTTTTTCATAAGTTAGGCAAGAGCTTACCTCACCTAACATGTACGGTGAGGTAAGAAAAAAGAGATCATGATCTCTTTTTTGCTTGCCGATAACTTCTGAAAAAAACTACCTCTCTCAATAATTTTGACTTCATCGTTTTTCTTTCTGGCAGAGTTCGAAGAGGCAAGAGCTTACCTATAGCACAATTTTTTCTGGGGTATCAATGTGCATGTCGAGGTTTTTTTCTGCGAAACGCATGAATTCTGTTGGGCTATCGGTGGTCAAATATGTGCGGGATTTATTCTTAGAAAGTTTGCTTTCAATTTCAGGATGCCTTGCTAAATAATTCTTGAGGCTTTTGGCGGTGATTTCTCCTGAGTGAAGCGTCTTTACTCTTTTGCCCATAAAGCGCTTGATGTGCTTAATCATAAATGGATAGTGTGTGCAGCCTAAAATTAATGTATCAATATTATTTGTTTTTAGTGGGCGCAGGTATTTTTTAAGAATAGAGATTGCTTCCGGTTTGTTGTGCCAACCTTCTTCAATTAGTGGCACAAGAAGTGGGCAAGCTTTTTGTATTACTTTAATTTCAGGGTCAATTTTTTGGATTTCTGTTTGATAAGCCTTTGAGTAGACGGTGGCTTTTGTGCCGATTACTCCAACCTTACTTTTTGTGCTTATTCTTGCGGCTTCTTCGGCTACCGGAATGAGCACCCCAAGGATTTTTTTACCATCTTTACAGTACTTTTTTTGTAGCCCTGCTAAAGCGGCGGCTGAAGCAGTATTACAGGCAAAAATAATTAATTTTGCTCCTTTTTCAAAAAGATACTTAACTGCTTGTTCACTAAATTCTGTGATTTTTTCTGTACTATGAACACCATAAGGAGCCCTAGCGTTGTCACCTAGATAAATATAATCATATTGAGGGAGCTCTTTGAGGACAGGTTTGAGAACTGTGAGGCCTCCATATCCAGAATCAAATAGTGCGATCATGTGTATAAAATCAATGAAATGCTTGAATAATCTACATTGGCGGAGTTATTCTAGCAAGGTAAGTGACCAATTATCATGAAAAACAACTTTGTCATCATTTTCACGTTTACTGGCTTATTGATCGGCCTGCTTTTTGCATGGCAATTTCAAAGCAACATTATTGTGGCTGGTAATTTTCCTACTGATGAGGTTGAAGCCAAAAACAAGCTATTGGATGAATACCTTGAAGAACAATCTTATCTGTCTGGGCGGATTACATTTTTGAGGAATACGGTAAATCAAAGGCAGGAAGAGATAGTAGAACAGAGTTCTGGAACTAATTTGGCAATTTTAAATGGGCTAAAGGCCAAAAGTGGTTTAGATGAGGTAAACGGTCCTGGAATCGAAATTGTTTTAGATGATGGAAAAGCGGCAAATCGCTTAGGGGAACTACAAAATGAGAGCAGCCTAGTACAAGCCTCTGACTTAAGAGACATAGCAAATTTACTATTTGCTTCAAATGCTGATGCAGTAGCTATAAATAACCAGAGAATTACCGCTACTTCAACTATTTCTTCGATTGGCACAACAATTCTCATAAACAATAACTACATCGCTCCTCCATTCATTATTACTGCGGTAGGTGACGGGGAAATTATGCTGCAACGCCTTTTTAACCGTGACCTTCTACCATCAATTTACGAGCGCAGTGAAAAGCTTAGACTAATGTTTGAAATGAGACGGAGGGAGAGCATATATATCAGTGGCTATAGCGGGAATATCAAATATAATAACATTAACCTGGTTAAATAATGCATGGCAGAAAGATCTACATTTTAATTATAGCAACTTTTTTGGGAGTTTTTATCATGGCCCAAAATAGGTCTTTTCAGAGTGTCAGTGACACACTAGTGCGTGATAATCAGGGGAATATTTTTCAAGAAATACGGATACTAAAGGCTAAAAACCTTGATTTACGTAAGGATATGGAGGATTTAGAAAGCACCTTACAGCAGCTTGATGATCAAAACTCTACTTTAAATGTTGTTGATGATGAAATTGAGAAATATAGAAAATTAAGTGGTGAGTCCCCTATTTTTGGCCCAGGCCTTGAGGTAAAAGTAGATGGAAATATCACAATGCCTTGGTTTATTGACCTTAATAATGAACTATCGATGGCTGGGGCAGAGGTTATTTCGATTAATGAGATTAGAATTACAAATGAAACCGCTGGATTTGATACTCTACCGAAGGGGGAGATCATGATTCATGGGCAAATTTTGGCACCTCCCTTCGTTTTTAAGGCGATAGGCGACGCTACTGTCATCAGAACGGCCTTAGAGGTTCCTGGAGGATTTTTGAGCAGACTAAAGAACTCCTTTTCAGGAATAGGAATTAGTGTGGAGAAAAAAGAAGTTATTTATATGCAGTAATCCCCTATTTGTAGAGCATAAGGAGCCATAGTGGCTGGATCGCCAAGATGGTTAGGAGAATTATTAAAAAGATCCTCTTATTGAATTTTTCATATTTGAGGGAGGTAGATAGCTTTTTGATCACTGTTTCTCCATCGCTAAGGGCTTGTTTTAGGTCCTCCTTGGCTTTTTGGTGCTCAAAATTTTCGCGGTGATATTCCAGCATTGGCATACTACTTTTGAGTTGCGCTTCAAGCTGCCCTACTCTGTAATTAGCTATTTCAAGCCTACCCTGCTTCTCATTGAGGTCCTCCTTCAGCTCAAGGTAAAGTTTTTTGTATATTTGTGAAGATCCTTTTTTACGCTTTTGAGTTTCGACAGTGTCGACAGTTTCTTGGGAAAAATATTCGATATTGTCTACTGTGTCCACCCCTGTGTCCATAGACACGGGAGATGTAGACATATTGACACTGTCTACCTTAACAGGAGCCGCCTTATCGCGCTTAAAAGCCTCCAACTCACCCTTATCCAGCCATACCCTACCGTCGACAACCTGAGTAGACATTTTTTTAGATCTAATATACCTGTCTAGTGTCCTGACGGAGATTTTTAGCAGCTTACTTGCCGCTTTTCGGTCCAAATTATAGTGCCTTACGGCATTGTCTACTTCCATATTTATTGTCTACTGATGTCTATGGACAAGGTATTGACACAATGTGGACACCTTTGCTGCTATTCTAATAGGTATGTCTACTGATGTCCAGTTGTCACACATTTATTTGCATTAAAAATCTTTACATTAATGTATGAGAGCTTCATAATATTGGCACTCTCATTTCTAAAAAATATGCACTCAAAATGCCAAAAAATTGGCTATATTATCGTCTTTTTTGCGCTACTGTCTACTATTAATGTTATTGGGATCGCTTTTGCCGAGCAAACGGAAACATACAGGCTCTACACGAGCACCCACAAGGACCTTATAAAATTTAAAAACGGGGCTGAGGGCAGCCAAAACGGAGCGAGTCTTGCCAGTGGAGACTTTAATAATGATGGAGTAGACGACCTAGTGATGGGGGCTCCTCTTAGCTCAACAAATAATAAAAAGTGGAACGGTTCCGTAAGTATCACCTATGGAAGTCACTCTAAAACCCACCTAAGGGGGAGCAAGGCTGACGTAACTATTACAGGTGCGTACAGTGAGGATCAATTAGGGACAGCCCTGACTGTGGGGGATTTTAATAATGATGGTATTGATGACCTAGCTATTAGTGCCTATATGGCATATGCACACTCTCAAAGACTGGGTAAGGCATATGTATTTTATGGTGGAGTAGACATGGGTAGTCAGGAGGTCAATTTGCTTTACAGCCAGCCAGATGTGTCACTTAGTGGTAATGCCGCAGGCGAAGGATTTGGCATGGTGCTGTCTACTGTTGACATGAATGGTGACAATGTTGACGATTTAGTAGTTGGATCACCATTTGGGATGAATAGCCAGGGTGGAGAAGTCGGTACAGTTAAGTCATTTCTTGGGGGTAGTCAGGGTTTGTCTACTGATGTCCACTTAGCACTTCAGGGGAGCGAGGTAAAAGAGAGATTTGGAAGTAGCATTGCTGCAGGCGATTTGGACGGAGATGGATTTAAGGAATTAGCAATAGGCGCCTATCTTGCTGATAATAATGATATTGAAAACAGTGGTGCCCTTTATATTTATAAGAATATTGAAAACAAATCCGGGAAAGATATTAAGCCTGATCATGTTATGAGGGGAAGCTATGTTAATGACTGGTATTCTTTTGGATTGCAAATTGATGATCTTGATCTGGATGGAATAGCTGATTTGATTGTTAGCTCATTTTCTTATAAAGGAGATCGCAGCAATGGAAAACTCTGGGCCCATTATGGAGGCCAAAATTTCTTTGATGGTGGCCGCGTTGAAATCATTGCTGAAAATATTTTGAGCCGTCATTTTTTATTGGATGACCTTAACTCTGATGGTGGGAAAGATTTGATCATTGGTGACCCAGGATTAACGTCGGGTGGACAAAATGAAGAGGGGAGTGTCTACATAAAATATTGGCAAAAGGATAACGTTATTCCTAATTCGATTATCCATGGTGAATATGCTAATGACTGGTTTGGCTACAGTCTGTCTACCCTTGATTTTAATGGTGATGGGAGGAAAGAATTGGCGATCTCGGCAAGATATGCTGATGGGGAAGATTCTGTTAATAATGGTGCTGTTTATGTTTTTTGGGCAATAAATAATCCATATGGAGAATTAATCCACAGCAATACCAATGAAAACCAAATTGTCAAAAGAGGGGAGCTTTCTTCACTGATTATCAATAGTTTCAATTTAAGAGAAAAAAGATCTGAGGAGATTTCTAGATGCTTGGATCATTTGGAATTTTGTCTTTTTAGTTTTGTGGCGATGTCTGATTTTGACGAAATTGATATTGATGGAGATTTAAAACTCTACCCAGATGTGGATACTAACCATCCTCATTACACCGATATAAACTTAGCAACGATGTTAGGGATTTTAAATGGATTCCTAAACGAGGACAATAGTCCATTCGGGCCAGAGAGGGAGGTTAGTCGTGTACAGGCCTTAAAAGTGATTCTAGGGGCATCTGGATTGGTTAAGCCAATGTATCGCTTTGAATTGGTAGAGTCATTAGGTTCATTAGAAAAGGTGATTACGCAGCCGACTTATTTCCCTGATGTTTTGCCGGCAGTGCCACGGATGTGGTGGTATCCGAGCTATGTTAATTTTGCTTGGGAAAATGGAATAATCGATAAGAATGACTTGTTTAGGCCTGAGGAAAATATTACCATGAGCGAGCTTAATCTATGGATTCAGCGCACAATCGAATATTTAAATATCCACAATGCGCAAGCTGACTCACGAGGAGATACAGGAAACCAAACCATCAACTGATGAGGTTAAAACAAAGAAACGAACTCCTATCTATGTGGTTCTTGATAATATTCGGAGCCTTTACAATGTGGGGGCGATTTTTAGAACATCGGATGCGGTTTTGATTGAAAAGCTGTTTCTTTGTGGAATTACAGGAACACCACCCCGCAACGAGATTTCAAAGACTGCTCTTGGAGCAGAAGAGCTAGTACCATGGGAACATTTTGATGAAGCTGAGGAGGCCATTATTAAACTAAAAAAAGAGGGGGTCAAAATTATTGCAGTCGAGTTGGCCGAAGGGGCAGTACAATATGACAAGTTTCAATATGAAGGACCTATATGCCTTGTATTTGGGCATGAGGTTTATGGAATATCGGATGAAGTGATGGCTCTATGCGATGAATCCGTTTTTCTGCCAATGCTAGGAAGAGCAAATTCTTTGAATGTCTCAACCTGCTATGGAATAATCGTCTATGAAGCCTTAAAATACTTAAGATGAAAAACTTAAATAAAGCATTAATTTGGCTTGTGATTGCTGTTTTACTTTCAACAATCTGGATATTTGTAGTGGGAGTTTATTCCAATCAGCCAGGCTCTTATTATAATAAGGGGCATAACGCAGTCTGGATTGAACACAAGTGGGTAGGAGAGAGGAGCACTTACCAAGAGATTCAAAAACTGGTCTACACCCTAACTGAGAATGATATTGATACGGTCTTTGTACACAGTGGTCCGCTTAATCCTGATGGTGGGGTTTATCCTCAAACCTATATGTATGCGCCATACTTTTTAGAAGCTGCTCGAAGATTTAACCCTGAGATCAAGTACCAGGCTTGGCTAGGGCAGGTGAGAGGGAAAATTGACTTAGAGGAGCCACCTGTACGCCAAAACATTGCCCAGCAGTGCTCTACTTTGACCCAATATGTTGGCTTTGATGGGATCCATTTTGATATTGAACCAGTTTGGGACGGAGATGTGGATTTTATTAAGGTACTGGAAGATTGTAGAAACAAGGTGCCAAGCGACAAGCAATTGTCAGTGGCTTTGGCCGAATTTATTCCGCGCTCGTTAATTTGGTTTACTGAAAATATTTTGGAATTTAATAACTATAATACTGAGGTCAATTATCGCAATGTTGCTAAGTATGCCGATCAAATTGTGGTGATGACCTATGACACTAGTATAAATCATTCCTGGCTCTATAAGTGGCTTGTGCAAGAGCAAACAATCCGTACAACTCATGTAGTGGATGACACCGAAATCTTTATTGGAATCCCGGCCTATCAATACGAAGATGACACTGCCTGGTTTAACCCAGAGGTGGAAAATGTGGAAAATGGAATTAAGGGAATCTTAAAGGGCCTCAACAACTTACGTAGCAATGAAGACAATTTTGCTGGTGTAGCGATCTATCCGTACTGGGAAATTGACGAAAATGAATGGAAGATGTATAAAGAATTATGGTTGAAGTAACTCAAAGAAAATGATTTATTTTGGAATCACAAATGAGACAAGCAAGAGGATTGTAAAAAAGAGCCTGCAAGAACGTGGGGCACATTTTTATAAAGTTTTAAAAAAAATTGTTGATAAAAAACTATTTAATCGGGATGGGGAAATAGACCTTGTTCTTGTTGATGACTCCACTATTAAGGCGATGAATAAGGAGTACCGCGGGAAAAACAAGCCAACTGATGTAATTTCGTTCGCTTATCTGGAAGTAACCGAATATGAAAAAGTTGAGGGCAATATAGTGGTTGGAGATATTTTTATCTCACTTGATACTGCTGCAAGGCAAGCTAAGGAAAAGAAGCATAGCCTAAAGAAAGAGATTGAAATTTTATTTGTACATGGAATGCTGCATTTGTTTGGGTTTGATCATCAAAACGACAAAGAAGAGGCTGAGATGGAGGGATGGGCAGCGAAGGTGTTGAAATAATTTTTGGCTCAGATCGTAGTTTTGATTAAATCTAAGGACTCGGTGGGCTAAAATGGCGAACTCGCTGAATGGGGGATTGTTTTAAGTGCGCCCTAACCTAGGACTGGTAAAGTATGGCCCTAATCTGGGCTTCATGCTTTGTCCTAATAACGGCTTGGCCCCATCCGGGGCCGCCGTAAATAAGGACAAAACTATAGTACTTAGTAGGGCCCTGCCAGTGAAATAGGGCGCCAAAAAATCAAAAGCCCATTCGCTCAAACAGCGCCATTTTGGGCGCCCACCTTCGACCTGATTTAAAACAAAACTACTCAACTTCACAAAAATTACTTCAAACCCTTCGCTGAGGTTTTTTCTTCTTAAGATTTATTGCCAGAAAAGAATAGGGATTCTTAGCTGTTGCAAATTGATTGGCGTGCTGTTTTATGGTATAATAAATTATTAGTAATATAAACAAACATTAATCATGGGAGAAGTAATAGGCGCAATTGGCGTTGATGAAAATGGACAATATCTTATAGGAAATGCTGATGGAGGCATGGAAAATCAGGATTTTACTGTAGAGACTGCTGAAGACCTTAGGAACCTTGTTGATACAATTGAAACACGGGGAAGAGCAGAAATACAGTGTGCTCTATCAACCGATGAAGCGATAGCCGTCTTGAGGCAATATAATGATACATATAAAAGCACTATGAAATCTTTAGAATCAACTGATTCTTTAATTGCAGGAAATGGCCTTGATCTGAATGCTTTAGCATTTGTACTGCATTGTTCTGATGGCACTTTGCCGTTAAAACTTCAGAAAAATAATGTTACATATAAAAATGAGCAAGGACAAGAAGTAGAACAATCCTTCCCTTGTTTTGAGCACCCTCCGGCAAATGATTCTGTAGACGTCAATGTTTTGGATATCAGAAAGAGATTGAATGATACAATGTATTTTGATTCACGGATAGAAGGGGGAAGTACCGAAGACGACAGATTGGCTGCGTAGAACGCGTCTACCAGGCTTGGTCTTATTGCGATTTGCTTGACAAAATTGTCAAAAAGCGTAATAATCGGTATCTATGAATAATAAACCCAACAATAAGCCAAAACTGGGCACTGGTGCCAAATCTTTAGCTGTATTAGCTATTCTTGCTACTGCTGCTCAAGTCTCCGATACTGTTAGAGAAGCAGAAGGATCAGCTATGGATCAGGTTCTTGCTATTTTTGATTCTGTGAAAGCCGAAACTAATGCAACTGAGCACAATAGGGCATTTTTTGAAGAAAAATTAGCTGCTGCCTTGGATGAGATGGTTGAAAAGGGGCATTATGATGAGGTTATAAAAATATACAAAGAGCAGGGGATGGAGCAAAAAGCAAAGGATGTTTATCTAAAAATGGGTCAGCATTACGAAAAAGAAGGTTCTTATTATTTTGCACATTGGGCATATGCAAGTGCAGGATATAAAGCGAAAGCTGATGAGTGCCTAAGGATGGCTCTTGATCAAGTACTGAAGGATAAGATGTGGAAGAATGCTGGGAGCATCTATGCCGAGCTAGGGGATGATGCAAAAGCGTCTGAGTGCTATCTAAAAGAGGCCCAATCTAGCTTAGACTATGTAGCAAAAAGTGGCGATAATTATCATTATTCTGTTGCATATAATAGCTTTATTGAAGCCGGGCTTACTAAAGATGCTGCTGCTCGCAAGATTATAATGGCTGCATTAGAAAATAATAATACTGAGTATTGTGCCTTATATTTTAATAAACTAAATTCGCCTGACCTTAAGCTTGCAGAGACCATTGCAAACTTAGCTTTTGCACAAAATGATTTTAGGCTAGGTTTTGACACTTTGATAAAAGCAGGAATGGACGACAAATTAGCTAATCTTAAGGCTGGAGAGGCTGCATTAAAAAATTATAGATATGAAGAGGCCGCCTCTTTTTTGTCGGCTGCTGGTCAAGATCCAGATACTGTAAATCGAAGCATTGCTAAAAAGCTTGCAGATAAAGACCCTAAAAGGGCTGCTGCATTTTATCAAAGCGCTGGTATGGAGCGTCGGGCTAAGGCCATGTACAAAAAACAGGCTGACAATGTAGCAAATTACAATCCAGAAGATGCTGTAAAATATTACCAAATGGCAGGGGAGCTAAAACTGGCAGCAAAATATCAGACAGTGTACTTTCTAAAAAAGGGGGACCAAGAATTAATACGTGGAAAGTATTTTGATGCTCTTGAATCGTACAAAAGTAGTGGAATGGATAGTAATGAAGCGTTTATTAGAATCTCTGATGCTGCAGTGAAAAATAAGGATTATGCAGATGCGGCAACTTTATATGAACAAGTCGGGGATACAGAAAAAATGCAAGCAAATGCACGACTAGCTGCACAAGCAGAATTGCAAAGAGATGAAAAAGAGAGGGCAGTAAAATTATTAATCAAAGCTGGTGACTTAGATGAGGCCAAAAAGCTCTGTGTGGAACTTTCTAATGAATCTTCTTATGTTTATTATTCTATATCAATGCTTGAGCTTTGTGGAATTGATAATAAAACAGCTACGTCAATGGTGGCTAGTGAATTACACAAAAGAGGAGACGCAGAAAAAGCTGAGGGAAAATCATTTGACGACTACCATGGTTTATTTTTCAATGCTGCAAAACTATACAAAAAGATTGGTGAATTGGAACTTGCAAAGGGCATTCTTGATGGCTTGATTAGTCAGATTGAAGCGTTGCCAGAAAATGAAAGAGTTAGAGAATCTGATACTTTTGAATTTTATGAAGCATTGGCCAAATTGCATTTAGCGATGGGTAATGATGTAGAATCCCAAAAATTATTTGCGCACTTATCAAAGAGGGCAAATATTCTTCAATCATACGAAAAAGCAATGGTATATTACGAAAATTCTGGAGGTGAGAACCAAAAACACCATATGGCTGGGCTACAAATTGCCCATGCTAGACAATTAATGTCTATGGGGCACTATGCTCAGGCTGCATATGTTTTTGAGGAATTAGGGGATAAAGAGAGTGCTAAACAAGCATTTATGAATGCTGCATCTAAAGCGCTTTCTGGGGATGGTCGATATTCGGAGGATAATGCTCAAGAATTTTTTGAAAGAGCCGGAGCAAGTGAGAATGAAATATTGATTGCTACTGCTAAGGCCTATGGAGATTGTGGCTATTTGAATGGTGCAACCGAAGCATATAAAAAACTGGGGAAATATGATCAGGCCCTCAAACTGTACTCTAAAGAATACAGTAGACTGAGAAAATTAATATCAACTGGTGAAACCGAAGCCCAACATTATACGCGCCTTATCTGGGTGATAAAAGAAATGATTGGTTGTATTGGTACTATTGAAACGGCTGAGGCTCAAGCCGCAGTAGAACAAAGCAGCGCCCTAAATAACGGTGGTCATTCTCAACAAATAGCAGCAAGAAAACAGCACAGACCAAATTTGATTGCTCAGGTACAAACAAGGACCACTTTTAATAGCGGACACCGTGATTAAAACATATCCTCTAAGTCCATGACCTCCCAGGTTTGGTCATATTGGGATTTGCGCTTAAGGATGTCTGTAGCGCGAGGATTCGTAATCTCTTCAATATGTTTTTGGCGACCAGCACCGCTAATGTGGTGGGTCTCTTCTTTACGAATTAGCTCGAAATTTTGCTTAGCAATTGTGAAGGTTATTGTGCGCTTTTCACCAATTTCAAATTCTTCTTCACCAATGTCGGTATATAGAGGTGTTACGTCATCTTTAAAATCCTCTGCGACGCCCTTTATACGCTCAATAAGCTCTTCAAAAGCGTCATCACGGGCGGAGGCTCTGGTTTCGGCAATTTCATGCATTGGTCTTTTTTCTCTTCCAGCTCCCATAATAATTTGTTATATGATAGGCTTAGTTTAATGAGTTATAAGAAAGGTGACAAGTCGAATGTTTATGAGGCGGAAGATGGATACAATCTCTTTGCTTCAGTCTATGGCAAAAGTTGGGGATTTTTGAATACTTTTGAGGAATACGAATTATTGAGAATGCTGAGAGATCTAAAAGGTAAAAAGGTTTTAGATGTGGGATGCGGGACTGGACGAACCATTGGAGATTTAAAAAAACTGGGAGGAGAAATTGTGGGCTGTGACATTTCTGAAGAGATGCTAAAAATGGCACGCAAAAACTTTTCTGGGATTGAGTTTGTGAAAGCAGATGCCAACAACTTACCTTTTGAAGACCAGAGTTTTGATGTAGTTGTAGCGCTTTTTGTCATTGTGCATATCCGTGATCTGCAGAAATTTTTTGATGAGGTATATCGAGTTTTAAAGCCGGGAGGATTTATGATTGTTTCCAATATCAATCAACGCAAAGCTCCAAAATTGCACATTAAAGATGGTAGTGAAATTGTGATTAATTCCTTCTATCATCGGCCAAAGAATGTCGCTAAAGCGATCGAGGATTCATTCTTTAAAATTGAAGAGGATAGCCTAATGGATGACGAGGGAGTCTGGATCAATCAGTTGATAAAGGCTAGGGTTTAAAGTAGTATTTCTTTGCTTTATTCCTAATAACTTTTTTGAGATGTCTAAAAAATATAAGATTGGTGCCGTAGTGCTGCTTGCAATTTCTGCTGTGATGTTTAGTGCATGTGGCGAAAAAGAGCCAGATATGGCTCCTAATGATGTTGTTGATCAAGCGATTGAAAACATCCGTGAATACAAAGCGATGGCTTATGATTTTGCGATAGTGGGAACTTCAAAAATGGCAAAAGATTCAATCACTTGGGAATTTGATATTGATGGCGCAGTGGATTTTAGCGATACAGAAAAACCTCTTTTCACCCTTGCTTTAAAGGGGGAAGCCAATAATGATCTGGATAAAAAAACTGCTGATGGGGAGTTAAGAATGGAAGCCATGAAGGTCTATTTTATGATTAGGGATCTTTCTGATATAGCAAATCTTCTTTCGCCTGAAATGGCTGCTGATTTTATGGGTAAGTGGTGGTCCCTAGATTTGCCTGATGAAATTTATTCTAAATTTAAGGCCTTAGCTGAGGATTCTGAAGATACAGAGGAAAAAGAGGCGTTAAAAGCCTTGGCTGAAAATACAGAATTTTTGAAAGACGTGAAATATAGTGACTCTAAAAATGGACTTTATCGTTATAACGCGACCTTGGATCAGGAGGCTTGGAAAGTATATCTTGTAGAAGCAATGAAAATTCGTGGTGAAGAATTGACTGAAGATACTAACCTAAAAATTGATACAATTATTGGATTAATTGATCCTGAAATTGTAATTGGGGTGACTAAATCTGAAATGATTCTTGCTGAAATTTCCGGGAAAATCATGGAAGAAGAAAATACCAATCTTGATTTCAAACTATCACTAAGTGATTTTGGAAAGAGTGTTGTGATAGAAATTCCTGAGGACGTTAGTGATCTTAGCAGTCTTACACAATGATAAAGCAGGTACACACTGATATTTATGACGACAACTTTTCCTACTTTGTAATTGATCAAAAAAGTAAGGCAGCTTTAGTTGTTGATCCAGGAGATATGAAGGCTCTGGAGTTTGTAATTGACCAAGATGGTCTTATTTTAAAGGGTATTTTGGTTACCCATAGTCATCACGACCATGTTGGCGCCGTAAATGAGATGGTTGAGAAGTATGGAGTTCCAGTTTACATGCACAAGATGGCTCTAGGACGAGTAGATGTGCTTCAAGAATCGGTAGTAGCAATTGAGGAGGGCGAGACGATCAAAGTGGGGGAGATCGTGCTTGAGGTGCTCTATACGCCAGGACATATTGATGATGCTGTTTGTTATTATATCAAAGAAAAAAATTCTGATGATGGAGTCCCTAAATTGATCTCTGGGGACACTTTATTTGTTGAAGGATGCGGACGTGCAGATTTGGATGGCAGCAACGTTGAAGACCTATATAATAGCCTACAACGTCTAAAAAAATTACCGCCTGAGACTAAAGTTTATTCTGGCCATGATTATGGTAGCAAGCCTGTTTCAACTATTGCTTGGGAAAAAATCCACAACCAATATATGAAGTGTAAAAGTTTTGAAGAATTTAGCTCGCTTCGGCTATCGGTGTAATGGCAAGAACCTCATCAGAGCCATCGCGCTGAAATACACTTAACTGAAATCCTAGGTCTGTTAGCGTTTTTTCCATTTTTGCCAAAGTTTTCTCTACAAATATAATAGTACTGCCTTCTTCTTTGTTGTGCTGAGTAACTTTAGAGGATTGTAAGCTTAAAAGTTCCTTGAGGGCAATAATATAACGCCCCATCACACTTAATCTTGAATTTCTAATTTGGAGAGGATGCATATTAATGCTACCAAGGGAGCTAGATGCAGCTTCTGTATCATCAGGATAAACTTTTTTTACATGGTCAACGATATATCCTTGGACCTGATCAAGTAATTCCAGGGTTTCTAAAAGGTGGTGACAGGCAAATACTTCTTGAATTTGTATTCCAATTTCATCTATCTGTGGTCCGGCGATGGATTGTGCCTCTACCTCTGCGTGCAGACCATTGGTGAAAGCCAAAACTGTGCCTGGGTAGGTTTCGTAGTCAACACCTAGGCGAACGTTCCGTTCAAAAACTCGCTCTATCCCAAATTGTATAGCTGCTGGCTCTCCGTTGGCAGGAGTTTCTGAGTGACGACGCTCTGCATCGTCGGGAATAGGTATCTGGCTTGTGTCTCTGAAGGCCATTTGGTTTTGTTAAAATAGATGGCAATTTAGCATGGAATGGGGAAAAGGGCAAAGATATTTGGGAGAGAGGACACGCGACCAGCCTACAGCTGGTACCCGCGACACTACCCTCTTGGGCATTCGAACCTACGGTTCTTCGCCTCACACCCATCTCAAAAAGCCACCAGGCTAATGCCTGCTGTCTTTTCGAATGGTCGGGGTGAGAGGACTCGAACCTCCGGCCTCACGCTCCCAAAGCGCGCACTCTAGCCAACTGAGCTACACCCCGATATTTTCGATTGCTTTGAGATCTTATAGAATAATTCCTTAGTTGTTAAGTGTTTTTTTTACTATAATGAAAATATGGAAAGACTTTACTCAAATATCATTGGCACACCTATAGTTGAGGACGATGGATTCAGGCCAATTGCGAGCGTGAAGGACATAGTAATTGATCCTGAGCGAGGTAAGATTATTGCCTTAGTAGTCGATACTAATCGCAATCGCATCATCATTCCAATGGATATTTTGTCGTGGGGTGAAGCCATCGCTGTTCATGACAATGGAGTGATAATTGATGGTGATGAGATTTTGCGAGTTGATGAGGTGCAAAAGAAAAATATTGATATTTTGGAAAACAAAGTTGTGACAGAAGCTGGGGAAGAGCTTGGAAGGGTAAAAGATCTCACAGTTGATGGAAAAACCCTGGAAGTGCGAAAATTATTTGTATCAAAGGAAATTTTGGGACTAATTCGTTTTGAAAGCCGGATTATTGATGCACGAGATATTATTGAAATTACTAAGGAAAAAGTCGTGGTCAAAGAGAATATGCGCGTGATTAAAGAAGAAGCCGAAGTAGCTAGAGAGGGGAGAGCGATGGCCTAAATTTAAATAAAACAAAACCCGCCGGATTGGCGGGTTAAGCTATTTAGTGTTTTTAGATCTACTTTTACTGTTCGACTCCGGTACCAGCTCCAAGGATTGTATTCACTAGAGCGAATGATAATAGGATGATGATGATACCAACTAGAGCATACATAATGATCTTTTTAGCTTCACCAACTTTGTCTTCAGCACCGGCTGCAGTTACGTAAGTAACACCTCCGTAGATCACCATGATTACTGCCAAGATCCCAAGGAATCCTAGGAAGTAGTTGATGATACGTAGAACAAGTCTACGAAGTGAAGTCTCACCACCTGTAAGGTTGGCGATTGCGGCAGGATTATCTTCTGGGCTGATAACCGCAGCACCTGCAACAGGTAGCATGTTGATTAGCAGAAGAGCACCAGTCATCAAACCGAGGACTAGGAAGATTTGCTTGAGTAATTGAGTTTTAGATTTCATAGGAAATGTGTTATTTTCTGTTTCAGATTGTATCATGGAGAAAAAGCCAATGCAACAATTTGGGCTAAGATGAGAGCTTTGACTTTACAAATTTGTTTTGCCGTGTTCGGATATGATTTGGACTTCTTCGTGGAGAGCTATGTTGAATTTCTTTTGAACGGCTTTAATTGCGTATTTTGCTAGCCTCTTCATATCGTCTGCAGTGGCTCCGCCGAGGTTTAAGAAAAAGTTACCGTGCTTCTCAGAAATTTGGGCCTTACCTATGGTGTGGCCCTTGATTCCAGCCTGATCGATTAAAAGGCCAGCTGGTTTTTCGGCAGATGGATTCTTGAAAAATGAACCGCTGGATTTACCGAATGGTTGTTTTGTAAGACGAAATTTGCGGATTTCGTCCATGATTTTTTGTTGCTCCTCGGGGGCGAGAGCGTCCTTTTTAAGTTTGAATGTGGCCTGTAGCACAATCTGGTCTGAATCCTTGAGGGTACTGTGGCGATAATGGTATTGAAAAAAGTCGGCTGTGACTGTTTGGGTTTCCGCTGTGCTGGGATCTAGTAGAAGTGCTTTTTGGAGGATTTCTGCGGTTTCCAGGCCGTTGCAGCCAGCGTTACCACGGACTGCTCCCCCTACTGTTCCAGGGAGTCCGAGCCATTTTTCGAGACCGGAAAGGTCAGCTTGGATTGATTCTTTAATAAGGCGACTAATCATTACTCCGGAGTCGGCAGTAATAGTGTCTTTATTTGTACTGATTTGGTCTGTTTCGATTTTAACTACTAGCCCGCGGAAGCCCTTATCATCAAAGAGGAGGTTGGAGCCACCAGCCATGATAAAGAGGGGGATTTGATGCTGTTTGGCGAAATTTATGATCTCGATGAGCTTTTCTGTAGTCTTGGCCTTATAAAACAGATCAGCTGGGCCGCCTATCATAAAAGTGCAGTATTTATTTAAGTGTTCATCTGTGAGAATTTCTGGGAATTTATCCTTAATCTGTGTTTTGATTTGCTTATTCATAGGCCAAATAATAGCACTATTTTTAATAGTGGAAAAGATACTTGATTTTTGCTGGTGATTAAAATAGAATTTGCCTTGTCCATGAACGGGCCACCTTAGCTCAGCTGGTAGAGCAACCGCCTTGTAAGCGGTAGGTCATCGGTTCGAATCCGATAGGTGGCTCCATTTCTTACCGTTTATTTGAAAGACGCTAGTCATTCACCCTCGTGAATGCAGCTCGGCACTCAGGTTCCATTTTTGTTGTACAAAAATAAAGAATATGATTTTTTGATATATTTATCTTTCATTTGTGCGAAGGTATGGGACTTTAATAACGCACATGACAGCATTTCTTACCTCTTCAAGCTCAGCAACGATTGCATATAATTGGTTTTTATAAATCTTTGAGTCTCTAAAGTTTTTTTCTTGTGCCATGAATGGAAAATATACATGAACTCTTGAGGCATCTTCACCATTTCCAACATATACGGTGTTCAGTAAATCACGTGAATTGTTAACAATTGGTACGAAACCATGATTGTGCAATATTCTACACATCACTGGCTTGTTTTGTGGAACTGCGTGAGAAAACTCTCTGCTACTTGCTGCTGCAATCTTGAATAACTCTTCAATCAAAAAAGAAGAAATACCCAACCTTCTGTGTTGAGGGTCTATATACATACCCCCAAAAATTATTTCTGGGTAGTTTTGGTCTGATACGTAGAAGGTGAATTTAGCTATTGGCTTACCTTCAACAAGAAGTTTAACGGAATATTTAGGCCTATCTTCAGGTAGATTACATTTTTTACCTAGAAATGTCCGACCATCACTTTCATATTGAAACCCTTGTGCCTCGGGTAATTCTAGTCTTTCTAGTCTATTTTGTGTCATTATAAATCTTAAATATGCAGTACTTTTTACCATGACTCGCTCTCAATGTCAACCCCCTTCTCTTTGCTGTAAAACCAGAACACAAAGATAAAACAATTGACCTTAGCACCCCTCAAAGCTATACTTAAAGTAGTCTTTAAAAATAACTTTAAAATTATGACTAAGTTGATTGGCATAAAAGAATTACAGGTTAATACTAAAAAAATCCGAGAAGAAGCTGCAAAAGGAGTCCATTTTATAGTCATGTATCGCTCTACTCCGGTTTTTGAAATTAAACCTATTGAAGGGACTATTAACTTTGCTGATGATATTGATGCGACTGGGCTATATACAGATTCGTTTGTTAAAAAAATGAAAAAAGCTGAAAAAGATGTAAAAGAAGGGAAAACCAATACCTTCGATTCAACAGAAGAATTCTTAAAATCACTCTCATAAATGAGGATTACCGAAACTGCGCAATTTAGAAAATCTTTCAATAAACTAGATGGCACAATAAAGAAAAAGGCAAAAAAACAATTTGGACTGTTTTTGAAGAACTTATTTCGTCCATCCTTAAATACTGAAAAATTAGAGCCAAAAAATCAGAATATCTGGTCATTTAGGATAGATAAAAGCAATCGAGTTATTTTTACATTTGCAGAGAAAGAAACTATTCTATTGTTAGATATTGGCTCTCATGATATTTATCGGAAAAAATAATGGAGTAGGGGATGGGAAAACAACTCTTTTTGTTTCCTAAAAACTATTTTACTAGTTTTCTTCTCTTCATCTTTACCGCAACAAGAAAACAAACTGGCCCCACAAGAGCAATGCCGACCAAAATCCCTAAGCCACCTAATAAGAAAGGAACTAAAATTCCTATGCCTCCCCAAAAAGCTCCAGCAAATGCAACGTCAGTAAAATGTTTATTAGGCACAGAGATTAAGGTTCTCCAAACTAAAAACCCCAATAGAAGGGCAGCTACAGTAATTGAAACCACCTTAAGTGTACTACTAATTTCTAGCGTAGTTGATGCAATTCCTAGAACAACCCAAGCTACAACTGACATCCCAAGTGAGAAAAATGCTGTTAAAATTTTTTGCATGTAATGACGTTATTAATATGCCAATATTATACACTATCTCTACCACGGTCACTAGAGTCAGATGGAAGTACTCTTTGTCTTTTTATAGTAGTTTACCCCGTAGTGCCATCTTTATTTGGTTAATGATTTAGCGCTACACTACACTTCGCTGTATTGATCCGTAATTGCTGCAATCTTAACAAGATTGACATGGCAGGCCCAAGCTGAGAGAATTATAAAAAATAACCCCTATTATTATGGAAACAGAAACAAGTGGAGCTACACTAAAAATTATTGGAGCCTTTTTGCTAGGAGTGCTCCTTACTTTTGGATCATTACAAATGACAGATGGGAGCCTCACAAAAGGTTTTCTTTCAAGAGGGGAAATAGGTGTTGAGCAAAGTAATCGGCAAGTAAGCCCAGGAAATGATAGTCAAGTAGGATTAATTCACGATAGATTACTCATCATGGAATCTCAGTTATCAAACCTTTCATTGGAACTTGATCTTGTTAAAGATAAGGTGAATTCAATTGATGATCAAATAGATGTTAATCCTGAATATATAGGTGATAAAACAGTAGGAGAGGTTATCGATGAACTTTTTTTCCACAGCTATAATTATCTTTATGCACCTACTCTTAAAAAGTGACATTCTGTCTGGAGTAGGGCTGCCTAAGCCGCTCTCTCCACAATTTGGGCGAAGATTGCGCGTAAGGCTACGATTTCATCTACAACAGATTGTAAATGGACGCGTTCGCGGGGTGTGTGGGCGTCTTTGATTAGTGGGCCGATGGAGACGGCTGACATTTCGCCTCTTGCTTTGTCGGTGATTATTCCGCATTCAAGACCGGCGTGATAAGCCATTAATTTTGCGCTACCAGCAGCTTTTTTGACCGCTTCAGTGACAATAGAGACGGCTTGGGAAGTAGCGGGGTTTTCTAACCATCCTGCTGTTGGCTCTGGAGCATGGGTAAGTTTGGCACCGTTTTGTAGATAGAGTTCCCTGATTTCAGTGAGTTTGGCTCTTGTTTCTTCGATGCGAGCACCACGAGTCATTGAAGATATTGTGACATCTTCTTGGTTTGTTGTGATTACTCCTAAATTATTAGAAAGGGTTACAAGTTCACCAACATTTGGGAGCTCTGCGCTTGAGAATGGTCCGGTTGGCAGAGTGTTGATGACCTCCATCAACCTTGATTTAAGATCATCACTAAAAGCACCAACTAATTCTACTGATTCTGTTGGCACCAAACTGATCTCAACATTTTGGGCGTTATGCTCGAGTAGTTCACCGGTTACGCTTATGTCCTCTACAAAGGCCTTGACCACCTCTTCTAGACTGGCAACAGCGTCATTGGGAACGGCAATTGTGGCGCTGGCTTGAGCAGGGATGGAGTTTCTTTTTTCGCCACCGTTGATGTTGATAATTTTTAAATCACCGGCAGCTTCTTGTAAATTTGAGAGCAATGCTCCCATAGATTTAATTGAATTGCCCAACCCAAGATGAATTTGGACTCCTGAATGTCCTCCGGGAAAGCCCCTTAACTCTAGGTCCATTACTGTATATCCTGCTGGTAGAGCTTCTCGTTCACCAATTGGGAAAGAGGCAATTGTATCGCCATTTCCAGCGCATCCAATACAGATTTTTTCGGATCCTTCTTCGGAATCAAGATTTAGCAAAATTCCAGTTGCTGGAATCAAACTTGGATCTAATTTTTTAGCGCCAGACATCCCAGTTTCTTCATCTACAGTAACTAAAATCGTCACTGGTCCATGCTCCAATGAGGGGTCCATCATTGTGGCCACGGCCAAAGCTACCCCCATGCCATTATCTGAACCCAAAGTCATATCTTGATTAACAGTTTGGACCCACAAACCTTTTTCGTCACCTGATTCTCCTTTATCAACAATCTCGGCTTGGCGCGGTAAGTCTTCGTCAGTAGGGAATGTTACTTGATCCATATGCCCCTGCATCACAACTTCCATCAAATCCTCGAGCCCAGGAGTTGCTGGGACCTTAAAGGCCACATTGCCGGTTTGGTCTTGATCGACTTGCCAACCTTGCTTTTGAGCCAGATCAATTAGATGAGCTCTGATGGCTGCTTCTTTTTTAGATGCTCGGGGATGATCGGTGATGCCGCTAAAAACTTGTAAAACACGGACTAGGTCAGGGTTTTCAGCCAATAGGGGATGGTCTTTATATTGATCGATATTATTAATTGCCATGATTGAAATTTTTAAATAGGGGGTTAGTTTATCATGGTTTTGAGGGGGAGTGGAAGTTTTTGACTTAAACTAGCTACCGCGCTAGAATTTGGGCGCTGATTTATTAAACAAAATTATTATGGCAAGTGATCATTCAATGGACGTGGCGGTGGAATTTGATTTTCAGGAGTTGAAAAATGCGGTTGAGCAGGCTAAGAAAGAGGCTACAAATCGGTATGATTTGAAGAATTCTGATATTGAGATTGAGTTGAGTGAGGAGGCAATTAAAGTGACTGCGGAATCAAAAAATCAGATTGAGGCGGTTTATACTATTTTGCTTTCTAAGATGATTTCTCGCAGTGTTTCGCCAAAAGTTTTGGATCGACAGGAGCCAAAAGAGGTTGGGGGGATGAGGGTAAGACAGGAGATGAAACTGGTGAAGGCGTTGGATTCGGAGCAGGCTAAAAAGATCGCCAAAATTGTGCGGGATGAATTTCCAAAGGCTAAGCCTGTAATTAATGGTGATAGTGTGCGGATTTCGTCAAAGTCTATCGATGATCTACAGCAGATTATGGCTAAATTGAGAGCTGATGAGGGGTTGGGATTGCCGCTTGATTTTAGTAATTTTAAGTAGGTCTATTGAGCTGTTCCTTCTGAAATACTCGCTTGTATTGCTTTAATATCTCTGGCTATTTTGTCTTGAGAAAAAGTATATAAAAATACACCAACTTTTTTTGGTAAAGTGGCCGGTGTGTCGGTAATAAAGACGTATTCTCCATCTGGGGTTTGTGAGATTTTTCCACGAATAAACTCATTGTAGCCCTGATCTGTTGGATATGAACCACCAAAGGAACTATCCATTGGATCCATTTGGGGCCAGCTAAATGGTGATTCTCCAAAAATGAAAACATCTTCGTCTGGTGATGGTAGCATTGATGGATCACTTACCTCTAACTTGTAAGTTTTATTATCGATCATGTGGGGACTAAAAATATCGTCCTCTTCAACTATAACTTTTCTAATAATATTGAATGAGCTTTTTTCGGGGGTTGTAACAAGGCCTTTTGATGCGAAATCTATTCCTCTCATGTTTTCTAGCTGATCAATTGATCTAAACTGAGTTTCGTTGGAAACGACTGCAATAGCTACTAATTCGGGGGATATTAAATGGGAATGGTCTGGATTTTTAGCATTTGCTGGCCTAAATGGACGGAATACGGCCCATTTGGATTTATCATCGCTACAAGGAGAGCATAAAAGCCCTTTGAGCTCTGCTGGCTCTAAAATTATTGCTGAATGAACCCCGTAATTTTTAATGGAAATTGTGGCTTCTATCACTATTTCAGCGGCTTCAAAGGTTTGCTTATTTCTTACTCGCAGGGCTATATTTTTTTTTGATTCATATCTCCGCTCTGGTGAATTTACTGTGCGCTCAAAAAATCTTTCTGCAGCATGGCAATATGGATGATTTGTTCCTGCGCATAAGAGTTCGAATGCTTGATCGCCTCTTGAAATTTCTATTCCACCATCTGGGCATGTTGTTAAACTAAATTGATCATTTAATTTAAGGTCTTTTTTGTTACGTGGTTCTAAATCCATTTCTACAATTAAAAGACTGTATTTTACAATACTGGAGGGATTTCGTCAAGATATAGGCTTAGGATAATTTTTCGTCCTCCTCGTAATTCACCGAAACCACTGGGATCAGTGCTAGAAGCTTTTGCATGACTATTTCGATGGGAGCTGTTTTGGCCATCTCCATGACCATGTGAATGTCGGAAAAGCGCTCTGTATCGTCAATGGGGGCGACGTCGAGGGAGCGGATATTGACCTGAAATTTGCGGATTAGGGTGGAGATGCGGGCGAGGACGCCAGCTTCGTTACTCACTCTAAGTGTGACCTTGTAGTAAATCATCTTCGTTATATTTATGGGTTTCGTCTTGGAGGAGATCAGCGTCGCAGAGGGCTTGATCGCCTAAGGCGGTGTTTGGTGGGACCATTGGGTAGACGTGTTCGTCCGGATCAACCATGAAAGTAATTAGAGTTGGGCCTTTGACTTTGCGGGCCTCTTCGATGGCTTTTTGAGCCTCCTCGTAGGTGGTGGCACGCCAAGCAGGAATGCCAAAAGAGTTGGCGAGGGCTACAAAGTCCGGATTAGTAAATTCTGAATGAGAAAGGTTGCCTTTGAAAAGGAGGTTTTGCCATTGGCGTACCATTCCTAAAGCACCGTCCTCCATGATGGCGACTTTTACTGGGATATTGTATTGGGCGAGGGTGGCTAATTCTTGGCAGTTCATCATGAAACCTCCGTCGCCGGAAATAGCCCAAACTTCACGTTCAGGACAGCCGAGTTGAGCACCCATTGCAGCAGGTAGACCGTAGCCCATTGAGCCGAGACCGCCGGATGAGAGGTGAGAATTTGGATTTTTAAAGCGATAAAATCTAGCTGTCCACATTTGGTGGCGGCCGACGTCTGAGGCCACAATCGCCTCACCATTGCTAGCCTTTGAGATCATGTCCACGATGCGGGGCTGACTCATCTGCTTAGGATCGCGTTGGGGATTTAAAGTGAAGTCAAGAAAGCCGTATTGAGTTTTCCATTGTTCAATTTGGGACCACCAATCAGGGTATGAATGATTTGAAAGCAAGTTGTCTGCACGAGTAAGAACATCTTTGGCATCACCTGGAAGAGCCAATTCTGTTGGTACTATTTTACCAATTTCAGAGGGGTCAATTTCGATGTGAACAAATGTTTTGCCCTCAATAAAAGTTGGAAGTTTTCCGGTGATACGATCGTCAAAGCGGCAACCGATTCCGATGATCATGTTGCAATTGTGAATAGCGTAATTGGAGACAGCATCACCATGCATTCCGATCATTCCGAGCCAGTGGTCGTCTCCCTGTGGGAATGTGCCAAGACCAAGTAGGGTATTGATTACTGGGATGTTGTGCTTTTTGGCAAATTGTAATAGTTGGTTTGAGGCGCGGGCTAATTCGACACCGTGACCGGCGAGAATTACTGGTTTTAGCCCGTCTTTTTCAAGCAGGGCATCTAGCCTTTTAATGTCGTCATCGCTGGCTGTGGCGGGAATTGGATCATAACCAGGTAAATACATTTCTGGGTCGGGGTCTACCTCTACTTCTTCAAACCAAACATCTTTAACTAAGTCGATATGGACTGGGCCTGGGCGACCGGTGTTGGCAAGATGGTTTGATTCTTTAAGAATGCGGGGAATCTTTTTGGCCTTAGTAACAAGATAACTATGCTTTACAACTGGCATAGTCATACCGATTACGTCTACCTCCTGGAAGGCGTCGGTGCCGATAAAATCCTCAACTACCTGACCGGTAATATAAATTGTAGGAATAGAATCCATCTTGGAGTTGGCGATGGAGGTAAGGAGGTTGGTGGCGCCCGGCCCTGATGTTCCGAGGGCTACGCCCACTTTTCCTGTTGCCCGGGCGTAACCGTCGGCGGCAAAGCCGCCGCCTTGTTCATGGCGGGGTAGGATGTGTTTAATGTGGTGTCCGTGCTTATTAATTTTATCGTAAAGAGGGAGCACTACTCCGCCTGGAATTCCAAACATTACTTCGACACCAATGTCGGCAAGTCCTTGGCAAAATAATTCTGAACCTAGTTTTTTTTCGTGATTAGTCATCAAATTTATCTGTTACTGCACCGTACATCGGTGAGGATACTGTTTCCATATATTTGCGGAGCACTCCTGACTTGTAGCGAGGTTTTGGTTGAATCCATTCTTTGCGGCGAGCTTCTAATTCTTTATCAGAAAGTTTTACCTCAAGGAGCTGTTTGTTGGAATCGATATTAATAATGTCTCCATCTTTTAGCAAGCCAATCACTCCGCCGACGTAGGCCTCTGGAGCAACGTGACCAACTACGAGACCGTGAGTTCCGCCTGAGAAGCGTCCGTCTGTGATGAGGGCAACTGATGTGCCTAAACCTTGTCCGACAAGAGCTGCGGTGACTGAGAGCATCTCACGCATACCTGGACCACCCTTTGGCCCTTCATAACGAATAACTACTGTGTCGCCAGCTTTGATTTTTCCAGTACTGATAGCATCAAAGGCGTCGTCTTCGGATTCAAATACTTTAGCTGGACCAGTGTGGTCAAAAACTTTAAGGCCTTTAACTTTGGCAACAGAACCTTCCTGCGCCAAATTTCCTTTAAGAATAACTAATGGTCCGGTTTTCATCACTGGATTATCAAACTGTCGAATAACGTCTTGTTTTGGTGAGGGCAGATCAACGTCGGCTAGATTTTCGGCTAGTGTTTTTCCAGTTACTGTCAGGCAGTCTCCGTGAAGGAGGCCTTCGTTGAGAAGCATTTTCATTACGGCAGGAAGACCACCAGCATTGTGGAGATCAACGGTAACGTATTGGCCACCTGGTTTCATGTCTGTTAGTTGAGGTGTTTTTGCACCAAGGCGGTTAAAGTCATCGATATTAATGTCGACACCAGCTGTGTGTGCCATCGCCAGCAAATGCAGTACAGCGTTGGTTGAACCTCCCAGTGCAAGGACAACTGTGATGGCGTTTTCGAAGGCCTTTTTGGTCATGATTTTTTTAGGAGTCAGTCCAAGTTTGAGGAGCTCGATTACTTGAGCACCTGCTTTTTTACATTCTGCAATTTTTTCTGAAGAAATTCCCGGGGCTGTTGAGCCGCCTGGTAAAGCCATTCCCATGGCTTCGATTGCTGAAGACATGGTATTGGCGGTGTACATTCCGCCGCAAGATCCAGGACCAGGGCAAGAGCTGCATTCGATTTCTTTAAATTCTTCTTCAGTGATTTTACCAGCTTGAAATTGACCAACTGCTTCGAAAATACTAACGATATCGACATCTTTACCATCATGCTTTCCAGGCATAATTGTACCTCCGTAAACAAAGATTGAAGGTGTGTTGATGCGAGCAATTGCGATCATGCTGCCTGGCATATTTTTGTCACAACCTCCTACGCAAACCATGCCGTCAAAGCGTTGAGCTCCGGCAACTGTTTCGATTGAATCAGCGATAACTTCCCGGCTTACTAGAGAATATTTCATTCCTTCGTGGCCCATGGCAATACCGTCACTAACTGTGATGGTTCCATAAATTTGAGGTACACCATCGTTTTCTCTGGCTCCAGTAGAGACGTGGTCGGCCAGCTTATCGAGGTGGATGTTGCAAGGTGTGACTTCACTCCAACAACTGGAGATCCCGACGATTGGTTTTTCAAAATCTTCATCGGTGAAACCGGTGGCGCGGAGCATTCCACGTCCTGGGGCGCGACTGGCCCCCTCAGTCATCATACTACTTCTTACTTTTAAATTTTTATTCGTCATTAGTACACTGGGGTTAACCATTTATGATAGTCAGGCAACTCTCCTGAGATGGCCTGGTTGAAAACTGCTTTAATTTTTTTAGTAATTTTTCCTTCTTTGCCGTTGCCGATTTTGCGATTGTCGACTGCGCGAATCCAAGTAACTTTGGCTGCTGTGCCACAGAAAAATACTTCGTCGGAAGTGTAAAGCATTGAGCGATCCATATCGGATTCGCGCACAGGCATTTCTAATTCATTTTCAATTAATTCTATCAGCGTGCGGCGAGTGATGCCGTCTAGATTGTTAGAGGCAAGAGGGGGAGTGGTGATGACGCCGTCTTTAACGCGGAAAAGATTGGCGCCGCTAGCCTCACAAACTTTGCCATCGCGGTTGAGGAAAAGGGCTTCGTCATAGCCGTTTTGGAGGGCTTCACTTTTGGCCAAGGCTGAGTTGGCGTAGGCGCCGGTGATTTTAGCTTTGACTGAAAGTGCATCGTCGTCATACCGGCGCCAGCTTGAAACGCAAATACTTAAACCATTGTCGGAACTAAAATAATTGTCGAGTGAAATCATGTACAGGGCCAAATCATCGTCTGGATTATTAAAGCGGGGAGTTAACGCTGTTGAGCCAGAATAAAGTGTTGGGCGAATGTAGATGTCACCTTTGGCTTTATTCTTTTTGATTAATTCGATTACCGTTTCTTTAAATTTTTTCTCATTTAGGGGCACTGTCATCTGGAGAATCTTGGCTGATTCTTGGAGTCTTTTATAATGATCATCGAGGCGAAAAAGATTGATGTTTTTACTTTTCTTATCATAGTAGCCACGCATTCCTGTAAAACAACCTAACCCATATTGCACAACCTTGCATTGGATCGAGATTGTAGCATCCTTGGTCTTACAAAACTTTTTGCGAATGTAAGCGTGGGGGAATGAATTGTTTTTCATAGGAGAGGGGTTAAAGTGGCGTTACTTTTTGGACTGTTTCTTATGATATAAGAAATTGTAGCATTTCTCAAAAGCATTTACCGATGCCACAATTACATCTGGTGAAGTGGCCTGAGAAATTATTTTATTACCGTTATTGTCGACTGCTGTCATTACTACTTTAACCGTAGCCTCTATTCCACCGGTGAAAATTTCTACATTATAATCTGTCAGGGTAATCGAAAGTGTGTCGTGCTCTTTGATACTATTTTTAAGCGCTGTAATAATAGCATCTACAGTACCTACACCCTTAGCCTGACCAATCAAAACTCTGTCGCCATAGCGCAGCTTGATTGAGGCTTCAGCTTTGTTGTATTTAGTCGTCTTGGTTTCAAAATCTATAATTTCAAGATACTTATCTTTAGAGTTGTGTTCATCCATTCTGGCTTCAATAATGTTTTGGAGATCCTGTTTGTTAACTATTTTTCCTTTATTTTCAAAGTCACGAATACTCTTAAGGATTTTCTCAATAACGTCTTTCGTTAGTTTTACTGAAAATTCTTTCTGAATAATTTCCTTTAACTTGGCTATTGTAGGAATCTTTTCCCAAAGGATTTTTTCTTTACCTTTGGCCCCCTCTGACTGAATAAGATAGAGCTTGTTGTCAAGATAGTTGTCTATCTCGTTCATCTCTGGGTCAATTGTTGGAGGATCAGGCAAAATCTTAATCGCTGATTTTGGATCTTTAAGTCCATTGCCAGTGGCAATACAAACCACCGTGTCGGTTTTTTTGAAAAATCCTTTTTTGGCCAATTGCTGAACTGCCCCCATCGGCAACGCCCCAGATGGCTCTACAAAAATCGCCTCTTGCTTGGCCACAAGTTGCTCTACCTCTAAAACATCATTATCATGAACAGAAACTGCATTACCCTTGGAATCCTTAAGGGCATCTAAAACTTTATAGCCATCAAGTGGCATACTCACCGCTACTGCCGAACACACCGTATTTGGCTTTTCAATCGCCACAAGTTTTTTATTTTTTGATTTGAATGCCCGCACAACTACATCGCAGTTTTCAGGTTGTACTGCAATTATTTTTGGCAGAGAAGATATAAGATCCAGTTTTTTTAATTCTTTAAATCCTTTCCAAATTGCAGAGATATTAGTACCAACTCCGACTGGGCAAATAATATAATCAGGAGACTTCCAACCTAGTTGTTCCGCTATTTCATAAGCCTGGGATTTTTGGCCTTCAAGACGGAAAGCGTAATCTCCTGCCAGGTAGAAACCATGACGTTCAGCCATTTTTTCGGCTAGTGCTGCACATTCTGTATAAGTGCCGCGGACCTGAATAACACGAGCTCCATAAGAAAGAGTCTGGGCCAATTTACCAATTGGAGTACCCTCTGGAACCAAAACATAACAAGGCAACTTAGCGATTGAACAATAAGCCGAAACTGAGGCGGCCATATTACCAGTTGAGGCAAAGCAAACCGCTTTTGCGCCCATTTCCAGAGCCTTAGTAATTTCAACTAAAGTGCCACGGTCTTTAAAAACACCAGTTGGATTAGCACCTTCATTTTTTATATAAAGATTAGGAAGACTAAATTTTTTACCAAGGTTTAAACATTTGTGAAGTGGTGTACCACCTTCATTTAAACTAATAATCTTGGAAAGATCATTGATGGGATAGAAGGTGAGATACTTAAGGGCAGAGATAGGAGAATGCTTGAGGGCGTAAAGGTTAAGGCGCTGCTTCATAAACTCATAGTTGTAAACTACGTCTAATGGTCCTGCGCATTTTTTGCAGGTTGTGCAGGTCTCATGTTCGTCGAATTCCTTTAAGCACTGAGTGCAAACTAGAGTGTAAAATTTTTCGTTAACGGTAACCATCTTCAATTTGTTATAAAAAAATAACCTCCCATCTTAGAGAGGTAAAAGTAAGCATAGGCCTCTCCAAGTTGACTAGAGGATAATAATAATCACTACGACTATAAGGTTTGCTAACTTTTTCATGGTTTGATTATACCATTTTAATTTTCAAAGAAAAGTGTTTTTGGCTAATCATAGTATAACTCTGCCTGATAACGAGCCTCAACCTCTGCCTCGGCATCAGTTTGGGCCTTGAGACTACTAACTAATGATTCTAATTCTAAGTGTGTAAATCCATAGCTTGTAATACTAATCGCATCACTACTGAATGGGCCTGGCATTAACATCTTTAAATCTGTAGCCATCTGGAGCAGATACTGCTTGTCGGTTAGGCTAAGCCCTGATGGGGTTTCAATTTTCCCTCTAAGGTTGAGGTAAAGTTTTCTAATAGCGTCGCAAGATTCCTCAACAGAAGTGAAAGTAAATAAATAGGGGTGAAAGGCAATCCCAGCGGCTTTTAAATCTTCATCTGTGATGCCAATATCTGCTAACTTGAGCCCCAGTGGATGCTGCAAAAAAATTCTTACCCCTTCTATTAACTTGGCCTTTTCAATTGGATTGAGGGATTGCTCAAAAAGGATTCTTGGCCAAAGCTCTTTTAGCTGGGCTGCCGATTCTTTGTGAAAATCTCCAGTTGTGCAAATTTTTTCCCAAATTGCCTTAAGGTTTGTACCTTCTAAGCGATGACATCCTTTCATTTTGGGATACTTATGGCTTAGTAATTTTTCGGCATCTTGGATATGTGATCTTAACCTTAAAGTAATTGATGGTTTGTAGGGATCTATGTTTTGAAGATGCTTGCCGCTAAAAAATTCTTGGCAGTCAGTATAAAACCCCACTACGTCCATATTATCCATAAGATACTGTAGGGCCATGCGTTCAAAATCGTTTTCTCCTAAATCTCTAATTTTCCTGCCGAAACTATTTTTGAAAATGGGGAGAATTAGAGGAGGTACGTCTTCATCTTCGAGGTCTGGTGATTGGGCTTCTCGAGTGTTCCTGTGGGGTAAGCGTGTGTCTTTATTTTCTATTGCTGCTGGTTTGGTGACTGCTGGGGTTGAATCCCTTCCCCAGTTTAAAAGTGCTGTTACTGAAAGAGCGATCGCTGTTGCTGCAAGGGCTATTTTGCGATTAGGTAGCTTGTTGGGATTCTCTTCTAAAGCCCCGTTTCCTGGAGTTAGTGATGGTCTTTTCATAAATTGATGTAAGGAGATCTTTGTAACTTATTTTTAGTGTCTGGTCAATTAAGTGATGGTGTGTGCTTTTTCAAACCATGTGTAAATGTATAGTAATTTTATATACATTCGAACACATACAAAAATGTGGAGATCCTGGATTAAGGTGGTATACCAAAATAACTTTGCATTACCAATGCTTTTCGCTATAATCGACCATGCAATTTGAATATGGGTCGGTACTAAAGCGGTCAAATAGGGCAGACTGTAAATCTGCTGGCTACGCCTTCGAAGGTTCGAATCCTTCCCGGCCCACCATTTAAATAAGCTTCGCAATGTGCTCGAGGCTTTTTTGATTTATTTTCCCCGGGGAAAAAGGGGTGGAGGTGCTGAGGGCTGGGAAGAGTGAGGTCCGGGGCTAATTTAGCTTTTAAGTTTCCAACCTTTCTCCAAAATTACGTAGGAGATCACTCCGAAAATTAAGGTGAGTACTGCCATAATCGCAAAGGAGAGGGTGAGAGAGTATTCGGCGTAGCCAGTGAAACCGTAACGAAGGGCGTTTACCATGTAAACGATGGGGTTGAATTCGGAAATTTTGCCGAAGATTCCAGGAAGTTGGGAAGTGCTATAAAATACTCCGCCGAGGAAGGTGAGGGGAGTGAGGATGAAGTTTTGAATGAAGGCGTTTTGGTCGAATTCGTCAGCCCAGACTCCTACGGTAAAGCCCATGAAGGCAAAAAGGAGATTCATTAGAAGAGCAGAAGCTAAAACAATAGAGATAGAGTGCGGTGTAACGTCCACAAAGAAGGCGGCTGGAACAAGAGTAGCGCAACCAATAATCAAGCCGCGGAGGACGGCTGAGGAGATAAATCCTAAGAGTATTTCGGCACTAGTTAAGGGGATAGTCATTAGCTCGTCGATACGTCCTTGGTATTTGGTGATCATGATTGAAGAGGCAGGATTTTGGAAGGCGTTGTTGATCATGCCCATCATTACGAGACCGGGTACCATAAATTCAAGGTAACCGATGCCTTCGATTGCTTGAGTGGTACGACCAAGTGAGAGACCAAAAATTGTGAGAAATAACAAATTTGAAATTACCGGTGCTACCAGAGTTTGCATATAAACCTTAGTGAAACGGTGAGTTTCGCGTTTAAAAAGTGTCCATGTTCCTATTGGATTATTCATCATCGCTATCATAAGTTAATTCTACAAATACGTCCTCAAGTTTGCGGTTGGCAGTTAGTTTTTTGGTTTCATCAATGGCCACGACCTTTCCTTTATGAAGAATAGCTGTGCGAGTACAAAGGTTTTCGGCTTCCTCCAAGTAGTGAGTTGTGAGGAGGATTGTGAGACCCTCTTTGTTGAGCAGCTGCATATACTCCCAAAGGTTGCGGCGGAGCTCAACGTCGACACCGGCAGTTGGTTCATCGAGAATCAGTACTTTTGGGCGATGTACTAGCGCTTGCGCCACAAGCAGTCGGCGTTTCATTCCTCCAGAAAGAGCGCGAGTGTTGGCATTCTTTTTTTCGTGGAGATTGAGCTTTTCTAAAATCTCGTCGATGTGGGCCTGGTTGTTTTTAATGCCATAATATCCTGAGCGGATTTTCATGGTTTCGTTGACGGTGAAAAATGAGTCGAAACTGATCTCTTGGGGTACAACGCCGATTAGGCGTTTGGTTTCTTCACGATGTTCAGTGATGTCGAGGCCGGCAATTTTTACTTGGCCGGAGGTCAGTTTTGTAGGGCCGGCCATAATATTAATCATGGTGGTCTTACCTGAACCATTTGGTCCAAGGAGGGCGAAAAACTCTCCTTGATTAACCTGAAGATTTATTCCTCTTAAGGCTTTTGTGCCAGTTTTGTAGGTCTTGTGAAGGTCTGTGATTTCGAGTGCTAAGGGCATTAAATTAGTGATGTTAGAATATCTATATTTTGTTTGTCTGGGCCCTTGCCCTCGTAGCCGGGGACCTCGAGTATCCAAGGAATTTCTTGAAAATGAGGATGTTGAGCGAGGTTTGCAAAGGCTTGCTTGCCGATATGGCCGTCGCCAATATTTTCGTGGCGATCTTTTTTGGAGTTGAATGGTACCTTAGAATCATTAACATGTAAAACGGTTAGATTCTCTAGGCCAAAGGCTTTATCACAATCTTGGGCGAGGGAATCTATCTCTTGAGGTGAGAAATTTTCTAGCAGTCCTGCTCCTAAGGCGTGGGCTGTATCGATACAAACTTTGATGCGGGGATGATTGGCTAGCTTAAAAATATCACCGATTTCTTTGGCGGTGAGGCCGATTTTGTTGCCGCCCCCGGCACTGTTTTCCATGATCAGGTGGGCCTTTCCGGGGGCGTCTTCTAAGACTTTAAGCATCCCTTGGGCGACACGTTTGTTGGACTCTTCAAGAGTGGAGTTTTTGTAAGATCCAATGTGATAGACCAAACCCTCTGCACCTAGGAGTTCTGCTATTTTCAGGTGAGTGGTGAGGTTTTTGAGTGATTTTTGATAGAGCTCTTCGTCGGGAGTCCCGAGATTGACGAGGTAGCTGGCGTGAAGAAATATTTTCTCAACAGGGGAGTTTTTACGCACTGCATGAAATTTTTCCAGGGATTCCTGAGTGGGAAGAGTGGCATTCCACTGACGAGGAGAGGCACCAAAAATTTGGATGGCATTCGCACCAATTTTTTGAGCGTTGGCGAAGGCATGATATGAGCCTCCAGAGGTAGAGACGTGAGCTCCGATTAAGGGCATAGTTTCTTTAATTAAAATTTGCGACCGAGCTTTCCAGCATAAGGCCCCTCCATTGGTTCTGACATCTGATACAAAGACCTCGCAAGTATATTAACAATTTTGGCAGTCACCTTGGCAGCGGCTTGGGAAGTGCCGGTATAAAAGGCATATTTGCCACCTGGGGAAGCACTCTGGACGTCCTGACCATCGATTGAGTAATCAACCCATTCTCCATAATTGCTAACAGAGAGCTTTTGACTATTGTCATCAAGAGCAGAAATTGCAAAAACCTTTTCCCAGGCTGCGGGGTAGTATTCTACGTTGCTGTTGTTGTTACCTGATGAAGCCACCACTATGACATCGTCGTCTAATAATTCTTTAACTGTTGCTTGTAAAATTTCTGAATTACTTTTTAGGCCCAAACTTAAATTGACTACCTGGGCATGATTTTTATGGGCATATTTTAGGGCTTTGATTAGATTGCTCAGTTTACCTTTTTTGCCATCTGTAAAGCGCAGAGGCATTACTTTGGCATACTTAGAATCCCCAGTAATAATGCCTGCAATGTGAGTACCATGGCCAAGGTCATCAGTGACTTCTGGGATGTCATCCATAAAATCCCAACCTTTAACCAGCCTTCCCTGAAGATCGGGATGAGTGAGGTCGGCGCCGGAATCAATGACAGCTACTAGAATGGAAGTCGCTTTTTCCGGCGGCCGCTTGATAGTCCTTACAACTTTAGCCCGCTTTTTAACTGGCTTGTTGCGGTCAATGTAATCAAGGTCAATCTCGTAATTTGGTTCAGCTAATTCTACAAAATTCAAAGATTGATAATCTGAAATGATTGATTCCAAAGAATCTTTTGTTTTGAAAGTTAGTAAATGTGTATCTGCCTCTACTTGAGAATTCTTTAATTTAATTACTACCTCCTGCTGCGGATTCTGACTACTAAGAAGGTCCGCTCTTAAGGTTGATGGACTAAAAATTGAGGCGATTTTTTGAGGCTCTGCCTCTAATGTTTCGCTTGTTAATAAACCATAACGGTTATTAAGGAAACTAAGTTTTTGTAGATCTTCATCAGATGGCCCTTTATTTTGAATATAAAAAATGTAAGTGTAGGCCAAAGAAAAAAGGAGCAGCAGTATTAAAAATACATATTTAGGCTTGCTCCTTTTGTTCATAAATTATTTTTACAGAATGTCCAAAGCCATTATAGCAATTTTGGAAAGTTCTGCACGTGTAATTGGGTTATTTGGTCTAAAGCTGCCATCAGGGAATCCATTCACAAGGCTCTTAAGCGCAGCGTAGCTGACATATGAAGCATACCAGTCGCTTGTTGAGACATCTGAGAAACTATTGTTGCCACTTGTGATATTGGCCTTGGCTGCTCCAAGTAAAATCTTTAATCCTTCAGCACGAGAGATAGGCTGGTTAGGTTTAAAACTTCCATCACTGTATCCACTAACGATTCCTGCACGACTGGCTGCATTAACATATGTGCCATACCAATCATTAGGAGAGACATCTACAAAATTAACCGTATATGGCTGTTCAAGTGAGACTCCGTAAAGTGTGACAACTATTTTTAATAGCTCAGCACGAGTGATTGAAGAATCAGAATCAAATCGTCCATTAGACTTACCACTTACCACTCCTCTTAGACGTAATTCGTTGATGAAGGCCTCAGCCCAGTGACCAGAGATGTCTGTGAATGGGGCAGAAATATTGGCAGTGTTAAGCTCAACTTCTGTTTCGGTAGGTGTTGTAGTGGTAGTTGTAGTGGTAGTTGTAGTGCTTGGGGTTGAACCCGTGTTGGTATTAGATCCACCTCCACCTCCACCGCCACCTCCGCCTCCTCCGCCGCCTCCTCCGCCTCCAGAGCTAGTGCTAGAACTAGAACTTGTAACTGTCCAGGTATGAATTGTTGGATCAGTTTGGAAATTACCAACTGCATCACGTCCAATGACTTCAAGCACGTGGCTACTTGTTGTAATACCATTTAAATTCAGCTCGGTATTAATAGTAATTTCACCGCTAAATCCTCCATTATCAACTTGGTATTTGTAGTGGGTGACATCAGTGCCAGAAAATTGGAAGTTGGCTGATGTAGAAGTTGTGGAAGATGCTGGACCAGATAAGATACTAATAACAGGAGCCGTATTATCAAGTAGTGCTGAAACTGTTGTCACGGCGCTTTCATTACCGTTGTTGTCTTTGGCTTGAATGTGAAGATAGTATTTACCGTCACCTGTTGCTTGATTCTCGTTTTTCTTATTGATGTATTCACCAGTTAAATTAGGTGTGGCAACTTGAGAAACTTGATATTTAAATTGAGCTGTAATGTCGCTGCTGTCCCATTCCCAAATCTTAGTTTGGGTAGTTGTAGCATCATCAGAAAGCCCAGTAATTGTAGGCGCTGTTGTGTCATTTACAGTCCAATTATAAGTTGTGGCATCATCATCTGCTTGCCAGTTTCCTGCTGTATCCTGACCAATAACATAGATATTATAATTTCCGTTTTCTAAACCAATCATGCTGATTTTTTCGGAGGCTTCGAATTCAAAGCTAAATGGCCCTGCAGTGTTAAATCTGAATTTATATTTTACGATATCCGTACCACCAACAGTGACATCAAGTGAAGGCACTGCAGAGGTATCAGTCTTAGCTGGCAACCCTGAAAGAATTGCCGTTGGACTAAGTGTGTCGATTTTTAGAGTATTGGCGACAAATGTAGCATCCATAGAATTACCAAGAATGTCTTTAACATTAGAGACCGCTACTGTGGCCATCTTTTCTTCATCCTCGTCTAGCAGAGTGAAAGTACCTTTCCAGGTATTTCCTACAAAGCTTGATAAGGTGACATCATAGGTAGTCGTAAGACCAGTTATTTGAACTACTGGTAAAACAGTGTTGTCGATTTCAGAACCAGTTGGATCTAATGCAACAGTAAGGACATGTTGACCAGCTACTAATGTTGTAACCTCGGCAGTTGCAGAAGTTATACTTGGAGCAGTTGTGTCCAAAGTAAATGTTAGGTCGATATTTTCGGCAGTTGTTTGTTCGTTATCATTCTTATCTTTACAACTGATAAATACTGTCTTTACTCCATCAGCACCTTGATCGGCGAGAGTTACTTTGGCACTTGTTCCTTCAACAACCATATCATCAGTCATTTGAGAATAGGTTTGATCTGATGATCCATAACGACAAAGCATATCAGCTTCACCAAGAATAATTATTTCAGGTGTTGAATCAGCTGTGTAATAAGTAGCTACTGTATCTCCAGCAACACTTGTAATTGCACTTGAAACTCCTGCACTATCCTCCAAGATAGTGGGCATTGGAGCTGTTGAGGTATTACCAAACTGGTCAGTTACCCTGATCGTAAACTGATTAGCAATATTTCTATCTAGTGGCAGAGAAAGTGCAAAAACTGCGTTGTCAGCCGTAGTCTGAGTTGATTTAACTAGGAGATCATTCTTGTAGGCCTCCACTGTTGAATTTAATTCTGCTGTGCCAGTCATGACATAGCTTTCACCATTAACAGTTATCGTTTCTAATGGGTCAGTGATTACTGCAGGTGCTGTGAGGTTATCAACAACGAGTGTGCCGCTAGAGATAAACTCTGTGGTCTTAGCTCCGTCGTTGGCTTTGAATTTAACTTTTACCTGAGTGTTTTCTTTGTCTGTAAATTGAGTAATCTCGGCATCTTTAGTTTTAAAGGTAAAGCTATAAGTTGAACCATTAAAATCTAGAGCTGAGTTGTAGCTGTTATTATTCCAGTTACTTGAAAGTGATGTTGAAGTGTCACCACTAACTGGAGTTAACCAGTTTTGACCATCATCAATACTGTAACTAAAATCGCTTAGCTTGGTATTTAGATTGATCAGGCCATTTTTTACTTGAAAGTTAATTGCCACATCACCACTACCATCGGTAGCCTGCGTGGAGCCTGTAATTTGAGCTTCCGGTTTAAAAATTGAAACGGCATTATTGGCATTAACACGTTTTCCGCTCAGGGTTTTTCCTGAAAGTGACGGCAAGTCTTCATCATCACCTGTATTTAAAATTATATCTTTAAGCTGAGCAAAACTAATAGTTTGATTGTATCCATAAACCAAAGCGGCCAGACCAGCTACATAAGGTGTAGCCATTGAAGTGCCACTCATAAATCCATAACCTTCTTCAAGAGTAAGAGTATTGTTGTAAAAAGAAATATCATCGACATGACATCCTTCTCCAACTTTGTCATCGTCATCTGTAATAAAACGGTAACGAAATTTAAATTTATCTGTCTTATATTTGGCATCTACTGTTTGCTCAATCAAATTAAAATTGCTAAAACCTTCACCAATTCCTCCCTCTGTTTGGCCTTTACCAAGGGTAAGTGAAGACTCATCAAAAGCAAGAATCTGGTCAAAAGTTGTACCGTCAGCACTAAACTCAAGAGAAAGATAATCATCTAATTGATCATCATTGGTGTCACAACGTGTGTAAAATTCGTAACCAACAACATCGTCTACGGCACTACTAAGATCTATTGTCTCTGAGGTAACTGTGCTATCAAGATTGACGGCATAATCACCTGACTTAGTTGTGGTAAGTAAAATATCTCCGGGAGCAAAATCGTCATATTCCAGTGTACCCCAATTTTGGTCTGAGGCGGTTAGGTTTGTTGGGATGGCAGGAGTTGTTACAGCAGAAAATAATTCTTGAAAATATATTTCATAATAGGCTTTAAGAATCGTACTATAGATGTTGCTTCCAGGAGCGGCGACATCAACTGTAACTGAACCATAATCTGAAAAAGAAGATAAAGCGTCTTTGTTATCGGTTGAAGCTACACAAATGATATTGTCTAGGTCATCACTACATGGATATAACTTTGTACCATCCTCATGATTTAAACTATTATTTCCGGCAGCAGCGACAAAAAGTCCGTCAAAATTGGCAATGGTATCCCTTAAAGTTGGATCTGGAAAATAGCCACCAAAACTGGCATTAATTATTTTGGCCCCATTTTGACCGGCAAAATTAACTGCTTTGACTAATTCAATAGTTGATAAGCTAGTTTTTAGTCCCATTATTTTAACCTTGGGTGCAATACCGGCTACGCCAGTGTTGTTGTTTTTGGTAGCACCAATAATACCAGCAACGTGAGTACCATGCGTGTAAGAATAAGGATTCGAATAAGGATCAGGCATCGGATCCTTGTCATCATTTTCAAAATCATAACCACCAAGACAACCACCAAGGGCTGCACCAGTGTCATCAACACAGTTTGTGCCGTCCCACATGCTGTCTTTTAAATCTGAATGCGTACGCATTACTCCTGTGTCTATTACGGCAACTATAACTTCTGAACCTTCAGTAATACCCCAGGCTTCAAGTACGTCCATGTCGGCACCTGCTTTACCGGTAACGCCATTCACTTTTTGACCTGTGTTGTGTAACCCCCAAAGGGAGTCAAAGAATGTGTCGTTAGTGGCAAATGAAGAATATTGATAGTTTTCATGAATGTAGTCGATGTTTTGGTCTTTTTTGATTGCCTTAAGCATCTCGGCGCTACTCTTAAACTTTTTGCTTTTTACTGCTACCAAATTATTTTCAACAACAATTTCGCTGATAAATAACTGGTTTTCTAAAGCAAATTCACGAGCCTTGGCCACTCCCTTGTCAGTGGCAAGATTAATTTTATTCGGATAAAAACGAATAATAACCTCTGGGGCTTCAGTTTTATTTGAGATCGCTGATTTAGCATGGGCTTCAAGTGGAGCACTAGATGCCAATACAGGTAACAGATTGAATGCTAGCGCCGTTATGGTCAGTGCGCTAATAAATTTAGAGTAGAATTGTTTCATATTGATGCTTTTGAACAAATAAGTTTAGACTCTAGGCCTTTTTTCTACTTTTGTCAACCAGTTATTAATCGTTAAGCTTGTAGGCCTTAGTGCCAAGGTAGCACTTCTTAAGTGCTTTAAAAAATGGCAAAATTGAACTCATATATTTAAGGTAGGCAATTCTGCGAAGATACCAGCACCATTTGCCAAAAAACATATGCTTTTTCAACTTAAAGAAGGCATATGTGCCTCCTAGGGGGACAATATAAAAATGAGGTTCGGGATTGTATGCCAGGGCTGGCTTATTCTGAAAAATGCGGATTAAGTTATTAGCGATGGCTTTTCCTTGACTGTCAGCTATCTGAGCCAACATTGGCAGTCTTTTGGTTTGGTCCTCGGGATCTGGGAAATAGGCGTTGTCACCGGCGGCAAAAATAAAAGGGCTTTTGACGCTTTGGAGGTATTCATTTACTAAAATTGCTCCGCCTTTTTGGGGATTACCTAGATATTTAGCAACTATGGGATTGCTTTTTACTCCACCATTCCAAATCAAAATATCTGAAGAGAGCTTTTTGCTAGGCCCTTTTTTGGGCTTAATAGTAACTGAATCTTTGGTGGCCTTGGTGATGAAAGAATTAAGATAAACCTTTATCCCTAAACTGCTTAAACGTTTTTTGATCTTGGCTGTAGCGCTTGAATCTTGGCCGGCCAAAACGTTTGTGCCTTCAATTAAAGTGATGTGAACTCTTTTGAATGGATACTTATATTTCTTCGATAATTTTTTAAGGTATCCCACAAGTTCAGCGGCAGTTTCGACACCTGTTGCTCCACCGCCACCGATATTTACATAAATATCTTTAGGAGCTTTTTGGTAATATCTTTGGAAGTAGTGATCCAGGTCGCAATTGATTTTTAGGGCATCCAGGTCGTCCTTAAGAGGATATGAATATTGCTTAAGGCCAGGAATTCTGTAATAGTTAGCAACACTACCAAGGGCCACAACAAGATAGTCAAAAGGGAGCTGTTGTTTTTGGAGAGTGATAACTTTTGCCTGAGGATCGATGGAAACAACCTCATCTTTAATAAACTTAGTTTTTTCTTTATCAAAAATTTCACTTAGAGGAGTGGCGACTGTTTCTCTAACTTTTGTGAGGCACTCTTGTGTTATTTTTTGGTTATAACTTGTAGCCACTTCGTAAAGATCGGCATTGAAAATATGGTGACTTCTTTTGTCCACTACGGTAACTAAAAAACGACTGGGGGAGAGACTTTTGCTCAAAACTTGAGCTGCCTTAACCCCAGCAAAGCCGGCACCAAGAATCACTATCTTAGTCTTGGATTTTTTTACCATTTAAATTGTTTAACTTGATCAGGATCATCTCCGTATTTTCGAATATGTTTTTGGTGAAGCTCAATTTGGGCTTTGATTTGTTTAATGATTTTATCTTTTTTGCGGGCTACGGCTTTATTGTGCTTAGCACCCTGATTGATCAAGTCGATGGCAATGTGATAACAGCTGACGCCGTTTACCACCTTCATATCAAATGGTGTTGTGGTGGAACCTTCCTCCTCATAACCGTGTAGCACAAAGCGGTCTGAATCAGCGTGAGGCCAAAGGACTTGCTCAACATCATTGACATAACCGTGATAGCTTAAAACGATTGGACGGTCTTTGGTGAAGTATTGATTAAAGCCAGCCTTTGTAAGGCAAGCTCCCGCGTGAGAACAGTAATCTCCAAGGCCGATTGAAGTTAATTCTGAGATATTAACGTAACGGATTTTTAATTCTGGAACTAAATCATGGCACATTTTTGCGGCATAAAGAGCCTCTTGAGTAATGTAGTCACCAGCAGAGGCGAGGACAACGTCTGGATTTTTTGTGGCATCCTTACCACCGACCCATTCCCATACTCCAAGGCCTACTTTGGCTTGTTTGCGGGCTTCAGCAAGGGTCTGCCATTGAGGTAAATTGCGTTTTCCAGCAACTATTACACAGATGGCATCTTTTCTGGTCATGGTTTCTTCGAAGGCAACGAGTAGAGCATTGGCATCAGCGGGGTAGTAGATCTGAGAAAACTTCCCGTGCTTTAGAAGAACATTAGAAACGAAGCTTGGATTTTGGTGAGAGTAGCCATTGTGATCTTGACGCCACCCTAAACTGGAGAGGAGATAGATTGCGCTGGCAACTGGTTTGCGCCATTTAACTTTGAATGCTTGTTTGAGGAATTTTGCGTACTGATCAACCATACTAGTGATGATTGTGGCAAAGGCCTCGTAGGTGACAAACATTCCGTGGCGACCAGTTAGGAGGTACCCCTGGAGCCAACCTTGAAGGGTGTGCTCGGAGAGCATTTCCATGGCGCGGCCATTGGGCCCGAGATGTTCGTCATGCTTTTGAGTTGGCCAGATATAGGCACGTTGGGTGATCTCAAAGATAGCTCCTAGTTTATTGGATTCTAATTCGTCGGGACAAAGGAGACGGAAATTTTTGTTATTACTTTTAATCACATCCTTGAGCATTTGGGCTCCCTGGATCATAGAGCTGGCCTGGATGGTGCCGCGCTTTGAGGTTTTGACCGGGACGGCATGCTTGTTTAGGCGCGGCAATTTTAGTTTTTTATACATGTTGCCGCCGATGGCATGCTTGTTCATTCCGATTCTTAGTTTGCCGGTTGGCACAAATTCCATAACCTCTTTATTTGGGATTCCTTTTTTGTCTACTAGGTCTCTAATTTTATATGACTTGAGCCATTTTTCAACTGCGCCTAAGGCATCCTTGTCGTCTTTTGGGTGACCAATTGGCACACCATGAGAGTGGAAGGTTCCCTCTACTTTGTGACCGTGATATTTGTCTACGCCAGTCCAGCCTTTCGGAGTACGCATAAGAATAACTGGCCAGGTTGGTTGGAAATTTAGTGTTTTGATACGACGAGCTCGCTTTTGGATGTCACGAATCTCTTGATAAGCAGTTTCCATGGCCTTAAGCATTTTAGGTCCGTGGCTTGGTCCCTCCACTATCATTGGATGATAACCATAACCTTTGAAAAGATTGGTTAATTCCTCATTACTCATTGTGCCAAAAAGTGTTGGATTGGAAATTTTGTAACCATTGATATGAACAATTGGCAAAACTGCACCTGATGTTTGAGGATTCAAAAATTTATTACTGTGCCAAGCGGCGGCGATTGGGCCGGTCTCGGCTTCACCATCACCAATAACAACAGCGGCGATTAAATTAGGATTGTCCATAACGGCACCGTAGGCTGTGGCAAGACTGTAGCCTAATTCTCCACCTTCAAGAATTGAGCCTGGAACTGTCGGAGTAACGTGACTAGGAAATGGTGTATGAGGCCAACTAAAATCACGAATGATTCTACCAAAACCTTTGCCATTAAGTGGGTAGTCTTTATAAAAATTATAGAGAGTTTTTTCAGCAAAAAGATTGGCTAAGATTGCTGGTGCACCGTGTCCAGGTCCTGTAATCATCATCACTTCACATTTGTGCTTTGAAACTAAATAATTGAGGTTGGCATAAACAAAATTGAGCCCGGGAACCGTGCCCCAGTGTCCGAGGATCCTAGACTTGAAGTGCTCCTCTTGGAGCGGTTCATCGAGGAAAAAGTTGTCCTTTAAATAAAGTTGAGCAGCACCAATATAGTCTGTATAGCGAAGATATTTCTTCATCCAGACAAGGGCTTGTTTGTCCATATTAGCCATAGGAAAAAGTTTAAATGAGTGCTTTTAGATTAACACAGATTTGCTTTTGTGGTAAAGGAATGTAAACATCTAATCAATATTATGTTTAGCGGATTTTGGGGAAAATTAGAAAAACCGATAATTGGGCTGGCTCCAATGGACGGAGTGACAGATGCTGCCTTCCGTTATATGGTTTGTAAACACAGTAAACCCGCTGTGGTAATGACTGAATTTACAAATGTTGAGGGTTTGGCCCGAGGGGCTGCTCAAATGTTAGTGGCTTTTTTGTATTCCGAGATTGAACGGCCATGCGTGGCTCAGATCTATGGAGTGGAGGTGGATTCATATTATAAATGCGCCGTGATGCTATGTGCACTTGGCTTCGATGGCATTGATATTAATATGGGCTGCCCTGCCAATAAGGTTGCAAAAAGAGGATCCGGGGCAGCCCTGATTAAAACTCCAGAACTCGCCAAAGAACTAATCCGTACCTGCAAACGTGCCTCCAAAGACTGGAGTGAGGGAATTACGATGAAGGAAGCTGGGGTTCATGAAAATTGTATTTTGGAGGTTGAAAAAATGAATGCTGGACGAGAGATTTCGAGATGTGAGTTGCCGATTTCTGTAAAAACTAGAATAGGCTTTGATCAAGTAGTAGCTGAAGAATGGATTAAGCATTTGCTTGAAGAAGCTCCAGCCTGTATTACCATGCACGGACGGACACTAAAGCAAATGTATTTGGGTGAGGCCGATTGGGATTCTTTGGCAAAAGCGGCAAAGTTAGCTCAGGAGGCGGGGACAATCTTTTTAGGAAATGGCGACGTAAAATCACTAGATGATGCAAAATCTAAAATCGCTCAATATGGGGTTGATGGAGCCCTGGCTGGACGGGCAACTTTTGGCAATCCATGGTTTTTTAGTGACCATAAGCCGACTATCGAAGACCGCTTTGCCGCACTTGTGGAGCATATTGAATACTTTGAAAAACTGGATCATTTGCCGTTCTACAATATTAAAAAGCACCTAGCCTGGTATCTTAAAGCTTTTGAAGGGGCCAAAGAATTGCGGATGAAATTAATGCAAAGCCATTCATCAGAAGAAGCCCGCTCTATTATTAAACTATTCAGGGCAAATGACGCGTAACAAACAAAAACAGATTGACGAAGTGGAGGATTTTGAAAATGTCTTTGGCGGTCGCGATCAAATTAAAGGCAAATGGGGCGAGGAATATTTTAAAAATAAGGCACCGATAGTTTTGGAATTAGCATGTGGACATGGCCAATACACTTTGGAGATGGCCGCTAAATTTCCGGAAAAAAACTTTATTGGGGTTGATAAGAAGGGCGATAGAATATGGAACGGTTCTACTAATGCCCTGGAAGGCGGCAGTAGTAATGTAGCTTTTATGCGGGAGCAAATCGAAAAGTTGGGAGCTTATTTTGAGGAAGGCGAGGTGGATGAAATCTGGATTACCTTTCCTGATCCATTCCCCAAGCCATGTAAGCATAAGAGGCGACTGACTTCTCACCGATTTTTGGATGTCTATAAAAAAATCCTTAAACCTGGTGGAATTATTCATCTAAAAACTGATAACAAAAATCTTTTTGAATATTCTTTAGAAAGTGTAGAGAGTTTTAAGGGGGCGGAACTGCTTGAGGTTATCCGCGATGTACATAGTCAAGATCCCGTTCCTGATTTACTAAAGATCCTGACTTTTTATGAAAGGAAATTCATGGATAAGGGGCCGATCTTTTATGCACGGTTCTTAATTTAACTGCAAAATTGCGTAGGTCAGATAGCTGGCAAATCCCACCCAACAAAGGTATGGCAAAAGTAGGAGCGTTGCGAGGCGTGAAGTTTTCCAAGCAAGAACCATAATCACGATAATTGTTAGCTCCAACACTAGCATCTCGATGAAAGATTCAAAAATGAGTTGTTTGGCAAAAAAGAGATAAGTCCAAAGGGCATTCAAAATTGCGTTGAGGGCAAAGGCGCCAATCATCCAAACAAATTGAGGTTTGGCTTTGCGGTGAAAGCTAAACCAGAGGACTTTATAATCGGCTGTGCCTTTATTCCAAAGGATTAGGGCGGAGATTGTTGCTAAAATATAGATTAAAGTCCAGGCGATAGGAAAGGCGATAGACGGTGGAGTGAGCTCTGGTTTTAAAATATTTGCATCGTACCAAGGCATGCCAATTTGGGTAAAATAGCTACCCAAAAAGGAAACTATAATTGTGATTAAAGGAATAACTAAATAATTTGCTTTTAATTTCATAGAGAGGAATTAGTGAGTAGTTTAATTCTAGCTGGAAAGAGGACCTGTGGCAATTTGACATATAAAATGTGGTGCTATAGGATTGGCTCCAATAAATTTTTTTACTAATGGACGCTGTAAGTGCAATAGAGATAACCTAGCAAAAAAGAAATTAAAAATGCCGCAAGAGCAGCCGCTATTTCGCGTGATGAAGGACAAGGTGCTTATCAAATCACAGATGCCACTGAGCACCCAGAGCTTGCAGGGCAAGATTTGTATCGACTACCAAAAAGCCATCCTTTTTACGAGATGGCCTTGAGAGTTTTTAATGTGGCTAGCGATGAGATGATCGTCCTAGTTGGATCTCCTAAAGGGAAACCTGTAAAAGTTAAGTGCGAGACCTTGAGTGCCAAGGAGTCTTAGCCTTCAACTATCAGTGGGATGATCAGAGGATCACGATCTAATTGCTTATAAGCGTATTTACCGACTGCTCTTTCAATGTATTTTTTATAATCACGACGATTAGCACCCGGATTTTTTTGACGCATCTGCTTGTAAGCATCACCAGCAACCTTGGTAATTTCTGAAATAAATTCATCCATTTCATGCAGATAAAGGAATCCTCTAGACAATACTTCCGGCTGTCTCTGTAGTTTTTTATCTTTGCGTGAAACAGGCAAGATCACAATCAATGAACCATTTTTGGCCATCAATTCACGCTCTCTAAGAACTGTTGAATCAAGCTTTCCTTCACCCTTTCCGTCGATAAGAATATCTTTTAATTCTATTTCATCTGAACCTTTGGCAAATTGACCATTACCACCAACGGCCATGTGACCATTTTGAAGGATAATAATATTCGACTCTGGAATGCCGCAGTGCTTAATAGCTAATTCTTGAAGCCCCTGACGCATATAGTATTCGCCATGGATTGGGACTAGGTACTTTGGTTTAACTAGGTTCATCATGCGTACAAGCTCATCTTGTTTACCATGCCCTGAAGTATGAATGTCATACATTTGATTGTTGATAACATGACAACCCATCATGGCAAAAGCATTAACAAGTTTGTTGATGTTATGCTCATTTCCAATAATTGGAGAAGATGAGAAAACGATAGAGTCACCCTTTTTTGCTTTAATTTGGGGATGATCATTACGAGCTATTCTGGCTAAAGCGGCTACTGGTTCACCTTGAGACCCGGTGGTAAGGATCAGTGTTTTGCTGTCGGGCTCTTGTTCTGGTTTGTAGCGCTTAATATCCTGAATAAAATCTTTAGGCACCTTAAGGTAGCCGAGATTAATTGTGGTTTTGATATTGTTGGTCATGCTGCGCCCACTGACGAAAATTTTACGTCCGTGTTTTACGGCTGCATCAATTATTTGTTGAATACGTCCGATTTGGCTGGAGAATGAAGAAACAATAATTCTGTTTTGGGCTAAGCCGATAACGTCATCGAGGGCTTTGCCTACCTCTTGTTCTGAAATAGTATGGCCTGGTTTTTGCGAATTAGTTGATTCACATAAAAGTGCTAGGACATTTTGTTTTCCGAGCGCTTCGAGCTTGCCAACTTCATCAGGGATCATGTTACGGGCCGGATTGTCGTCAAATTTAAAATCTCCAGTGTGTACAACTTTACCGACTGGTGTGTCTATAACAATAGCCACACAATCAGGGATAGAGTGCATTACGCGGATAAAACTACAGGTAAATTTACCAGCTTTGATGACCTGTGAAGGATCAATAACGTGTAATTTACCTTTTTTTTCTAATTTAAATTCTTTGAGACGATCTTCAACCAATCCCATTGTTAATCTTGTCCCGTAAACAGGTGGAAAATCTAATTTTGGTAGAATGTAAGGAATTCCTCCAATATGGTCCAAATGACCATGTGTAAGGAAAACACCACGGATGCGTTTTTTGTTGCGTTCTAGATAGGTAACATCGGGAACGATGTAGTCGATTCCGAAGAAATCTTCACCCGGGAACTGGAATCCAATATCAATAATGATGATATCTTCTTCAAATTCGAGGACTGTAAGGTTTTTACCAACCTCGTTTAAACCACCAAGTGGAATAACCTTAACTTGTCCCTTAGTAATAGGCGTTGGGCTTAATGGCTTTGGGGCAAGTTGTTTTCCAGGTGCAGGCTTATGACCTTTGTAGTTTGGGGAATGCCCCTTGTTACTAGGCTTGTTACTAGGCTTGCTCCCTTGATAAGTACGCCCATTACCTTTCGGCTTTGGCGTCGTACTTCTTTTAATTTGGTTACCGTTGTGAGCATGTGTTTTTTTAACAACAGGCTTATTACCCTGCGAACTTTCGCTGGGCTTTTTTGTGGGTTCTGAGCTAGAAGAGAAATCGGTAACGGCTTTCTTCATCCATTCATCTAATTTGTCTAACATTTAATTCTATTACAATAATATATTTTTTTGACCGCTTACCATTACAATTATATCATAATTATAATGTTTTTTCTAGCCGTCTTTTTTGCTAGAATGCATTCATATGGATCAACGAAGTAAAATTGCTATATTAGGTTTTGGGATTGAGGGGCGCAGTGTGTTTGAGTATTTGCTTAAGCATAACTACGATGAAATCACTGTTTGTGATCAGAATGTTGATATCAAGGAAGATATGCCAAATGGCGTTTCGGTGAGGCTAGGGCCACATTATTTGAACGATCTTACAGATTTTGAGGTTGTTTTTAGAAGTCCCGGGGTGAGATATCTTGATCCAAATGTGCAAAATGCTTTAGCTAATGGGGTTGAGGTCACAAGTTCAATAGGTTTTTTTATGGATCAATGCCCATGCCCTGTAATTGGAGTGACTGGCACTAAGGGAAAGGGCACAACTGCTAGTTTGATTTATGAAATTTTTAAAAAGGCTAAAAAAAGTGTTTTTCTTGGCGGTAACATTGGAAATCCGGCGATAGAATTTTTGGATGACTTAAAAGGTGACGATATTGTTGTTTTGGAGCTTTCTAGCTTTCAGTTGCAAGATATTAATAAAAGTCCAAAATATACTGTATTGCTAAATACAACCTCTGATCATTTGGATTATCATGCTGATGAGGCTGAATATTTAAGCGCCAAGGAGTCAATTTTGAAAAATCAGAACAAAGATGGAATTGCTGTTTTAAATATGGATTATCCCTATATGAAGTATTATGAGCCTCTGGTTCAAGGGGAAAAGAGGTTTGTAAGCGTGGAATCACGCGTTGAGGATGGAGCTTTTGCTAATGATGGTGAAATTTTCTATGCAACTTATGGTGATGTGGAAAAAATTTGCGATACAAAAGATGTCGCCCTAATCGGTAGTCATAATTTGGAAAATATTTTGCCTTCAATTGTTATTTGTAAAGAGTTAGGCATTGATAATGAGCATATCGTTGAGGTAATTAAAGAATTCGAAGGACTACCGCATCGTTTAGAATTTGTGAAAGAGGTTAATGGAGTGAAATACTATAATGACTCTTTCTCAACAACACCGGAAACATCAATGGCTGCAGTTGATGCCTTTGAAGTGCCAACAATTCTGATTGCTGGAGGCTCTGACAAGGGTGCTGATTTTAGTGAATGGGCTTTGAAGATTTTGACGAGGCCGAGCCTGGAGACGGTGGTTTTGGTAGGCGACACTGCGGAAAAAATGGAAGAAGCGATCTATGATGCAGAAGAAAAGCTAGGGGATGCTGAAGGATCTCCGACTAAAGTATTCAGGGCTGCTGATCTGGCTTCTGCCGTTGAAAAGGCAGCATCAAACTCGATTGCAGGAGGCGTCATCGTGATGTCACCGGCAAGTGCCAGCTTTGACGCCTTTAAAAATTACAAGCAGCGTGGTGAAACTTTCAGAAAGCTGGTTAAAGAGCTTTAAGCTACTTAACTGTGATTGTTCCTGTGGTACCTGGATTTAGATGATCGTGGTAGATCCAAGTCCCTTTTTCAAGGAAGGTGAAAGAATAACTTTCATCTTTATTAAGTGCCTTACAAGAATCAAATGCTTTGTAATAATTGTCTGTTCCGCAAAGTAAACTGGACGATCCAGGGTAAACAGAGTGGCCTGGGTGATTATTTGAAGCTGGCCAATGAGCTTTAGTATCACTGTTTAGGAAGGTCACATTGTCCCCTTTATTGATTACTAGAGGATTTGGGCCAAATCCATTCGCTGTGATTTCGATGAGGTGAAGGGAGGCTGCAACACTTGAGGCTGGGGCACTTGTTTGTGGGCTAGAGGTGCTGCCACCAGTACTTTTACTACTAGCTGTTTCATCTGTACTAGCATCATCCTTTTCTACCACAGGACAAGCAGCAAATTCACACATTGGAGCAACTCTTGAGACATACGAACCATCAGGACAGATCTTGGCATCTTGGGTACAAACAACAGGCGAGGCTGAAACATCTTTGCCTAATTCCATTGATTCATAGGTTACTAGGATGTTTTTGCGGGCACCTAGATAGTCATTAAGCTTACCTTCTTTTTTCTTAAGTACACGCGTGATCATGTCTGCCATCTGATTACGCTTGAGTCCGTTTGAAAAACCCTTGATTGTATGAGGGATGAAATTATTTTTACTAGCATTTTTGACAATATGTTTATACCAAACTTGAGAGTCTTCTGCGTAAGAAATATTAAAAGCTTTGAGGGTCATCTTAAGGGCTTCAACAACGTTAACTGTTTGAGCTGGTCTAAATTTTTTGCCGTTCTCATAACCTGTTACCCAACCTAATTCTTGAGCATAACAAACGTATCCGCTGAACCAATCATCACGATCAACGTCGTCAAAACACATGTTTCCTTCGTAAGATTTGATAATAGATTTATCAATGTCCTCGTATTTAAGATAAGCTCCGACTAAAATCTTAATCATCTCGGCACGATTTAGAGTTTGGTTTGGCTTAAATGAACCATCAGGATTACCACTGATGATACCTTGTGCTCTCAGATAGCTGATTCCACTTTGGTAAACTTCTGAGTCATCGACGTCAGAAAAATTAGTTTCTGCGGCGGAAACAACGTTGATTCCTAAAAGACTAATAATAGAAATTAAAGCGAGTAACTTTTTCATATGGAGAGGGTTTATTTTTTACGAACTAATTCTATCATATCTTTGTTGATAGTTTTAGTGGCAAAAAGCATTCCAAGGTAAATTGTGGCGCCAAAAGGAATCAGGAAGAAAATATTCCAGTTTTGGAGGAAGCTATAAGTAATTGGTTGGAGGAAGTAGACAAAGAGGCCCATGATTATTCCAGAAAAAACAATTTTTAGGAGACTGAGAATATTGATCTTAAAGTTAAGATGGCGCTTGGCAACTGTATAAGTGGCGATCAAGATGAATAATTCGCTGGCTACGCTGGTGAGGGCCGCTCCTCGGAAACCAAAATAGGGAATCAGGGCAAAATTGGCGATGATGTTTAGTAAAGCGCCGACCCCATTGATATAAAGGAGGCGAGATTGTTTGTTGACTGCGATTAAGATAAAGGCAAAGAGAACATTTAAAAATTGGAAAAGGATGGCGAAGATCAAAATTTGAAAGGCGATGTCAGAGCCATAAAAGCCCTCTGAAATGCGGCTTAAAAATTGAGCATCACTGATTACAAAGATGATTGGATAAGCCAGAATCACGCCACCAACAACCATTGGTACCGAAAGGGCGACTAGAAAATCGAAGGCGTAGCGGATGATTCTTTGATGACGATCAGTGTTTTCTTTTACTGCTTTCGTGAGTACTGGAAGCACCGAATTCATAAAATAAAGTGGGATAATGGTGAACTGTTCTAACATCTTCATGGCTACTCCATAGATACCAACCTCCTGCGAACCGCGCATGAAAAAGAGGATTACTGAATCAATGCGAAAGTAAACCATATTGAGAATCAAGGCGAGGCCGTAAGGAATTGATTTAATTAGCACATTTTTCCAGAGGTCGAGGTCGAAGCGATATTTGAGGGGAGTGATTTTTTTGACGTAGTGATTGGTGATTAAAAGCATGATGATGGCGCCCACTATTCCGGTGGCTATCAAGAGGAAAAAGCCTGTATCGGTGTCCTTGGGGAAGCCGTAAAAAATTACATAAGCCATTAGGGAGACATTGGCGATTTTGCCGATGACATTGGCTAGTGAAGAAAATTCCATCTTTAGCTTTGTCTGGAGGACGCTGGTGATTGTGCCGTTTAAAATTGTGAGAAAAACGGTGATGGTAGCAATGGAAATCCCGATAAAAACTCGTGGGCTAATACTGTCTTTCATAAAGTAGGCGGCGATGATGGCCGCCGACATTGAAACTATTATTAAGGCTGTGCGGAGTGAAAGAATGTTACCGATGATCTTGGGGATTTCCTCTTCGTTTTCGGACATTTCTTTAACAGCAATTGTAAAGAGCCCAAGGTCGGCGGCGATTCCAAAAAAGGAGAGGAATTCGTAGATAAAGACGTATTCTCCCATTCCTTCTACCGTGAGGTATTTGGAGATCATTTTGATTGTCAAAATTCCCAGGACTGCGACTAAAACTTTGCCGATCAGTTGGGCTGCTGTATTCGAAAGGATTTTTCGGGCTGTGGACATTTTAAGTATGTTATACTCTTCTTTGATAAAAACTTTACATTTTTTTATGCATGAAATAAAGGCTCAACTACAGGAAATACAAGGGTTAATCGAACAAGGATTAAAGAATGTCGATCTGGATTCTAAGAGGACGAGTTTATCTGCACTGGAAACTGAGATGAGCCAGGAAGGATTTTGGGATGATAGCGGAAAAGCCCAAGAGATAAGTCAGCGAGCTGCGAATATCAAAAAGTTAATTGAGACTTGGGAAGGAGTTAGTGGTGAATGCCAGGAGCTTTTGGATTTATTGCCGGAAATTTCGGTAGAAAAGGATCCTGAGGGCGCGGCAGAATATCGTGAAATGGTAGTAAAATTACAGGCTTCATGGAGGCGTTTAGAGGTCTCCACATTTTTGAGTGGGCAGTATGATGAGAATAATGCGATCGTAACAATTCATTCTGGAACCGGAGGGACTGATGCCGCTGATTTTTCGGAAATGTTAATGCGCATGTATCTGCGTTATGCTGAAAGAATGGATTTTAAGGTTGAGCTTTTGGATAAGTCCGCCGGAGATGAAGCGGGAATTAAAAGTGCCACTTTTATGGTGAAAGGGCAGTTTGCTTATGGCTATTTAAAGGGTGAAGGCGGGGTTCATCGGCTAGTAAGATTGTCTCCGTTTAATTCTGGTGGCACTCGGGAAACCTCATTTGCGATGGTGGAGATTTTGCCGGAAATTGAACAATCAAAACATTTTGTAATCAATAGTGACGATTTGAGAATCGACACATTTAGGGCTGGTGGTCATGGCGGACAGGGAGTTAATACAACTGATTCTGCTGTACGCATCACCCATATCCCAACTGGGACTGTCGTAAATTGCCAAAATGAACGCAGCCAATTACAAAATAAAGAGCAAGCTATGGCGGTTTTGCAGGGTAAGCTTGCTGACCTAATGCAAAAGCAACAAGCAGCTGAAATTAATGATTTACGAGGGGAGGCACAGGAAATTGCTTGGGGTAATCAGATTCGTTCTTATGTTTTGCACCCTTATAAAATGGTGAAAGATCATCGTACTAATTATGAGGAAAATAATCCTGACAAAGTTTTTGATGGCGAGCTTGATGGGTTTATTGAGGCGGAGTTAAAGAAATAGTCGAAGAAACAAACGATTTTTGAAAGACTCCGTCTATTTTTCTACCGAAAAATAGCGGCTTGGCTCTCACTTACCACCCACCTCTGGCGGGTGCCCGATAAGTTCCGAGACACTTTCAAAAATCGCTTACTTCTTCTTCGGAATGCGTTTGCCTTAAGCAAGCCGTTATTCATCGGACTACCCGGGATATCCCAGGATTTTTCCCGGGAAAATCCTCGCCTTCTTTTGGTGAATGTGTCATAATCATTCATGATTAATTAATATAATCTTATGAACAAAATAATAATTGCACTGACTGCCTTGGTAGTTGCCGTGGCTGGATATTTTGCTATCACTGGTGGTTTCAATATCTCCATTGAGCGAGAGGCGGATAAAGTTGAGATTGTGGAGCCTGAGATTGTTGCAGAAGAAGAGGCTGTAGAGACTGAGGTTAAGACTGATGTAGAAGTCGTTATAAAAGACAGTGAGCTTAAAAAATTACAGGATAAAGTTACGGAGCTAGAGGAAAAAATTGAGGGAAAAGAAATGATTCTTCAAATTGAAAAATCTGAATTTAACGCACCAGACCCTTCTACACATGAAATCACTTTAACTTCACCAGATCCGAATGGTGGAACGACTTTGGTTTATATTCCTCCAACTTATATTAAAGGGAATGTTTCTGAAGGAGCGATATCTATTACCGTAACTGCCACTGGTGGTGGCTTGCATGATAAGGCTTACACAGATGTTTATACTTTGAAAAATTTCAAAAAAGGGGACCGATCATTTAAATATGGGATCAGTCCTCAGTGGGGAAATTTGGCTGCTGGAAACAATAAATATCTTATTGAAGCAAATTATGTAAATGGTAAAGTGGCTAAAAAAGTGGAGTTTAATTATTTGTACGAGGGAAATGGAGAAATTAGTTTTGATGGATGTGGCGAGGCTGCTGATTACCTTAACAAGCCTTGGGGGGATCATTTTATGGCTACTATTATGAAATCGTCTAGTAACAAAAATTACCAAGATATTGGTGGATTGATAAGTGAGATGTGTTATTCGAAAAATGCTAATATGGTTGTTGCCATAACTTATGAAGAGCCAGGAATGTGTAATACTGGACAGGTTTGGAGATATTTTATTAATACAGGAGGAATCGAGGAAGCTAAGCTTGATGGCAATTCTCTACCTAGTTGCAATGTGGTTCATATGGAAGAATTTCTGAATAGAAATGGTAGCAATATTGGAATTGTTGGTAATGATGATTATGGATGTGCAGCTCTAGGCTGGCCGCTAAAAACAAACTATCAATATAATTTTATTACTAATTCTGTAAAACATCTTAAGACAGATCGTTGTCAATAATTATGGCTAAATTAAAAATAATCACAGGAAAAGATAATGCGATTCTTAAGGCGATGAGTAAGCCTATACATAAGTTTGATAGCAGTCTTAAAAAATTTGCTAAGCAGATGAAAGAGGCAATGATTGGGGCCAATGGATTGGGCATTGCCGCGCCGCAAGTTGGTAAAAATGTGCGGCTATTTTTAGTAATTTTAGATATCAAAGAACCAAAAGAGCGGATGGTTTTTATGGCCAATCCTGTGATTACAGAGTTTGGCAAACATACTGAAATGGGGGAGGAGGGCTGCCTGAGCTTGCCGGGACAATATGGGCAAGTGCGACGCAGCTATAAAATTACTGTGGAGTTTTTGGACCTGGACGGGCATCGCCATATTCTAAAATTGGAGGGCTTAAACGCGCGAGTAGTGCAACACGAGCTGGATCACCTTGATGGCATTCTGTTTTTGGACAGGATGAAAGAAGGGGATAAGATTGATGATCTTTTGATGTAGGGTTAGTCTAATCGATCTGGTACAAATCCCCTGAATCATTGAAGTAATAGGCGTATTGGCCATTTACTTTTTGTCTTACTATTTCACTGTGCCGAGAACTATCCACAAAGTTTGTAATTTTATTAGTTTCAAGTCCATAAGTTAATGGCTCTACTTTTTTCCACCCATTTTTAACTCTCTTTGTGTATTTTCTAATATGTTTTTTTAACTCTTTATTAAACGTTGTCCCTGATAATTTCTTGACGCTTCCTGCCTTAATCTCTTCAGAGAACATTATATATTTTTCGTTGATCATACCTGTAGGATTGGCTGTTTCTAAGCTTTTTACCATCCTGCTTACTCTTTTTCCTACATCTTCAGCAATTAGCCTTCCTCCAACTACCATGGCATTTGACCCTCCTGCTGAAGCTAAAACTTTTCCATTTTTATATATAAATATAGTTGGCCAACTTTGAATATTTATTCCCTTATTATTAAGCAATTCTCCATTTCCTAATGTTTGTGTGTTAAACCCCATCACAGCGATATTGCTTTCTCTTGGGCTAGAGGCATACTTACTGAAGGCTGGCTTCATAAACTGACAAGGTGGACAATCTTTTGCTGAAAATTCTACAACTACGTATTTATCTTTATTTTTCGGGCTGTTGATTGCTACTAAGAGTTTATCTATAGATTTGTTTATCTCTGCTTCTGGTTGTTCTTCTTCTGTGCCAAAGTGAAGAGCTTCTGGGTGGAGAGCGGCGGCTTCTGCGGGGGCTGCGGGAGTTGGTTTAAGCTTTGCGGCTGGGGCGGTGGAAGCTGCTGCCGCTGGGGCTGGCTTGGCATCGGCTTTGCGTTTTCTTTCGAATGCTGAGCCAACAATCTGTCCCTGTTTAGCAATTTCAGCTCTCAAAGCGCTGATAGCTTTTTGTGTTTTACCTTTAAGTAGGCCTTCTTTCGCATCTCGGCTTTGAGCATTATTAAGCTCTGTCTTTAATATGCTTTCAGCTTGATTAAATGAATTAACTGATTCTGCCATATTACCACTATTGGCTTGTTGTTCAGCTTGTCTTAGTATTGATTCAACTTTACTAAAGACGCTATTCATCTTTGTTTTGTTTTCTTTAAACTTACTAAGTGCTTGACCTTGTGTAATGAAGCTTTCATTTGCATTAATCGCATCTTTTACTTTTTGCATTTCTGCTGATATTGCTTGTTTTCCAGCTAATAACTTTGTTTTGAGGTTTTCACTGGCAGCACTATCTACTTGATTTGCTGGGGCAGTTGGTGGTGCTGCGGATGGTTTAGGCTTCGCGGCTGGGGCAACTGGCGCTTTTGCCGCGGGTTTTACAGGTTTTGTGGCTGGGGCATCTGGCGCTTTTGGTGCTGCCGGTTTATTCTTTTTTAGACCAGCAGCTCCATCTAGAAAATCTGCAATGATAGATTCTGGATCCTCGGTTATGTCTAAAACAATTTCATTTGTTTCTGAATTATATCCTTCATTAATTGTGTTCCAGCTTGAAGGGTTGAGCTTGATTTTTGAGTTTGCATCTAAAGATTTTAAGTGACCTCTCTGGTCAAGCATATTGAAAGTGCGAATTAAATTTGGTAGATTTTCGAGCATTTCCGGATAATCGTATTCTTCATCATTCCATTGAGAGAATAGTTGAGAATTAAGACCATGAGCGGAAGCCAGTGACCTTAACTGTGATTGGAAGACTTTCTTAGTGTCTTCGTTGATTTCTTTTTTCTCTTGGTCGTCATTGCTTTCATCTTTTTCTTTTGCAAGGTGCTTGGCCTCTTCTACAATCAAACCTTCCCAGGCCTTAATAGCTTCGGTAAGTTTTTTGGCAGCTGTTATGATTTTTTTCTCATCTTTGCCTGCAGTAGCTTCATCTAATTCTTTTTGGGCATCGTCCATTGAATGCAGTACTGCCTTTAATCTAGGAGTGAAGGTGTCCAAAAAGTCTGCTCTTTTTTTGGCTCTATCGTATTGTTTGCTGGCATTTGCGGCTTCTTTTTGGGCTTCTGCAAGTGCGGCGCTACGTTTGGAGACAGTTTTTCTTAGGGTTTCTATTTTCTTTTGCTGATTTGATGAACTTTTTGCGAGTACTTTTAAAGCCTTTGTTTTTGTAGCGGCTAGAATTGCATTATTGGCTTTGAGCTTATTAATTTCTTCATCAATTTTGCTTTTCTTTTTACTAACATTACTTAGACTTTTTTTGGCGTTATCAAGAGCTTTACTAGCTTGCCCCAATTTATTATCAGCAGCCTTTTTTGCTACCTCTTTTTTGCCAACAGAAAGATCCCTTGGTAGCTCTGAGAGGGTGGAATTTGTTACTGGGGCTACATATGGTTTCCAAACACCTTTTGCATCAGGGTCGGCACCTGGTGCCATAATGTATTTTTTTCCTGTTGATGTTGTGCCTATTACTGACCCATCTGTTTTTACTTCATAGTGGCCTTTTTTGCCTTTTTTGCGCAATAATCCTGTTGGATCAGTGTAGAAACCTTTACCATGGAGATTTTTTGGGAGGTATTTTTCAACTTCTTGCTCTTTGTGTTTTTCATAATCTTGCCAATCATTGTCTGGATCTTTGCCAGGGAGTAGGATTAGGGTTGGTTTTCCTGCCTCTTCACTTAATAGAGATGGACCTCCAATAAGGGTATATACTTTTTTATCAATGCCCTTATCTTTGCGACGAATTAATCCAGTTATATCTACAAAGAATCCTTTTCCACGAAGATTTGGAGGTAATTTTTTCTGAAGTTTTACTGTTTCTTTTGGATCTACTGCAAATTGATAAGCTCTTTCAATTGGATCGTCAACTGGTTTTTCAGGTGTTTTTTTAGAGGTTTTCTCAGGTGTTTTTTTAGCTGTGGTTAAGCTTAGCTCCAATCCTGATTTTCGTTCATCATCTTTTTGAACTGTTTGACCGATTTCGATGTAGATCGTGTCATCCTTGTTTATTGTGGCATCTTTATTACCAGTAAAATGACGCTTAAAATCCTGAGCACGCTGGACACAAAGTGCCAGATCAAAGAGTTCTTTTCCATTTGTTAATTCACTTTTGTAGCTATTAACTACCAGTTTGATTTTGCCAAGATCTCCGGTGCCAACTGCAGTCATGTAGAGATCAAGGATTGTATTTTGTTGACCAGATAGCCGTATTGCCGGGACGACTTGGTTGATTTGAATAAGGGTTGTCAGAGTTTTTAATGCTTCGGCCTTTTCCTGATGCCAAGTAAGAGTCTGCTTGTTTACTAGGTCCACATTGTGGTCGGTAGCATCTGTTCCACCTTTGAAATTAAAGTTGATTCCCTCTTTTATAAGTTGATCTTTGGAAGCGATCAGGGCGTTGATGATTTTTTGAGATTTTCCTTTTTCCTTGCCGTTTTTGTACTTTCCAAGCTCGTAATATTTAACCGAAGTGTGCACCTCATTTGTAGTAAGTTTTTCTTTGAGGTGGACATTGACGATGTCTGTGGCACGACCCCAAAGTATAGCATCAACTGCCTCCTTAGGATTTAGTTTGTTTACTTTAAAGTCCTCAATAGACTTATTGAATGCAGCTATACAAAGTACAGAATCTTTTGGCACAGTTCTAATAAAGACCGTTGTCTGCATAAATTCATCGATTTTTTTGAGCTCTAATTGAGTTGTGGTACTTTGGGTAATTGCCTCCTTAAGATTTTTAGGAAGGTTATCCATGCCTTCTGTAACACTTGTTTCTATACTTAATAATTGGCCTAAATCTTTTGTTTTTAGAGTTTTTCCTTTGGCAATTTTTTGATCAAGATCGGTGATTTTTCCAATAGCATCTGTTTTTGCCTTAAGAACTGCTGTTGAGATTATGGTAATTAATTGTGTCTTGGCAGGCTTCGGGATCTTAACTCCATTAAGCCTGTCTTCGCCGTAGCTTTCTAGATTTTTCTCGCCGAAAAATTCTTCAATTTCAACCTTTATTACTTGGACTTTTTGCTTTTTACTTTCCAGTGATTTTTGACGAGCATCAAATTCGGCTGAATCCTCAAGTTGTTTTTGTTTGTCCTCTAGTTTTTTAACAAAGCTTTTTAGTTTTGCTGGAGTAATTTTAGTTTCAGATAATTTAGTGTATTGATCTTTAAGGTTGGCACGAAGGTCTGTGGCCTGTTTGCGGAACTCTTTGGAATAGCTTGCCGTATCGGCAGCCCAAGAATTAAGACTCCCCAGAAATCCATCTTTAGTTTTGGACCAATCTTTTGGATCCAAGGCCTCCTTGCCAGCTAGGAATTGGTCAATTACCTTAAAGGCCTCCTTTTTTGCTGGAGATACTGGCTTTTGTGCTGGTGTTGCAGCTGGTGCATTAGCTGGTGTTGCTGATGCTGCAAGTGGGGCTGGATTTTGCGCTGGATTTTTTGGGGCCATTTTATAAGTTATTTAGCTGATTAAGAAGGTCTGCTTGCTCTACTTTTTCTGATGCTGTTAAAACACCTTCTTTGTCTTCGCGGGCAAGTTTAATAAATTTATGTTTAAGGGCTTCTAGTTCACTAAAAAATTGCATAAGCAATTGGCTATCTTCAGTGTCTTGCTCGGTTTGATTTTCTTCGGCAAAAAGTGTGGCAAATTTCTCCTGCTGTTTTGGTGGAAGGTTAGCCATTTTTTTTATATGCTCTAGTTGTTCTGCGTCTGGTAGAGCGTTAAAAAGCACAGATACTGTGATCTGCTTTTTCAGCTCTGGATTTACAAGAGAAGAAAGGTCTACCATTTTTGTTTTTATTTTTTTGGATATTTCTCCTTATTATAGCACAAATTTGTATATTTTGTAAAGCCAGTTTTTGTTTTTATTTTTTTGGATATTTCTCCTTATTATAGCACAAATTTGTATATTTTGTAAAGCCAGTAGAGGAGCTTTTTGAATGGTGTTTCTTGGGCTTTGGCGTAATTTTTGCGCTGGCCGCCAAACTTAGTCTTAAAGCTGGTCACACCAGCCCAAGGATGGCTTCTTATGCCTTCGGGGGCTATTCCCAGGAAATCATAGGTTTTGAATCCTGCGGCCTTGCAGTCCTTGATTACTTGCCACTGGAGGAGATAGGGGGCCATAAGGTTGCGGTCACTGTTTGATGAGGCTCCATAGTAGTAGGTTGCTGTGTCTTTAAAGGTTGTTTTTATTAGACCAGCTAGTGTTCTTCCCTGGTACTGGGCGAAATATAATTCGGCGTTTTTAGGCAAAGACTCAAGCATTGTTTGATAAAAATCCTGGCCATGGGGACTAAACTTGTCGCGCAAAGTTGTTTCAAGTAGTAATTTGTAAAATTCAGAGAGGTGATGAATGTTGCTTTTATGAATAGTGACGCCTTTTTTTTCGGCAAGGCGGATATTGTAGCGACCTTTTTGTTTCATTTGAGCAAGAATCTCTTTTTCAGATTTTGTCAGATCAATCAGCAGGGTGTGCTCTGGTTGAAATCCTGGGCAATTTTGATAGAAGTGAGGGATTTTTTGTGATTTTGATATTGGTGGATCTATGCGATAAAAAATGGCATTCTTCTTTTTAGCCAGCGCCTTTAGACCGTTTTTAATTGCTGCTATTTGGGCTTTGGCTTTTCGAGGTGATCTATAGTCGACAAGTGGCCCCCTGGAAGAATAAAACCAGCAAAGTTTTTTGGGTAATTTATGGCGAATAATCAGGCTCCCTCCAATTATTTTATGATTTTCTTCAACAACGATAATCCAGTACTTGCCCCTAATTTGGAGCTTTTCCTGAAAATGAGCCCACTGTGGAGTTTGGTTGAGAGTTCCTTGAGGATGATTTTCTACGAATTTGAGCCAAAGTGGCTCTTCGGCTTTTGAAAGTATTCTTGTGTTCATGGGCATATTTTAGCGGAAAAGGGGGGAGGGGGCGAGAGGGAGTTTGTGGGGTTGGCGTTGCCGCGATTAGGCCATGATTGTTGTGCGAGACCATTGCCGCGATTAGGCCATGATTTGTTGTGCGAGACCATTGCCGCGATTAGGCCATGATTGTGCAGATTTGGCGAGGATTTTCCCGGGCCTGCCTGTCCGGTAGGCAGGAAAATTTCTTCAAAAATCCCTTCTGTTAGCGAGAAATCGCCTGAAATTTGCACCGCGACCAAAAAAGCAACACCCGCCCAAAAATCCCGTACGGGCGAAACGATTACAGCCACCAAAAATATCGTGCCAAATCAAACGAAGCAAATCAGAAGCCGTCCAATTTCCGCCCAAGAAAAACGTCAATCTCTCCAAGCGCACAACCATCGCTGCGGTTATCCTGGCTGCAATAAGCCACATACTGACTTTCACCACGTCGAGCCATTCTCCCGCACATTTTCCCACCAAAATATCGTGCCTCTCTGCAAAGAACACCACGAATTTATGCACAATGGGCTAGTTACCGAAAAATGGAATTTCACACTCGATGGCAAAATTGGATTTGAAGATGCAATTTATAGGGAGAAGCGGCGAGGTTAAGTCGAGCGGCATAAGAAAGCACGACTATGGTCTGCTCACTGAAATTGTGCGTACTAAAAAAGCCCTCATTTTAGTGAGAGCCTTTAGATATTTTCGATATTGCTCGCATGACTTTCAGCTTCGGGACGACTACCTCGCCACTTTTCAATGGGGTCCGTCTCAATCTTTTCAGTTCATCTTCTGTCTAATGAAGGCAGGGATGTCTAGCTCGTTGTCAGTTTGTTTGATTGGGATGTCGTTATTACTTGGAGATGAAGGCGTGTGAGACATAGTAGGTGAGCTAAACGCTGACCTTGGACGCACTATTGAACCTTCAGTTTGTTTATAATCAAAACCTGTAGCAACTACAGTGATTTTAACCTCTCCAGTGTATGAATCGTTGATAACTGCACCAAAGATGATGTTAGCCTCAGGATCAGCGGCCTCAGTGATTACTTTGGCAGCCTCGTCTACTTCAAACATACTAAGGTCATTTCCACCAGTGATGTTGAATAGCACACCTTTCGCACCATCGATTGAAAGCTCAAGAAGAGGACTTTCAACGGCAGCTTTAGCGGCTTCTGCTGCTCTATTCTCACCAGTACCGTAACCGATACCCATAAGAGCTGAACCAGCATTTTCCATCACAGCTTTAACGTCGGCAAAGTCGACATTGATCATACCGTGAACGGTAATCAAGTCAGCGATACCTTGAACACCTTGTCTCAGAACGTCATCTACAACTGTAAAGGCGTCATTAAGTGGTGTCTTTTTGTCGATAATAGACAAGATTTTGTCGTTTGGAATTGTAATAAGAGTGTCTACTTTAGCTTTAAGGTTTTCAAGTCCTTCACCGGCTTGAGTTTTTCTGCGTTGTCCTTCGAAAGTAAATGGTTTTGTAACAACTGCTACAGTCAAAATTCCCATTTCGCGGGCAAGATCAGCAATAACAGGGGAAGCACCTGTACCGGTACCACCACCTAAACCACAAGTGATAAAGACCATGTCAGATCCTTCGATTGAATCACGGATTTCTTCTAAACTTTCTTCTGCAGCTTGACGACCGATGTCAGGATTACTACCAGCACCAAGTCCACGAGTTGTGGCGCGTCCAACATTGATTTTTGTTGGAGCTTCAGAATGGTAAAGAGCCTGAGCGTCTGTATTAACACTAATAAAGTCGATACCCTTGAGTCCAGCCTTGACCATACGGTTTACGGCGTTACCACCACCACCACCTACACCAATCACTTTGATGTTAGCAACAGGAGTAACTTCTGGAGTTACTTCTAGTGTTTTTGGATTTGGGCGAATTGGGTTAGGCTGATCTCTTTTGGAAGAAAAGAGGTGCTTAAGATCTTGATTATCATCTTGTGTAGCCATAAATTGTTGATTTATGTATTGGATTGCAATTATTACAGGGGACTTGACATATTGTCAAGATAAAACTTGATTCTTTTTATGGGAATAGGTTTTTGAGCCACCCCTTGACGTTAGTAAGGCTTTTTTTCAAATTAACTCCACGTAATCCTGCATGGTGACGATCTTCAAATCTTGAGCCCCAAATAAGAAGACCAATCGCTGTAGCATAAGCGGGGTCCTCAATTTTATCAACAACTCCATCATAATTTTGAGGGAAACCGATTTGGGCTGGCAAATTTAAAACCTCTCGAGCTAAATCAATAACTCCTGGCAATTTTGAGCCGGCACCAGTAAGGATGACTCCCGCAGGAAGCATGCCGTCACGGTGGATTTTTGCTAATTCGTCTTTCGCTAATAGGAGAATTTCGTGGTAACGGGCTTGAATGATTTCACAAACTTGTTTTTTGGAAACTAGGTGAGTGTCTATCTTGCTCATTAATGAAAGGTCGATGGTTTCTCTATCATTTACATCTTCTGGGAGGGCTGAACCGTATTCTATTTTAACCTTTTCTGCAGTGTCTATAGACGTCCTGATTCCAATGGCTAGATCGTTAGTGACATTCTCACCACCAACAGGGATAACACTTGTGTGGAGAGTTGAACCATCCTCGTAGACACTAACTGAAGTAGCACCACAACCGATGTCTACAACTACTACTCCAAGCTCTTTTTGGCGCTTAGATAAGACTGCTTCTCCAGGGGCAAGTGATGTTGGGATAATGTCATCAATGTCCACCCCTGATTGAAGGACACATTTTTCAAGATTTTTAATTGCAGGTTCAAAACCGGTGACGATGTGGGTTTCAACCTCTAGGCGAATACCTGTCATGCCAACTGGATACTTGATTCCTTTTTGTTCGTCGACCGCAAAAGTCTTTGGAATGATCCTAAGAATACGACGGTTACTTGGGATAGTAACAGCTTGAGCGGCCTCAATTACACGATCTACATCATCCTCCGTGATTTCATTTTGGCTTTGAGAAACAGCAATAACGCCACGGCTATTGAGGGACTCAATGTGATTACCGCCAACACCCAAAAATACATGATTGATTGGTTCACCAGCCATTCTTTCGGCGTCTTCTAATGAAGCTGAAATACTGTTAATTGTTTCTTCTACATCAATAACTGACCCTTTTCTTAGGCCAGTGGATTTGGCAATACCAACTCCAATAATGTTAATAACTGGATTTCCTGGCTCTTTGATACCAACGACTGTTCGTATTTTGGAACTACCAATGTCCAAGCTCGCTACGACTCTAGATCTTGCCATATATTTTAAATAGATTGCTTAGTGGTTGAGATATTACTAGAAAAAATCTGGTGTTACAAACCTTTTGTCTAAAAAAGGCTTGGCTGAATATCTTTTTCAATGTTTTGCTTTTCAGAGTAGTGATTATTCATCATTTTAAACTTACCTAGTAGGCTTTTGAATTCATGTTCTAATAGAAAATCTGTAATTTTTTGGTGATCGTAATCGTGACTTTTGGCGGCATCTAAATCAAGATCCATTGGAACATCGCGTACAATTGTGGCCAACATTTTGCTGAAAAAGGCGCTATCTTTGTCATTTTCGAGGCGTTCTTTAACCTTGCCGGTGATTTCCTCAAGATTTTCGTAGATATTCTCGATGCTGCCATACTTTTGAAGCAAAGTCTTAGCAGTTTTTTTACCAACACCAGCAACGCCTTTGATGTTATCTGAAGAGTCACCTTCGAGCCCTTTCATGTCAGGGATCTGGCTAGGGAGTAAGCCATACTTATCGACAACTGCTTGATGGTCAAAAATCTGAGTCTCGACGAACCCTCTCACTGGACTAATCACTCTAGTTTTTTCGCTAACTAATTGTAGAGCATCTCTGTCGGCAGTTACGATGTAAGTGTGGAGGTCAGGACGCTCCTCTGCTTGTTTGGAAAGGGTTCCTAGTACATCGTCAGCTTCAAATCCTGGAGTCTCGTAGATCGGAATCTGAAAGATTTCGACCATTTTTTTTATTAAAGGTATTTGTTCGTATAGTTCGTCCGGTGCTTTTTTGCGAGTGGCTTTATATTCTTTATATTCTACATGACGGAAAGTTTTCCCCTTCATATCAAAAGAGACAATGATAAAGTCGGGCTTTTCGGTGTTCATAATTGTCAAAAGCATTGAGCCAAAACCATAAACAGCATTCACTAAAACACCCTTTGAGGTGCGGAATGGGGGCATAGAGTGAAAGGCTCGATGGATAATCGCATTTCCATCAATAAGAATTAGTTTTTTCATTATTTGAATAATATAATATTTACCTACATCGTCAATAGATAGGTACTCGACTTTTTAGGTATTATAGGCTATAATGACTAGATACAAAAATAAAAAAATAAATGGAAAATAGCGGTATTATCAATATATTGAAATCTAAAAAAACAGACAAGCGGGCATTGGCCAAGGATCTTGGTTTTCTTGCTCATAAGCCTCTGCTGGCAATTATTCTCGAAAAAGAAATGTCAGAAAAAGACGAAGAAATTATTGATAGCGTATTGGAAGGTCTTGGAGCTTTAGATATTGAGGTAGTGGTTTTGGCAGATACAAATCTGGGGGCCCTGGCTTCAAATACCGAGGTTTTACCATATAGCAGAAACAATCGCAAAAAACTGATGTCGGCAGCAGACATGGCCTTAGTTTTTGATTTTAATGATGTGGAAGAAATGCTAATGAATGGTGTGATTCCAATTAGCCCTCAAAGGGTTGAGGTTTCTGACTACGATCCTAATCATGAAACTGGAAATGGATTTATGTATCGAAATAGTAGCACTTGGGGAATCTTTGCTGCTGTTGTAAGGGCCGTTGAGACTTTTAAATTCCCCTACGATTGGCAACACATTGTGCGCCATGGTGTAGAGTCAATGAACAAATCTTCTTAAAAATTTTTAGTCTAGGCTTTGAGAACTACTTCCTTCAGAAGTGATGCTTGTGATCGTGTCAATTATGTCTGAAAAATTGATGTAGCGAATAATGTCTAAGCCCATTGCCTTACCAACTGTACCAACTATTACTGTTGCTAAAATAGTGACTATCAAGCCAATAATTGCGTAACGGATTGTGGAAACTGCTGATTTAATTTTGTCTTCCTGCCCTCCTGAAAGGATAAAGGAAATACCTCCAACGAAGATGAATACAACTGAAAGAAAACCGGCTACAATAATGGCATATGCCAGTCCGCGATTGATGATTTCTAAAATTTCATAGTTCTGGGCAGCTTCTATAATAGATTTATTGCCTGAACTGTTAATATAATCGGCCATAAGAATGAATGAGTGAGGTGTTTTATGCGTTTATACTACGCTGTTTCTCCTTCTGGTTCAACTATCTTTAAGTTGACACGTGCATTGTTTTTAGAGCCGATAATGCGAAGAAGGGTTCTTATCGCTTTAGCGGTTTGCCCGTTTTTACCAATGATCTTCCCCATATCTTCCTTGTTTACCTTAAGGGTAATCAGCACTCCCATCTCGTCAATATTCCTTTCAATTTCAACTTCATCTGGAAATTCTACGATTTGTTTTACAACAAATTCGATAAATTCAACATCTTGTCTGTTTTCATCTGTCATGATTGAGAGGGTTTAAAAGATATTTTAAAATAAAATACAGTTCTAGTTTTATTCAGCAGCTGGAGTTTCCTCAGCAGGAGCTTCTTCTTTTGCTGGCTCTTCGGCTGGAGTTTCCTCAGCGGGAGCTTCTTCTTTTGCCGGTTCTTCGGCTGGAGTTTCTGCAGCTGGAGCCTCTTCTTTTGCCGGTTCTTCAGCTGGAGTTTCTGCAGCTGGAGCCTCTTCTTTTGCCGGTTCTTCGGCTGGAGTTTCTGCAGCTGGAGCAGCAGGGGCAACGGTCGGTTTTTCTTCTACGGCTTTCTTCTTTTTAGCTTGTTTGTTGCGAGGATCGATAAATTTATCCATACCTTCAACACCATTTCTTTTAAGTAGGCTGGCTACTGTGTCAGATGGTTGAGCACCAACTGATAGCCAGTGTTTAACACGATCAAAATCAACTTCAAATACTTTTGGAGTATCGGCTGGGCGATAATGTCCAATAACTTCTACGAATCTACCTTTAATTGGTGCTGTGTGTTCTTGAATTACAACACGAAAACTAGGTTGAGATTTTTTTCCTGTACGGCTAAGTCTTATTTTAAGCAAATTGTTTTTCTTATCGGCTAAATGCGGAGTTTATTCTATCCGTAAGGAAAATATTGTCAAGGAAAAATATTATTTTACCTTTGAGCTGTTTTGATTGGAGGTTTTTGAATGAAGCGACTGGCACTTATTTCGTCGATAATACGGGCAAAATGGATCGCATCTATAATTTGCCAAGTTTCATATGAATATGGGCCAATTTTTATTTTTGGAGGGATTGTTAACACTTTTGACTTACCTTTTTTGTCTTTTCCATTACGAACTATTTTAAATAGGGAGCGATGTCTTACTTTATACCCCTTACTATCAAGGTGTTTACTAGGGTTGTTTCGGGCTGCAGGGACTTTTCTGATTAGCACTTTGCTTAAAGCCGTTTCAAACTCGCTGTAATTAGTGAATGGTTTTTTAGTGCTATTTAAGGTATTCCAAAGTCGGCGAAAGGCTTCTGGTCCAATATTGTAGGCGAAAGCTGTTGCTCTATTAATATCAAGTTTGGTTGAGAGCTCTTTTGCGTGTTTTTTAACGTATTTATTTTCGCAGACGTACCAGTATAGAATCCCTGTTTCAAGGTTTTTTGTGCTAACTGCTGCTTGTTTTTCAGCATCAGCCCCCTCATAATAAACATCACTTCTTGAATTGGTAATATTAAAGTGCTTTGCTACGCCCCTGCGGGCAGACCCCGTTAGCTGCATCAGGCCAAGGGCGCCAGTTTCTGACTTTGCCGTGGGGATAAATTGGCTTTCCTTAAAAGCTCTTTGCAAATAAAACTTTGGGCTGTGAAATGAAGTGCCGTTTTGCTCTGTATCATTGAGGATAGTGCGCCAATTAAGAATTGCTCGTAAAGCATTAATCTGTTTTTTGATTTCTTCCTGCCTTGTACTTGAAACCTTATGAAACTCGGTCCACTTATGAGAAATGACTCTCTTGATGCCGGATTCTGACGATAGAGCCTCTTGAATGGCGCCCTCATCTAGGCCGTCTTTCCTGAGAAATTTTGTCGCTGCTTCAATATTTGATTCTTCTTGGTTCGAAATATAGTCCAGACTATTAAGTTGATCTACTGCCGTGTTGGCGGCCTTATTGGCTAAAACTACTTTTCCAACTGTCATATCGTGAAAAGCAAAATATGGGCTTATTTTTTGGCGCTCTTTTTTTGTGAGAGTTTTTGTTGCAAGGTCGTCGGCAATTTTGAGTCTTTTTTCTAAGGCAATACTGGGGTCTAGAGTTTCCGCAAGTTTGTTAAAAGGTGTTAAGAAGTTATCTGGTTTTGATGAGGGTTTTCTGGCCATGTTAGATTTTCTTTTCGAAATGCTGATAGTCCTTGATTGTTTCCCAATCTCCACCCCAGTCCCATCCTAGGCGGTCGAATTCTTTGACTATTGGATGGTCGGCGTGAAGAGTTCCAGGCTTGGAAGGATCATAATGAGCGCCACGTGGAGTCACCTTTCCCTTCTCTCCAATATATGGATTGCTGCGAGGATTGATATCTATACTCATGCCCATGCCATGGGTTGAGAGTTTATCTTTTCCAGCGATGGTGCGATAATTAAAGGCCGAAGTGTTATTGGCCGTAACTGAACGCGTATCGTCCCACTTGTACCAAGGATGAGAAATAGGGATCGCTTTTTGAATAGGAAATTTCATTTTGAAGGCCAGAGCAAAAATCTTTTTGATATCGTAAGCCAGCTTGCGGTGAATCACGATTTGGCCTTTGTGGATTTTGGCATCGTCAGAGTAATAAAGGACGTCGACGACGCGCATTTTTTCGGGAATATCGATTGTGGCTTTAGGAGATATATTATTAAGTACAGCCTCGTGAAAATTCATATCACTATCAACTTTTATTGTGCCATTTTGGAGCATCTTTTCGAGATCATCAGGTTTAAACCCATAAGCCTTGGCCCTAATTGGCATCACTCTACGCAAAAGTTTTTCTCCAGAATTTTTGCAGGTCTCATACTCTTCGCAAAGTAATTGTGAAGCTTTGGCACCGGAATACATTTCGTTAGTGGCGCCAAAAGAGCCATTTGGCAAGTATTGCCATTTGCCTTTGTGTTTTTCAACCATCAAGGCTAGCCCCGTGTAAACAGTTTTATAGACACCTCTTTTTACTTTTACCCTGACTGTTTTTTTATAAAGAGGCCAATCTTGGTATTCAGCCTTGGTAAGAGTGAGCATCCTTTGCCGAACTAATGCTCCGCTGCGCTCTTGATCTATGCGCTTGAGGTGACCACTTATCTTACCGTGAGCGATGTCGGTGTTAACCTGCCTTTCGTTGTCTGGCAACTCTGACCTGGCCCAGTCAAAATGGTTAGGGTCAGATTTGCGTCCATAGGTATTGTTGCCATTTACTCCTGTCATGGCGTGAGTAATGTATGAGTTTTTGGGTAGCTTATACTTACGTCCAAGATATTTGTTAAACCTATTAATAGTCTTATACTGCTCTTCACTGTAGGCCCTCTTGTCCCTTAGGATTTTCCAGGCTTTGTTCATCTCGCTTTGGCGGGGGAATGTAGTAACAAAGTTATAAACCTTGCCCTTGATGGTTCTTTTGAAAATGCCTTTTTGATCTTTTGTTTCTGGATGATAGGGCATCTCAAACACTCCATTTGACTGAAGCCTTTCAGGTAAGGGTGTTTCAACCTCAATGCCGATGCGCCCCCTGGATGGATCTCCATCCCCGTGCCAGATAGCCCTGTACTTACCGGAACTCATTACACCGGTGTGATTGACGTAATACTTAGGGTTACGGACCATCCAAACTTCACCGTTTTGCTTGATTATAAAGTGGGTATTTTGTCTTTTAAATAAAACTGCCTCATCGCTTTGAAGCCCCTCAGTAGCATGGAAGACCACTCCTTTAATTTTTGTGGTCATTGGTCTCCATATTTCCCATTTGGTGTTACCATGTTTGTCTTTCTTGATTTCACCATTGTTGTATCTCTTCTCATTTTTACCTCTGTTTGGATTGATAAAGGATGGCGTTTTAAATTCAAAACTTGTTGGGCCATCAACTCCATGTAGTTTTTTACCTTCTTCCATCAGCTTAAGTCCATCTTTACCGACGTAGATAATTTCTCCTGGTTTTGGCATCCTTTTCCTGACTCCTTCTGGCCAAGAGAGGTCGAGTTTCGCAAACGGATCGGCGCCTCTTTCTTTAGGCTTGCTGATTTCGAGTGCTTCTTCTGGAGCCTCTATTGGCTCTGGAGTAGCTGGGGCTTTTTCTGGTTTTTCTGCCTTGGTTGGCTTTTTAGGTGCTACTTTTTTTGGCGCTTTTTTCAGCGGCTTAATGACTATTTTATTATTAGGGTAGTCAAAATCGATGTCGTAGTTGCCCCAAAGAGTATTTTTCCCAATTGGGCCGTGGCTTAAAGATCTAGGAGTTCTTAAATAGAAATGACCAGTGTAATCTCCGATCGTGACCTCTACCTGGCTACGTTCAAGCCTTTCACCAGTCTTTTTGTGGCGCCCCTTCTTGGTTTTCACTCGTAAAGTTACTTTTTCTTTGACACCAGGAGTAAAAATACCAAAGGTAGTATCGGGATAACCTTCTAAAGAGAGTATATGTCCTCTAAGGATATGTTTTGGAGTAAGTGCTCTAGGTTTTGTTTCTGGTTTTTCTTGATTTTCCAATCTTTCAATCAGTTTTTTAATATATTTTAGAGTTGGAGGGTAAATCTTGGTGCCCTTAGATAGTTTCAAATCACTAGGGTCGATATTTTGAAATTCTTCGTTATCGATGGCCTCTTTGTTGTATCTAATGACAATATCCATAAAGATTTTGAGCTTATCCGTGGTGCTTTTTTGCTTTTTAAGATAAGGCACTTTTTCATCAAGCTTGAGATTGTCGTAGATGGTTTTGGCGATTGACCAAAGCCATTTTCCATTTTTTCCAACTTCAAAATAATCCTTTTTCTCAGGAGCTTCTGGCTTTTTTAGAATTTGAACGGGAACACCGTGCATCAATGTTGAAATCACCTCAGAGTAGCGCAAAGTCTGGACAAGATTAGCAGCATCAAATGATTGGCCATTGATCTGAATATTGCCCGTGATGTCGCCTTTAACTTTAATGTAGCGAGTGTAGGGAATGTCGTATTGGGGATCAATAATCACCTCTGATTTCCCTGCAGGGAGTAAAAGTGCTGCCGGGTATTTTGCAATTAACTGAGCTGCAGCTGCTGTGGCGAACAGCTTGAATGTCTTAGGATTTCCTAAAGCGATGTAGAGTTTTCCAAACTGAGATGGGCCCATTTTGTAGGCGATATTGGCAAATTTGTCCTGATCTTTGGCGGAAAATGTGCCTATTTTTTTGACGTAATTATCGCGACAAAGGTGCCAATAAAGGACACCTGCCATGGCGTTGTGGGTTGAGGCGCGAGTTTGCATAAAACCCTCAGGGTCTTCATTGTAAATGTCATCCATTGTTAGCTGTAAGTCAGGAAAAATACGCTTGATGTCATTTATCGCATCCTGCTTAAGCTGGTAAAGCCCTTTGGCGTCGCTTCCTGAAACAGCTGTAGGTGTTAATCCACTTTCTTTAACAGCTATTGAAAGGTAAAATTCTGGCTTTCTTAATTTAAATTGAAGCCCGTATTTTTTTAAGGCTTCTTTGATTATTTTAGATGTGTGGGCATTTTTTGTGATTAACCTTAGACCGCTTTTTGTCATTTGTTCAGCATTCTCATAACGATCAGTAAAGGCATCTGGCAAGAGCTCAAAAGCATCATTTTGGGACTCTAAGTGGGTGGATGATTGACTAGCAACAGCCCTTCTGGCGGGTGCAGTGGAGGGACGCGGAGCTTGTGCTGGTCTTTGGGTTGGGGCTTGCGGAGATTGTCCTGGCCTGTCTGGTGGAGTCATTTTTGTTTTTGTTTTTTTAGTATCTTGATATTATAGCAAATTAAAGCCATTTAATCAAGCATCTAGGCCGAGTTTTGTGCGGAGATTCTTGATTACTTCTTTGCCGGCTTTTGTATTCATAGCGTCGATGATTTTGGCTTTGCGCATGATCACTTCTTGAGCCCAGGCTGGCGTTTTGACGTTGATTACGAGGATATCGTTTTTGTAGAAGGCCGGCTGGAGGCATTGGTCAAGATTTTCTTTATCTTTGAAAATTTCTGGCATCAGGAGACGAAAGTCGTTGCAAATTTGGGCAGCAGTAGTCTCTTTGCTGACACCGTAGCGCTTAGCGGCACGGGGGATGAAATTTTGGAATGGTTCAAACATATAATTTTGTTGTTTGGGCGACCATTTCTTCCCAAGAAAATTGGGCGCTGTGGCTGAGTCCATTGGTAATTAATTGCTGCTGTAATTCACTATTGTTATAGACCTTGATGATTTTTTCGGCAATGTCTTGGGGGTCTTGAGGATCAAAAAAGACGGCATTTTGAGGACCGCAAATTTCCGGGATGGAAGAAGCGTTGGAGGCGACCACTGGGGTGCCGCACTTCATGGCTTCTAGAGGCGGAAAACCGAAGCCCTCATATAGTGATGGGAAGACGTAAATCTTAGCATTTGCGTAGAGTTGGACTAGCTCATCTTCTGAAACAAAACCGGGGAAAATTACGTCGTCTTGGAGGCCGAGTTGTTTAACCGTTTCCTGTACTTCCGGATAGTGAGGATCTGGATTGCCGGTAATAACTAGTTTGAGCGGCGTTGTTTTTTTGAGAATTCCTAGCGCCTGAATAAGACGTTTGAGATTTTTATGATTGCGCCAGACGCCAGTATAAAGGAGATATGGGCCGGGAATGGCGTATTTTTCGAGTGCCTGGGTGTTATTTGTAGGAGCGAATTCTTGACCTATTCCGTGATAGATTACTGTGATTTTTTCCGGTGAAACCTTGAGGTGCTCGATGATGTCTTTTTTGGTGTGTTTTGAGACGGCAATGATCTTTTTGGCCTTTTTGACGGCGTTTTTGATGGTTTTGTGATAGGCAATCCGGTGATGAAGGCGAGTCATCTTGCGGCCTGGAAAAAGTGAAAGAGTGAGATCGTGAATGGTGACGATAAATGGTCTCTTGTATAAAATCGGAATGTTGAAATGGGGGAAATGCACAAGATCGCATTTTTCTTTATTAAGGGCACGGAGAAATTTTGTCTGCTCAGCTAAGGAATAGTGGCGAGCGTTGACCAGAATTTTTTTGACGTGCGGTGAATTAGTAGTGAATTCGTAATATTCTGGATCATTAAAAAAGAGCACGATTTGGTCGGGATTGTCTTTTTTTTCATTGTGGGCGATTAGGCGAGTGACTAACTCGTGGGTGTAGCGACCAATGCCGGTAAAGCGCGAGCTGATAATGCGACAATCTATTCCTAATTTCATGATATTCAATTGTTTATGCACTATTTCTAACATATTTTAACAAGAATGTGTAAAAAAGGTTTGTACCACAAAGGAAAATGATATATATATAATCAAGCAAATAAGACTTTGGAGCGGTAGCTTAGCTGGTTAAAGCGCCTGCCTGTCACGCAGGAGATCGCGGGTTCAAGTCCCGTCCGTTCCGCCATTGAAATGTTTGTACATTTTATTTTGAAAGAGTGCTAGTCCCGCACATAAAGGCCTTCTTCTTCGGACCAGCGCATTCCTAATGTGCTTCTTACTTGTAAATATCGGCTTTCGATTGATTGAGAAGCGGCATCACAGATGTTGGTAATCTTGAATAGGGGGGCCATTGTTATTCTTTTAACTACGGCATCTTTAATGTTTGCACATGCGAGAACGTCGGCTGCCAGGACCCTTTCCCAGGAAATTCCGCTAGCCATTCTGTAAGATTTTCTACTTCTGGCGCCTTGAACCTGCGAAATTCTCCAGGTTTCGCCATCGTCATCTTCGGCCAGGCTCAATATTCCGCCTGCCTTTGCCTTGTAGCTAAGTGCTAGAACTCCCACAACATCAGGGTCGACTGGCACTTCAATTTCATCTATGCCTACAATTTTTCTTCCTAGGTGCAGCTGTGAATGATCCAGTGGAGGATTAATATGCCTCAAATGAGGCGCAAAGTCGGGAGGTGGTACTATGTTGGATTGAAAGATGTCGGCGATTCTCATGGCCATTATTACAAAACAAAAAATGGGCAACATTGTGCAAGGTGTGCAACAAATTGTCAAGTGAGCCTACGGATTTATACTTTTTAAAAGATCGCTGAGCTTTTCTTTTTGGCTTTTTTGAACTTTAATTTCGACTGGCCTTAGGATGATGCGATTTTCTTAAAATTTTTCCTCACTTAGAATTTGTGCTTTTTCGCCGCGGAGACCGTTGTAGCCGCCGATGGTGCCGTCGCTTTTGATGACGCGGTGGCAGGGGGTTTGGAGATCTTTATTTTTGCGCATGATTGTGCCGACCGCACGAGCGGCGAGTGGATTGCCGGCGAGAGTAGCTACGTCTTTATACGAAAGAGTTTTTCCCCGGGGAATTTTGCGTACTATCTGGAGGACGGATTGAGTGAAATTCATAGAGCTATTCTACACCATAGTGGCGTAACAGAATACTTCTTTCGGTAATTGAGCCCATTAATTGATGGATTCCTAAACCATACTTTTGCATAAGAGCCTGATTAATTGCACCGTGAAATCCTTGATTTAGCCAATAATTTGGATCAATGATTTCACTATCTGATTGTAGAGCATTGGCAAAATCAGGAGCTACGCTTTGGGCAGCTTCATGCATAATAGGAAAGTAATCATCTTCTAAATATTTTTGCGAATTCTTAAAAAACTTGAAAAGGTAATAGAGTACGTTGTAGCCATATTTTAAGTTTTTTTGGCGCACTTCATTTTTGGCTGGATCGTCTTCTGGGGAAAGGGCCCAGTTCCTGAAAAAACTGCGAGATTTCCTGGCCAGCACCGTTGCATGAAAACTCTTCACAAACCCTCCAGCCATCTTGAGCAAGAACATCATGAATTTTACAGTTTACGCAGCCCCTATCTTTATCAATAGTCAGGTTGGTGCAGGGCACATCTTGTTCCTTATCTTTGTCCATTTGGTAGCCATCCTTTCTGTAAATTGTCGGCAGAACACAACAAAGCCCCTGACAATTTGTACAGTCGTGGGAGTAATCGCTTTCTGGGATTTTGATTGAAGGGGGCATAGGGTGGAGTTACAAGCTGCTACTATAATGCTTATTCGCGACTTTGTCAATGAGTGGTGATTTTGACAACCTTGAGGCAGTTAGTATAAGGTTTCAGGCATGAAAACAAGTAATCTACATGTAAAGTCGTTTGAGGCGATTCGGGCGCCGGCAGAGGTGTTTGAGGCCTTGCCTATGAGTGATAGGGCCGGCGCAACTGTTCTAAAAGCGAGGCAAGAGCTGGAGGCTATTTTGGATGGGACTGATAAGAGGAAGGCGGTGATTGTGGGGCCTTGTTCTATTCATAATTATGACGAGGCGATTGAATATGCGCGTAAACTTAATGAGTTGCGGGCGAAAGTTGAAGATAAAATGGTGATTATTATGCGCACTTATTTTGAAAAACCGCGCACAACTGTGGGCTGGAAGGGCTTTATGTATGATCCGCACTTGGATGGTTCTTATGACCTAAAAGAGGGGGTTTATGAGTCACGAAAACTGCTTCTTGAGATCAACGAAATGGGATTGCCGACTGGGACTGAGGTTTTGGGACCGGTGGTTATTCAATATTATTCTGATCTGATTTGTTGGAGCGGGATTGGTGCCAGAACTGCCGAATCTCAGACTCATCGCGAATTATCTAGCGGCCTTTCAATGCCGGTTGGCTTTAAGAATGCGACTTCTGGGGATGTGGACATTGCAATCAATGCCATTTTGTCGGCAAAAGAAAGCCATCACTTTTTGGGAATGGATGATGATGGGCGGGCTTCTATAGTGGAAACAACTGGAAATCCTTACTGCCATTTGATTTTGAGAGGGGGAAGCAAAGGGCCAAATTATGATACGGCAAGCGTGACTGCGGCTACCGAGGCTTGTAAGGTGGCGGGCGTGAACCCACGCCTAATAATAGACTGTAGCCATGCAAACAGCGAAAAAGATTATCGCAATCAGGGCAAAGTTTTTAAAGATGTTTGGCAACAGATCAATGCTGGTAGTGAGGGGATTGTAGGGCTGATGATCGAGAGTAATTTAGAAGAAGGCAGTCAGAAAATTGGAGCTGATTTGGCCCATGGAGTTTCAATTACTGATAGTTGTATTGGGTTTGAGGAGACTGAAAAGCTTATTCTTTCGATTTAGAGAATGGTTACTTTAAGCAGTTATTCGTCGGACTCCCTGGGATATCCCAGGATTTTTCCTGCCACGGCAGACAGGCCCGGGAAAAATCGTGACAAAATCGTGGGATCGTGGTGATGTAAGCACTTGCGGATTGGGTCGCTTTTTTTCCTCGAGGAAAAAAGTGGGATTGATCCCACTTTTCAGGAAACCGTCTATGGCGCTTGACTTCCTCTCGGAAATTGCGTTTAATAGTGTACATTTAATTTTTTGCTATGAAAAATCTAGGAACACCACAAGGAGACGAAGATCTATCACGTAGAGGATTTTTGGGAAAGATAGGGGGGGTCGTAACAGCGGGAGCGGCTGTTGGACTAGGGATGCAACTTGAAGGATGCGCACCAAAACTTTCAAAATCAGAGGAACTCGCTCTAAGCGCTACAAAAGAACGCTTTGATAAGCTAAAGCTAACAGCTGACAACTTTTGTCGTAAATATGAAAATTTTAAATTCAACCCATCTAATGTGGCTGAGGCACATGCTCTTTATGAGGCTTTTGAAAAAGAATCTCAAGCTGTCGCTATCCAGTCTGGAGCAATGCATGAGTTTTTAAAATATTTATATTTTAACACTACTAATAGTGCGTTCCATCACGAACTTAATGAGTTTCGGAATTATAAGGACAAAGTGCTTGAGCCATTCAATGCAATTATTAAAGTGCTTGATCCTCAGTTTATGGAGTATCTATTTAAAGATTTAGGGCAGAACGCACTTAAAGAAAGGTTTCTTGGGCAACTTGAGGAACCACAGGCGCCAAAGCCAACAACTCCTCAGGGAATGTAATATAAAACTTGCGCTTTGTTTAGGCCTGTGTTAAAAAGGCTTTAGTAAATAAGAAGTTATGAATTTCACAGCAAAATCAAAGAAGACTAAGAAGATCTGCTTTTAAGCGGCGATTTCTTTGTTTCCGAGGTTTACAAGAAATTTGATCCGCTTAGTAAGCGGATTTTTTAATTAATAAATTTCAAATATGATAGTTGCAAAATTTGGGGGAACATCAATGGGAAGTGCTGAGGCTATCAGGGCCGTGGCGGAGATTATCCGCTCGATGGATAGCGGCTGTGTGGCTGTAGTTTCAGCAACTTCCGGCACAACCGATATCCTAATTAAATTGGGCAATGAGGCTTTGAATGGTGGAGATTGGGAAACTACTTTGGAGGCGCTGATTAAAAAGCATGATCACATTATGGAGGGACTTGAGATTGCGGCAGATTTGAATGGTTTTTGGGATGAATTGCGTTCTCGCTTAAGCGGAGTAGGAATGCTTAAAGAGCTTTCTCTGCAAACGCGAGATCTGCTACAAACTTTTGGTGAGCGGATCAGTAGTACAATTTTGGCGCAATATTTAAGATCTGCCGGAATTGAATCCCAAGCTGTTGATGCCTTTGAATTGGTGCTGACTGATAATAATTTTGGTGAGGGGAGAGTTAATTTTGAGGAGACTAATTCACGAGTGGAGACTAAGTTGCGACCGCTTTTGGGAAATGATGGCGTACCTGTGGTAACCGGCTTTGTGGCTCAGTCCGAAAATGGCCAGTACATAACGCTTGGGCGTGGAGGTAGTGACTATACCGGAGCAATTATTGGAGCTGCATTAAAAGCAGAGGAAGTGCAGATCTGGACGGATGTAGATGGTATTTTAAATACTGATCCGCGAATCGTGCCTGAGGCCAAAGTGCTTGAACAGATCTCGTTTAAAGAAGCTGGTGAGTTGGCCTATTTTGGAGCGAAAGTGATTCATCCGAAAACTATTCAGCCGGCAATTGGGGCTAATATTGCGGTGAAAATTTTAAATACATTTAATGTTGAGGCTCCGGGGACGCTGATTTCTAATGAGGAAACGGATTCTCTAAAATCGGTGACCTATAAAAAGGGGATTACTATTATCAATATTTGTTCGAGTGGAATGCTTTTGGCGCATGGATTCCTGAAAAATTTGTTTGAAGTTTTTGCCAAGCATGAGGTTGTCGTTGACGTATTGGCAACTTCTGAGGTGAGTGTTTCGCTGACAGTGGAGGGCGAGGTGGCCCAGGAGGTGCTTGATGACCTTGGAGCGCTTGGGGTGGTGGAAAGCTATCCGGAAATGGCGATTGTCTGCTTGGTGGGAGCTGGCGTGCGGGGAGATGCCGAAGTTTTGGGCAATTTGTTTTCCGCGATTAGTGACCATGATGTTAGTATGGTTTCGCAAGGAGCTTCTAAGCGAAATATCACATTTTTAGTGCAAGAAGCCGAGGCCAAAACTGTGGTTTCCAAAATATTTAATCAATTCTTTTAATTTTATTATCATGAAAAATATAGTAATTGTTGGCGCGACTGGCGCCGTTGGTGAGGAGATGATTCGTTGTCTTGAGGAGCTTGATTTTCCGGTTGGAAAGTTGAGACTAACAGCATCGGCGAGATCTGCTGGCAAGGTTGTGCAGACGCCATTTGGAGAGGTGACCGTGGAGGAAATTAGCGAAGAAGTTTTTGCAGAAAGTGACATCGCTTTGTTTTCGGCTGGTGGAGACATTAGTAAAGAATGGCGTGATAGGGTTGTGGCCAATAACTGTTTGATGATTGATAATTCTTCGGCTTTTAGATACGAGGATGACGTGCCACTGGTGGTGCCAGAGATTAATCCTGAGGCTGCGCGCAATCATAAAGGCGTGATTAGTAATCCAAATTGTACAACTGCCATTGCCGCAGTAGCACTTTGGCCGCTGCATCAAAAATATGGCCTAAAGAAAGTACTAATCAGCACTTACCAAGCGACTTCTGGAGCTGGGGCTAAAGGAATGGCTGAGTTGCTTGAACAAACTAAAGTGGTTTTTGAAGGCGGAGAGCCTAAGCCTGAAATGTTTGCTCATCCCATTGCCTTTAATATTATTCCTCATATCGATAAGTTTCAGGAAAACGGCTACACCAAAGAAGAGATGAAGGTAACTTGGGAGACGCACAAAATTTTTGGGGATGAAAACATTGCGGTTTCTTGCACTGCGGTGCGGATTCCAACTTTAAGAGCGCATAGCGAATCAATCGTGATTGAGACTCGTGAAGAGATTAATCCCGACGAAGCGCGCGAACTTTTGCGCGCAAGTGCGGGAGTAAAGGTCGTGGATAATTTAGAGACTAATGAATATCCAATGCCACTGAATGCGGCCGGACACTTTGATGTGGAGGTTGGAAGGATTCGCCAAAATATTGTTTTTGGGGATCACGGTTTGGAATTCTTTATCAGTGGAGATCAATTATTAAAAGGTGCTGCTTTGAATGCGGTGCAAATTGCCAAATTATTTGTATGATAAAAGCTATAATTTTCGACATGTACGGAACGTTAATCAACAACTCAAAAGAGGTGGTCCCTAATGCTGCCGAAGTGCTGACCCTGCTTAAAAACGATTATAAGCTGGCCCTTTGTACCAGTTATCATCGAGATGGAGCGGGGGAGATAATTGAGCGTTTTGGTCTGGCGGATTTTTTTGAACAAATCACCTGTGACGATGATGTCAGCCGGGGAAAACCTGATCCAGAGCCTTATGTTTTTACGGCCGATATGTTGGGCCTAACTATAGATGAGTGTCTAGTAGTAGAGGATAGTGAATCAGGAATGCACGCGGCCAAAGATGCTGGAATGACTGTGGTCGCTCGCAAAGCTGGTCATAATAAACATAATAATTTTTCGGTTGCTGATTTTGTGATTGAAGACTTGATAGAGGTTGTCGAGATTGCGAAAAATTTAAATTCTTAACTTTAATAATATGAAAATTGGATTAATTGGTTTTGGAGCAATGGGGCAGGCCGTGCATAAGGTGGCACTGCAACGCGGGCATAGTGTGCCGGTAATTATTGACCCACATGCTACTGAGGCCACTTGCAAGAGCGTTTCGGCTGATGACTTAGCGGATGTTGACGTGGTTGTGGATTTTTCTTTGGGCGAAGCTGTCTTTGAAAACTTGAAGGCCTGTCAGGATGCCGGGGTAAACATGGTGATTGGTTCGACCGGCTGGTATGACCGCTTGGAGGAATTGCGTGACCTGATCGAAGGCGGCAATATCGGGGTTTTGTGGTCTTCTAATTTTTCAATTGGCGTGAATGTTTATTTCAAGGTTCTGGAAAAGGCGGCCCAATTTATGGATAAATTTGAAGAATACGACGTGTGGGGGCATGAGATCCATCACTTTAATAAGGCTGATTCTCCTTCGGGGACTGCTAAAATAATTGAAGATATTTTGCTTGATAACATTGAGCGCAAGACTGCTGTGGTTGAAGACAAACTAGATCGTAAACGCGAAGATCATGAGATTCATTTTTCATCTTTGCGCGGCGGAGCTGTAAACTTTGCTCACGAGATAGGCTTTGACTCCGCCGCAGACACCATCAAAATTTCTCATAGTGCTAGAAATCGCGATGGCTATGCCTTTGGAGCCGTTAAGGTGGCAGAATGGCTGGAGGGGAAGAAAGGGTATTTTACAATGGATCAGTTTTTAAATCTTTGAGACCATGAATAATATTTTCGTAAATCCGCAAGTATATGAAAAACTTCTTCCTAGAACCGCGTTATTATTCTAACTTCCTAGCATGTACGGAAGTTAGAATGCAGCAAGATCATGATCTTACTGCAGATAACGCAAGGTTCTACTCAGAAGCTTCTCATACACTTACGATTTAAATAAAATTCAATAAACAAAACAATTTATGACAAATAGAAAATATGCAGGGACGTGGACGGCAATTATTACGCCGTTCAAAGAGGATGGCAGTATTGATGAACCGGCCTTGAGGGGTCTTGTGCGTAAACAAATTGAAGGTGGGGTGACCGGAGTTGTGCCGGTTGGGACGACCGGGGAGTCGCCAACGACTAGTGCCACTGAAGATTTTAGAATTTTTGCGATCGTGAAAGAAGAGGCAGGAGATAAAATCATGGTGATGGCAGGCACCGGCAGTAACTGTACAAGCGAGGCCGTAGAGCATACTAAAAATGCCAAATCGGCCGGTGTGGACTGCTGCCTGGTTGTCAGTCCATATTACAATAAGCCAATACCCGAAGGCCTTAAAGCTCATTATAAAGCGGTTGCTGATGTTGGTTTACCGGTGATAGTTTATAATATCAAAGGTAGAACAGGAATCAATATCGATACCGATACTTTGATGGATATTGCGCAGCATCCAAGCGTAGTTGGCGTAAAAGAGGCCAGCGGGGATCTTGCTCAGATGAAAGAAGTGCTAGAGAAAAGACCGGAGGACTTTACAGTGCTTTCAGGTGATGACAGCCTAACTTTTGAGCTAATTAAAATGGGGGGAGATGGAGTGGTTTCTGTGGCTTCAAATATTGTGCCGGATAAAATTTCTGAGATGGTGGAATATGCCCTTGATGGAAACTTAGAAGAGGCTTCCAAGATCAATGATCATTTTGCCAGAATGTTTGAAGAATTGTTTGTTGAGACCAACCCTATTCCTGTAAAGTACGCTGCATACAAGATGGGGCTTTGCGGGCTTAATTATCGTTTACCAATGTGTCCACCAACTGAAAAAGGCCGAGCGGTGATCGACGAAATGCTTAATTACTATAACTTAGTTTAAAATGAATCCAGAGGTAATTTATTATCCGCGCGAAGCCGTGGAAAAAGCCGTAAAAGAGTTTGAAACACCATTTTTTCTCTACGAAGAAAAGCGCCTGCGTGACAATTGTCAGCGTTTTAAAAATGCTTTCACAAAATACTTTCCTGATTTTCATCCGCTATATGCGGTGAAGGCCAATAGCAATCCTGATGTCCTTAAAATTATTATGGATGAGGGCTATGGGTTTGATTCTTCCAGTGAGGCCGAATCATGGCTCACCAAAAAACTTGGTCATTGGGGAATGTATACTGGAAACTACACACCCGCTTCTGAGCTTAAGGTGGCTGTTGATGCCAACCTGATGCTTAATTTAGATGACATCAGTATGTTGGATTTTCTTGAAGAAATTGGCGTGCCAGAGTGGATTTCTTTCCGCATCAATCCAGGTGCTGGAGAAGGCAATATGGGATTTGCCGGACCAGATGCTAAATACGGAGTGCCATTTGAAAAAGCGGCTGAGGCCTACAAAAAAGCCGCCGAAATGGGCGTGAAAAAATTTGCTATTCATATGATGACCGGTAGTAACGTGTGTGATGAAGAATACTTTGCCACTATTGTGGAAAGACTCTTTGAGATCGTTGCAGAAATTAAAGAAAAATCTGGAGTAGAAATAGAAATCATGAATATCGGTGGAGGCTTTGGAGTGCCTTACAAGCCTGACGAAAAATCCTTGGATCTAGACAAAGTGGCCTCGGGAATAGCGCGTGTCTTTGATGAACAATGTGAAAAACATGGCCTAAAAAGACCAATCCTAATGGCTGAACCGGGCCGCTATATTGCCGCCGACATGGGATTTCTAGTCTCCAAAGTTTGCGTAATGAAAGACGGTTATAAAAAGTTTGTGGGAATAGATGCCAGCTCAAACGACATGCCTCGCCCTTCAATTTACGGAGCCTATCATCATCTTTCTGTGGTGACAGATGTCACTGAAAGCGAGGTTTGTTCTGTGGTGGGAAGAATCTGTGAAAACAATGACCAATTTGCCCGCGATAGAGAGCTACCAATCTGTAAAATTGGGGACACTGTGATAATTCATAACTGTGGTGGCCATGCCTTTGCGATGGGACATAATTACAATGGTCGTCCACGACACGCCGAATACTTACTGACCCTTGATGAAGAAATAAAATTGATTCGCAAATCTGAAACTATAGAAGACTTATTTAAATTAACTAACTTATGAATATTCAACCATCAGATAGATTAGCTGCCCTTCCTAAATATGCCTTTAAAGAGCTACGCGATAAGGTTAAGGCCTTGCGAGCGGCTGGAGCTGCTGTGATTGATTTTGGGATTGGGGACCCTTCTGAACCAACGCCTGATTTTGTAATTGAATCTCTAGTGGAGGCTGGGCGCAAACATGCCACTACTGGCTATCCCATGGATTTTGGCACCGATGAATTCAAAAAAACTGCAGCGGCCTACATGCAAAAACGCTTTGGGGTGACGCTTGATCCAATGACTGAGGTTTGCTCGAATGTTGGTTCTAAGGAGGCTATCTTTAATTTTCCAGAAGGCTTTATTAATCCAGGGGATGTGGTGATTTGCCCCTCTCCAGGCTATCCACCGATGAAGACTGGGACACTTTTTGCTGAAGGTGCGCCCTATTTTGTGCCGCTGCTTTCTGAGAATAATTTCATGATCGACTATGCCGCTATTCCTGAGGAAATTTGCGAAAAGGCCAAGATTTTCTGGCTTAATTATCCTAATTCTCCGACTGGGGCGATTGCTGATCGCGCATATTACGAAGGTTTGGTGGAATGGGCCAAGAAGCATCAAATTATTATTGCGGCTGATGAGGGCTGCTATATTGATATTTATTTTGACGAGAAACCGATCTCTATTTTGGAGGTAGCAAAGGAGGGGATTGTGGCTTTTTATTCAATGAGTAAGCGCAATAATATGACCGGCTATAGAGTTGGTTTTGTGGCTGGAGACAGTGAGATTATTAAAATATTCACTGCTCTCAAGGCTAATATTGATTCTGGTACCCCGAGCATCATGCAGGAGGCGGCAATCGTGGCCCTGAATGATGAGGAACACGTAGGGAAAATGCGTGACTTGTATCGTGAAAAGGGCGAAATTCTTTTTGCAGCTTTGGAAGAAATGGGGCTGCAAGTTAAAAGGCCAAAGGCCACATTTTATGTTTGGCAAAAAGTGCCTGAAGGGATGACGGATATTGAATTTGCCACAAAGTTGCTTGATCCGGAAATTGCAATGGTAGTGACGCCAGGCAGTGTTTTATCAGATATTTGTAAAATTACAGATGAAAATGGTAATGTGAAAGAAATAAATCCAGGTGCGGGGTTTGTGCGTTTTGCCTTGATGCCAACAATGGAGCAAATGCATGAATCCGCTAAGCGCCTTAAAAAAATACAATTATGATTTTCGAAAATACCCTTACGCCAATAATGCTATCTGCAGGGCCGCTGGATATTCGCTGGTATGGACTGATGTTTGCTGGTGGTTTGCTTTTGAATTTCATACTTTTGCAATGGATTTTTAAGAGACAAAAATATTCTTTAGAGCACCTGGAAAGCTTAGCTTTATATTTATTTTTTGGCTTAGTAATTGGAGCGCGGCTAGGAGAAGTTTTGTTTTATGAACCGGCCTATTATTTTGCTAATCCGAGCGAAATAATTAAGATCTGGCATGGAGGGTTAGCCAGTCATGGGGCGGCGATCGGGTTGTTTTTGGCTTACTGGATCTGGTGTCGCCGCAATAAAGTGGTTATGGGTAAATATGTAGATGCGTTGGCGATTGGGATCCCTATCTCTGCTGCCGCTGTGAGGATTGGTAATTTTTTTAATTCTGAAATCATCGGAACTTTTACAAATGGAAACTGGGGAGTGATCTTTAATGGTGAAGGCATTCCACGCCATCCTGCTCAATTATATGAAGCCGTGATTAATATCTTAGTTTTTGGACTTTTGTTTGTGCTTTATAAAAATCGTTATAAAAAGACACCAAGAGGATTCTTTATATTTCTTTACCTTCTGCTTTATTTTGGAGGTAGATTCTTTAGCGAATTCTTTAAAGATCTGCATGGACTACCGGAAAGTTTTCCACTTTCAACCGGCCAAGTCCTAAGCCTTGTACCGGTTTTAATCTCTGTGATTTATTTCATTTGGTTTTACCCGAAGCAGAAAAAACGCTCTACTTAAGCCACTTCCATTTTTTGGAAAGAGATTTGTCGAGTCCCCAAACCTGACCAGCTTGGTATTTTACTAGTACAGCAAGAGCGGCGATATAAACGATGTGCTCGTCTACAAGGAAAGCATGCTCTCCAGCCATTGGAAAATCAAGCGAAGGGAAGTAGTAAAGGACCATCATAAGCATTCCACCGTAGGCGGCGTAACGAGTGACGGCTCCAAGAACTAAGCCTGCACCAACGAGAGTTAGGCCCCATTGGTTGAGAAAGTTAACCCATTCAATATTAAATTGGGAACCGAGCCAGCCATAAAATGCTGGGAAGGTGTTGGCATTTGCCAAAAATCCTGCAGCAGACCAATCAGGATTTATTACCTTAGATAATCCTGCATAAAGGAATACTACTCCTAAAGCGATGCGTAAAAATGGTAGGGCGTAATTTTTTTCTTGTTTTTTAGCCATTCTTTTGGTGTTTAAGAAGTATAAGGCTGAGAATAAACAGAATAGTGGATGTTAGGGCCGAAGCCATGCAGTACTGGCAGATTGCTTCGATGACAAAGATCTGGAGGTAGACAAACCAGACTGATGATAGGAAAGCTAGAGTAGCGAGCGGAGCGAGCGGCTTTAAAAAGATTTCCCGACGAGTGTCAAAGAAAAAGAGCATCAAAAAGAGCACTGTAATATAATAAATTGCACCAAAGAGGGCTACAGGCACGCCTAGGAATGTTGAATATTCGCTAGAGGTAACTTCTCCACATCCTTCGATGATTGAGCAGTTAAGCTCGCTTCCTGAATAGTGACTAACAGTAAGATAAGTGGCATCTAGAAATCCTAGAAATGCTATTACTGCAAATGTGATAATGAGCCAAGTTGGGATTTTATTTTTCATCAAGGTATGTGCGGATTAAGGTTCTAAATTCATCAACTGATCCTGGATTTTTGATTAATACTCCGTTTACAAAGATGCTTGGAGTATAAGTAACACCTACTTCTACTGCATGATTATAAGCATCTTCAACTTTGTCGATTAATTTACCTGAATCAATGTCGGCTTCAAATGCCGCAAGGTCTAATTCAAGCTCTGTAGCGTAGGTTATAAATATTTTCTTAGCTTCTTCACTAGGTTGCTTTTCCCAGGCTGATTGTCCTTCAAAAAGTTTGTCGTGCATTTCCCAGAATTTGCCTTGAATCCCCGCAGCCTCAGCAGCACGTGCAGAAAGCGTGGCATTTGGATGAATTGATTTCAGAGGAAAGTGTCTATAGGCAAAATAAACATGGTTTGAGAATTCTGAGACAATAGGATTAATAATCCTTTCAAACCCACGGCAAGCTGGACATTGAAAATCACTATATTCAACTATTTCTACTTTGGATCCAGGCGTGCCCTTGGTCCATTCACTCTCATTAATTTCAGATGTTGCGGCAGCATTGTTGTTTCCTTCGTCACCTCCGCTTCCAGAAGCAACTGCCAAAACGCTTCCAACTAAAATTATCAGGACTACTGCCCAAAAAATAACGCTTTTGGATGATTTTTTCATAATTGTTTAGATTATTTATTTAATAGATTACTCACCTTGGATGTCAGATTTAGTTTGTTCATATTGCTCAAGAAAGGATCCTTGTTCTTCACTATTTTGACTGCCATCAATCTGGCCGACAATGTCCTCAACAAAGCCTCCCACAATTGGTACAAGGCTAATTTGGGCAAGCAGGTAAACAAAAATACCGACGACTAAACTGGCTCCAAGGACAGAACCAAAACCGACGGCTAAACCTTTTAAAAAAGAGAAAAATATAAATTTAGTAGGGTGTTTAAAGACCTTAATAAACTCCAGCTCTTTAAGCTTTCTAACCTCTTTAGAAAGGCCTTTTACTTCTTTAATTAGCTCTAGTTCAATACTATTTTTTTTGCGAACAGGCATGAGGGGGCTTTAAAAGTTCAACGTTTTGATTATATAATCATTGTATGAAAATTACTACCAAAACCGGGGACGGGGGAGAAACTAGCTTATTTGGAGGAGCACGTGTGCGCAAAGATGATCCTTATATTGAGTTAGTCGGCCAATTTGATGAGCTCCAATCTTTTGTAGCCTTTGCCAAAAGTGGGATAACGGATAACGAAGTCGTGGCGATTTTGGATCGAGTGATTGATGATCTCTACAGAATAATGTCAATTGTGGGCTTTAGTATGAAATGCCCGACAAATATTGAAAAAATTTCTGATCAAGATGTGGACTTCTTAGAGAGTTCACAGGATAGTTTTATGGCAAAAATTGGGGATCTAAATAAGTTTATTCGTCCAGGCAGTAGTGAAGAAGCATCTAGATTAAACTTGGCAAGGACGGTGTGCCGGCGTGTTGAAAGAGAGATTGTGAGGATGGGCGAGAAAATGGAAACCTCAAATGATATTTTAAAATACGTTAATAGGCTTTCTGATCTGCTTTTTGTGCTGGCCTACAAGTATGAAAAAGTGTAGAATTGGCGGCGTATGAAAAAAGTGAAAATTGTATATGGAACAGGTGGAGGAAACACCGAAATGGTCTGCGAAAAAGTGGCAGAAGTTTTGGGTACAAGCGGTATACAGGCTACTTTGATTAAAACCAAATTAAGCGAACCTTCAGATATCGGGGACTTTGATCTTTTGATTTTTGCCTGTCCTACTTACGGTCACGGCCAGCTAGAGCATTATTTTGGGATATTCTTTGATAAATGTGGAGAGCTTGATCTAGCCGGGAAAAAGTGTGCCACGATTGCTCTTGGAGACATCAAATATGACAAAGATTATATTTTGGAATCAGCAAATATTATTGAGGGCTTCTTTGAAGAAAAAAAAGCGAATGTTATTGTTAAACCACTAAAAATAGCGAAATCACCCGTTCCATATCTTGAGAGCTTGATCAAGAAGTGGGCGGAGGGAGTAGCTGAATTAATTTAAAATGAAAAGATTTAGAATCAAAATTGCAGGACAAAGTGGAGCCGGACTCTTGAGTACTGGTGAAATCATCACAAAAGCGCTGATGCATGCTGGCTTTAATGTTGTTGCGGACCGTGAATATCCATCTTTGATCAAGGGTGGGCATAGTTGTTTTGTGTTGAATATTAGTAGAGATGACGTTTGGGCTCTTTCTAAAACTGTTGACGTGATGCTGGCAATTGATAAACAGAGCATGATCCCTTATTTTCCTGATTTGAAAGATGGTGGAATTTTAGTGCATGGATATGAAAGACTGACCGGAATCACTGATATTCTAGAAGAAGCTGCTGAGCGAAAAATTGAAATCGTACACTTGATGGCACGAGAAACTGCGATTGAGGCTGGTGGTAATGTTTTGATGCAAAATGTTGTTTTGGTGGGAATGTTGTGGAAAGCCTTGGGGCTTGATTACAAATATGTAGAAGCTGCCGTGAAAGAAAAATTTGCTAGTAAGCCAAAGATTTTGGAGCTGGATCTAAAATGTCTTAAAGCCGGTTTTGATGGGGTTTCTGAAATTATGCAACTTGAGGTGCCTTCAGTAAAACATAAGAAAGTTTTACTTGATGGCAATAAAGCGATTGCAATGGGAGCTGTTCATGGAGGATGCCGCACTTTCTATGCCTATCCGATGAGTCCGGCCAGCAGTATTTTGACCTGGCTGGCAAAGTGGGTAGATAAGACCAAGATGGTTGTAAAACAGGCCGAAGATGAGATCACGGCAGCTCAAATGACTATTGGTTCGATGTATATGGGTACGCGAGCGATGACGGCAACCTCAGGTGGCGGCTTTGATCTAATGACAGAGTCTGTTTCCCTAGCTGGAATAATTGAAAATCCATTAGTGGTTGTGATTGCACAACGTCCCGGTCCTGGGACTGGCCTACCAACCTGGACAATGCAGGGAGATTTAAACCTGGCCATCTATTCAGCCCATGGAGAATTTGCCAGAATAGTGATCGCCGTCAGCGATCCTCAAGATTGTTTCGAATTAATTCAACATGCTTTTAACCTGGCTGAGGAGTACCAAGTGCCGGTGATTGTGCTAACGGAAAAAGTGATTGCCGAAAGCCACTGGTCCGTCGATAAATTTGAGACTGGCAAGATTGCGATCAAGAGGGGACTTGTGGAAGGCAAAGATTTAGAGAGTTTAGAGAGTAGTGATCGCTATAAAATTACTGAGGATGGAGTTTCTAAGAGATGGATTCCTGGCAGTAGTGAGACTTATTATTTTGCCAATGGTGATGAACATGAAGAGGATGGTTCCTTGACCGAAGAGGCCGAACCATCAGCGGCAATGTACGCCAAAAGAGTGCGCAAAATGGAGACTATTGAGAAAGCTTTGCCGAAGCCTGAGGTTTTTGGAGAAGCGAGTGCCACTATCTCATTTGTGGGATGGGGGAGCAGTAAAAATGTGATGAAAGATATTGTGGCGATTCATGCGGAGAAGGGCGTGAAGGTTAATTATCTGCACTACAGTTTTATTTATCCGTTTGATCAGAAGTCTTTGATTAAGTTTTTTGAGGCCAATCAAAATGTGCATTTAATTGAAAATAATTATATGGGACAGTTTGGCAATTTAGCGGAAGCCGAAAGTGGTAAAAAGTTTGCAGGAAGGCTTTTGAAATATGATGGGCGACCATTCTTTATCGAAGATGTAAATGAATATATTAATAAAAATTCATGAAAGACCAAGATTTAAAAAATTTGGCAGCGAAGGCAAAAGACTACCTTAAGTATGAGACAAACGAGGTCTTTACCTGGTGTGGAGGTTGCGGAAATTATGGTATTCAAAATGCTCTTAAGCGCGCCTTGGTCTTAGAAGGCTATGGACAGCAGGATGTAGTCTTTGTTTTTGATATTGGCTGTAATGGAAACGGGGCCGACAAGATTGATGGCTATACAATTCATGGGTTACATGGGCGGGCGATTAGCTTGGCCGCCGGATGTAGCATTGCGAATGAAAAAATAAAAGTTATCGCCTCCGGCGGTGACGGAGCAACCTTTAGCGAGGGTGTTAACCATTTAGTACATGCTGTACGCAATAATTATAAGATGCTATTTATTCATCATAATAATGAAAACTACGGTTTGACCACGGGACAAGCTTCGGCGCTAACCCCTTGCGGTTCAAAGATGAATGGCACGGCCGATCAGGTAATGATTGAGCCGATTAATTCTTTGGACTTTGTCTTGAGCCTAAAGCCATCTTTTGTGGCTAGGTCATTTTCGGGTGAAGTTGATCATATGACAGAAGTTTTCAGAAAGGCCCTAAATCATGATGGGTTTTCTTTTGTAGAAATTTTGCAGTCTTGCCCAACTTATAATCGCCAAACGCCTGACCACTGGTATGCAGAGCGCGTAAAAGATATTTTGGAGCTGAAAAAATATGATCGTCATGACATTTGGCAGGCGCGAAAAATTGTCCAAGATATTGGGGATCAATTTTATATCGGTGTATTGTATGAGGATCCGGGAAAAGCCGATTTTATGGCAATGCAGCACTATCGAAAAGGCTTAAAAACCACTCCAGTTGAAGAGGTGAAGCATCATGATATTGAGGAGCTATATTAAACAGGATGTTGCCCTACATAAACAGTAAGTCCATTTTTTAGGATGGAGACAAGCGGATTTGCAGTTATAGGAACTAGCGCTCCTACTTGGCTTTGGGGATCTCCAAAAGCTATTTCATCGTCTTCTTCTTCAATAAAGACATGGCGGTTTGCCTCGCTATTTAAATAAAGTAACACCAACTCTGGTGGAAAACCTATTGAACGGACCTCGTCAATAACTCTTTCGCCCTCCGTAATGAAGTATGAATGAGGGCGAGGCGTTTTGAACAAATTGTTAAACCCGGAGTATTCCTCAACTTTATCGAAGTCTATTAGCTGAGCAAGTCGTGCCAAGGCCTGATCACGGTTTTCCGGACCATGGAGATATTGCGGGCTTCTAAATTCTGGAAGCACAGCCTCTATCTGGCGCAATAACAGGGCTGATGTTGTGGCTACTTCTCTAATTGAGGTGCGCATTTTTGGCGGGACTTTTAACCCCCCTCTAACAATTTCTACGTGTTTTACATATTCTCTACAAAAATCCTCAAGCTCTCCAAAGTAACCAATGGCCATCTGAGTTGCCACCGCCTTAACGATCTCCGTGGAAACAGTTTCCACCTGATCTGGGAACTCTTTGGCAAGAGCGGTTAAGGCAAAATCACGGATCACTTCCTGGGCGTTTTGTACTGGATTAGTGAGGTGAGGATCCTCCTTGAGTGACCTCTCCAAGACTGTCATATAGCTGGGGAGCGGCGCATAGGGATTGTTGCGCTTATAGTCCTCTATAGCGCCAATATAGGCCATTTTATCTCGCGCCTCTAAGACGTCTGGGTTTGGAGTTCTATATTTTGGTTGATCGCTGTTTTTAGGCATTTTGGGTGTTATGTAAGGTGGCATTTTGCCACTAATCTACTGGTTAGTCAATAATTTGCGCCTAAAAAAAGCCTTGCCCTTTCCTCAAGGAAAATCCACTACCCCACCCCATTTTTTCCCGGGAAAATCCTCGCTAAATCCCCAAAACCATGGCCTAATCGTACGGTCTTTTTTAGAGAGGGGTAACACCTACTACTCAAGTACCCTCGCATTCCTCTGCAACCCCTTGCGCTTGGCGCGCATGAGAGGGGAGCCGGCGAAGGTTTCTAAAAATTGTTGGTCATCTTTGAGAGCGAGGACTTTTTTGAGAGAGAGTTGGGAGCCGGCGATTGCTGGCTCTTTAAACTCTTGATGATCGTGGGGCTTTTGGCGGGCTTTGTTGTGGGGGCAGACTTCTTGGCAGATGTCACAGCCGTAAAGGCGTTTTTGGTCTTTGATAATTTTGGCAAGCTCCGGGGAAATATCTCCTTTGTTTTCGATAGTGAGATAGGAGATGCAGAGGCGAGAGTCTATGACACCCGGGGCAATGATGGCGCCAGTTGGACAAGCATCAATACACTTTGTACAGCTACCACAGACGGCGAAATCTTGGGAGCTATTTTCCATTTTTTGCCAGAGAGTTTTTATAGGGGCTTTTGCTTCGGATAAATCTAAGTCAGTAATAATTTCTGAAATAAAAATCCAAGAACCAAATTCGCGGCTGATCAGGCAGCTGTTTTTGCCCATGATACCAATGCCGGCTTGTTGAGCTAAGGCGCGTTCAATAATAGGACCGGTGTCAACATAGGGGCGAGTGGCGGCCTGGGGAGCGATTTCTTTAATGAAATTTTCGAGTTGTTTGAGCTTTTTTTTGATAATTTTGTGGTAGTCACGCCCATAGGCATAGCGGGCGACGGTGCCGTGACCGGGATCAGGTGCGGACTGCTCGTGATAGTAGTTTGTGCCGAGAACAATTACTGATTTGGCGCCTGGTAAAAGATTTGTGAGATCGCGGCGTTGCTGGATTTTTTGCATATAAGTCATGTCTGCTTCATGGTTTTGAGCAAGCCATTCATCAAAAGCTTGAAGATATTTTTCTTCAATTTGGGCCTTAGTAAATCCCACTAAATCAAAGCCCAAGGATTTGGCGTGCTCTTCTATTTGTTGGCGCAGCGTTGACATATTTTGGGTTAATTGTGTGTAAAAGAGTTTACACTTAGCATGGTTCAACATCTAGCAACTTTTTGCAAACCGTTTTTGATTTTGTCGCTTCCCTTTGACACTCAGAATGGTAAGATTTTTTCTTAACAACTATAAAAAAATCCTTTTAATGCAAGACGTCTCCGACTCCCTAAAAGTCGCATTCAGAAAGACTAAAAATACCTTGATGGAGGCTGAGAGGATTTGCATAATTTCCCATAGAGGGCCTGATGGAGATGCCGTTGGCAGCAATTTAGCCCTACGACTAGCCCTGGAGGCTGTCGGCAAAAAAGTTGTGAGTGCTTGCGTCGACCCTGTGCCAACTGATAGCATATTTTTAAAAAAGGCCAATACTTTCGTGAGTGATTTTAATTATGAGGAGTTTGACGCGATCTGTTCTGTTGATTGTGGCGCTTTGCACCTGGTCAAATTTCCTGAAATTAAACCTGAGATTTTGAGTGGTGAAAAGCCATTTATTAATATTGATCACCATGAGTCTAATGATGATTTTGGGACGGTGAATATGGTGGATCCCAAGGCTTGTGCTACGGCATTTATTCTTTATAAATTTTTAGAGTTTTGTGATTGGCCAATCACTATTGATATTGCGAATTGTCTGCTTCATGGCATTTATTTTGATACTGGCGGAATGATGCATAGCAATACCTCAAAGGAGGTTTTTGAGATGGCTGGAAACTTGATGATGAAGGGCGCGAATGTGCAGAAGATTTCAAAAGCACTTTTTCATACTACTCCGACAAATAAGTTGAGACTGTGGGGCAAGATTTTGGAACGGACATACGTCAATGAGGAGGGGGTGACTGTTTCGGCTGTTGATACTAATGACTATGCGGCCACTGACTCGACCTCAAAAGATACTGGTGGCGTGATTGATTACTTGAATGCTGTTCCCGGGTCTAAATACTGTGTGCTGCTTAGTGAAGATGAACGGGGGATAGTCAAAGGCTCTTTGCGAACACAGCGGGAAGATGTAAATCTTTCAGAGGTGGCTTCCCAGTGGGGTGGAGGTGGGCATCCTAAGGCCAGCGGTTTTGGGATTGAGGGACGCCTTAAACCGGTGATGAGTTGGCGGGTTGAGAATGGCAATGATGACAGTGTTGATATTAAATTTTAAGTTTCATTCGAGTTTGTGCTAATGTTGACGTTGAATATTTTTTAACGTTTTTAGATATGGCTAAGATAAATTTTGGGGGAGTTGAAGAGACAATTGTGACTAGAGAAGAATTTCCGATTCCAAAAGCACAGGAAGTTTTAAAAGATGAGACAGTGGCGGTTTTGGGCTATGGTGTTCAAGGTCCTGGACAAGCACTCAATATGAAAGACAATGGTATCAATGTAATTGTTGGGCAAAGAGAAGGGTCAAAAAGTTGGGACAAGGCTGTGGCTGATGGTTGGGTTCCAGGGGAGACGCTTTTCCCCTTGGAAGAAGCTGCTGAAAAAGGAACTGTGCTTTTTTATCTTTTATCGGATGCTGGGCAAAAAGATTTTTGGCCAAAACTTGTACCATATTTAACTCCTGGAAAAACTTTGTATTTTTCACATGGATTTTCTATCACTTATAAAGAACAAACTAATGTGATTCCACCTGAAGGAATTGATGTTGTTTTGGTAGCGCCAAAGGGAAGCGGACTAAGTTTAAGACGAAATTTCTTGGCTGGAAGCGGACTAAATAGTAGTTATGCGATCTTTCAAGATGCTACTGGTAATGCTCACGAAAAATGCGTGGCCTTGGGAATCGCCCTGGGTTCTGGATATTTATTTCCAACAACTTTTGAAAAAGAAGTTTACAGTGATCTAACTGGAGAACGTGGAGTTTTGATGGGAGCGCTAGCCGGAATTATGGAGGCTCAATATAATGAATTACGAAAACATGATCATTCTCCAAGTGAGGCTTTTAATGAAACTGTTGAGGAGCTTACTCAAAGCTTGATTCGGCTTGTGGCTGAAAATGGAATGGACTGGATGTTTGCCAATTGTTCTACCACTGCTCAAAGAGGAGCGCTGGATTGGAAGGACAAATTTAGAGACGCAACTGCGCCAGTTTTTACTGACTTATATGAAAGTGTAGCTAACGGCACTGAAGCACGCATTACTTTGGATAAAAATTCTCAACCTGATTATCGTGAAAAATTAGAGGTGGAATTAAAGGAAATTGCCGACTCAGAAATGTGGCAAGCTGGGAAAGAGGTTAGAAAGCTTAGGCCGGAAAACTAGGCTTAGAGATCTGCACCACCATGGTCGCTGAAAGCCCAATTGCTAGACATTGCAGAGATGGCCGCGAGAGGTCGCTGAGAAATCAGCACATATTTATGACCTAACTTAAACACTACATAAGGATCTTGGTTGCCATGGAAAGTTTTGGCAAGGTCGATCATTGTTTCTAGCACCTTCTTTTCACTAATTCCCATTTTTTGAGCTACTTCTTCTGTAGAAAGGGGGTGGTGAGGAGTTTGTAGCATAACTGTCAAAACCTCTCTGTAGGGAAGGCCGGTTTGGGTAACTTTTTTACCTGGACTCTCTGCTTCTTTAAATTTAGAAAGCCAGTCGTCGATTTCAGAAGGTGAATACTGGTTGCTATAATCCTTTGCAGGAAGCTCTTCAAGTTCTGATGGTACAACATTTTTCCAGGTAGGGTATTTGGATGTGAACTTGTATTTCTTGGCTCCATTTACAGCCTTTTTAGGAGTTGAAGGCGAGATCGTTTTGGGAGCTGGTTTGCGGCGAGGCCTTGGACTAGCCGTAGGCATTGGTGTCATCACATAATTATTTGCCCTTCTAGTTTGAGCAATTGTTTTACTAATTGATGGGGAAATGGTTTGTGCTTCTAAATAAAGACTTACAAGCCCCTGATCAACTTGGACACTAAATGGGACCTGCAAGACTTGATGCATATATTGGCTGCCCCTGATTTCACTAGCCACTGCTTGGGGAGTGCTATTAGTCTCAGCAGCAAGCTCTTCTAAAGGGGTTTGCCCTTGACCTTTTTTGATTAAGTACTGATAAATTGCAGAACCTAGAGAATCCGGAGCAAAGAAAAAATCCATATCAGCAAGGGCCTTCTGTTGCCAATCGGCTAATTTGGGGGATTCTGGCTGTGGTGCAGGCTGATTCATTATTATTGACAATTAGTGTAAGAGAAGTTTTTATCATATACACAATTAGTTTGCAAGCTATTGACCTATTGAGTTTTGTAGCCTAAAATCCTTTTAAAGAATTGAGAATTTAACTACAAATGGCTAATAGCACCACCCAAAAACCAGCCGACCTTCAAAATATTAAGAAGGTTTTGGTATTGGGAAGTGGAGCTCTTAAAATTGGCCAGGCAGGAGAATTTGATTACAGCGGTTCTCAGGGAATTAAGGCACTTAAAGAGGAGGGGATTGAGTCTGTTTTGGTTAATCCAAATATTGCTACTATTCAGACAAGTAAGGGGTTGGCAGACAAGATTTATTTCTTGCCTGTGAATGCCTATTTTGTGGAAAAAATTATTGAAAAAGAAAAGCCTGATGGGATCTTTCTTTCTTTTGGTGGCCAAACTGCCCTAAATTGCGGTGTGGCTCTTTTTGAAAAAGGGATTTTAGAGAAACATAATGTAAAAGTTTTAGGAACGCCGGTTGAGGCGATTTCTAAAACAGAAGATCGAGACCTCTTTAATAAAGAATTGAATAAAATTAACGTAAGAGTGCCAAGAAGTAGAGCTTGTAATAGCAAGGAAGAGGCTATTGCGGCCGCAGACGAAATTGGCTTTCCTCTAATGATTAGGGCGGCCTTCACCCTAGGAGGACAGGGCAGCGGTTTTGCCTATAATCACGAAGAATTAGAGAATATGCTTGATACAGCCTTTGCTTATAGCCCACAGGTTTTGGTTGAAGAAAATCTCAAAGGCTGGAAAGAGGTGGAATACGAAGTGGTTCGTGATAAAAATGACAACTGTATTACGGTTTGTAATATGGAAAATTTTGATCCGCTAGGAATTCATACCGGCGAAAGTATCGTGGTTGCCCCATCACAAACTTTGACCAATAGCGAATATCACAAATTACGAGAAATTGCTTTAAAGGTGATTCGTCATCTGGGGATTGTGGGAGAATGTAATATCCAATATGCGCTAGATCCTCAGTCTGAGGATTATCGAGTGATTGAGGTAAATGCCAGACTGAGCCGTTCTTCAGCTTTGGCCTCTAAGGCAACTGGCTATCCATTGGCTCACGTAGCGGCAAAGTTGGCGCTGGGCTACAGCCTGCCAGAGCTTAAAAATGCCGTAACTAAAACTACTACCGCCTGCTTTGAGCCGGCCCTTGATTATATTGCCTTAAAAATTCCTCGTTGGGACTTGAATAAATTTAGAATGGTTTCTAAAGAGATCACTTCTGAGATGAAATCCGTTGGTGAAATTATGGCTTTGGGCCGCAGTTTTGAGGAAGTGATGCAAAAAGGACTGCGAATGCTACAAGTGGGACTGCATGGCCTTGTGGCTAATGAAGACGTCACTATTCATAGTGAAAAAATTGAGCATGACATCAAAAATCCAACTCCAAAACGAATCCTAGTTTTAGCAGAAGCCCTTAAAGAAGGATGGGCCGTAGAAAAGATTTCTAAAATGTCCGGCATTGATGAATGGTTTTTAGAAAAACTTAAAAATATTGTAGAGATGGGTGATGTGATCGAAAAAGCGCCAGAGCTAGATGAACCACTAATGCGTAAAGCTAAGAAAAACGGATTTTCTGATAAACAAATTGCCTTTTTACGAGGGAAAGAGGAATTAGATATTCGTCAGCACCGTAAAAAACTTGGCGTAATGCCATCCATCAAACAAATCGACACAATGGCTGCAGAATACCCAGCCAATACAAATTACCTTTATGTGACTTACCATGGAGATGGTCATGATGTTAAGCCTACTAAGAATAAAAAGATCGTGGTTTTGGGCTCAGGAGCTTACTGTATTGGTTCGAGTGTAGAATTCGACTGGTGCTGCGTTAATGCTGTGGAGACGGCAGCGCGCGATGGCTATGAGACAGTGATGATCAACTACAATCCCGAGACCGTTTCTACCGATTATGACATCTGCGACAAACTATATTTTGACGAGCTTTCCTTGGAGAGAGTTTTGGACATCTATGAATTTGAAGGAGAGAGTATTACCGGAGTGATTGTTTCAACAGGAGGACAAGTGCCAAACACTTTGGCCATGAAATTGGATAAAGCTGGAGTGAAAATTTTAGGAACTGACGCTAAAAATATTGATAGAGCGGAGAATCGGCATAAATTTTCGGGGATGCTTGATAAGCTTCAGATCGATCAACCAGTATGGCAAGAACTTGCGAAATTAGATGATATTTATGACTTTGCTGACACAGTGGGCTATCCGGTTTTGGTACGGCCTTCCTACGTATTGTCCGGTGCTGCTATGAGCGTGGCGTATGACAAGGTGGCTCTGGAAAATTTCCTTGGAAAAGCCGTAAAAATTTCGACCGAGGCGCCAGTGGTTGTTTCTAAATTTGAGACTGGAGCTAAGGAAATAGAAGTAGATGCCGTAGCTCACCATGGAAATGTAGTGATCTATGCGATCGCTGAGCATATTGAAAATGCTGGAGTGCATAGTGGCGATGCCACTATTGTTTTGCCGCCGCAAAAACTTTATATGGAAACTATTCGTCGAGTGAAAGTGATTACTAAAAAAATTGCTAAGGAGCTTGATATCAGTGGACCGTTTAATATCCAATTTTTGGCTAAGAGCAACAGGGTGATGGTGATTGAATGCAACCTACGTTCAAGCCGCAGCTTCCCATTCTCCTCTAAAGTAACTGGTTATAATTTTATTGAAATTGCTACTGAATCAATGCTGGCGAAGACCACTGGCAAGATGAGTAAAATTGGCAAAGAGCTTTTAACTAAACGTGATTACAAGACTTTGGATCTGGATCATGTGGGAGTAAAGGCTCCGCAGTTTAGTTTCCCTCGTTTGAAGGGGGCAGATCCAGTACAGGGAGTTGAGATGGCTTCGACCGGTGAGGTTGGATGTTTTGGTGATGATCTTTATGAAGCATTCTTAAAATCAATGATCTCTGTTGGTTTTAAACTGCCGCAAAAGGGCGTGCTCTTTAGCGTCGGTGGCGTGGAGCATAAGGCTGATTTGATTCCATCTGCGAAAATGTTTGCGGAGATGGGATTTGATATTTATGGCACTGAAGGAACCGCTGATTTCTTTAAAGAACAGGGCCTTAAGTGTACTAAGATCTACAAAGTTTCTGCGGAAAAAGAGCCAAATATTTTGAGCGAGATGAATAAGAAGGATTTTGACCTGATCATCAATATTCCAAATAGCTACAGCCGTTCTGCCGTAACTGATGGCTATAAAATTCGCCGAAAATCGGTTGATCTAAATATTCCTCTGATCACCAATGTTCAGGTAGCAAAAATTGTGGCCGAGGCTTTGACTATGTATGGATTAGATGATCTGAAGATTCAGGATGTGGAGAGTTATTTTTAGGAAAATTTTAGCTTTATTTTAGATACTGTTGCTAAGGTGGAGGTGCTTTTTAATTGTGAACCATGGGCGAAAGTGGTAAAGTAAAAATATCGGAAAATTTTACTATGAATTTTATGAAAATTTTAAAACTTTCGCCAAAGGGGCAAATTACTATTCCTAAGGAAGTAAGAAACAAAATGAAGAGCGATGCCTTTGCAATGGAGGTTTTGGGTGAAACCGTTGTGTTAAGACCGATAACTATTCCATCTGCCGATGAGCTGAGTGGATTTGTAGGACTTGCGGAAAATTCTTTCGACTTCTGGAATAGTGAGGAGGATGATGTTTATCAAAATTTTTATAAATAAAATGACTCAAGGAGATATCATATTAGTACCATTTCCGTTCACCGACTTGAGCTCGGTAAAAACGCGCCCTGCGCTTGTGGTATCAAAAAATAATCGTGGTGATGATGTAATAATTGTGGCGGTCACAAGCCAGAAAGGAGCTGGGGTTACTCTTGATAACGACGACCTCTCTATGGGGAAATTACCTATAAAATCATATGTGAGGCTAAATAAGGTTGTCACCCTGGATAAAAAATTGGCGAAAAAAGTGGTAGCAAAAGTGGGAAACCCTTTGATGTGTAAAATTTTAGGAAAATTTGTGAAGCAATTCTAGAGGGAGGGATTTTTGCAAAGTCTTGCATTGACTAATCTCTTTTGCTATGTTGCTCTCTATTTTAAATAAAATATATGGCGCTAGGCACTGCTCAAAACTCTGTGACTTCTATAGAATCACCTTCTGACTCTCTAACCTTGTCAGTAGAGGAAGTTGTGCTGTCAGTAGAATCCGGCATTAGAGTTGGTATTTTGAAAGAAGGATTAGCCATTAGTGAGGCCATTCGCCAGAGAATCTTGGTAGCTACCCAGGCCCAGGCCGACATAGAAGGTGGTAGCTTTACTTTTGAGATTCCTGAAGATGAACAGCGTTGCGTTAGGGGAATCATTCTTCAGGTAGCAAAAGATGTTACAGCTTCTAGCTTTAGCTTTGAAGAGGGCTATTTTGCCTATAAGGCCATTCGGAGATTGCGATACATGGATGACGTTTGGCCTATTTTAGAGAGGGTAGCAAAAAGTGCACCTTCTGATGAGAGGCGAATAGATTTGCTTTTTGATGCTTATTATTTTTACAAAAAATATGGCAAAACAATGAAGGCTACAAGGTGTCTAGAAATGATTTCTGATTTTCAAAAAGCTATCGGAGATCCGGCCTGGCAAATAACGGCAAGGACGGCCAAAAGGGGGTACTTAAATTCTGCCGAAGCTGTTTCTGATGCTGATAAGCTTAGCCTTAAGGACCTGGTATATTGGAGGCGACGAGCTAAAGATGAAAAAAATTTTGACGCTCAATATGCATTTTCAAACAGAATTATTGTTCACCCAAGTGCTACAGATAATATGATGATAACGGGGCTGATTAATTTAGTTTGTGTTTGTGAAAAACGAAGAGATTTAAAAGAGAAAATAAAATATCTTGAGATTTTACTTGAGGCCCAAAAACTAATAGGCGAGAATACTCTTCGCACTGAACGCAATCTTGAGGAAACTCGAAGAGCTTTTAGAAAAAATACGGATGAAAACTAGTTAAACTAGATTTTTCGCTTTTTTTTTATTACTCTAAGCAAGCTAATTACTTTAAAACTACCTTTAAATGTCTGAAGAAAAAAATACACCGAAGTTAAAAGGGGGACTGGCGCAAATGCTCAAAGGGGGAGTAATCATGGATGTTGTTGATGCTGAACAAGCAAAAATTGCGGAAGATGCTGGGGCAGTTGCGGTAATGGCTCTGGAAAGAGTGCCTTCTGATATTAGAAAGGATGGAGGCGTTGCGAGAATGAGCGACCCAGAGATGATTCAATCAATTATGGATGTTGTAAGTATTCCAGTAATGGCAAAAGCGAGAATTGGTCATTTTGCTGAGGCTCAAATTTTGGAAGCTTTGGGAGTTGATTATATTGATGAAAGTGAAGTTTTGACGCCGGCAGATGAGAAATATCATATAGATAAGAGCCAATTTAAAGTGCCTTACGTTTGTGGAGCCTGTAATTTGGGGGAGGCCTTGAGGCGTATTACTGAAGGTGCTGCGATGATCCGTACAAAAGGCGAGGCGGGGACAGGAAATGTTGTTGAGGCCGTGAGGCATATGAGAGCGATTACTGAGGACATTGCTGCCATCCAAAAGATGAGCAAAGGCGAGATGAAAACTTGGGCAACTGCTGAACGTATTGAGCTTGAGCTCCTCCAACAAGTGGCTGAACTTGGACGCTTACCAGTTGTCAACTTTGCAGCGGGTGGGATCGCCACTCCGGCCGATGCTTCACTGATGATGCAGCTTGGTTGCGATGGGATTTTCGTAGGAAGTGGGATTTTTAAATCTTCAAATCCTGCTGAAAGAGCCAAAGCCATTGTTGAGGCCACCATGCACTTTAATGATCCAATGATTGTAGGAAGGTGTTCTGCTGGACTTGGAAAAGCCATGGAAGGTTTAGAAATTGGTACACTGGATCAGAAATATGCCTCAAGAGGATGGTAAAAATTGGTGTTTTAGACATTCAGGGATCAGTAGCCGAACACGTCACAGCTCTAGAAAAAGCTGGGGCAGAAGTTGTGCGAGTGAAAAAAATTGAAGACTTAAAAGAAGTTGCCGGATTGGTGATGCCCGGGGGAGAGAGCATTACCATTGGAAAACTGTTGAGCCGGTTTGGGTTACGGGAAGCTATCATCAAGAGGCATGCGGAGGGCATGGCCATTTGGGGAACGTGTGCTGGGGCTATTTTATTGGCAAAAAAAATTAGTGGCCCTCAGCAGGCAGAGTCCTTGGAATTGATGGACATTGAGATTGTGCGTAATGGTTATGGGCGTCAGCTGGATAGTTTTGAAACGCAGATTGAGTTTGCGGGTATGCAGGTCCCGGCGGTTTTTATTAGAGCTCCAAAAATTGCGACCATTGGAAGTGGCTGTGAGGTCTTATCTGAGCTAAAAGGGGAAATTACTGCCTGTAGAGAGGGACGGCTAATGGTGACAACTTTCCATCCTGAAATGACTGACGATCTAAGGGTTCATCAGTATTTTATAGAGATTTGTTCTAGCAAAAGCTAGGCCATCTCTTGAGCCTCAGGCTCCATGCCAACATCTTTGATAACTACAGGCCTAAAGCGCGTACTCTTGATTGACTGAGCCATTGCTGTGCGTCCTGCTATTTCTGCAGGACTAATTCTTTCCCTTGCTGCAGCGATAATCTCTGAGAGATAACCAGGAACCTCTGGATCTTTTAAAATCTCCTGCGTGGGCTTTGGAAGCTTTTTTAAAAATGTTGAGAGACCACATTCTTTGACGGCAGCCATCGTCTTACCCCTACCCTCCTCATCCAATAAGCCAACAATAGCAAGCATTACCATTGTACGATAGCTTTCTATAAGATGAGTGATGTCAAAATCTACCTCTCCATTAACCATTGCTTCAGCTGTTGCCTCAACAACTTTTTTTAAATATGATTTCTTCATTGCCTCCTTGTTTGCCTCTATATAGTCACTGAGCTTTGGCGGAAGACCTTCTCTGAATTCGAATTTTTGGGGATAATAGCCATCCGCAAAAATTGTATTTGAGGTTTTACGTTCAAACTTGTGTAACAACCGCTGAAGTATTGTGTAGGAGCGTTTAATGCTTAGTAGATCGAAAGCTTTATTTGCAGTCTCCATTAAAAACCAATCCCTTAGCGCTGATACAATCCCTTGCTCATCTAAAAGTGGATATGTCTCCTGAAGCCCTTTGATGTGTTTATAAATACTTAACGCTAAAAACTGATGCAAAACTTTTTGCATTTCTTCTTCTGGGGATTCGCCACCTTCGATGAGAGTAAGCTGAGGTTTCATGTAAATTAACTATTTGATGCCCTACTTTAACACTTTGCACATAAACGTCAAGTCTAGCTGCAATGGTCTTCTTTCCTTTTTGCTTGAGAGTTTTTAGAATTGGGCCATGTCTAAATTCTTACCAAAATCAGTTCAAGTACTAATTGATGAGCTTTCTAAGTTGCCGAGTATCGGGCCAAAATCGGCTCAACGACTGGCTATCCACCTACTGCATTCACCTTCAAGTAGGGTGAGACCTCTCGGAGAAGCCCTCTTAAATTTGCGGGAGAATGTGGAATTTTGTAATAAGTGTTGGAATATTGCAGAAAGCAATCCCTGTGGAATTTGTATAAGTGATGAAAGAAACCATGAGGCAATCTGTGTAGTGGAGAATATTTTGGATGTTTTTGCGATTGAAAAAACTAGAGAGTACAAGGGGCTTTACCACGTATTACATGGGGCCTTGTCCCCAATAGATGGCGTCGGACCCGACCAGTTAAAGCTTACTGAATTATTTAATCGGCTTAATAATAGTAGTGTCAAGGAGCTGATTGTAGCAACAAATCCCAGCCTTGAGGGAGAGGCTACGGCTCTTTATATTCAAAAACACTTAGCAGAAAACGGTGTTAGCGTCACAAGAATAGCGCGCGGATTGCCGGTTGGAGGAGATCTTGAATATGCTGACGAAGTCACTTTAGGCAGAGCAATCAGCGGACGAGGCGCTTTTTAAAGTAGCCTAAATATTGCCGGTCCAGAACCTGATAGATGCCAACCTTTAGGAACATCATAAAGTTGCTCAAAATCGTTGTGCAGGTTTTTATTGAGAACTGCTAGATCGTTACACTTGATGGCCTCAAGGGCTTTTGCCGTTTGTTCTCTATTTTGACCACATTGGGAAAGATCGAGCCGGGTGTAGGCATCTGCTGTAGAAAGCTTAGGCTGATCCAGGAGTTTTATCTCAAATTTTAGAGCTTTTAGGCCCGTAAGTGGGGTGATTTTTTCGCCATAATTTGTGCCTAGAGCCACCATGGCCTGTGAAGCAAAAAAAGGGACATCTGAGCCTAGCTGCTCTGCCAGCGACATGAGTGTCGGGATTGCCAAATTTAAGCCTAAGAGCTCATTGAGCGCTGCGAGAGTGGCCGCTGCGTCCGAGGATCCGCCTCCAAGTCCTGCCGCAATAGGGATTCCTTTTTCTAGGGTGACTTTAAAGTTCTTTTCGATTTTATAAGCACCCCTGAGAAGGTCGAGAGCCTTTTTTACTAAATTTTCTTCCAGGTGGATAGGTGTTTTTTGGGGGTCGTTATGGGTTGACGTAATTTTGTCTTCTTGTGATTCATCGATTTTCAGGGTGTCGTTGGCGAAATCAGCCTGCGCAAAAACAGTCTCAATTTGGTGGTATCCTGTTGAGTCCTTTTTGAGTATGTCTAGACAAAGATTGACCTTGGCTGGGGCGATGATTTGCATCTTTTTCTGGGTTTTGGTGGTAGGGGTTGACTGATCTGGGGGTATTTTGTGGCTTTAGGCCTGGTTAGTCAACTTTTTTGAGTGAAACAATGGCAAAACATTGAATACCTAACCCTTGTCCGAAGGATGTTAATTGCTCACCACTTGTGGCTGTAATACCAATTTTAGCAGCAGGAATAGAGAGAATTTTAGAGAGAGAGGTCTTGATTTTTTTTGTCAGTGGATCCATTTTAGGTTTTTGAGCCTCAATCATTACTCCTAAACTGTTGATCTTAAAGCCCTTTTTAAGCATATTCTTGAGAGCAATTTCGAGGTATTTTTTACTGTCCTTGATTCCGTCCTTGCACATTGGATCCGCATAAAAGCCCAAAGAATGGTCACCACTGGCCTGAGAAATGGCATTAAAGATAGCGTGAAGAATCACATCTCCATCTGAATTAGCCTTAAGCTTGAGTTCATTGGGAAGTGACACTCCTCCTAGGGTTAAGCCCTTTTTCTTTGCTTCGAATTCGTGACTGTCCTGGCCGATTCCTACCCGAAAATCTTTGGGAATACCTCCTAGAATAGTCTTTAGGCGTAAAATATCGCCCTGGGTGGTGATTTTAAAATTGTTTTCGTCGGCTTCCACATAGGCAATTTTTTGGCCAATGCCCTCTAAAAGCATGGCCTCATCTGTCACTTCTAGCTTTTCTTTTGCGGCGTGCTTTAGGGCTTTTTCCAACACCTTAAAGGTGGCGCATTGAGGAGTTTCTGCGGCGAAAAGTTTTTTTCTATCGTGAGTTTTAATGATGTGCTGGTCGTCGACTTCTTTGATTGTGGACTTAATATAGTGCCCGACAATACAAGCACCAACTTTTTGAGTTTGGGCGATCGCTTCAGAGATTTCCTGATTAGAAGGCAGGGGGTTGGCTCCATTATGGACTAGCACGATATCTGCGCCTGAAGAGCTAAGCTCTTTTACCCCACTTAATAGCGACTTTTGGCGAGTGAGGCCGCCAATTACCACTTTTTTTACTTTGGTGAAACGAAATTGCTCGATTACATCCTTAATCGCTTTTTGATTGCCTTTATTGGCAACAACTATCACTTCATCAATTTCTGGATGGTCGCAAAAAGCCATCAACGTGTAGTAAATAAGCGGCTTATTATTAATAATAATTAACATTTTGTCGTGGCGCTCTTTTAAGCGTTGACCTTGTCCAGCTGCAAGAATTATAGTTGAATTCATTTCGTAACTTATTAGCATGTTGATTGTACTACTATTGAAAGGTTTTGCAATCTAGGGGTTGACATTTTTGCGTAAAGTGCTATGATGTGGGGCTAGTTAATAAATACTTATTATGCGTGAGACAGGAAAACCAAAAAGAGGCCCTGCCGTGGACGAAACTCAAGTGGGAGCAGCGGTGGTTCGACGCAGAAAGAGCGATGTAGTCAACTTGCCAGAGGGGATTCGTACCTCAAAGTTTGGGGAGCCAGATCGTGAAACTTTGAATTTTGGTGGTGATAGTAGCGCTGTGCCCCCTGTTAAGCGCTCTGAAGACACTATTACTATTTTGGATAAGACTAGGGAAAACCGTAAAAGACTTGCTGCAACAGGTGCTTTTGAGCCTTTTATTAGTATGGACCCTGATACAGACCGTTTTAAGATCGGGGAAGGTTCTATGAGTATTGAGAAGCCCTTAACAAGAGAGGATTCCGAGGCCTGCTTGACAGCTATTGAGCATGTTCGAGTGGCTCTTGGCGAGCTAGGATTTTCTGCAGAGCTAGCGAGCTTGAGAGTCATACAAGACTATGTCATCACTGCAACGACGCAAGCTATGGTGGCAGCTAGAGCACTAGATGAAGCTGGTGATGGAATTGAGGCGGCTAATGCGGAATCCAATATGGACTCCCTGACTGGAGTCTTGAATAGGCGTGGGTTTGATCAACGTGCAGGATATTTGCTGGAGTACTCTAGACGCTCAGGCCAACCATTCTCTGTGATAATGTTTGATGCTGATAAATTTAAAAATGTAAACGATACCCATGGACATGATGCAGGAGATACGGTCCTTAAAGAGCTGTGTCGGATCACTAGTGAAACTTTGAATTCTCCAATAATGAAACGGGGGTTTGGTAAAGATGTTGAGTTTGTCTTTGGGCGATTTGGTCGTGAAGAATTTATTATTGCCTGTAATCTTAGTTCTGCCCATGCTGCGATGGCTGCCGAATACATTAGGGACCAAATCGCAAAGAAGCCTCTAGTTCACGAGGATTTGAGCATCCCTGTAACTATTAGTTTAGGTGTTGCCGAAACAGTAAACGGTGAAGACCTGCCTGGAGTTCGTGTAATGACTGACTCGTCTCTTTATAACTCTAAAAGAACTGGGCGAAATCGAGTTTCTGTTCATGTATTTGATCGTATAACTGGGATCTCTCAATCACTCCCTTATGAGCATTTCAAAGCATCCACTGAAGGAGATTTTACCGTTTAGGAAGTCTGCGATTATTTTTTCTTCTTTTTGCAGGAAATCGAGCATTTTGTCAGGGCTTTTTTGATAGGCCGCAGTAACGATTTTGATGCCGGGGAGGAGGCCATGAGGGACTGGGTGGAAGACAAATTCATCGGGTTTCAAGGGACGAATTTCTCTTTTTGGAATGCGGTTTATTGCTCGTATCAGGGCGTTTTCGATGTGTTCGCGCATGTCTGGGGGGGAGATGTAGGCGAGGGTTTCGCCGTCTTCAAATGTGACTAGGCCGTGGACCTGGGATTCTGAGTGAATTTTGGCATCGATCTTTTCTAATGGCAGATCAAATAAGTGATGGGCCTCGATGATTTCAAACCCCTTGTTGATTAGCGTAGCGGATTCAATTGTGACTTTAGGCCCCATTTTCCAAGAGGGATGTTTTAGGGCCTCTTTTACCGTGATGTTGTCGAGATTTTGGCGCTGCCAGAAGGGGCCGCCGGAGGCGGGTAAGGTGATTTTGGCAATTTTGCGATTAGGATTTTGCTGAATGATTTCATAAATGGCGTTGTGCTCGGAGTCGAGGGGGATTACCCGGCCGGAGGCGGGGAGGGGGCCGGCAACCAGGGACTCTTTGTTTCCTAAAAGCAATATTTTGCCGGCATTTAGAGCCTGGTGAGATGGCTTGATTCCAACGGTTCCAGGGAGGACATTGATTATAATGTCGGATTGCTCAATGAGAGACTCAGGAGCTTCGCCTAGCAAAGTGTTGGGGACGCTGAACTTTTGGGATTGTTCTGCTAAAAGTTTTTTATTGGTTCCACATGTTAGCCCGATGATTTTGAAGTTATTTGGGTAGTTGGCCAAAACTTCAAGGGATTGGGTGCCAAGGGAGCCAGTTGAGCCAAGAATTAATACGTTTTTCATGGGGTGATTATAAGGGAAATTTTGGGTTGTGCAATTTCTGAGCGTATTCACATTGTTTCAGGGGAGGGCTAATGCTTTTTCTTAAACGTAAAATAATTTTACTTTTTTAGAATTTTACGTTTGCAATTTTGGAGATAGCCTTCAGTCGGCCTGTGTGGGCTGTAGCATTGTTTTCTGGCTTGGTGAATCAATTTTCCCATACTTTTTCCCGGGAAAAACCTCGCCAAAAAGGCTAAAAAGTGGTCTAGTAGCGGCGGGGAGCTGTCTAAAATTTTGGGTTGTGCGAATGTTTTGGGATTTGTTATGCTTTATTCTTATCGTCTAAGATTAAAATATGGCTTTTGAAAGCGTAGGGGGATATCAAGAATTGGCTGGGATTGTAGGGGAAGCCGAGAGATTGAGAAAAGAAGGGTATGATGCTGATTTTAGAGACACCCACCCTTTATCCAGGGCTGATGGTTTTCAAATTCCTGTGGTTCCAGGTGAATACCAATTGCGAGAGGCTAGGATTGACGCAACGGCGGAAACTACTGGAACTGATGAGGTTGTTCCAGTTATTGTGGTTACTCGATTTTCCATTAACGATATGGGGCTATTTTTATTGTCAATGTTGGCACCTAAGCCGGGGCAAGATTATACTAACCAGCAAATGGAGGCTTTTGCTGATAAACAGGTTGTCACCTCCATGGGTACTTGGGAGTTTCGAAAAGAGATGTTTCAGCGTGAAAGATTTGAGGGAATTAGAGGGTTTCAGGCGATTTTGGATGACCATCTCTGGGACATTGAAGGAATAACTGAGGGGTATACTATTAAAATTGATAAGGCTATCGCAGCAAACACTTGACTTTGAGCGCCATATTCCCTACAATCCAGAAGCTTATTTTACATAGAAGCATTTTTGTTTTTTAAACTACATTCATAGCTAAAAGATTACGCATTAATCAGGATATCAAAGCTCTTTCCGTTAGAGTTATTGACGACGAAGGTGAGCAATTGGGCGTAATGGAGACTTCCAAAGCCCTAGCCATGGCCAAAGAGAAAGAATTGGACTTAGCAGAAGTGTCTCCAAATGCCAATCCTCCCGTATGCAAAATTATAGACTATGGTAAGTATCAATATCATCAGAAAAAAATTGATACGAAGCATAAAAAAATGCAGAAAAAAACAGAAGTGAAAGGTGTTCGTATGGGCTTTAAAACAGGCATTCACGACATCGAAGTAAAACAAAAAGCTGCACGGAAATTTCTAGAGGCTAGAAATATGGTAAAAGTCTCATTGATTTTTCGCGGCAGAGAGGCTATGTATAAAGGCCTAGCAACTACAAAAATGTTACAGTTCTACGAAGGACTGACTGACATTGCCAACCTTGAAACGTCCCCAAAGGGCCAAGGAAACACATTAATAATGATTCTAACTCCAAAATCATGAAGCAAAAATCCCACAGTGGGGCTAAAAAAAGGGTAAAAGTGCGAAAGAGTGGAACAGCAATGATGCAAAAATCATGCAAAAACCATCTTCTTTCAAACAAATCTAAGGGACAGAAAAAAGCTTTCTCTTCTGGAATGCCTATCAGCCCTTCAAACATGAAAGCACTACGCAGACTCCTTCCAGGAATTGTAGTGTAAGACCATTAAAACATTTATTAATTTAATTTTTTACGATGACTAGAGTAAAAAGAGGCGAAAACGCCCACCGTAGGCACCGAGAAGTCGTTAAGGCAGCCAAAGGTTACAGAGGTCTAAGGAGCAGAACGTTCCGCCAAGCCAAAAATGCTGTAATGAAGGCCGGAATGAACAGCTATACTCACCGCCGAACAAAGAAACGAGAGTTTCGACGACTATGGATCGCACGTATCAACGCTGCATGCCGCCCACTAGGGATTACTTATAGCCGGCTTATCGCCAGCATGACCCTAAAAGGAATCACGGTAAATCGCAAAATGCTCTCTGAGCTTGCAATCCATGAACCAGCTGCATTTGAAGCTGTAATAAACGAAGCGAAAGCTTAAATAAAATAAGTACTGAAAAGACACCGATTGACCGCTTACCTGGCCATCGGTGTTTTTTGTAGTCTAAATTATAAAGACGCGGTGTATGAAAAGTGGGATCAATCCCACTTTTCTTTGAGTTAATGGCTTTGGGGAGCCATTTGGGGGCCGACCCATTGACGATCTACTCCTTTTGTAGTACAGTCACCCCTATGTCAACTGTAATATATTCTGAAAATTTGGGAGCCAGCGGGGAAGAAGAGGAGAGCATTATTTGTAAAATCCTAAGCGAACACGATGTGCGTTTTACCGAGACCCCCTTGACTGCCGAGACTACAGCTGAATTTGCTGAGGCTGAAGCTATTTCGTTACTAATTAATTCTCAGGTGAATGCGGCTACTCTTGCTCAATTGCCAAACTTGAGGGCCCTTGCGACTCGTACCAGCGGCACGGATCATATGGATTTTGAGGCTTTGAGAAGCTCCAGGATTCGGACCGCTTCAATTCCTACTTTTGCTGTTGACGGTATTACGGAGCGGGTTTTTGAGTTTTCTGATCTTGCGGATGGTAAGCTGACTTCGATACCTCATGAATTACATCGAGAGCCCCAGGCACGCCTTGAATTGCCATATATATTGAAAAATAAACGTATTGGTATTGTCGGGCATGGTCGCGCTGGTCAACACTTGGCCAATGAGCTTAGTTGTTTAGGCGCAAAGCCTGACAACCTACGGTCCTTTAACCCTCGATATTCGGTGGCAAGAAATGATCAAGGGATGCACTACCATAATCAATGGCGAGAGTTTTTGCAAAGCTGTGATGTCGTTTCATTCCATTGCCCATTAACGCCGGAAACTCGCCACATGTTTAATGTGGAAGACCTTGAAAGCTGTAATAATGATTTGGTTATTTTTAACACCAGCCGTGGAGAGGTTGTTGCTAATGAGGCCCTTGTAGAGGGCTTGAAAACTGGCAAAATTGCCTTTGCTGGCTGTGACGTTTTGGAGGGACTCAGGGTTGATTATGGTAAAAAATGTGCGAGTTATGTAAATTTTGATTCGCTTCCTGAGGGAATACAGGCTCACCATAGGAGTGGGCGACTGATGCTTACGCCGCATACAGCGGGTATTACTACTTCCATGCTAAGACACATAGCACGAACAAGTGCTACTCAGATAAAGCAGCTTTTGGCAAATTAGGGGGGACTCTAACTTAAAAAGTGGGATCAATCCCACTTTTCTTTGAGTGAATGGCTTTGGGGAGCCATTTGTGAGGAACTTTTCCCTGCCTACCGGACAGGCAGGCCCGGGGAAAATTGCCTACTCGCTACTTTTTTCAATAGGGTCCGCTCAATTTTTTAAGAAATCTGCTATCGCTGGCCGCGGCACATTTCTTAAAAATTGGCCTTCAGCTACGGCCTAGTCTCGCAAAGCCTGTCTGCCGACAGGCAGGCTCGAAAAGCCTGCGCCTTCGGAGCGAAAAACTCGCTACTTAATTTCAACCTTCTCCAAAACCACATCGTCTACAGGTTTGTCTCCAGGTAGAGTTTCTACATTGGCTATTTTGTCTACGATTTCCATTCCTTCGAAAACTTGTCCGAAGATAGCGTGGCGACCGTCTAGCCATGGAGTGCCATCTTTTGCCTGAACAATGAAGAATTGGCTGCCTCCAGTGTTTGGGCCGGCATTGGCCATTGAAAGTGCACCGTAAGAGTGCTCTAATCCTTTACCAAACTCGTCGGGGATGCTGGTACCAGGCCCTTTTGCGCTGTAGCCTCCTGTGCCGTTGCTGTTTTCAAAATCTCCAGCCTGAACCATAAAGTCTGTGATCACTCGGTGGAAAATTGTATTGTCGTATTTACCGTCCTTCGCAAGGTCGATAAAGTTTTGAGTAGTCAACGGAGCCTCCTTTGTATAAAGATTGGCCTTGATAACGCCCTGGTTTGTTGTGAAGACCGCTACTACGTCCTTGTTTGGGGCTCCTTCTGTTGTGCTACTACATCCTTGTAATACTGCCATTGCCAATAGTGTTAATGAAATTATTTTTAGTGAGGTTTTCATAGGGGTGAGTGGTTATGAAATTGTTTGGACGAATCCTAACATATATGTCGATTTTTTGGCAACAATATGGTAAGATTTGGCGGCTATGAAATCCATTTTAAGAAAATTAGTTTTACTTGTTTTAAAGCGCCTTGCGAAGTTTAGACTGCGCAAGTTTTCAGGAAAAGTTATTGCTGTTACCGGCTCGGTGGGGAAGACTAGTACGAAAGAGGCGATATTTAGTGTTTTAAATACAAAATATCGAGTTAAAAAGAGCAATAAAAGTATGAACACGGAGTTTGGACTACTCTTAACTATCTTGGATATTGAGAGCGGATACAGCTCTGCTTTTAAGTGGTCTTGGCTTTTAACAAAAGCCTTTTTTCACGCCCTTTCTAAAGACTGTAGTGAAATTATGCTTTTAGAATATGGCGTTGATAAAAAGGGGGATATGGATTTTTTGCTTTCAGTTTTGCGTCCAGATATTGCGGTATTTACCGGGGTTTATCCTCTTCATCTGGCAGATGGCCAATTTAATAACCTTGAGGAAATATTTGAAGAAAAATCTAAATTAATTGAAAAACTGAACGAAGGGGGCACCGCTATTTTAAATCGCGATAATGAATATTCTCGCCGTTTAAATAAGCGTGGAACTATTGGATACGGCAAAGAGGAGGGGGCAACTTACCAAATTGGGAGGATCAAAAATGAACTGGCTGGTATTTCTTTCAATCTTAAAGAGGGCGAAGACAAACATCCTATACACTCCAGTCTGATTGGGGCACACCAAGCATATGTTCTGGCGCCAGCCTTTATTTGCGGCCGCTTGATGAATATTGATGTGGAAAGCATTCTTTATGCCTTAGAGAAATTTGAATTACCTCCTGGAAGAATGAATTTGATCGAAGGCCAAGACGGCTCTTTAATTTTAGATAGTACCTATAATTCGTCACCTGTTGCCCTTAAGGAGTCTTTGGAAACTTTGTATAAAGTTGGCGAAGGATATCGCAAAATTGCTGTCCTAGGTAATATGAACGAATTAGGAGAGGCTACTAAAGAGCTACATTTAGAGGCTGGTCTCGTAGCTGGAAAATGTTGTGATGTTTTGATCACCGTTGGGACTGATGCTAAATATATTGCTGAGGCGGCCATTGAGGCAGGCATGGATCAAAAAAATGTCTTTAGTGTTACTCACACAAAAGAGGCCATTGAAGCTTTTAGTGAAGAGGTTAAAAATGGTGACTTGGTTTTGGTTAAGGGGTCACAAAATAGAGTGCGTTTAGAAAAATTTGTTAAATCGATTATGGCTGATCCGGAAACGGCGAAGGATTTACTGGTTAGGCAAGAAAAGGTTTGGCAGAATAAGCTTTAAATTATGAAATATAATTGGTCCATTATTGGGCATGAAAAACAGCTGAAACAGATTGAAGAGGATATTGCTTCTGGAAATTTAGCTCATTCTTATCTTCTGGCTGGTACAAATAGTATTGGTAAGTTTACAGTTGCCAAAAAAATTGCAGCAATTTTACAGTGTGATAATAATTTTTGCCATGACTGTAACGCTTGTTTGCAAATCATAAAGGGGTCTCATATTGATACTGTGGAATTTGCGGGTAAGGATTCTATTAAAATTGCAGATGTCCGAAAGTTAATTGAGCGAGCTAGCATGACAGGGCAATCCAACTATAAAGTTTTTTTGGTGCAGTCTGTTGAGCGTATGACTACTGAGGCGGCTAATAGTTTTCTCAAGGTTTTAGAGGAGCCACCGGAAAAGACTATTTTTATTCTAACCACTAATAATTTGAGAGGCCTGCTTCCAACTATTATTTCCCGCGTGAGGGTTGTAAAATTTGGGAGCGTTTCTGTGCCATATTTGCAGGAAAAACTATCTGGGCTATATCCTGAAAGTGATCCTGATACTTTAGAAAAGGTTTGCCTGTTTTCTTTGGGTAAAACTGGAAAAGCTGTTCATTTAATGGAAAATCCTGACTCTTTAGCAAAGTGCATTGAAATTTATCATAGAGTACAGAGCTTTTTAGATCATAAAAATGTTGTTGATCGCTTTCAATATGTTGAAAATTTATTAGGAGAAGATGGTGACCTGGAAACCTTTTTTAGTATTTTGACACACGTCTTGAGGAGTAAGATTTTGGAGGGGCATACTGAGAGCAAGCGCTTTGCAACAATTGCTTCTGAGGTTGATGAGGCTTCCATTTTGTTGAAAAAAAATATAAACTCACGCTTAGTCTTAGAAAATTTAATGTTGTCTTTATAATATGTGGACTTATCTAGCAATTTTGTTGAGCATCTCGGCGTTACTGGCAGTTTTTGTTAGGAGAATAATCTTTGCTTATCGCGGTGCACCTGAAGAGGTTAAAGTGGTTACTACTAAAGATGGTGATTTATCTGCTGAGGATCTTGAGCGAGTAGCTGAACTTAAAAAACTTTCAAAAGCTGACAAGCAAGAGGTCACTCAGCTTTGTGACAAGGCCGAACTTAAGATTAAAACAGGCCAAGAGGAGGAAGCCATCAAACTATTGGTTCAAGCTTTGGCTATTGATGAATTGCACATTGAAACTCAACATAAATTGGCGATGCTTTATATGAAAAAACAGCTATTTAGCTCAGCTTCTGCCCTCTTTAAGCAGTTGGCAACGTTAACCGGTGATGCTTTGCATTATAGCCACCTAGGCTTGGCACTTTATCAACAAAGTGAGTTTGAGGGAGCGCGCAATGCTTATCAAAAAGCCGTTGAACTTGACCAGTCAAGACCTCAGAGGTTTGCCAGCTTAGCTCAAGTTTACCGCTCCATGGGGCAACTACAAAATGCTATTATTGCCGCCAACAAGGCACTCGAGATTGATCAAAGTAATTTAGAGTTTTTACTACTTCTCGCTTCTATTCAAGATGAAAAAGGTAATATGGCTGAAGCTAAAGAAATCCTCGAAAAAACTCTTGAGATTGATCCGGAAAATAAAGAAGTAAGCGCTTATCTAAAGGATGTCGCTAAAAGAATTAAAGAAGCTAAAACCCCTGAGGCTTAAGACTATTGGCCAACTAGTATTTTTTCTGGAACAGCCTTGTATCTAGTTTGGATTGTTTCTTTTTTGGTTTCACCATTTTGGTCTGTAACATAGCGATACCACAGAGCATCAAAACCGGTGTGAGCTTTCTGGACTTGTTTAGTTTGCCCGGCTGTTAGCTCACTGCTTTCTTCATAAATTGTGCCCCCGGGCTTCTTATTATTAGAAAGATACGGACCTTCAAGCTCCACTGTTTTTGTAGTTGTGCCGTAAAAGATAAAATATAATTCATAATCATTTTTGACATATGACTGAACCAACAAGTGGCTTTGGGCATCGTTGGTCATCTTGAGATCTGCTCCGCCGATATAAATTGTGGCGTCTAGACCGTGCCCTAAAATTTGGGAGTAATAAGAAACCGCGTATGAGTGTTGATTGCGCTCAGCGATTGGTATTCCAGCAAGAAGGGCTGCTCGATACATTGTTGTTGAGACTTGGCAAATTCCTCCTCCGTATTCCGGAATTGTCCCCTCGGGCTTGATTACTAATTCCTTAAGATAGCCCGTGTTGCCATCCACAGGCCCCAGGGTTTGATTAAACGAAAGTGTTTCACCTGGTGCTATCAGCTTTGCATTAAACTTTTCTGCGCCAACTACGATATTGTGAAGCCGATTAGCTGGGGATCCGTAATAAGATGTGTGTCCAATGGAAACTCTTTCTTTTATTCCCATTTCTTGAAGCTCTTTGGAAATTGAAATCGGTGGAGTAAGTGTTTCTATGGGAATCGGAACGTTTTCACTTTTATGCTCTATTGCTGATTCAATAGAGTTTATTAAAATGTCTCTTAGAATTATAGACCCATCGTGCCCCTCTCCATCAATCACAATTTTCTCTTCCTGGTTTTTAAATATTTTAACCTCTTGAACTGGGCGATCTAGCCACTTTGATAATTCTTCGTCAATATATGTATTAAAAGCCTCTTTGTTTAAGCTTAGTTCTGGCCCGTTAAAAGATACCCATGTTGGGTTTTTGATTAAATTAACTGTCCATCCGTCTGTATAAACAGGGTCAACCAGGGTAAAAGTGTGGGTTAATTTTTGACTTACTTCTTCCTTTTTAGACTCTAGGTATTCTTTGTTTATCTCATTAGGGCCAATTGTAAATTCAAGGTCTATTTCTCTTTTTCCCTCTAAAATCTCTCTCTTTAATTTTTCGTAATTTATTTTTACCCCTTCTGAGCCATCATTAATTACCAACTTTTGCTTACTAAGGGCAAACGTGGCGGGTGTTGGTAATTTTGCAGAAAGATCAAAAAGACTAATTACTGCCTCTTTTGATTTTTGCTCATCTAGTTTTTTAATAATATCAATTTCTATTTTTTGCTCTTTTGGGAAAATGTCCAAAAGTGATACTGTTGCAGCTTGCATTGGTGTTATAGAAGCGATTGTTTGGCTTGAAAAGGCTTTAAGACCTAGCTCTTTTGGTGTTGTATTTTTAATAACTCCATCAAGGGCCAACTTGATTGGTGTATTTAAATCTTTAGCGGTTTGGTGACTAATTTTTTTGAGCGCCTGCTGTTGTGTGTTTAAAGATATATCAACTCCTGATACGAAAGTGTTTTGGGGAATTCTGTTGTGGAGGATAAGTTTAAAAGAAAGGTATAATCCAGAAATTATAATTCCAATAATTAAGCCAATAGCAATTGGTACTATGGTTTTTCTTGTTTTTTTATTCATGAGGAATGCTTTTGTATTCTTCCTTCTTTTCTTTCCTTTTTATAAAATTCTTAATTGTTGAGAAAAATGTGCCCGTCTTTTTTTGAGCCATTTTTGCAGCTTTCATTAAATCATCTCTACTTTCTTTGCCTTTTTTAGGCGCAATACTTGCACCTAAAACCGAACCAATTGCGCCACCAATTACAGCACCCATAATTATTTTGTCTACTATTTTCCCCTTATTTTTATCTTTTTCTTCTGCCATTTTTGTTGATTATTTTTTTACTGTTCTAGCGGTGTGCTCAGTACGTCTTACAATATTAACTTTAATCTTACCTGGATACACAACACCATCTTCTATCTGTCTAGCCACCGTGTGGGCCATTTCCATCATGTCTGATTCTTTAACTTTTTTATTGTCTATAAACGCTCTAACCTCGCGACCAGCAGCCATTATATAAACTTGGTTAACTCCTTGTTGCCCCTTGGCAATTTCCTCTAGAGCTTCTATTCTTTCTGAATAACTATATATTGACTCTTGCCTGGCCCCTGGCCTACCTGCGGATACTGCATCTGCGGCTTTTATTATAAGAGCCTCTGGTGTTTCTTGTGGCTCGGCGTCGTGATGAGTCCAGGCTGCATGAACCTCCTCCCAAGAAAATCCATATTTCTCCATCAACTCTTTTGTTAGTCGGTCATGGGCGTCTTGAACACTAGGGTCTTGGTCGATAGCCTTACCAACGTCGTGTAAAAATCCTGCTACCTTGCAAACCTCTATATCTAGGCCAATTTCACCACCAAGCATGGCGGCAACCCAGGCCACCTCTAGGGAGTGCATCATAATGTTTTGACCATAACTTGTTCTATATTGAAGACGGCCAATAATCTCAATAAACTCTGGGTTAATATTTCTGTCACTTAATCCAAGCTTATCCAGGGCCCTTTTTCCATAAGTGAGTAACTCCTTACTTACTTCTCTTTCTGCTTCCTTAATATTTTGCTTAATAATACTTTCATTAATAGCGCCTCTTGTGCGCACAAGTTTTTCCATCGCCTTTTGGGCTATTCTTCTAGTAACAAGATTAAAGGCAGACAGACTGATTGTGTTTGGGAGGTCATTAAAAACAACTGAAACATCTAGTGCATCTTCGAATACCTTAATATTTTCGGCGTTTTTCCCAACAATTTTCCCCTTAATGTGGTCTTTTGGGACCCTTATCTGTACCGACCTTGTTTCAACAGATGTTGGAGAACAAAGCTTTTGAATACTTCCTATTAGTATTTTTCTTGCTGTTTTTTCTGAAGTTTCTTTTAAATTTTCTTCGATTGTTTTAATTTTTTCTAAATTGTCAGACTCTAATTCTGTCTTATAGCGGCTTAATATTTTGTCTTTTAGGTTGTCAAAAGTGTCTCCTGTTTTTTTACAAAGTTCGTCTGTTAAACCAATCTTTAAGCGCTTGGTGGAGTCTTTTATCCCCTCTATTTCTTCTTTTGTTGAGGCAAGCCTTAATCGGGCCTCTTTTGCACGATCCTCCTTTTTTTCAATATTGTTTTCCTTAATAGAAAGGGCTTCTTCTTTCTTTAATAAGCGCTCTTTGCGTCTTTTAATGTCCTCCTCTGTTGATAACTTTAGTTTTTGCACATAATCATTGGTTTCGTTTAAAAGCTCTTTTGATTCATTTTTTGCCTTAAGTAAAAGCTCTTTAGCCTCTTGTTGCTTTTTTTCAACATCAATAAACCCCTTCCCCTTAAAGAAAGTCCACATTATACCAAACCCGGCCAGGCTGGTGACAACAATTATTAAAAAATTAGACATTGGGCTTAATTACATCTGTAAAACTATATTTTTTAGCCATGAAAGGATACTTTATTATGTTTAGAGTGGCAAGTTTATAAACATCTTTTGCACATTTTATAAACAGACGTATTTCTTTTCTATTTATAACTATTCTTATGTTTTTAGTTTTTGAGTATCCAAAACCTGTTTATAAGGGTTTTTGATTAGACGGTTTTTAGTGAAATAAGTAAACCCCTTTCTACTACTACTTTTATTAAATATATATATATACTTTTAAATAAAGATTGTTTTGTTTTGAACCATTGAGAAAATAGTATTGTAATTCAAATTAAAAATCTTATAATGACGTTACATTTGAGGGGAAAGATCATTTAATTTTTGACATCTAATCATCATGAAGCTTTTTTGTTCTCAACGAGATTTAGACTATGCTTTAAACATTGTAAACAAGGCTATTAGTTCAAACAATACTTTGCCTGTTTTGAATAATGTTTTAATAAAAGCAGAAGGGAAAAAACTTTATTTTTCTGCTACAAATTTAGAAATAGCTATTAGTTTTTCAATTGATGCTGATGTTAGAAGTGATGGATCTATTACAGTTCCAGCAAAATTAATCACAAACTATGTATCGTTATTAACTGATGAAAAGGTTGAACTACAGGTTACAGAAGGAGTTAATTTATCAATCGACTCATCAAGTTCACACACAAAAATTAAATGTATAAGTGCTGATGAGTTTCCACTTATACCAAAAGTGGAAAGAGATAAAGAATTCATAGTTAAGTCAGACTTATTTTACGAGGCTATTAATGAAACTGTTTTTGCAGCATCAATAAACACTTCTAGACCTGTTTTATCTGGAGTTTTTATGGTTGTAAATGAAAATGGTTTAAAATTAGTAGCGACAGATAGTTATCGTTTAGCTGAAAAGACACTTTTAACTGAATCAAGCACAAAAGAAGAGGTTTCTTGTATAATTCCTGGAAAGACAATGATGGAGCTTTCTAAAATTATCGGGAAGCTTGATAAAAAAGAGGTTAAAGTTAATATTTCCAAAAACCAAATTTTATTTTCGGTTGGTGATGTGGAATTTATTTCGCGTTTAATCGAAGGTAAATATCCAGATTATGAAAAAATTATTCCAAAAGAAAATAAAACTAAATTTGAAGTTTCCGTAGAAGATTTATCATTAGTTTTAAAAAGGGTTAGCCTTTTTGCGAGAGAAAATAATAATAGTGTAAAATTAAGTGTTACCAATAATGGTAAACTTGTGGTTTCATCGGAGGAAACAAAGGTTGGTGAAGAAAAAGCAGATGTAATAGTGAAAATTGAAGGAGAAAATAATATAATTTCACTTAATTCACAGTACTTATTAGATGTTTTAACTTATGTTACGGAAGATAAGATTGAGATTCAAATTAACGATAAGGTTTCCCCAGCCCTAATTAAGCCTGTGAAAGGTGAGGGGTATGTGTATATAATAATGCCATTAAAGGTTTAAAGTCTGAATGAAGAATATTGTTTCATACTTTCCTAAGGAGGAGCTTTCAGAAGCTACCAACCTTTTTAGGAGCTGTAAAAATGTTAGTTACTCTGGATCTGGAAATAGCTCGTCAAAAGCAATGCTTCTGAGTGCTATTTGTTTTGATAAACTAAATAACATAGGAAATGTTATTTGGGTTGTTAATGATACTGGTGAACTTAATTCTATAAAAAAAATTGTTGATATTTGGAGCGACCGGGAGGTTTTTATTTATAAAAAACGCTCTAGTGATGAAAAACTTTCTTTTCCAAGTCATTCTGAGTTTGAGAGAGTTAAAAATTTAGAGATGGTGGAGTTTATATCTAGGTTATCTACACATAAAAAAGCGGTTTTTGTTTTAGATTTTCACTCTGTTATTCAATCTTTCCCTAGTATTAAACATTTATTAAGGAATAAAAGAGATATTAAGACTGGGGGGGATTTAGATGGTGTTAATTTTATTCAAGAACTGGTTTCAATTGGATATGAGGTTACAGATCATGATTTACTTAAAAAAGGAGAATATTATCGTAGGGGAGACAGTCTTTTTATAGCCCCAATTAATAAGGAGTCGGTTTATAGAATAGAAAGTGGTTTTGATAAGGTTGAGGGCATTTTTGAGGTGGATGATATGGATTATTCTAAAAATAAAGAAAAGGTTGATAGTTTAGAAATTTTTCCAGCTGAAGATATATGGGAGAGAGAAAACATTATAAGTGCCCTAAATGAGAAGGATCTAATTATTGATGATGAGGTTGATGTGGTTGATGAATTTTATAATATTTGGAATGTTTTTATGGAGCAGGCTTCTAACAAGGCCAAGACTTTATCGTTTTCTTCTTTTAATGATGATGTTTCTAACCATAAACATCTACACTTTTTATCTATTCTTAAATATAGATCAGGTTATGATTTTGCCAACGACTTAAGGGATAAAATTAGTGCTGGTTGGAAAACTTTATTTTTCACAAAACATATAAATGAAGTTAGGGGACTTCTTACTGATCAATCGGTACCATTTACAGTTGGTATAAGTGATGATCAATTTTTATCTAGGTCTGTGTTTCTACTAGAGGTTGATAAAGAAGACACTTTTCCAATGTCATTTCAGGCACCGGCACAAAGGATTTTAATATTAAATGATTCAGACATTTCCTTGCTTAAAAAGGAGAATAAGCGCGCTGATACTAGAAATGTTTTTACAGATTTTTTAACAAGCCTAAAGTCGGGAGATTATGTTGTACATGCTGATCACGGTATTGCTAGATTTTTAGGGTTAGATCAAAAAACAGTTGATAGTATTACAAAAGAATATTTAAGGCTTGGTTATGCAGAAAATGATAAACTTTTTGTGCCAATTGATCAGGCTGACAAGGTTAATAAATATATTGGCTCTGAGGAGTTGATGCCTAAATTGACTCGCTTAGGTAGTGCAGAGTGGAATACCCTAACAAGTCGCGTAAAAAAAGAAACTCAAAAAATTGCCAAAGAGTTATTAAAGCTTTATGCAGAGCGTAAGGCTGCTAAAGGGTTTGCTTACAATAAAGATAATGAGCTTCAAGAAAAATTTGAGGCAACATTTCCTTATGACGAAACACCTGGGCAAATTAAGGCAATTAATGATACTAAATCTGACATGGAGTCACCAACAGCAATGGATCGTTTAATTTGTGGGGACGTTGGTTTTGGGAAAACAGAGGTTGCAATGCGCGCTGCTTTTAAAGCTGTTCAATCAAAAAAACAAGTTGCTGTTATTTCACCAATTACAATCTTGGCGGATCAGCATTATAAATCTTTTAAAAAGCGGATGGATGAATTTAATATTCGTGTTGGAATGTTGAGCCGTTTTAAAACAGTTAAAGAACAAAAAGAGGTTATTGCTAAAGCAAAGAAGGGAGAAATTGATATTATTATTGGTACACATCGGGTGCTTCAACCAGATGTTGATTTTAAAGATCTAGGCTTAGTGATAATTGACGAAGAACAGAGGTTTGGAGTGAAGCAAAAGGAAAACCTTAAAGAAATGCGAAAAGAGGTTGATATTTTAACCCTAACCGCGACACCAATTCCAAGAACCTTAAATATTTGTTTAAATAAGTTGCGAGATATCACAACAATTACAACTCCACCATTTGGTCGCTTGCCAATTATTACCGAGGTTAGAAAGTATTCACCAAGTTTAGTGAGAGAGGTTATACTAAAAGAGCTTGAACGTGATGGACAGGTTTATTTTTTACACAATCGTGTTCAAACTATTGATGGTTTTGCAGATAAGTTAAGAACACTTGTTCCCGAGGCTAATATTGGGGTTGCTCACGGAAAACTAGGGAGTGGTGACCTTGAAGAACGTATTCAGGCTTTTACAGAAGGTCGTTTTAACGTTCTTGTTAGTTCAACAATTATTGAAAACGGAATAGATTTAGCCAATGCTAATACTTTGATAGTTAATAACGCTGAGCGCTTTGGGTTATCACAATTGTATCAACTAAGGGGGCGTGTGGGGCGCGGAAAGGCCCAAGCGTACGCTTACTTTTTATATCAAGGACAGAGGCTCAAACTGGACGCCAAGAAGCGTTTGCGGGCGATTGTGGAAGCTTCAGAGCTTGGAAGTGGTTTCCAAATTGCGATGAAGGATTTGGAGATTAGGGGTGCTGGAGATATTTTAGGGGCTAATCAACATGGGGTGATTAATGTTGTTGGTGTGTCACACTTTATGAGGATTTTAAATAAAGCTGTTGAAGACCTAAAAGCTGGTCGTGTAATGGAGGGCGAAGAGGAAATTACAGATGTTTCTATCGAGCTACCCATTCCTGCATATATTCCAGATAGTTATATTTCCGATTCTAAGGAAAAAATCGGGGTATATCAGAGGCTTTCTTCTGCTGACACGCCAGAATATTTAAAGGAAATTATGGAAGAACTTTTGGAGGATTACGGAAGGTTGCCGATTCAGGTGAACAGTTTGTTTAATATTATTAGTCTTAAGTTAATTGCTAAAAACGCGGGGTTGGTTAATATAAAAGCAGAAACGGTGCCAATGAGTAAGGATAAGGAGGTTGTTTTATACATGTCTAATAGGGTTAAGCCTGCGAATATTGTTAGCCTTTTAGAAAGGAACCATAAGTGGCAAATTAGTGGGTCAAAACTAAGGATCAGTATCGGAGACTTGGGAACAGATTGGTTTAAGGGGCTTCAAGGGGATGTAAAGGCTTTGAGTAAGGCAAAGAAGCACGGTGGGAAGTAGGGGGTGGTGGGGCCTAAATTCAAGTGTAGTGATTTGACCATTTGGTGTTTTTCTTATATAATTGTACAGCTCTTTAAAAATTGGGGATGTATTGGTATTCGACAGAATGACTAAAGAATTCTATTGTCGCAATCAGGGGATTACACTGTCTCCCCTTAATCCGTCAGTGTATTTTAAGTGCTAATAACACTATTGAAAAGCTTGCTGCTAAACTTTCTGCACGTGAATTTGGATTCGTTCCATCTACACCTGCTCTAGTTGCTGTAGCTGCTTAATTTCTGATTAGGTTCGGAAATCGTTCACACTACCGATGTCTATTAAGTTTTGTGAGCGTTATTCAGTAGACTTTAGGTTTTTATTTCTCTTCGGGTAAGAGCCTTAACAATTAAGAAGATAAGCGTTTTAGGCTTTATGTTTGCCCTTTATCTAAAACGATGAAAATCTTAGGGCGAACTATGATTGTAGAAGCAAGGCGTTCTCATCTCTGGACCCGGGTTCGACTCCCGGCATCTCCACCAAAAGGAAGTTAAACATTTTTTTGTTTTTGGAAACCTTGTTGCCAAAAAATTGCAGTCTGAGGGTGTTGGATATTTTCCTATATTACTTTTTAGAAGCGTGGTTGGAGGTTTTATTGATTGGAATTGGTGTAACCTTTTTAATGAGAACAAAATCTCGGCAGTGGGGAGAGTTGGACTAGGGCGAGCGGTAATGAGCGAGGAAATGGTACCGATTTACTAACGATGTGTATTTGTATAGCTTTTTTATATACAAATACACATCGTTAGGAAAATACAATATTTCAAAAGCACATCCCCAAGGTTTTCCGCGCCAGAGGCGAGCAATTCTCGGCGAAAACACTAAAGTAAAAGTCTACTTTGCGCGCTTATAGTTACCTCTTAATCCCGCAGAAAGCATACGAATTACCTTTATGGGTGGTGTCGTATTTGAAGATTATTTCTAACTCTGGAAGTAGTTTTGAGAGTTTTTTGTAGGAGATGATGGACTCTAAAGCTAATGGGATAGCGTCGTCTACGTGTCCAATAGCATAGTCGTCTTGGTAGTCCTTAAACCATTCTTCGGCGATTCCTACAAATCCGTTTGGTTTTAAGGTACGAATAACCTCTTTTGCCGCTAGTGGTTTAATGGAGTCGTGCATGTGATGAAAGACAAAACAGGCTAATGTGATGTCAAACTGACCATTTTTATATGGCATTGCCTCAGCTGAGACAATTTCGGCTTTTGATTCTCGTAATTTTTTAAATATTTTTCCTTTTAACTTTTTGTCCAAAATTCCATCTGGGTAGAAAAAATTGCAGAGCTGTGTCTGCTCTATGACATTTTTGGAAACATCCAATAGGTGGATTTGGGTTTTTTCTAGGAGGTCGTATTTTTCTAGTTGTTGAAGTGCCAACATTGACGATAAGGCGCCAATTGCTGGGCCAATATCTAGGATGTTGATTTTTTTTGCTGACTTAAGCTTTTTCAAGTTGTCTTGAATGTATTTATCCAACCCCTCAATCATTTTAATGTTTCCGATTACGGCAAAGTAGTCAACCAATAGCTTCTCTTGGATGTAATCCTTGAGTCTACCAAAGCGAATAATAGAGGAGTTGATAAACTGCTCACTACTGGCGTCTTTTGCTGATATTTTTTTATGCTTTCTAGAGGCCATAATTTTTATGTGTAAATCAATTGGAATGTACCAGGATATAATAGTTTTTGTCAAGCCTGTGTCTAAAACTTTTGACAGGGATTGCTTGATGTGTGTAAAATATGTTTGTTAGTTATTATGTAGTCTTAAATAATGATTCCTAAGCTTATAGAATTTGGATTATCCGAGAAAGAAGCAAAAATTTATCTTGCCTTGGTAGAGTTGGGCCCAAGCTCTGTTACGGAAATTGCTAGAAGGGCGAGAGTTACAAGGACAAACGCCTACCATCTTTTGAATTCTCTTTTGACTCATGGGCTTGTGAGCTCTAATCAAGGTGAGGCGAAGGTAATATTTTCTGCCGAGAAGCCAGACAGATTGCTTTTTATGATGAAGGAACAACTTCACGAGGCTGAGCGTAATTTTAAATTGGCTGAAGAATTGATGCCCGAACTTAAATCTATTTATCATGACCCAGAAAAAAAGGTTTCTGTGCGATATTATGAAGGTGTTGAGGGAATCATTACTGCTTATGAGGATACCTTAACCGCTAAAGGTAAGATTTTTGGCTATGCCTCTGTTGAGCATCAGCACTCGTTTTTTCCAGGGTATTTTCCAGAATACTACACTCGACGTAGTGAGCTTGGGATTGAGGTTGATTGTTTTTTGGCTGATTCTGAGGAGTCTCGAAAGGTTAAATCAATGGATAAACATCATCGTAGAAGAACGAGGATTATTCCTGAGAAGTTTAAAATTTCACCGGAAATTAATATTTATGATGACAAGATTGCTATTATGTCTCTGAAAGAAAGATTTGGTGTAATAATAGAAAGTGGTGAGGTGGCAGATGCTTTTATGAAAATGTTTACTCTTGCTTTTGAAAGGGCTGAGCAATATGACAAGGAGCTTTTAGGAGAGAAAAAGAAGAAATCTAAGTAAAATATTGACATGTTTATATGGGCATGGTAAAACTACCCCTTAATTTGTTATATATAATTTTATGGATTTGTACGTTGAAAGACAATGTATAGACCAGATGAAGGCGGAAGATCCTAAAAAGTTTTTGATGCTTTTTGGGGCAAACTTTGCCTCTTTGTATACGTATGTAGCAAGGCGTGTTGAGGATTCTGCTGAGGTTGAAAAAATTGTGAGACTAACTTTTTTGGATGCCCTTGGACAAATACAAAATACACCAACAGATGTTAATTTTTCGACCTGGCTTTATAGCTTGGCTAAGCCAAGAGTTTGGGGACATATTGATAAGGCGAGTATGCCGGAAAAACGTGGCCTTATTCATGTGGAGGCGAGCGAAGGCGAGTTAGAGACTGTTGCTCGTGTGGAAAAAATGATGAACAAATTGACTCTTAAGGAGCGCGAAATTTTGCGTTTGAAATTTTTTGAGCAGGTGGCAGACGGTGACGTAATGATGATTTTAGAATTAGAAGAAGGCGATGTTGGTCAGGCGATATATCGTGTTCTTAAGAGGGCGCATTTTCTGCTTTTTGGGGAAAGTGATGGTCGCCAAGGTGTTTATTTTGGTGAGCTGAGTGGGCTTTTGGAAAAGATGAGGAATCTTGAAAATATTGAATCTCCTGAAGTGTTTAAATTGACATTAAAAACGGATTTAATGGGCAGAATTGATCGTCATGATTTGGCAATTGATGCCGAGGTTGTTAATGACCAAAAGGAGAGGGATGAGGCTCGAAAGTTTTCTGATGCACCTGGTGCTGGTGATCCGGCTAAGGTTTTTGTTGAAGCTGTTAAAGAAATGCGAGATGAAGAAAAGTGGCAACTTGAGAAGGAACAATTGAAACTTGAAAGAAAGGAACAGCTTATGGATATTTTTGAGAAATTTAGATGGGTATTGGTGCTGGTGCCGGTTTTTGTGTTTTTGATTATTGCTGGTTACGTTTGGTTTAATATTTCGGAAATGTGGGGAATAAAACGTGGTTATCCTAATTTGTGCGAGGTTACCGTTGATTTTGCTGGGGATTTTGCGGATGGAGAACACCGCAGTATTGATAGGCAGGTTAATGATGCTTTATGTGGAGAATTTGAGGTTAAGGATCTGATTATTAAAAAGCAGCCTGGTGGCGATTTGAAGGTTTTGGTTGACGCCAAGGAAGCTTCCATGGAATATGAGTTTGTTTTAGAAAATAATCTTTGGAGAGTTCAAAGTTATGCGAGAGATATTAATAGCAACGACTAATAAGGGGAAGTATGGTGAGATGATGGAGGTTTTATCTGATCTACCTTTTGAATTTGTGTTTTTAGGTGATCTGGATTTTGATGCTAGTGGCTTTGAGGAGGATGGTTTAACTTTTGCAGAAAATGCTTACAAAAAGGCTAAGTATTTTGGAGATAAAATGGAGATGCTTAGTCTGGGAGAGGATTCGGGAATTTTTGTTAATGTCTTGGCTGACGAGCTTGGAATCAAAACGCGTCGGTGGGGAGCAGGGGAATCTGCTAGTGATCAGGAGTGGATAGACTACTTTATGGATAGAATGAAGAGTGAGGATGAGCGGAGGGCTAGCTTTGTTTGTAGTTCTTGTATTGTAGGTGACGGTATTGAAGAGTACTTTGAGGGGCGCACTAATGGCCTGATTACGAAAGAATTACAGGCTCCGTTGATGCATGGTTTACCCCTTAGTTCATGCTTTTTAGCTGATGGTTCGTCAAAGGTGTATGCGGCACTAAGCCCTGAAGAAAAAAATATGATTAGTCATCGGGGTAGTGCTATGGCAAAGGTTAAGCAGTTTTTAGAGTCGCTGGCTTAACATAAGGCCAGTTCCAATGTCGAGGATTTCTGAATGAAAGTTTTTATTTTTGCTTAACGCCTTGGTGTAGGGGGTTAGCTCTTTTTTATGGGAGAGGATGTTGTCAGTGATTATTAAGCCGCCTTTGTTAATGCGGTTTTTGAGGATGTCAAAATATGAGAGGTGTTCGTGTTTTGTGGCATCGAAAAAAATCATATCAAATTTTTTGGGAGTTTTGGGGATAGCTTCTGGAGCGTGCCCAAGGATTTGAGTGATGAGCTTTTTGAGGCCGGATTTTTCAATGTTTGCCTGAGCCAGGGGGAAGCGTTTTTTTAAATTGGATTCGATTGTGTAGAGATGACCATTGGTTTCTTTGAGGGCATTGGCGATCCAGATTGCTGAGTAGCCATTTGATGTGCCTATTTCGAGGATGGTTTTATATTTACGGTCTTTGATTAGAATGTTTAAAAAAAGGCCTGTTTCCGGCGTGATGTTCCAAAAAGTATGGCGAGTTTTTTCTAGCGCTCTTAATAATTTTTGCATAGTCATATTCTAGCAAAAACTAATCGCGAATGATATTGCGGGCAACAATTACCGTAAACAGGGACATTAGGGCTGCTCCCAGGAAGCTTTCTAAGGCTGCCACATAGCGCATACCTCCAATTGCACTGTAGTCCCCGTATCCTAGGGTGGTGAAGGTTACTGTGCTGAAATAAACAGAGTCCATAAGGGATGCTTGTTCGATAACCTGATTGTGGAAAACTAAACTGTCGTGCTTTGTGTAAAAGAAGGCGCAAATAAAAATGACCAATGCGCTTGTTATTAATACGCGATTAAATGATGTACCATATTTTGAAAGGATATCTCCAAAAATAAAATTGAGAGTCCTTTTGGGATTCCATCGAGTTAATGATTTTCGTTTTGCCACCATTTCTTTGTAATGGTGGTTGTCAGCAAGTTCATGAAGTGACGAGTTTTTGTACATTTCCTTAATTTGTTTGTGCTCAATTGCAGCAAAGTGAAGGTTGTTATCTCCTTCGGATTTTAATGATTGGCCAAAGGTGCTTTTCTGATCAATAATTGTTGAAGATGTCACAATATCGCGGATATTGGCATTTACAAAGCTACAGTTGATCAATTTTGCTCCAGTGAAATTTGCTCCAGTAAGGTCTGAGTCGGGGAAATTACAATTGTTTAGGTTGGCATTTTTAAACTCAGAATGAGAAAGGTCTGCGTTTTCGAAAAAACAGTCGTGAATACGGCCGTCTTGAAAACTGCAGTGCTTGAGGATTGCGCCTTCAAAGTGAATATTTGAAAAAATAGCAATGTCTTCAAAAAATCCATCATCATCCTCTTTTACTTGAACACGGAAATCGTAGCCCGAAAGAGGGATTCCTCTTAGGTCTACGCTTTCGCGGACTTCTTCGTCATTGATGCCAGGAAAGTTACTTACTTTTTGGCGGAAGAGGACAGGGCTTAGGTAACAATGACTATGTTTAATAATTTTTATTAACTTCTTCCCCTTGGTGGTTGTCCAGCGGTGACGAAGTTCTTCGAGTTTTTCTTTTGTGTAGAGCATATTTATTAATAACCTTTTGTTTATTATACCACAAAAACACCCTTTTCGGCAAGGGTGTTTGTTTACAGGGAGCCATTTTTAAGGCTTACTCTTCGTCAATTTTTATTTCAATTGCTGATTGGGCGCTGTATCCTAATTCATCTATGACTTTGGCTACGATTAGGTGTTTTGAGCCTTTTTTAAGAAATTTAGAGATGTTGATGTGGCCAGTATATGGCGCAGTTGTTGTAAAGAATTTTTTTTCGTCATCGAGGTAGAATTCAATGGTTTTTATATTGTTTGGGGCACTTACGTCAACATTAATAGTTAAATTGCCATTTTGGATGATGCTTTGTGGGGCAGGATAGAGAATATCAATAGTGGGTTTGCTGGTTGACGTATCTGCTGTGTGGATGTTGTCATATTCTGTTGGTGGAGTGCCGATACGAATAGATCCTTGCTGCTCTGTAGAGTTTACCCCCTCGTAGTATTGGCGAATCTCGTCGGCCCAGTTGAGCATGTAGGCGATTGGTTGATAGTTTTGGTATGTAACCTCCTCTACGGCATCTTCGGGCGTGTATTCGGTTGCTAGTAGTCCTGAAACTTTGTCGATTTTGACTGTGTAGAATAAATTTTCTGTTTCAGTAGGGATGGAAAAACTTGGGAATGGCTCTTCGACAATCATAGAGCTTGGTGTGCCTTTTCCAGGGAGCTTTCCAGAGGCTCTACTTACGCTAACGTACTTGATGCCTTCTGGTTCGGGGAATGGCTCTGCAGGCATGTTTTTGAGGGCCTGAGTCATGATTGAATTAAAGATTGGCGAGGCGGAGTCGTAGCCATTGGCGTTGTAGCCAAGGCCTGTTCCGTCGGTATTACCAACCCAAACACCTGTGACTATTGTTGGGGTGTATCCGATTGTCCAAGCATCAGAGGGGCGAACCTCTTTTTTGCCGGATTCTTTTTTATTTTCTTTAGTACTTGTACCTGTTTTTGCTGCATTAATTTTGCCAGCTACAAATAGCCGGGGACCGACAGAGACACTTTGGTCTGAGAGAATGTTGTTAATAAGAAAGGCGACTTGGGGATCAAGGACTTCCTCGAATTCTTTTTGTTTCCATTCTTCGATTACGTCTCCGTTGGCGTTTTGGATTTTAAGAATGCTGACAAGTTCAGGTTTTTTACCAGCATTAGCAAAAGTAGCGTAGGCAGTGACCATCTCTTTGAGTGAAACTTCTCCGGCACCAAGTGCAAGGGGGTAACCATAACTATGTGTTGCGTTTAAACTTGTGATGCCCATTTTTTTGACCAATTCAATAATGGGGTCTTGTTGGCCTGCTAGGAAATAGGCTTTGATTGCAGGGATATTGCGAGATTGGGCTAGCGCTTGGCGTAAAGTGATTTGTTCTTGCCATTCACCGTCGTAGTTTTCTGGTTTGTCGCTACCAAGCTTTGTTGGTATATCATAGACGACACTACCAGGGGCATAACCGTTGTAAAATGCTTGAGCGTAGGCAAAAGGCTTGAATGATGAGCCTGGTTGGCGGGGTCTTATGGTGACGTTTACGTTACCATCTATCTCTTCGTTAAAGTAGTCTCGTGAACCGACCATTGCTAAGATTTCTCCAGTTTTGGCGTTGATAGTTAAGGCTGAGACGTTGTTGGCCCCAAAGCGAGTTTCGTTAGATTCTCCTTTTTCTGCAGCTATTTTTTCTGCGTATTCTTGAAGTTCGGAGTCTATTGAGGTGTAAACCTTTAGGCCTCCTTGTTCGACGATGTCTTTGCCATATTTTTCTTCTAAATTTTGTTTGACCATTAGGACAAAGTGGGGATGCGTGATTGCCTCTTTATAATTATTGAATTCTATTTTTTGAAGCTCATTTAGGGCTTCTTGTCGCTGTTCGGATGTGATGTATCCGAGTGCTAACATCCTTTTTAAAACAAGGTCTGTGCGCCCTTGAACATAAACGGTTTTGTCTTCAGAGAGTTTTAAATGTTTGCCGATTAGGCCGCGAGCGTAGTCTTCTATTTCCAAGTCGGCTTCTTTTTCGATGTTGCGGTAAAAAAGCTCGTCTTCTGTGAAATCTTTTAAGAGGTGAGAGTATTTGTTTTGACCATAAGGGTTATAGCGGCTTGGAGCTTGGGGGAGAGAGGCTAATATTGAGCTTTCTGCTAAGGTTATGTCTCTACATTTTTTGTCGAAATAAATTTCGGCGGCCTTTTCACAGCCATATGCATTGTTGCCATATGGGATGCGGTTTAGGTAGAGGCCAAGGATTGATTGTTTGTCATGAGTGCGCTCGAGACGGATTGCCAAGACGAGCTCTTTAGCTTTTCTGACGTAGGATCTTTCAGAGGAGAGAAAGGTGTTTTTAACGTATTGTTGGGTTATAGTTGACCCCCCACGTGGGGCTCCTATTCCAAAAATTGCATTGAGGGCCGCCTTACCAATGGCAAAGAGGTCGAAGCCTCCGTGCTCCCAGAAAATGTCATCTTCGATGGAGACAGTGGCGTTTATTAGGTTGGGGGAAATATCTTCGTATTCGACATGTTCTCTGTTTTCTTCACCGTGGATGGTGTAGAGAATTTTTCCATTGCGGTCAAAGATTTCAGTAGACTGGGCGGCAGTAAGGTTTTCTAAGGAGCTGACATCGGGAAGCCCAAATGATAAAACGGCGATTAAGCCGACTCCGGCAATCATGCCAAATAGGGCTAAGCCAACAATGGAAGTTGCTGCCCAAAAGGCGATTTTTTTGTAAATATTTACTTCATGGTGTGGCAAAAATCTTTTGAATTTTTTTAGCATAATTTAGTTTAAATTTCAGCATTGATAATACCCAAAAGGAGCACTTTAGTAAAGAGCCTAGACGCTGTGGAGCTTTGTAAAAATTGAGAGGGCACATTGTTTTGAAAAACGTTCTATAAAATCCGTTTCGATTAATCTAAACTTGTCAGGACTGGTTGCGTATAGGCTAATAGTACCGATCAGATTGTTGTTGATTATTAGGGGAATTAGAATAAGGGTTTTAAATTGGTGTTCGAGCGCTAGATTTTGTCCTTTATGTTTTTTTTCTGTTGAGATGTCGTGAATTATGGAGGCGCGCTGATTTTGAAAAGCATCTTCAGCGAGGGAGCCCTTTAGTGTAATTTTGTCCTTGCTTTTCCATTTTTGGTTTACTCCTAGGGTTTCTGCTATTTTGAGGGCGTCTAGCTTTTTGTTGTAGAATCTTAAGATGGCAGCATCGCATTTTGTGAGCATGCAGCTGGCTGAGACTATTAGTTTTGAGAGGTTTTGAATGGTGGCGTTGCCAGTGGCACTTTCTGCGAGCTCAAAAATATAGTCTGCTTGGCGCTTTTGAAGGCCAAGCTCTTTATAAGCATCTTGAATAGCTTCGAAACGTTTTTGTAGTTCGGTATGGTTACGTTTTTGGTCTGTGATGTCGCGATAGATAATCAAATAGCCGATTAGCTTGCCTTTGTCGTCGGAGACGCGAGTGATGGAGATTGTGACATCTACTTCTAGGCCGTTTTTTGTTAAACGCTTGGTTTCGTGGTTTTTTAGGACGCCTTCTTCTTCTACTTCTTTAAGAATTCTTTCATTGTCTGTCTTTTTTTCCTCTGGGATTAGGAAGGTTATTAGTTTTCCTGAGATTTCTTTTTCTTTGTAGCCAAACATTTTTGTTGCTCCGCTATTCCACATTTTTACGTGACGGTTTTTGTCTAGGACGACAATGGCTTCTTGGGATTGGCGAATGATTTGGTCAGATATTTTTTCCCTAAGCGAAAGCTGTTTGAATTTTGTAAGGTCAGTGCAAATTCCCATTGAACCACCACCTTTTACAGGGTTGCCGCTTATTAGTATTGATATTTTTTTTCCATTTTTTGAGACGAGAGTGGCTTCATAGCGGCTGGGTTTTCCTTTTTGGCGAATTTTCCAGTTGTGAGCTACTTTTTTTTGGCTTTCTTCATCGAGAAATGATGAAAATGGTTTGCCGACCATTTCAGAGAGCTTGTAGCCAGAAACTTTTTCAAAAACAGAATTAGCATAAATAGTTTGGTCTTTTTTGTCTCCAATCCAAAACATCTCGTTCATTGTCTCGACAATATTGATTGACTTAACGATGTTTTCCAGGTCTTTGTTGTCTAGTTTTTGGGCTTTGCTCATAGTGTGGAGAGTTAGGCCATTCTAAAGACGATCTCTATCTTTATTGTCGTGTAGATAGATGGTTTTTGTCAAGAGTAAGCTGTCAATCATTCTTTGACACAGGCCTATTTTCCGCGAACTTCTCCGTTGATTTTGCTGATGCTTTTAAAGACTTTTTGTTGAGCATCGGCAGTTTCTTTTTCATTTAGGGTTCTGTCAGCTGCCTGTAGGACTACTTTGTAGGCAATCGCTTTTTTGGTTGAGGGGATGTTTGCACCTTCGTAAATGTCGAATAGGGTTACTGATTTTATTAATTCTGGGGCGCTTTCTTCAATGGCATTTTTGATGGTGGCAATTTCGATATTTTTGTCTATGAGGACTGAAACGTCAAAGTCGGTGCTTGGAAATTTTGGTAGTGGTGAGTATTTAAATTGATCATTAGTTAGCTTTAAGGCTTCTGAAAAATTGATTTCAAATAGGGCCACTTCTGCTTTTTGGAGGTCGAAATTTTTAGCAATTTGTGGGTGAAGAGTGTAGGCTTTGGCAATTGTTTGACCGTGTCCGTCAATGTAGCTAATGGCTTTTTGAGGATGAGCGTATGGAGTATTTTTAACTCCGGCGCTTGAGTTAGCCGATATCCTAAATTTTTGAAGGAATGTCTCAATGGCACCTTTTGCCTTGAGGAATGGTTCTTCGTTTTTTGCGACTATTGCTCCGCCTATCCATTTTTCTTCAAGGGGATAGAATTCTCCAATTTCTTTGTAAGTGTGGCCGATTTCGTAGAGTTTAAATTCAGGAAAATATTTGATATTGTGGGCAATGTTTTTGAGGATATTTGGAGTGAGGGTTGTGCGAAGATGAGTTTGGTCTTCAGACAAATAGTTTAGGAGTTTGATGTGTCCATCTTCTGGGATTTGGCAGTTTTCTAAATCTTTTTTTGAACAAAAAGAATAGTTGTAAACTTCGGTAAAACCTAGACCATAGGAAAATAATTCTCGGGCGCGATGTTTTTTGAAGCGTTCAGTGTTTTCTTGGGGTAGGCGGGTAGGCAGGTGTGGCAGTGTTGCTGGAATGTTTTCATAGCCGTAGAGACGGGCTACCTCTTCAATTAGATCATCTTCTATTGTGACGTCTTTGGTTGCCCGGAATGTTGGAACCGTTACAGTAAAATGTGTGGCGTCTTTTTTTACGACTTTGAATTCTAGACTTTCTAGAATCTTTTTGATTTCACTGTTGCTAATTTCGATACCTATTTTGGCGCGAGTGCGGTTAGTGTTTAAAGTGAGTTTTAGGGGTGCTGATTTGAATTTTTTGATGTCAGTGATTGGGCCGCCGATTTCTGCACCTGGGCAAAGCTTGAGAATCAGCTCGGCGGCACGTTTGATTGCTAGCTCTGGAAGGTTTGGATCTAAGGCTTTCTCAAACTTAGCGACAGCGTCAGTACGGAGGTTTAATTTTGTTGCAGTTTTACGAATTGAGCTAGAGTTGAATGTGGCAGCTTCAAGAATAATTGAAACTGTGCCCTTGTTGATTTCGCTGTTTTCGCCACCCATGACGCCGGCGATTGCTACTGGTTTTTCGTGGTCGGCGATCACTAGCATGTTGTCTGTGAGGGGGCGTTTTGTGTCATCAAGTGTCTTGATTTTTTCTCCTTTTTTGGCGCGGCGCACGATGATTCCTTTTTTGATGTAGGACTTATCAAAGGCGTGCATTGGTTGTCCGAGCTCTGCTGAAATGTAATTTGTGACGTCGACAATGTTGTTGTAAGTATTGTGATCAACGGCTTGAAGACGGTTTTTGAGCCATTGCGGAGATTCTTGCACCTTGACGTTGTTGATGATTAGGCCGCAGTAGCGTGGGCAAAGTTCGTGGTCTTCAACCTTTACGCTAACGGTTTCTCCCTTTGTAGGGATTTTTGGAGTTGGTTTATATGGTTTTAGTTTTTGGCCAGTGATGGCGGCGATTTCGCGGGCAATCCCATAGTGTCCCCAGAGGTCTGGGCGGTGAGTGAGGGACTTGTTGTCGAATTCTAGGATGGTGTCGTCTTTGCCAAAAACTTCGGCAAGTGGAGTGCCCGGCTTTGGCTTGATTGAGGAGAGGTCCATGATGTCTTTTGGGCCGGCCTGCGGGTCATCTATGCCAATTTCACAGCCTGCGCAGATCATCCCCTCGCTGTATTCTCCTCGGATTTTTGCTTTTTCCATGGTGATTAGCTCTCCTTCTCCATGCCACTTTACCTTCGCCCCAATTTTTGCAATCGCCACATGCATTCCTTCTTTAAGGTTTGCTCCACCGCAAACTACTTGGATGTTTTGTTTTCCAACGGAAACTTTGCAGAGTTTTAATTTGTCAGCGTTTGGATGGGGGTGGATTTCTAAGACTTGGCCGGCTACCATTTTTTCTAAAGCCCCTCCTTGGCTTTCCACTTTTTCTACTTCAGCTGTTTTTAGGGTTAGGTCGTTTCCTAGATCCTTGGGATCCATTTTGATGTCGACGAAATCTTTGAGCCAGTTTAGAGAAATGTACATTTAAAATTGTTTAACAAATCGTATGTCTCCGTTTGAGAGGAGGCGAATGTCGCCGATGCCATAACGCATCATCACTAGTCGGGTTAATCCAAAGCCAAAGGCATAGCCTTGGTATTTTTTAGGGTCGATGCCGCCGGATTTTAGAACGTTTTCGTGCACCATTCCCGCTCCCATAAATTCTACCCATCCTGTCTGTTTGCAAACGCGGCAACCTTTGCTTTCGCAAATTAGACAGGAGAAATCGAGCTCGAGTCCGGGCTCTACAAATGGGAAATATCCAGGTCGAAATCTTACTTTTACTGGTTTGCCAAAAAGGCGAGTGAGAAATTCTGCCATCACTCCTTTGAGGTGGGAGAGGGAAATATTTTCGTCGATGAGTAGTCCTTCTACTTGGTAAAAGGTGGCGTCGTGACTGGCATCGGTGGCTTCGTAACGGAAAACTCGTCCCGGAACGATTACCCTAAGTGGTGCGCCGAATTTTTCCATAGTGCGCACTTGAACCGGTGAGGTGTGGGTGCGTAAAACCATGCGGCCGTGATCTTTATGATTTTTGCCTTCAATAAAAAAGGTGTCTTGCATGTCTCTGGCCGGGTGGTCAGCGGGAATGTTTAACCCTTCAAAATTGTAGTATTCGCTTTCAACTTCTGGACCGTCCATGATAGCAAAGCCCATCTGATTAAAGATGCGCTCAACCTCTTCTTGGACCTGTGAAAGTGGGTGAATGTGGCCGATTTCGCGGGCTTGGCCTGGAATAGTAGTATCAAAAAATTCTTTGCTGAGCTGGGCTTCTAATTCAATTGCCTCAAGTTGGTTTCTGGTGTTTTCGAAAGCGTTTTCCAGGGCGACTTTTACCTGATTGGAAAGCTTGCCAATTAATGGTTTTTTTTCTTTTGGTAAATCTTTGACTCCTCTTAAGATATTAGTGAGAGAGCCTTTACGGCCGAGGTATTTAACTTCAAGCTCCTTGAGGTTAGTAAGATCTTGGATTTTTTCTAGATCTTTTAAACAGTTTTCTTCTAATTGTTTTAGTTCTTTTTCCACGGGCTTAAATTTAGCGTTTTTGAGCGGGGATTGCAATTTTTTCCCCGGGGAAAATTGGTCTCTTGATTTTTTTGGGGACTTTCATTAAATTTTGCTCAGATATTTTTTAATAAACTGATTGTATGTCCAAAGAAGCTATGGATACCTTTGATTGTAAAGTGCCGGGGAAGGGCGCTGGTGCCGAAACTCGTGAACAGGGACATCATGATGTTTCAGGTAGAAGGCCTGGAATGGAGTGGGAGTTGCCTGTTGATCTACAGGCGGTGGCCGATGCCGCTGGAGCGATTGTGGACGAAGCGAATGGAGAAAAATAAGGAAAACAAAAAGCCCTACCTTGCGGCGGGGCTTTTTTAAGAGTGTTTTAAAAAGGAAAATGCTTAACGCATTTTTCTATTATCTAACAGCATCTTTTAGAGATTTACCAGCTTTGAAAGCAGGAAGCTTCATTGCAGGAATCTTGATTTTTTCGCTTGGGTTTCGTGGGTTAACACCAGTTCTTGCAGCACGTGCAGAAACACGGAATGTACCGAAACCAGTGATAGTTACGTTATCACCTTTTTTTAGGCTCTTTGTGATTTGAGCTAGAACAGCGTCTAGAACCTCACCAGCAGCCTTCTTTGTTACGCCAGCAGCTTGAGCTGCACCAGCGACTAGATCTTGCTTAGTCATATTTATTGGGGTTAAAAATAAATAAATACTTTAGATAGTTTGATCAAAACCAAAGGTATTATAAGACCTTAAAGGTCTAAATCAAGTGATTGTTGTAAAAAAAGCCTTTCTCTATGGGAAAAAAGGCGGCTTTCGGCCGTTAAAATGTCGATTCTTGGCTTTCTGTAGCGGTTTTCGTTTTTGCTTGCAAAAAAAAGTGATTTGTTTCGGAATAGTCGTTTTTTGTTTGGTGGCTGCGGGAAATAGGACTTTGCAATTTTGAAAAAAAGAATTGAGCGGTTGACGAATATTTGGAAGTCAGATAACAATAGGTGAAAGAATCTCTAAGAAAATCCTATGGCAAAAAATTTAGTAATTGTGGAATCCCCGGCAAAAGCGAAAACTATTTCGCGCTTTTTGGGAGAAGAATATAAGGTATTAGCCTCGATGGGGCATGTGCGTGATTTACCTAAATCAAAAATGGGGATTGAAATCGATAATGATTTTACTCCTACTTATGAAGTCTCTGAGGATAAGAAAAAAGTGATCAAAGAATTAAAGTCGGAACTCAAAAAGGCTGACACTCTTTGGATGGCGACTGATGAGGACCGCGAAGGAGAGGCCATAGGTTGGCATCTTTTAGCGGCATTAGATGTAAAAAAATTAAAAAAACCGGTAAAGAGAATTGTTTTTCACGAGATTACCGAGAGGGCGATTATGCATTCTATTAAGGAGCCGCGCGAAATTGACCAGGACGTAGTTGATGCACAGCAGGCGCGGCGCGTTCTTGATCGTTTGGTTGGTTACGAACTTTCGCCACTTTTGTGGAAGAAGGTGCGTCCGGGACTTTCCGCTGGGCGTGTTCAAAGTGTGGCTGTGAGACTGGTTGTTGATAGAGAGCGGGCAATTGAGGCCTTTAATCCCGAAGAATTTTGGAAGATTCTTGGTAATTTTGAGAAGGACGATAAGAAAATGAGTGACTCTGAACGTAGTTTTCAAGGAGCTTTAAATAAATTTAAGGGAGAAAAATTTGAGGTGACAAATGGCAAGGATGCTGAAAAAGTTTTGAAGGATTTGGAAAAAGCTAAATATAAAGTTGCGACGGTTAAAAAGAAGGAAGTTAAGCGCAACCCGTCGCCACCATTTATTACTTCAACATTACAACAGGAGGCTTCAAGAAAATTAAACTTTTCTGTAAAGAAAACAATGATGGTTGCTCAGCAGCTTTATGAGGGTTTGGATTCGGCTTCTGCAAAAGACTATCATGGTCTGATTACCTATATGAGAACGGATAGTGTAAATCTTTCAAAGTTGGCGGTGGATGATGCTAAAAAGGTGATTACTAAGGAATATGGCAAGGAATTTGCCTTAGATGTGCCGCGTACCTTTAAAGGCAAGAAGGGGGCACAAGAAGCGCATGAGGCGATTCGTCCTGTTCATCTAGATTTGAGACCTGAAGAGGCTGCAAAATTTTTGAATAATGACCAATCACGTCTTTATGAATTGATTTGGAAAAGAGCGATTGCTTGCCAAATGGCGCAGGCTATTTTAGATCAGACGAGTGTTGATGTGGATGCTGTAGATACTGGTTATAGCTTTAGAGCGACTGGTCAGGTGATTCAGTTTCCAGGTTTTATGGAGGTTTATCTTGAAGGTAAAGATCAGGAAGATGATCAAAGTGATGGAGAAAAATTCTTGCCAGAGCTTTCCGAAGGAGAGATGGTTGATCTTGATAAAATTGATAGCACTCAGCATTTTACGAAACCTCCCGCTCGTTATACGGAGGCTTCGTTGGTGAAGAAAATGGAGAGTGAGGGGATCGGGCGACCGAGTACTTATGCGCCAACTATTGGCACGATTATTAGTCGTGGATATATTGAAAAAGAAGGGAAAACCCTTCGTCCTACTGACTTAGCGATGCTTGTGACTGATTTGTTGGTCGCGCATTTTACTGATGTTGTGGATTATCAATTCACTGCGGAAATGGAAAACAAACTCGATGCTGTTGAAGAGGGGAAGCAAAAGTGGGTGCCGATGATTAGGGAATTTTATGTTCCTTTTCATGAAAATTTGGTAAAGAAGGAAACAGAAATTTCTAAGGGTGATGTGATGAAGGAGCGTGTTTTAGGGAAAGACCCTAAGACTGGACTAAATATTGTGGTTTTGCATGGTCGTTTTGGAGCTTTTGTACAAGTTGGTGAATTTACCAAGGAGGAGATTGATGCGATGGAGGAAAAGCCAAAGAGGGCTTCGTTGCCGGCTGGAGTTTATGCTGAAAATGTTACTTTGGAGCAAGCTTTAAAGGAGCTAGAACTGCCTCGTAATCTTGGAAAAAATAAAGATGGTGAAGAGGTTATTGTGACGGTTGGTCGTTTTGGACCTTATTTAAAGGTTGGAAAGGCTAATGTTACTTTGCCTGATACTTTTGATCCGCATACCGTGGGATTAGAGGATATTGAAACTATTATCAAAGAGGCTGTAGAGCTTAAGAAAAAGCAACAAACTCCGATTTCAGAGTTAGGAAAAGATCCTGCAAGTGGTGGAGAAATGGTTGTGAAAGATGGTCGTTTTGGGCCTTATCTTACTGATGGAAAAACAAATGTTTCTATCAAAAAGGGTGTTGAGCCCAAAGACATTACCTTTGAGATGGCAGTTGAGATGCTGGAAATTAAAAGGAAGGCGCCGAAGAGGGGGAAATGGGGTAAGAAGAAGTAATGTTTTTTACAGGCTTAGGCTTCGCAATGCGCCTGTAAAGCAACATTACTCCTTCAGGATGTGCGCTCAAAAAATACTTTTGAGTGTTTTTTTCTGCGGGCGGTGCGGGAGTCCGGGGACATCCCCAATGTTTTTCCTGCCTACCGGCAGGCAGGCCCGGGAAAAACCGTGACATTGAGGATAAATAATGGTTTAGTCTGCGTGGTTTTACGAAGGTTTTCCCCGGGGAAAACTTTTGTGCTATAATTTCGCGTGAATAACTCATTCATTTCCTATGCCCAAAAAAGCCCTGTTTTTATTGCTAGTTTTGCCTTATTTGATGCTGTTTTCTAGTCAGGCGACTTTTGCTGAAGGGGATACTCTTTGTGCAGGGAAGGTGGTTGGGACGACAAAAATTTCAAATGTGAATGCTGGTCAGATTCATTTCAATGCCCATCCGGGAGCAGCTGATGCCAACAAGGCAGCAGATCTTTCGATCGTGGGACTTGGGGAGGGTTTTGCACCGGCGGATAAAAAATATGCGGCTTGTGTTGATAGTCGCAGCAGTCAGTCTGTTACGTTGGGGGACGACGAATACGGTGTGCGTGGTTACGGGTGGAATGATAATCTGGGATTCATCTCATTTTATTGTTCTGCCGGTAACAACGAGGGCAAGGCCTGTGGTGCTCAAAATTATGGGGTAAAAATTTCAAAGGCGGATGCCTCTGGTAATCGTAGTTTATCTGGCTATGCCTGGAATGAATCATTTGGTTATATCTCGATGAGCGGTGGCGGTGCTATTCCTTATGGAGTGACTTTAAATAAAAGTGGACAGGCTAGTGGTTATGCCTGGAGTGCTGCTGGTATTTGGGTTGATTTTACTAACTCAAGCTTTCAAGTGCCGGGCACAGAGTTGGTGGAAGAAGTGGTGACGAAAGATGATTTGGCAAAAGATTATTGTAAGACTACCGGTAAAAAATTATGTGTCAGTGTCTCGCCTGACCCTTCAAAAACAACTGTTGGGAAAAAGCTTGGTACTGCCGACCTTAGTGGTGGAATCTCAACCGATGATGGAGTAAAGGTTGCAGATGGTGAGGATTTTTATCAGATTAATTTGCAGCTTAAAAATGCGGACGGTTCAGCTATTAATTTGTCTACATTAGAAAAATTGGAGTTTGTTTGGAAAGATGGCGTAAAACTCAACCAATTTGCTGGAGCTACTGGTGATTATAGCAATTCAAATACGAGTGAAGCGGGTGGAATTGTTTACAAACCCTTGAAATATACCAGCCAGGTTGCATTCTTGAATGACTTTGAGGCGATTGCTGGAGCGCCTGGTGAATATCAATTGAAGACTGACAAGACGATTCGTTCATGGGCGCCGACCTCTGAGGGGAATGTTAGTTTTACAACTAGCACTAGTCCGCCATTGGCATTTTTGAATGAGACCTTTATTAATCCGATAGCAGACATGGGGACTATTCATCCTAATAAATTAGTGTTGGAGAGAATTGAGGTGAAACTTGCTGGGGAAAGCCAGAAAGTTTTATTTGGAAATGGGGCGGTGGATTTGTCTTTTAAATTTAAACCTTACGCTGAGGTGCATCAGTTAACGGCCAATAACGGGCAGGATAGTTTGTCTGCGGTGAGGGGAGTGCCGGAGGCCGTGCTTGCGAGCGCTAGGAAAAATAGTGAGGTGCAGGGCACGGCTAATGTGGAACTTAAGGTGGCTTTTGATAAGGTGGCGACGGTTGCGGACTCTTTGGGGGCTTGTAGCTCCGATGATGCGGATAAATTTGTTTTCCAATTTTATGATGAAAAGGCGGCGGCCGATGCTGATGTGAAGTATGAGGAAACTATGGGAATAGGAGAAAAGAGTATTCAACTAATGGCTGCGCTGACTGGCCAGAGTAAGTGTAGTGCTATTTCCGGAGCGACTATTTACAGTGAAGTTACTTACACAATTGGAGGAAAAGAAACAAAGTTTTATTCTAATAAATTGCCGAGAACTGGAGGTGAGATTGCTTCGGTGGCGGCCGTTATTAAAGGAAATGTTTTTGCTTCAAAGGCTTTGAGTCCTAAAAATGCTAATGTGCAGGAGACGGGAACGCGTGAGGTTAATACGGTTAGGAATTCTTTGAATGAAAATGTGGAGAGAAAAATTAAGGCTTCGCTAAATCTTAATGGTTTGAGCAAGGGGGGCGCGTGTACTATTACAGGGCTTAATGCTAATGGTACGGTGAGTGTTTCCGGATGTAGTTCTTCTTATTATAGGGTGGCGAAAATCAATGATGAAAATTTCTTTTATACCGATGGCAATAATGTTTCGTTAAGCCTTGGTACGAATGCCGGGAAGTGGGTGGTGATTGTGGAGAATGGGCGTGTGTTTATTGATAATGATATTTATGGCAATAAGATTGGATTGGTTTCTTTGAGGCCTTATTCTGCCGGTTGTAATGTGGGGAATGTTTATATTAAAAATGATGTTCGTAATATTGATGCCAATATCTTTACGGATTGTTCAGTGATTTCGTATGTGGATAAAGATAGAATTGATAATTCGGAAGATGGGAATGGTCTGTATCAGTGGGGTAGCTTTGCTGAGATGTCAGCGGCCCTGGGGACGCAGCTTTATCTGCAGGGGAGCATAGCTTCAAATAATACGATTGGTGGGGGAGATGCCGCTTTTGTGGATGAGACGATTAAGATTTTGTGGACACCGTACAAGGTTTATACGTTGCCAGTTCCAACGGAGGATCTTTTGAAGATACAACAATATGATTTTAACTTTTTGAGATTATTCCAATTGCGTTTGCAAACTAAGGATGGATTACCGATTGATCAGTCTTGTGGATTGGCTTTGAAACCTGAGGAGATTGCGGCGATTAATAAGTGGAAGGCTGGTGGGCAGATTGGAGTGCCACCTGTGATGGGTGTGGATAAGTATGGAGATTCGAGGGCTTGCAATGGAATCAATGCTTCCTTATCTTTTTCAAAGTCAGATGAGGGTGACCTAACAACCTCAGGTGTTAGCGGGCAACTTGCAAAAGACCTAGCTAGTGAAAGCTATGAACCGTTTTATGTGGATTATTCTCCGGCGGAGTCGTTCTTGTTTAAAAAATAGAGACAAGCTTCCAAGCTTAAAAGCCTGAATGCGCTTGTTCAACTTGTCTCTATTTTTTTAGTTTCGGGCAATGTGCTGCCGATTTATTGAGCATCTCCCTCAAGAGCGCTCATAGCATCTGATCCTGTGCCGTCTACTCTAGTAGAGATGTCTGCGTGTGGCTGTATTTCTGTATCTGCAGGGAAGTCTTCCCAACATCCTGTTAAGGCGATTGCTGCTGCGGAGATTGTAGCGGCAATTCTTGATAATCTGCTTTGAGCAGGTCTTTCTGATGGTGTATGCATAATAGTAGTATATTAATAAAAGCAGCAGCTAATCTACCAGTTTATAGCACGGTTGTCAATCCCCCGATCTAGAATCTAAGTTTAAAGCTCTCTTTATATAGTTTTTTCTTTAAACTCCTCCCTTACCAGAAAAGTCTATTTCTAATGTATCTTCTAAATTTCCATATTTAACCTTAATGATAACCTCATTATCCTCTGTACTTGAAAGGTACTCAGAGCCTCCACTCTTTGTAGAGATAGTCCCTTTTCCTTTTACAACACTCCAAGTGAATCCTTTAGACTTACTAACTAATTCACCATTTTCATCATAAAGGACGGCACTGAGGGGGAGGGTCCACCCTGGTGTCCAGGTTACAACTGATGATGCAACTATTCCTGTTATTTTAGAATTTTTTCCTAGGTTGTAAGTGAATTTAAAATCACTATTTCCTTTAAAGGCGATAGACGATTGGACTAAATATTCTTCGGTGAAGAGGTTGCAGTTATAGTAGTCGGTGCCACCTTTTGCATAGCGATGAAATAATATTGGGTTTAAGTGTAGGGTGTAGTCCTTGCTTGCATCAAGTGGGCTTTCTAATTCCATAGTTATTTTTGCAAATCCTTTATTTACTAACCCGTACCATCCCTCAGATTCTAAATCAACTGTGACGCCGTTTTCATCAAATCTTTGTCCATACTTCACGAAGTTTATTTCGTTTGTGCTATTGTTTTCAGCAACTTTTATACCAAACTCTTTTCCACTTTCACTGTAGAGATAATTTTCGTTAATGTAGTCTCTTGAGGTATACTCAAGTCCTTCATTAATTCCACATCCACGTTCATTAAACGTGAGTTCAATCGTTGTGGGAGAGGTGACTTTAAATCCTATTTCGACAGCTTCCATTGGATTTGTGAATGTTTTGGCGTGATTTACTATGCCTTTAATTAGAGAATCTAGTTCAGTTTGTGAAATTTTTGAATCTAAGTCTTTATTTGTAATATTTAATCCGAAGGTGTCATAAAAAGTAATAAAATCTTTATCATATATATCGCTAGTTGCTTTTTCGGAAAGGATTACTTGGAAGACTTTATCGCTTAAATCAGCAGGTACTCTGCCGAAAATTGAATCTAGATATTGGTAGCCTAGATGAGCAGCAGCTTGTCTATATGTCATTGACTTTGGTGGGGCTAAAAAATTAGAGAAGTCCGCATCGTAGAACTTAAAAAATTCGGTTGCTTCTACATCGTTGCCTACCGTAGTTAGATATTTTTGATTACTTTTTATGTTAGTGGTTTCTTCAGCTCCAGTATCAACTACTTGCGGGTCTAGTGAGCTTGAGTATGTATCTTCTTCTAGCTCTTGTAATCTCATTAAGCGGTATAAATTTGTAAACAAATCTCCTCTAGTATAGGCGTCACTTCCGTTAAATTTCCCATTTATAAAAGCTGCTATGTTTTTTTCGAATACATAGCTTGCATATTTTGCATACCATGCATCTGCATTTACATCGGGTGGCAAGTTTTCTAGGGATGTTTCTAAATTTAAGTTTAGACCCTCAACTAATATTTTCATTGCCTCAGCCTTGTTCAATTGATTAGTTGCTCTGAAGGTACCATCTGGATATCCGCTCACCATTTTTGCGTTACACATTGCAGAAACATATGGTGCATACCATGCATCTGCTGGTACGTCTGGAAAGGTGCAGTTAGGGTCATAAATAGCATCTAATTCAAATACGCGTGCAAACATTGTTAATGATTCCGCCCTATTTAATGGTCCATTTTTATCTATTGTGCCATTTGGGCGGCCTTTAATAATTCCTTTTTCTGCAAGGTAAAGAACTGCTACATCTGCGGATGTAATATCAGAGAAGGAATGGTTATTTGTGATTGAATTACCGACAGTGCCTGCAAAGGCTATTGACATGCTAAACAGTGTTATTGAAAGCGCAATGATAAGTTTTTTCATATGGGTGTTATTAGGTTTATTTAACATTATCATAGGCCTCTTAACCTTGCCACATCTTATTCATGCAAGGAGTTGTTGTTTAAATTTATAGTCTATCCAAAGGTCCAGGCGAATAATTCCATTTCTGGGTTTTGGAATTTAATTTCAATTTCGTGTTCATCATATTTGTCCCCGAAATTGGTGAGCTCGTAGAGGCGTTCGCCGCTTAGTGTTAGCTGGCCATTTTTGACATCCTTACCGCTGTTTGTTTCGTTTGCGATCTTACCGTCGATAAAGACTGTGGCCTTGCCAGAGCCGCCGATAACTAGGTTAGCTTTTGAGGCTTTGAATTGTAGATTGATTGAGGCGTCTGCTGATTTGTTGATGGCGCTTTCTTCTCCTGATTCCCATTCTCCAGTGAGTGTCCATTGGTTTAAGGTGAGTGGGGTAGTTGGCTCAACATAATTTTCGCGACGGCTAAGTCCAATATATATTTCTCGTGTGCCAATTTTTTTGAAGTCAACTGAGGTCGCGACAATTTCTCCTAATTTTAAATCTGTGTTTAAGAGCTCGACGATTGCTTTTTCGGTTTCATCATATTTTCCTTCACCAAAATGGGTGTATCTGACGGTGCCGTCTTTGTCGATGAGGTATTTGGCTGGCCAGTAGCGGTTTTCGTAGGCACGCCATAATTTAAAGTCGTTGTCTTGGACAACGGGGTAGGTGAGGCCGAATTCTTTGACGGCGTTTCTGACATTTTCGATCTTTTTTTCAAATTGAAATTCTGGGGCGTGCACCGCCAAAATGACTAGACCTTCATCTTTGTAGCGTTCGTGCCAGGTTTGCATATAGGGCAATGTGCGGATGCAGTTGATGCAAGAATAGGTCCAGAAATCAACCAAAACAACTTTGCCTTTTAGCTCTTCCATGGAAGTTATTGGTTCACTGTTTGTCCAGTTGGTGAGTCCGGTGAGCTCAGGGGCTTCGAATAAATATGGCAGGGTATCGCTAGCTGGATCAGCTTTGTTTTGTGACTTCATATTCATATCTTCAAGGAGATTTTCTTCAATAGTGGAAACTCCATATCCAGCATCTAAAATTGCCGTTTCGATTTTTTTCTCGTAGCCAGTAATGACGGCAAGGCCTACTAAAATTAGGAGGATTCCCATGATTTTTTTGAACCATCCATGTGGATTTGCAGCCCAGCCTAGTTTTTGAATTAAGCGTTGGCCAAAGTAGCCGACAGTGCCTAGTGTGAGGATTAGACCAAGGGCATAAACAAGGAGGTAGACAATACCAGCGGCAAAATTTACTGGTAATACCGTTGCTAAAATCACGAAATAAGTTGGAGAACAGCTTGAAAATACGGGCCCTAAAGCCGCCCCAATTAATATTGAGCTGCCGATTGATTCGCCTGATCCAGCATTATGGAGAGATGTTTGAGACTGTTGGCTGAGGTTTAATGTAAAGGCAATTTTTTCCCAGAGGTTTGGGAATAATAAAAATAATCCAAACAGTAAGACTATTCCTCCAGAAAAGCCTGTCCAAAAGGCTTGAGGAATATTGATGAGAAGTGATGAAACTTTAAGGAGCAAAGTAAAGGCTACGATGCTTACTGCAAGTGAAACGGTGACGATTAGGGGTTTCCAGGGATTCTTGGATCCAGCGGTGCTACCAATAATTACTGGGAGGAGAGGCAAGACGCAGGGGGCCAAAATTGTGAGGGCGCCGGCTAAAAATGATGTACCTAGGAGGAGGGTATTCATGATGATATGTTAAGGTGATCGATACCCCAATGGAGGAGGAGGGTGATTTTTGTAGTGATCAGGGCGAAAATTGTGGAGATTATTGTTGCGGCGTAAAAGAAGAATATAACAGCGGCGGGGTCCCCATCAGAGCCTCTCAGTGTGAGGTAAGCCAGTGCAAAAATTATAGTGATTGTTAATAATATAATTTTGATGTGAGTGGTGACCCATGTCTCAATTTTTGTTTTGAGGAAGATTTTTAAGATAGCTACGCTAATTAAAAATGTGGTGGTTACTATTGGCATTAGACCTTTTTCATCGACGTCTATTAGAGGCTGAACTGCTGCCATAAGGAGTTTATCAGCCATAGGCGTTTCAGAAATCGCAATAACAATAGCAACAATTATTAGCATAATTGGAATAGTAAAAATTCCGTAAGTCACTAAGCTTAGTAGGTAGTGGAGGGTGAGTTTTAGGAAGTTGGTGAAGAAGTGTTTCATGCTTTATATCTTATATGCATTTATTAAAGCGGCTGATTTGAGGGATGTCAATTGTAGAGAACTTGGTATTTTTTGGCTAATTCAATACGACCATGTTTACTTTGAGGACTGCCTCCTTCCCCATTTTCTTTACCACGATAAACTGTTGCACTGCAATTAGGGGGTCGATTGGTTTCGTTTTCTGCAAGAAATTTTTTTCTACTCCACCTTTCTAAATTGGCCCGAAGTGCCATAATGGCTAGGTGGTGAGTAACCATCATAATGTTTTCAGGTTTTCTTTCAGAACCATCAGGAGTTATTCCTCCATGTTCACGGATGAGCATGGAAACAAAATGGCGTAGCCGTACTTTTACATCAATAAAACTTTCTCCGCCCTCGTACTTATATTCGTAACCTGTTTCTAGTTTGCTTTTTAGTGCATATTTGGGGTTATCTATAAAGTAGAGGCGCCAGTCGCTGTAGGCAGTTCTTAGGCCATGCTCTTGTTCGCGAATACGGTCATCTTCAAATTGTTTTACATCGCCTAATTCTGGCCACCCTTCAATGAGGCCTTGTAGGGTTTTGCGAGTCCTCTTATAAGGTGAAACGTAAATAGTATCAGGGATTTCAATTAGGCTGTTTAAAATTTGACCGGTTGCAATAGCTGTTTGCATTGCTCCTTCAGCGACATCAGTATCATAGTCGCTTGTTTGGGCTTGCAGTGCAGGTGCTATCTCTATAGCTAACTTCTTTAATGCCGCACTTGGAAACTGGCCACTCATTACTTTTGCTACATCAATGGCTGCAAACTCTTTGTCGAACATAGCTGAAAACTCTGCATATCTGGGAATCTCAGTACGATTTAGATCGTTATAGGCAGATTTGATATGCCTTATTGCGGTTATTTCATTTGGCCACTTTTGCATTTGTTATTTTATTACATCTGCGACTGCAGCGCTCATGGAGGCGGGAAAGGCCAGGATGATCATTCTTTTTAAGGTGGTTAACCATTCTGCGCCCATGGGGGCTTTATTGATTGAAAATAAAACGAGCCAGGCTACAGCTAGGGAAATAATATAGGTTGCGAGGACTCTTTTTATAAATTCAAATTTGTGTTCGTGGAAGTGATGGCGATAATAATTGTAAAAAACGAAAAGTCCAAGAAAAGTGATTGAAAGTCCTCCCAGCATAATGATATTTAGCCATGGCAAGTGTTGGCCTAAGGTCCAAACTTCTTCGGTGAAGGCTATGGGGATAGAAAGCAGTGTTGCGCCGACGATCAGCTGCACTATGTCACGAGGATAAAGTTCAACCATCACTGGCTTAATTACTTTGTGGAGAAGGTTGCCAGCGGTATCTTTGATTGAAATTATTTCGTTGAGGTATTTGCCGATGCGTACTAATTCGCGTTTTGTTTTATGTTGATTGTCTGTCATGTATTTATTAAAGCTGTTGGGTGTGGGGATGTCAAATTGATGCGCACCACTCTAAACTTACCTCCGGGTGTTTTTTGAGTTGTTCTACCATGATGGCCTGGATTTCGTCGAGGCGTTGTTGAGTGGGGGCTTCGAAGCGGAGGGTGAGGTTGGGGCTGGTGTTGGAGGCGCGGACTGCTCCCCAGGAGTTTTCGTCGAAGTTTACGCGCACACCGTCGATGGTGATGCAGTCGTAGTTTTGGGTGAAGTGGTCGACTAGGGAGTCTACGATGGCGAATTTTTTGTCGTCGGGGGTATGGGCTTTGAATTCTGGAGTTGTGAAAACTTTTGGGAGATTGTCGAAGGTTTTGGAGAGGGGAGTTTCTGTGGCGGAGAGGATGGCGAGGATTTTTAGGGCCGCGAGGAGAGCGTCGTCGAAGCCGTAGTAGTTTTCGCCGATAAATAAATGTCCAGAAACTTCACCGCCGAGCGGCGCAGATAGCTCTTTCATTTTGGCCTCGATAAAGCTGTGTCCTGTCTTGCTCATTACTGGAATCGCTCCGAGCTCTTTCATTTCGTTGATGATGACTTGGGACACTTTGACATCAAAAACTATTTGGGGGTTTGGTACACGGGTTACTAGGTCGCGGACGAGCAGGAGAATCATAAAATCGGAGCTGTACATGTGGCCGGTTTCGTCGACTACACCAACCCTGTCTGAGTCGCCGTCGAATCCAATGCCTAAGTCGGCCTGGTGCTCTTTGACGGCGGCAATTAGATCCTGCATGTTTTCGAGCTCTTCGGGATTGGCTTCGTGGTTGGGAAAGTTGCCGTCTGGTTCACAATAAAGGGGGATCACCTCGTAGCCGGCAGCTTCGAGTAGTTCTGGGGCGAATGGTCCGGCGACGCCGTTGCCAGCATCGATTACTACTTTTAGTGGACGTGTGATTTTTACTTTGGAAAGAAGCTCGGCCTTGTATGGTTCCCAGATGTTTTTTTCGGTAATTTGGCCTGGTGTTTCCGATTTTTTGAAGGAGTTATTTTGAATGATTTTTAAAACTTCTTGCAGCTCGTCGCCGCAGATTGAATGGGCGTTGTTGACTACGGTTTTTAAGCCATTGTATTCCTTAGGGTTGTGGCTGGCTGTGATGTTGGTGGCGGAGTCGTATTCTGGCTGACAGGCTGCCCAGTAAACCATAGGGGAAGGGGCGAGGCCGATGTTTACGACATCGATTCCGCATTCTGTGATTCCTTTGATGAAGGCATTTTGTAAAGTGGGACCACTGAGGCGCACGTCGCGACCAACTGCCATGTTTTTGGTTTGGTATTTTTCTTTGAGGTAGGTTCCGGTGCCAAGGCCGATGAGGTAGACGGTTTCTTCTGTGAGGTCGGCTGGCTTTTCGGGGCTTGCTTCAGAGATTCCGCGAATGTCGTAGGCGCGGAAGATTAGTGGATTGATCATTAATAGGAGTTGTTATATTTTGTGACATCCATGGTGTCTTTGATGATTTTCATGCGGGCGGGGATGTTCCATTTTTTAAGTAAGGTAGCCGTGGCGTTTGGGAGATATTTTTCCCAGTCTTTGCCCTTTGTCATGGCTTGGCGCACTTTTGTGGCGCTGATGCGGTCAAAGCGTTTTAGCTGAATAATGTCCGGGCCATCTTTTTTGGCGTATTTACCAAGATAGCAGGCTTTAACAATTGCAGAACCGGTATACAAATGAGTATATGGGGGCACGTAAATATTGATATGATTAACCCAAAGAGCGTAATTGTTGACGTTGCGAATTGGGACTATGCAGTATTTTTCAGCGGGGATTTTGGCTTCCTTAAGAGCAGCATCAATCAGTTGATGTCGTTCGCTGGCGGTGAGAGGATTGTCAGGGAGAAAGTTTTTTTCGGCACTACCAACCGCAAGAATCACTCGTTCGTTGCTTTTGAGAATCTCTTGAACAACTTTGAGATGCCCTTTGTGGAAAGGTTGAAAACGTCCAATAAAAAGTGCTGATTGCATGTAAGCATTTTAGCGGGAAATGGCGGGAAGGAAAATGGAAAAAATTCATACGTATAAAAACCCTAGTGCGCCCTAATCAGCTGAGGTGGTTGAAGCTTGTGCTGATTTATTTCTATCAAACGGAAGACTTTGTGGACGCTTTGGGGGGTGAGCCCTTTGCCGACTAGCTCTTCTTTGGTGACGCCTTGTTCGATTTGGCGCAGGATGTTGTCGAGCTCTTTGTAGCTGATTCCCAATTCTTCTTCATCGGTTTGGCCGGCGTAAAGTTCGGCTGAGGGTGGTTTAGTCAAAAGTTCTTCAGGTAGGTGAAGGTGGGCTGCTAATTCGTAAACCTCACATTTAAGTAGATCGCCGATGATTTCTAAATCGGCTGCAAGATCACCATATTTGGTGCCGTAACCGATGGCTAATTCTGTTTTATTTGAAGTGCCAATTACCAAAGTATTTTTGCTATTAGCGAAATTATAGAGAATGATCATTCTTAGGCGGGCCTTGATGTTGATCTGGGCTAGGTCGTTTGGCCTCCAAGGTAATGCTAGGAAGTCAGTCAAATATTTATTAATTGGCATTACAAAAAACTCAATCTTTAAGAATTGGGCAAGAGTTTTGGCATGGATAAGGTTTTCATCTCGGGAAACTCCTTTTTCCGGCATCAATAACGCGGTAACATTTTCGGCACCGAGGGCGTCGACAGTTAGCTTTAAAGAAAGAGCAGAATCGATTCCTCCAGAAAGTCCGATAACGGCTTTTTCAAAGCCAGATTCTTTGAAGTATTTTTGAATGCCTGTGATAATTTTATTGTAAGAGTCTTGCATATTTTGGGTAATTCCAGGTTTTGAGTATAGGTATATATGAGGTGATTTTGAAGGAAGGTTTTGAAATTGGGCTTGTTAAAATCTGCAAATCATCGTGTTGACATATTTAGGTTTGTTGTGTTTATAGATGTGATCTAATATAATGGATATGAGTTTGGAAATTAATTTGCTAGATAGGAGTGATATTGAGGGGGGAAGGCATGCCTTTGGGGTTTGGCATAGTCATTTGATGCAAGGCCTTTCTGGGGGGCAGGGGACGCCTCAAGTTACGGCCCGTGCTGGTAGTACTGATATGGACTTGGAGGGGTGGAGTTTTGAATTTAATGGTGGAGAGAGGGTTTCTCGATTGAAGATTGGGGTTAGTGGTGTTGTAGGGGGATTGCGTAGTAGATTTTTAAATGTTCAATTTACTGAGCAGGCTGAAGTTTTGTTTTTAGATGAGGATTGGGATTCTGCTAGAAAAGCTTATGAAATTCACGTTTTGGAAAAGAACAGTCCAGATGGCCATGGCCCTGTTTTTGAAATAGTTTATCAAGATGGAGTAGTCAGCGAAATGTGCTGTCTTTCTAGAGAGGCTGTGGCTATAATAATGCGCCTAATTGAAAATCAGCTTAATAGTGATCTTCCTGATCAAGTTGCTTAGCCGTTGAAGTCTTTTATTTGTTTGCGGATTTCTTTTTCTTGGCTGCGTTTTTTGAGGGTGTCTCGTTTGTCGTGCAGCTGTTTACCGCGACAGATGCCGATTCTGATTTTTATCAGACCCTGTTTGGAATATAACTCGAGGGGAATGACGGCTTTTCCGGCCTCGGCCAACGCTTGTTCGACTTTGTTGATTTGTTTTTTGTGAAGTAAGAGTTTTCTTTTGCGGGTTGGATCATTTTGGGAATTGCAGGAATTTTTGTAGCGGGAAATATGGGCCTCGATGATGTAGGGGGCGTCGTTTTCTACTACAATATGCGAACCTTTAAGATTTGCTTGGTTGCCCTTGATGGATTTTACTTCATCACCGTTTAAGACGATGCCGCATTCGTATTCATCTAAAATCTCGTAATCGTGGTAGGCTTTCTTGTTTTTGGCGTAGCTTGGCATAAACGTGCTATTATGATCGCAGTATATATTAACCTCATACCATGAAAAATGGAAATACTATGGGTGGCATTAAATTCTGGCAACTTTTGAGTGCTTCAGTAAAGCACTTTTTTAAGAAAATTCAAATATTTTTGGGTTTTCCGGTTTTGTTCTTCTTAGTGATGGCTTTTTTGGGTGGAATCGGGTTTGTTTTTGGATTTTCCGGAATCCCTGGTGCCGGTTCAGAAGGGGCATTGGCAGTCGGTGGTATCGGTATTTTGGCTGTTTTGGTGATGCTTGTCTTGGGTACGGTTTATAACTTGGCATTGATTAGAGCTGCTTTGGATCAGTGGAAAACTGGCAAGCCGGCATTTTGGGCTTCAATTGGAGGAGGTTTTCAAAAACTTTGGCAAGGGATCTTGGTTTCTATCAGAGTTGGTTGGTATGTAGTTGCTTGGCCACTTTTAATTGGGGTGGTAGCTGCAATTTTATTCACAATTTTGGGAGCTGCTAATTTTGGCTCTATCTTAAGTAGTATTGATCCTGAGGCTTTAGAATCTGGGGCAGGTCTTGCGACTTTGTTTGCGGCATTTGCCGGTTTAGGAATTCTTGGGCTATTGATTGGTGGAGTGGCTTTTGTGGCAATGTTTTATATTGTGATTAATCGCTCTGTTAAATCAATGTTTTCTCTTTATGCCTTCCTTGAGAATGGATCTGGAGCGACTGCCAGTTTGGAGAAAAGTATCTCAGTTGTTGAGGGTAGATGGTGGAATGTTTTTGGTTATGGCGTTTTAGGAATGATTATTATGCAGCTTGTTCAATGGCCGTTTGCTTATGTTGCTGAAAATTTAAGTGAAGCTGTTGGGGGGGCACTTTTAATGGCTGTTGCTCTAGGATCTGGAAGTATTGCCGTGCTCTTTTTGAGCGGGCTTTATCTTGGGCTTAATAAAAAATAATAGCTATGTTGAAATTAGAGGTCTGCCTTTTAGGAGGTGGGCCTCTTTTAGAATTCTAACTTTTCGCCATCTATTATGAGGCTCTTTACTTGAGCGGCACCGTTTTTGCTGATTGAGATTACTGCGTCGATGTCAGCTGGCTCTAGGTAGTAGCTGCCATCTGCGCCTAGTACTGTTGTGCTTTTGTTTTCAATTTCTTTGCCACGGTTTTCTGGCACGAAATATTTTTCGATACCGTAGGTGATATAGTAGGTTGAGGAGTTGTTGTTTTGCGTTGGAGATGAGTACTCTACTTTCCCACGGATAAAGAGTCCTTCTGTGGGCTTTTCTCCGAAAATTTTTGAGTATTGATGTTGACCCTCCCTGTTTTTTATTAAAGTTACATATACTGTTTGGTCCCGCTCAAATAAATTTCTATTGCCAACTACTTGGCTAAGGTCTTTGTAGTTGAGGATTACATAGTCACCACGAAAGAGATCACGTGGATCGACTGGTTGGGTTTGGAGGGTGACTTCTGTGCCATTCTTAAGGTTTAATTCTTTTTGGAAAATCATGCCGCCGAGAAAAACTAGCCAAAAAATTGCGATGATGATTGTGAATTTTTTACTCATTGAATGTGCTTTTTATTTTATTGAGTTGTTTTTCAAAGAAGATTGAGCCGATAATTAGGAGGACGCCGCCGCTTAAGAAAAAGATTGAGCGGTCTAGGAGATCCCAGAAAAAGTCAAAATATTTGGCGATGATAAAGATTGTGATCCAGATCATGCCGATACGGATAATTGCGGTGTTGTGCTTTTGGTAGCCGCTATATAGGACAAAACCTCCAAGTCCAAAGAAGGCAAGATTGTAAAAGATTGAGATTGGCGTGGGGTTTGATAGTTGGATTAGCGCCAAAAGGCTTGAGATAATTATCACAAGAGGAAGGCTTTTTTCGATGATGATTTCTTTTTTGTGGTTGATTGTTAGGAGTTCGGCGAAGATTACAACGAGGGCAATTGCTAAAGGTACTACTAGGTAGGCTAGTTGTGGTCTTAGAGCTATTATGTCTTGAAAATCGTCAACGAAATCGGGGAAAGTGAAAAAGAAAAATGTGAACATTGCTGTGTTGAATGCGGTGAATGTGAGAATGTTGCCGATTTTTTTGAGGGAAGGAAATCTGTGGTGAATATTGCCAATTGCATAAAAGGCGATTGCGCTGAAGAGAACTGTGAAAATTGTGAGTTCGCGAAGCTGGGGGAGTGAATCTAAATAGTACCCAAACCAGGTGTAAATTAGTGCGACTGAAAGAAGTGCAAATGGATAGGTTTTTATTCCATAGGTTAGTGGAAGGATACCTACTAGCCAGGCGAGAATCAGCCAGTGCATTTCAACATCAATATGGTAAATCTGGGAAATTAAAATTATTGAGGCTCCAAAAAGTAATGCTGCTAAAAATATTAGAGAAGTACCAAGTGTTTGGTAGATTTTCTTTTCGTAGCGTAGATAGTAGCCGGTGAAATAGGAGATAAAAGTTGAGCCAGTAATAATGGCAATTTTTAGGAATTTGCCCATTTCTTGCCAGTTGGAGGATATGAAAAGGATGGCACCAACTCCTAAAAGGATTGCTCCTACTGTGGTTAATGCGGCTAGGATTCTGTTAGAGCTTAGTTCTTTTTTTTCTTGTTCTAATTCTTTTTTGAGCTTTTGAGCTTGGGCTTGAGTGATGATCTTTTTTTCTGCCCAGGTGTCGATTTGTTTATTGTTGATCATGGCTTTATTGTAAAGGTTTTTTTGGGGTTTTGGAATGGATGTTTTTCGTGCTATAAATGGTTGACATTGCGTTATGGAGAGATGGCCGAGCGGTCGAAGGCGCACGCTTGGAAAGCGTGTGTAGGGCAACCTACCACGGGTTCGAATCCCGTTCTCTCCGCCAGAGAAAAGAGGTTACAACAAAGTTGTAGGCTCTTTTCTCTTTGTGGCGGAATCAGCGATTCGAAGTTTATGCCGGGAGGGCGCCTGTGCGCCCGGTGCGGTGAATCCCGTTCTCTCCGCCATTAAAATTATTTTAAAATAACGGGATAGATTTTTTTGAGGTCGCGTAGTCCAGCGTTGATAAGCTTTTTTAGCGCTACAGTGTTTAAATCTTCAAGATTTTTTAGGTACAAACACGATTTGCCGAGTTTATATTTAACGCCAAGCTCATTTATTATTTTAGAGTAATCGTGGTATCCCGGCATAATGTAAACCGTTGGGCCGCTTTTGCGTAAGGCAAAACCAGTGGCAAGCATATCTCCTTCACGACCAGATTCGTATTTGTAGTGATAACTTCCAAAACCAATGATGTTTCCCCACATTACTGGTTTCACTCCCGTTGCTTCTTTAAATGCTTTGAGTAGCATTTTGGCATTTTTGCGTACACCATCATCCTCAAGAGCATTGATAAATGAGGTGGCACTTGTTTTTGTCGGTTGAGTTTTGTTTTTTGCTTTTGTCATGGGGTGGGGGGATTGTAATATCATTATATGAAAATAAAAAACGAATTCAAAATTAAATCTAAGGTTTGGGTTTATAATGGTATGTCTTCGTGGCGATTTGTTTCGGTTGATAAAGCTCAATCTGATGAGATTAAGCAAGTTTTTGGCGCGCTAAAAAGAGGTTGGGGATCTTTGCCTGTGAGGGTGACTTTGGGTGAGACTGTTTGGGATACTTCTATTTTTCCTGATAAAAAGAAAGGGTGCTATATTTTGCCGCTAAAGGCTCAGGTGCGTAAAAAAGAGGGGATTGGGGATGAGGATGTGGTTAATTTTGCGATAGAGGTGAGGGTGTAGGCGTGGCCTTGACAGGACGCCGTTTGTCGTCTATAGTGTGTGCTTATTTTTAAATACAAAATTATGAGTCCAAATAATACTCCAAATAGGCGCATGGTGGATAGAGATGAACTTAATGGAAATCAGCAAGCTGTGCGAGTTGTTTTCGAAAGATTTAAAGGAATTAGGCCTTCGGAAGAGGTGATAGATTCTTTGGCAGGTCCTAATATTGTAAGACAAGAAGTGAGAAGGCTTTTTGATTTAGTTGAGGATGGGGAGCTTAGAAAGGCTGAGAGTAACAGTCCGATAGCTATTGAATGTTAATTTCTTGACTTTTGAGGGGGTGGAGAGATAGCATTTTCTCCATTCTTAATTTTGTTTTTATGAGAGAGTCTCCTTTAGTTGATGTGCGGGGGGTGGTTGAAAATACTGTTAATAGTGGGGCTAGGATCATTACTTCTCGTGCAGAATTGGATGCTCTCGATGGTGGTTTGAATAAGGGTATAGCAATTGCTGCCGTGAGGGATTTGATGCATTCTAAGGCTGCTTTGGCTGGCATTGCTGGGCGTTATGCTGCCAGAAAGGTTATTGGTAGGCAAACTGGATTGCGGAAGAATCCTCAAAAAGATGAGTCCGCGGTTTTGGTTGCTCCTGGTTATTTTGGACACAATGATTATATGGCGGAATTGGCTTATGAACTTGATTGGCCTGCTCTTTGGCATCAGTATTTTGATGGATTGCGCTTGAGGGGGAGGATTTTGAGTAATGCTAAAAACTTTTTTAATTTATTGGAGGCACGGGAGGCTTCGACGGTTGGGTTGGCCCATAGTCGTGGTGGCCCAACAATGCTTAATACTTTGGCGATGCTTCAGGATGCTGGTCTTGATGATAGGATGGAAGCGCTTGTTTTGGTCTCTCCGATTTCCGCTGGAATTAGGGATAGTGTGGCAAGAGCGTCGAGAATTCTTCCGAGTAATACGATTTCAGAGATGCGTCCAGGTAGTGGTGTTTTGAATGCTTGGCAGAGGCTTACTCCTGAAAATAGGGCGAAGGTTGTGGTGATTAATGGATTGCATGGTGATCAATTTACTACGCTAGAGAGGGGGTATGTTGATGGAGGGACTGGCGTAGTTACTGCGGGGCATGATGGGCATATTCAGCAGGTTGTTGATAGGCGTTGTGAAACTTTTGGAATTACGCGAAATGTGATAAATGCAGTGATTGCTGAGATTGAGAGGAGGTGATTTTCCCCGGGCCTGCCTGTCCGGTAGGCAGGGAAAAGTTGCGGTATTTTGGCTTAAGAAAGCTTCCCGACGTTTTCCCCGGGGAAAAACTGGTGGCAGCCATCTTGGCAAAGTGCTAAAATTGGGCCAATTATGATTGATTCATTGATACAATTTGGATATTTGGTGATTGCCCTTTTGGTGGTTTTGTCGGTTCATGAAGCGGCGCATGCCTTGGTGGCTTATTGGTTGGGGGATCCGACTGCTAAAATGCGGGGGAGACTGACGCTTAATCCGATGGCACATCTTGATATGATGGGTAGTCTTTTGTTTTTGTTGACTCAGAGGATTGGTTGGGGTAAGCCGGTTCCTGTGAATCCAGCTAATTTTAAGAGGCCGGTGCGAGATAGTGCGCTTACGGCTTTGGCTGGGCCGATGTCTAATTTTATTTTGTCGTTTTTGGTGGCGATGTTTCTTAAATACGTGGGCGTGCCGATGTCGAGTGTTGTTGGTAATGAGGTGTGGCAGTATGTTGATTTAATCTTTTGGATGATTTTCCATGTCAGTATTTATTTGGGTATCTTTAACCTTTTTCCGTTCCCACCATTGGATGGTTCTAAGATTTTGGGACTGATTGTGCCAAAGAGGTTTTATCCGCAATATGATCGATTTTTGGAAAATGGGGTGAAATATTTCGTTGCCATAATCTTGATTGATGTCTTTATTCTAGGTGACTTGCTTGGAACCTCTGTTTTTGCCTCTGTGATGCTGTTTTTGCACGATATCTTCGCTGCGGTTCTCCTTTTAGGCACCTAGATGTAGTAGTGTCTAGGCGAATGATAACCCGTTATTTCGTGGGGCCCACTTAAGGTAAATGGCTAGGGTAAGCCTTTACTTGGTGTTCACTTTTGTTATACACTAAGTGTGCTCTGCTATGTTCGTCATGAACTTAGCTACTCTCTCTATCACATACCTATCAGGAGCCCAATATCGCGGAATAACTATTAGTTTTCCAATGAGGGCGACCATCTTGAACCCCATGGGGGCCAGTATCAAGATTAAAAACGGCAATGCGGAGCACCCAATAGGATATACAACCTTTCGGGGAATGGTGAAAAACCTCTGTCTAATAGTTAGTTAACTTTAGGTGGTGGTTTTTTTGTGTTGAAAAAAAGCTTCCTCCCGTCGTGAGATAGGAGAAAGCTTTTAAGGGAATGGGTTTATTTAAAGGCTGAAGGAGTCAATAAGTCTCCAAGGTAGAAATTACTTTTTTTCTTTTCTTTGCCTGCAGTGTATTCGGCTGTGACTTGTCCTTTTGTAGCGTCGATAGTTTTGATCACTGCTTGAGTGTAAACACCTTCTACTGGAACGAATAATACTTTTCCAGGACGGACATCAATATTTGGTGATGCCACGATCAGGTCTTTTTTATTTACCGCTTCCAATGTGTAAGTTTTAAGGCTGTAAACTAGGGCCTTATCTTTTGTTTGGTTAATAATAAGGGCTTGGGTGTACTTTGTGCCGGTTTTAACAGCTACAGTTGCCCCTGATTCAAAGATTCCTTTAATGATATTGAATGCTCCTGGAATCAATTTTACTTCAGCAGTCTCATCTCCACCGAATAAATAGGCCGAAGGTGACTTACCAGGTTTGCTGATAATAGCCTTAAAGACATATCCTTCGTCAAAGTATGGAGTGATTACTATGTCGCCTTTAGCGGCAACTACATTGCTTTGTAGTGGAATGATTAGAGAGTTGTTAACTTTGTATTCACCTTTGTTTACTTCAACAGTAGATTCTGTTTTATCAACTTTAACTATTAAGGCTGCTACATAGCTAACTTTTGAATTAGCTTTGTAGTCTTTTAGATTGTCTTCTTCCGGCACTAAAACGGTGTCACCTTTGACTGCATCAAGTGTTAGTGTAGGGAAGTCGTGGACTCCCATTACCAAGGAAGTATCATTTTTAGGATCGGTTTTCTTGGGATCCACTTTCTTTGGATCAGCTTTCTTAACTACTTTTTTGACTGTTTTGTCTTTATTCTCCACATAAAACCAGCTCATTGGTAGAGCGTGATCAGGGAGTTTCAAATCATCAAGATCGACTTCTTTGTATTGTTCTTCACCCTTTTTGGCACCTTTGTAGGTGCTCCAGGCTGATTTGATGTTGAAATCCTTTTCTAATTCTTTAATAGAGTCTTTGTATGGAAGAGTCGTTGGAACAAGAATCCAACCTTCTGAAACCTCTTGTAGATCGTCAGTTTCAAACTTGCTGATATGGTCAGCAGAAGTCCTAACGTTTTTAGCATTACAGAAAACACTGTCATTCATAGAAATTACATGGACAGCTCTTTTGGCTGGAATTTCAAAGGTGTCGATATCATTTTTAGCGATTTCGTGCACGTCTTTGCTAGTGTATGGTCCTTTTGGATAGAGGTACCAACCTTCAGCAATTTCAGTTTTTCCAATTTTTTCTCCTGGAGAATAGTAGGCTAGGAGGACTTTATTACCCTCTTTTGGTTTAATTTTGTCGAACCAGTCTTCGATAGTATCGTCACTTAATGAATAATAAGTGTGGACACCAGCAGCGAGCTTTACAGAATCTTTGCAGACAGTTGGATAGCTTTTAACATCTTTGTCAGTAAATTCAATAAGGCCTTGATTATCCTTTATAAAGCCTTGGTATGTATTAGAAGTTGGTATTTTTGGTGGAGTTTTTGTTGAAGTTTTTGAAGCACCATCCAAAATTAATGTTCCGCCAATTACTACTGCAAATGCAATTGAGGCTATAATGATTTTATTTCTATTATTCATAATGTTTTTGTTTTTATTTATTGTCTGTATTGTACCATTTTTTGGGGGTTTTTGCAAGGAGGGGAGCGGTGATAGGAAGGTAGGCTATCGTTGCCGACTTGACAAGCCGAGGTAAAATCTGTTATAAATACGGCTGCTTTAAAAATAATATGGGTATAGTTTCGACTACAGATAGGCTTTCGCAAGTGATTCCTGAGGCGCAAAGTGGCCCTGAGTTAAGAGGTGCTGTGATGGATAATTTAGCCATGAATCATGGTTTTACTGATTGTGTTGCTCATAGAGTTCCTGGTTTTAGAAATGGCATGGATAGAGAGGGGGGAGTTGAGTTAAATTTTAAAATAGTTGACGATAGGGTTTTTGTTGAGGTGGGTGTTCCTCTTGTGCATGGAGGGGATGATTTTTTTACTCCTATGGTACTTGGGAAAACCAGATTTTTGAAATCAACAGAAACGATAGAGGCTTGCCCTAACTTTGGGCTTAATTCTCTTTTAAAGGTTGTGGAGGATGGAGAGCGCTTGTTGGCATTTTCTAGCGATAATAATGTTATAAATGAGCCTTGGAATAGAGATGAAATTGTTCAGGTTGAAACACAGAGAGCTGCTATAAATGCTGCTTTATTGGGGTTTGTGGCGGGAATTCCTTTGGAGTGGAGTACTATTCAGGAATTAGCTCAAAAGGTTGGTGATTTTTTTGTTCAAAATGGGCTTAATTATCAGACAATTCATCAAGCCCAGGCCCTTGTTGATCAGTTTTTGGCTGGGATGACGAGCGATGAACTAGCTAGCCACCATGGTTCTGTAGGTCAGTTGGTAATGAGTTCTTTTCTAAAAATGTTCATGACAGCTGTTGCGGCTGGTGGAGTTGGTGCAGTTGCTGGTACGGTCAAAGCACGCGTGGGCCTTGTAGTGGAGGACGTTAAACATGCAGTTGCTGATTATCGCGAAGGGCTGTAGGCTTTGAGCAGTAATTTTAACTCTCATTTATATGTATATTCTTTTTCATAAAGAGTCGTGTCCTTTTTGCGTGAAAGTAAGGCAATTTGCCTCAGATAATGGAGTGGAGCTTGTTTTGGCTGATTCTCCAACAGGGAGCCCATCTAGGGCCATTTTAGAGAAGTTGGGAGGAAAGAGCATGGTGCCTTTTTTGATTGATACCGATGCTGGTCAATATATGTATGAATCAGGTGATATTATTGATTATTTGGCTGCCGGGAAATAGAATTGACAAGCTAGTGTGCTTAAAGGTATTTTTTTCTGCCTTTAAACATATTTATGGATACAGGTAGAATTTTCGAAGGTGATCTAGCTATTGAGGCTTTGGAGTTGGATGATGTTGAGGTTTTGAGTTCCAGAGATCTTGAGGTTATTGGTGCTAGGCGTGGTTTAGGCAAAACTATAAGTAAAAGTGGGTTGCTTTTACCGATGAATGGGACATTTGAGGTGGAGGATTCATCTTTGCTTTTGGCAAATTTGGTTAATATTTGGTATCGCCAGCTATCTCTGAATTTTAAGGACATTGAGGGGCTTTTGTTGTCTGAATATTTGATGGGGGTTAATTCAATGAAACAAATTTTTGATTTTTTGAGAATTGGGGCTACTAGCTATACAAAGGCTGAGGAATTTAGTCTTTGTCTTGATTTGCTAGAGGGCTTTGAAGGTGCTTATGAGGGGTATTTTCCCGAAGAAGTAGTTCGCGATTTTAAGAATAGATTGGTTGCAGGTTTGAGGCTGCGATTGGGAGAAAATAGTGGTCGTTTGAATGTTGAAGATTTTTTGAAATTTGATAGGATTTTACGACGAATGGATGGAGTTGATGATATTTGTCAGGATTTTGCGGAAAAAGGCCATGCGGTGATCGAGATTTTGTTTAGGAGGCTATTGATGGTTCCTTTTGTTGGGATTGATGCGAATGAAACGATGGCTCGTGTAGGTGATTTGCAAACAATGGCTCGAATTTTTGATGTTTCTTTGGATTTTTCTAGGATTAATCAGGCTGTTGTTAAGTATGCTGAAGATCTTTGGTCTGGGTGTAAGGTTGTGGAAGGGTTGTTGAGATATGATTGTTTTGATGATTCTAAAAGGGAGCTTGAACGCAGAAGAGCACTTGGTGATGTTTGGGCTCAGCGTTTAAGGATTTTGGGGCTAACTGTAGAGATAAATATTGCTGATGAAAGTGTTGGGTTTGAGGAGTTACTTCAGCGTGTTGATGGAGAAGTAAGTGCCTTAAGTGCACTGAAGGGATTGAATTCAGGAACTGCTGGTTCTTCCTCTTTTGCATAAATTGGGGAGTTTGTGCTAAGATTGTAGTTGAGTTATTTAATAACCCTCACAACTATGAGTGATGAAGCAGTAATCGGTTATTGCGTTAAGTGTAAAGAAAAACGCGAAATGGAAAGTGCCGAAGAAGTTGAGATGAAAAATGGTCGTAAGGCCATGAAAGGTTCTTGTGGTACATGTAGCACAGGAATGTACAAAATTCTTGGAATGAAGAAAGACTAATTGTATTGACCCGCCTCTGGCGGGTTTCCTTTTTTCTTTTTGAACGCTCTCTTTTGAGTTGTTGTTTTTTTGACTTTGGGCTTTTTTGATGATAGATTCGAATCTTTTAATTCTTGAATATGTCTTTGAGCTCGACTGGAGCGCTACAATTAGGGGAAGTTGCTGACAAGGAGTTGTCTTTGTTGGAGGTGGCGGAGTCTTTAGTTTTTATGCTTGAGAATGATGGATTTAAGAGGACCGATAAAACTCGCATCCGGGGTTTTGAGGGGGCTCTTTATGAGGACGATGGCATTGAAGTTTGTATTGAGACTGGAAGTCAGGAATTTTTGATTCATGTTGGTGTGCCAGTGGGGGCTAATGCTGGCGGTGATTTTAGGCAGATTACTTTTTATGGAAATCGTAAGGTTTTGGTTAGTAGTGGACCTGTGCGCATATCTGGCCTGGAGCAATTGCCTCATGTGACGGACTTGTTGCGGCGCAAAATTAGTCGTGCACGTTTGTTGATAATGAGCAATCCTGACAAAGTTGTTACGGAATATGCTGATGTAAAAACAGGTGGTGAGGTAGATTTCTTGAGAGATCGCCTTCGTGAAACTGTGGCGATTGCAACGATAACAGGTGCATGGGTCGGAGGAGCCTTTGCTTTAGGATATGACGTGAATGATACTTTGGAATACCTAATGATTAATCATGGCCCAGATTTTTTGCGTAAATATATGAGTTTGCTTACTAAATATATAATGAATGGAGGGCAGTTTGGTGAATATATTTACGACGCTACTCTTGTAGGTGTTCATGGGGCAATTGCCGGTATTGGTATGTACGTAGGGTGTAAAGTTAGCCAAATTAGAGAAGAGTCTTTAAAGAGGGATTTCTAAAATATATTGAGAGCTTGATCTGTCTGATAACTGGCGCTAGACTGTCGAGGCTAATAAAATTAGCCGCAATAGCTCAGTGGTAGAGCACGTCCATGGTAAGGACGGGGTCCCGGGTTCAAATCCCGGTTGCGGCTCCAGTTTAAGCTTACTTGGCCAACCATATTTTTTCGAGCTTTTCTCTGGCCCAGGGGGTTTGTCTTAGGAATTTGAGGCTTGAGTTTATTGTTGGGTCAAACATAAAGCATCTTATTTGCACTTTTTCTGCTAAGTATTCCCAGCCGTATTGTTTGACTAGGTCTTGGAGGATTTTTTTTAAGGTTATGCCGTGAAGTGGGTTGTTGCTTTGCGTGGTCATTTGCGGGTGTTAGTTGTTTACCTACCTTCTCTAATTTTTGTGGAGAAGTCTAGGGCGTCTCCGTATTTTTCGGCTAGTTGATTGATTTGGAATTTTTTTCTGGCCTCTTCAAGTGATAGGTCGGTGTCGATTAGGTCTTGTGAGTAGGCGAGCTCATCGCTGTATCCTGGGAGTAGCACTTTGTAGCTAAATCCAATGGGGGAGCTGGCGATTTTGTTTACGTGATCGACGATATTGGTGGTGCAGGTGCTTGTGAGGGTGTTGTAAAATTCAGGTTTTTCTTTGAGGTCGTTTGTGCGGTTGATCATGTCTAAAAAGAGGGCTTGGAGTTTTTGTTTTGGGGCCTTTATTGGATAGAGATAAACGTCGTCTTTGCGGTAGTTTGTGCGTAATTTGATTACGTCTTTTTCATCGGCGATGACGTACATTAGTTCGTATTCTCTGAGGAGGCCTTTTAAGGGGGAAAATTCTTCGCCTTTTTCTTTACGAATTTCAACGGAAATGGAGATGTATTGGTCATTTTCAAAGCCAAAAGTGAGGAGGGTGTGAGCTGGGCCGCGCCAATCTTCGAATGGCTCTACTAAATAGTCGACGGTTTGAATTTTATCAAGGTCGAAAGTTTTGTCGTAGTAGTTGAGGTCAAAATCTGTGGTGGTGCGATAGTTGATGTTACGGATGTTTTTAATGGCGATCAGTGAGCCATCAATCTCGGCGTAGGAAAGTTTTTGCTGATCTATGGCCCAATCGCGGTCGTTTGTGGGCTGTTTTAAAAGAAACCATGTTGCTAAAAGAAGCAACATAATTAGGACTAGGATCGTGATGAGGAGTTTTCTTCGTTTCATTGGTAGTATTCTACCAGAAATTATCTATCAAAGGGATTGTCAAAAGCGTCTTTATCGTTGATTACGAATTCGTCTCTTAGGTCTTCAATGACTGAGTGCACAGGGGCTTCTCTATCAGGAATATCTGATGGTCCAGGTGGCCAAGATGGTGGAATATTAGGATAAACGGGCCTGCGGTGGTCAGTCTCTGGCTCGTTTCCAGGATAATCTTTGGGGAATGGTGATTCTTTTGGCATATGGTTTTGTAGTTACCAGGATGAAAGCGCTTTCTCAATTGCTGCGCTGATGAGAGTATGCCTGTTGGCGAGGGCAGATTTGAGATCTGCTGCGTATTGTTTTTCATCAATTGCTTGTTTTTCGGATTCTGTTTGGACGTTGTGGGCAGTGCCGGCGGCTTGTTCGATAGCGAGGATTATAAGAGTGTTAATACTGTCATCTAATTTATTTTTATTTTGGAAGTTCAATTTTGCAAGTTTATTTTTGGTATTGTTTAGCTTTGTTTGATTGTGAATGTTATCCCAAAAATATTTTACGGCAGCTTGTAAAGTGTTTCCTGAGTGTGCAAATGATGCTAAATCATTTTGAGATACTGTGATGGCCCAGGAGGCAATTTGGGTGAGAATTTTTTTGAGATATGTATTTGTTGCAAATTGAACATCTTCAGGGAGATGTTTTGCTAGTTTTTCTTCAATAACCTGCTGAATTGCTGGGCAGCTAATAGTTGATTCAATTAAGTGTTGGATCTGAGGCGCTGTTGTAGGGGATTTTGTCATTGGTTTGAATATAAATGGATGCTATATTAGTGCAGAATGACGAGTTTTGTCAATGGGCAAACTCTTTGAATAATTTATTACTAAGCTTTTATGTCCGAATCTATGTTAACTTTTGATAGCGATGAGTTGTTGCATCGATATGATCCTGAATTTGCGATGGCTTATGGTTCAGGTGTTTTTAGGCAGGATGGGTATTCTGCTGATGCGGCACCAATGATTGATATTGTGATGGCTGTTGATGATACACTTGTTTGGCATTCTTCAAATTTAAGAGCAAATCCTACAGATTATTCGAGATTCGTGCGTTTGATGGGGCCAAGATGGAGAAGCGTTTTGCATAATTTGGCGGCTTGGTATAGCGTGTGCTTTTGTTGGTGACGGCACTGTTGACATTTTGCCCAAAAGGACCTAAAATAAATTATTATATAAAATGATTTATGCTTTTAAAGGGATATCACTTGGGGGAGAGATTTAGAATGAAAGAGTTGTTTCAACTCAAGGGGTTTACGATTGAGAATCGTGATCCTTTGGTCTTGGTAAAGGGGGATTCTAAGATGATTGTTTTTAAATATGGGGTGGTTGTTTTTATCTCTCAGAGTGAGGAGCAAATTGATTTTCTGATCAAAAAATTGGAAATCCATTTGGATGGGGGTTTTGAGAAAGGGAAACGGCGAGTGGAAGAAGTGACTATTAAAAAGGCTCCTAAAGAGGAGCAAATTCATAATTCTGTTGTTTATTGCCATGAAATAAATGAGAATTTTAAGATTCTTTTAGCGGTAATGCTTGCCCGTTCTTTGATTTTGGAATTTTTTGAGGATCAAGTGGGTACGCAGTTGAATACATTGACTAACATTCTTGGTTCATTTGAAAAAAAGGGGCGCACAAATCTTTCTACTCGTAATTTGTTGAAGATTGTGGCGCGGGCGATGCAATTGCGGAATTTAATGGTTAGTCAGATGGCTTTGCTTGATAAGCCAGATTTTACTTGGGATGATCCATATTTGGATCAATGGTATCCAATTCTTGATGATGAATATGAGATTACCGACCGTTATGAAATTTTAGTAAAGAAAAATGACATTATATTTGGTGATGTGGAATTTGTTTTGAATTATTTGGAGAGCCGCAAGGGGTTATTTTTGGAGGCGGTTATTGTGTTTTTGATTGTTTTTGAAATTCTGATTGTAATGATGGAATTTTTGGTAAAGAAGTAGTGTTGTAATTTGTGCCAAACTATTGACATGAGGCGATCTTGGTGTTAAAGTGCGCCTCTGTATTTAATTGATCATAGATTTTATGAGTGATGGACCTGGTTCAAGAATAGGAAGGCCTGATAATGATTTTGGTGTGCAGCTACCTAGAGTTGCAGAGGTTCAAGAGGCTGCAATATTGGATATTGGTGAGCATGTTAGAGTACTGGATGAGACTCAAAGAAAGGTTGGTCGTGTGCAGTTTAAGGATTTTTTAAATGGCAATGCAACGTTTTCAAATATTTTTGGAGATTTTAATAAAAAGCTTAATGAAGGAGATGATGAATTAAGGATTTATTCCGCATTTCTTTCTCTTCTTGAAGGGGATTATGATCAAACTTTGGTTGATATGGAGGGGCAACTTGCTGTGAAATTTTTTGATGCCTGGGTGAAGCCTTGGGTTGAAGGAGGAAAAATATTTTCTCCTTCTAGACTGCAAGATGGATTAACTTTCGTGAATTACATTGGAAGGGTTTATGGGAAGAACGACGATGTTGCTAGATGTAGAAATACTTTATTGCGTGAGGCAATCAAGGTGAAGGATGACTGGTGTCAGTTAGGTGTAAATGATTTAGAAATTGCATTGGAGGTAGTTGAGGATTTGGATATTGACCCTAGGGGGACGGTTAATTTGGAGATTTCTTATGAGGCTGCTGTGGTGAGGAAGTTTGAAAAGCTTTTTGCTGCTCCAAGGGATGGAAAAAAAGCGGTTGATGAGCTTAGGAGGGAGTTAGTATTTTTGATAGCTCAAGCTAATACAAAGGGAATTAAGTTGCCTAAAAAAGTGGCTTCTATAAGGTGTGAAAGAGTGGCTGTGGAATTAGATCGTTTTGCTAGATCAGCTGAAAAGGAGTCTGGTCAATTAGCTTTTTCTACGAATGTTCAACGATTTTATCATTATTTGGAGATATCATCTTATGTTTTTGAATTAGGGCAGATGTTGGGATTACAGTGCGAGATTGAGGGAAAGACGGTTTCTGTAGGTGAGGTGCCTCAATATTTTGATAATTATGTAGCGGAATTGTGCGCTATTGACTTGGCTTGTGCTTCAGGAGAAATTAATTAGTTGTAAAAAAGCGCATAAGCTGAAGAAGCCTCTTGATTTTGAGAGGTCCTTCAACTTTTTATCTGTTCGCTTCTGGGACGTATTTTATAGTAGTGTTTTTGTTTATGCAAATGTTTAGCTATTTTTCCTTTGACAAGAGCCAAATTTCCTATAGAATTTGCCTACTTTACTAATATTTGAAAAATTATGGCGAAAGGAAAAAGTCAATATTGTACATGGTTTTGTGGGGGTTGTAACCGTGCTAACTATGTTACATATTACGATAAACGTCGTAATGATGAAATTGTGAAAGAGTTAAGCAAATTCTGTCCACAGTGTCGTAAACATGAGTCCCACAAGCGAAAAGATACTAAAAAGGGTAGCTAAAGTTGGCTGATCTTATCATCTTAAAGATTAAATTATGGGCTTTTTACTTGAAAGTGGGGAACCAGTTAGGGTAATTGCTAATGAAAATTCTGTAATTATCGCTAAGCCTGGTATCAATGCGCCAATTGCTTTTCCAGGTTATCAAGGGACGTGGCCTCATAATAAGGGGGTGAAGTTTGCTAATGAGGATGTTGTTTCTATTCAGGTTGGGGTGGAGACTTTGGATTTGGAAAAGTCGATAGATGAGGGGGAGCTTTTGAGACATGACATAGTGGGAATGGTTAGATTGGTGCTTGAGGATAGGGTTAATGAATATATTGAGGAAAACCATGGTGCTTTGGTAGAAGTTGGTCTTAACCACATCAGCCAAATTTGATAGAGTAGGGGTATGAATTTAAAACGTGCTCTAATTAGTTTTGTGATTGCTGTGACCATTATTGTTGGTTATTTCAGCTTTTTTACGGGTAGCTTAGATGTTTCTCCGGAGCGCTTTTTTGCTAAAGATAGCTTGGTGATGATCAGTTTTGATTTTTCTAGTAATGCACAGAGGCAACAGGTTGCTGATTTAATCGGTAAATTCGGTGATAGTGGTTTTGTTGATGATTATTTTGAGGGTGTGGAGTTTGATTATTCAAAATTAAAGGAAGTTTTAAGTGGACAGTTTAAATTAACTCTTGGCCTAGAGGGTGCTGATGGTGGTGCTTTTTCGGCTGTTGGTTATTTTGAGCGGGCTGACGAGATGGAGGAATTTGTGAGAGGAATTGACGGAATAGAGCGAGTTTCTGGTGGCGCTGTCGATGTTTGGCAGAGAGATGAGGGATTTGTTGCGCGTTATGGTGAGATTTTTGTCTTTACGGATCGTTCTGAGTTTGTGGATTCTATTAAGGAGCGAGCTGAAAGTGACGGTTTTGATCTGAGTCCTAAGTATTTGGCTTATCAGGAGAAATTTGGTAGTGAAAATTTAGGATATTTATTTATGGATGGCGAAAAAATTGGCGATCAGTTTGATGGAATTTATGGAGAATGGGGTGATTCTTTCAAAGAGTCAGTGGAGGTTTTGGAGGATATTTATATGACGGCTATGGCGGAGGATACTGGAATACGATTTGTCAGTGAATCTACTTTAGATGGCGAAATTGACGGTGCTGGTTATGAGGTTGATCTATTTAAGAATATTTCTGCCGATGGCGTAATTTTGTATGGTGAATCAGGAAAATTGCGCACTCTTTTAGAGCCCTTGTTGGCTCAAGTCTTAGGAGAGATGGAGCTTGAGGACTATTTGGGAGAAACTTTAGGGGTTGAAGCCGAGGTGGTTGGCGAATTTTTGGATAGCCCGTTTGCCTTTAAATTGGCTGATGTGGGGCAAGTTTATCCTGGTGTGGCCTTTTATGTAGGTCTTGATAAGGCCGAGGTTGGAAAGGAGGTCAGTGTTGGTGTTGATGGATTTGTTGATGGTGTGATTACGGAATATGATCAGATTTTTAAAGATTTGGGCGATGTTGATGGCGAAGGCGCTTTTAAGAAAGAGACTATTGTGGTGCAGGGTGGAGGTGTGCACAAGGTTGCTGTTGACTGGAAGGCTTTGCCGGTCGAGAGTTTGGCTACTTTGAGCTTTCCACCAGTTTTTGATATTAAGGATGTTTTAGTTGAGCTTTATTATGGAGTGACTGGAGAGAATGTTTTTGTATTGGCTTTGGAGCCGGGATTTGGGGATTCGTATGGTAAGAATGTCCTGTCTGAGGACGAGGTTTTTAGTGAGGCTTATTCCCTTTTGGGAGGTGGGATGAAGATGAGTTATTTGAGGCCGGAGGGGTTAATGGGGCTTTTGGATAAATATATTGAGTTTGGGAAATTGTTTGGGGTTGTAGAGGCTGGTGATGAGGCCTCATATGAGGAATTTAGAGAATCAGTAAAAGCTTGGAAGTACTTCATTGGTGGTACTAGTTTAAAAAAAGATCTGCTTATGGGAGCCTCTTATTTAAGAATTGAGTAATGCTGTTGAAATAGTAGGGAGGTTTTTGTTATAGTTTTGCTACAAATTAGGCCCATAGTGTCAATGGTAGCACGTCGGTCTCCAAAACCGCAAGTAGGGGTTCAAATCCTCTTGGGCCTGCCAATTAGTTCAAACATTCACCATTCTTGCTGCAGTTGTGGCAGCCGATGATTGTGCAGTCTTTGTGCTTGGAGATTTCTTTTTTGAGGGCTTTGAGCATGGTTGGGTTTTCTTTGAGGGCCTTGAGTAGCTGCAGGATTTTGGAGCTGGATTGGCCGCTTAGGAGGTGCTCGATTTTGCAGGCGTCAATTTCGGCTTGTTCGTCATTGATGTCGAGAATGTCTGTGAGGAAGCTGTGGAAAACTTGGTCGGTTCTCTTGATTTGATTGGCGTATTTTTGGCCTTCTTTGGAAAGGGAAAAGTGCTTGTTGGCGTCTTCGAGAATTAGCTCTTTTTTGATCAGGCTTTTTAGAGAGGTGGAGAGGGAGCCCTTGGAAATTTTGAGGCGGCTGGCGATATCGGAAAGGCGGGCGTAGCCTTGGGATTCGTGGAGTTCGGCGATGGTCATTAGGTAGTGGGCCCAGCTGTGGCTGAGGTCATTGTTGGCGAATTGTTTCCAAGTTTGGATCTTTTTCATGTGGGTACTGTACAACATGATAGTTGTTTAGTAAAATAGTTTTGCATGCAAAACTTGCATTATGGTACTAAAACTGTAAAGTGCTGATGAAAATGTAACTAATTTTAATATGACTGCTGCACTTATAATTACATTGAGAGAAACATTGGAGGCATCTTTGGTTGTGGGAATTGTTTTGGCTTATTTGACCAAAACTAAAAATGAGAAGCATAAAAAATATGTTTGGGGAGCGGTGGGTGCGGGGATTTTGGTTAGTGCTGTTTTGGCTTATGTTTTTGAAAGATATTTTGGGGGATTTGAGGGGAGTGCAGAGCAGATTTATGAGGGGGTGATGATGGTTTTTGCAGCTGGACTTTTGAGTTGGATGATTTGGTGGATGCTAAAGCAGAGAAGTGGGATTAAGGCTAATTTGGAAAACAAGGTTTCGATTCATGTGAAAGAGGATCATCCTTTGGGAATCTTTACACTGGTTTTTGTTTCGGTTTTGAGAGAGGGAATTGAGACTGTGATTTTTTTGAAGGCGGCGTTTTTGGCGAGTGATTCTGATTTGCAGATGACGGGTGCGCTTTTGGGCATTGCAATTGCGATTGTGGTTTCATTTACCTTGTTTAAGGGGATTGCCAAGGTGCCGCTTAGGAAGTTTTTTGGGATCACCAGTGTGCTTTTGATTTTGTTTGCGGCTGGATTGTTGGCACATGGGATTCATGAATTTCAGGAGGCGGGGGTAGTGCCGATTCTTAATGAACACATTTGGGATATAAATCATATTTTAGATGAGAAGGGCAGCTTTGGAGGAATTTTGAAAGGGTTGTTTGGCTATAATGGAAATCCTTCTTTGATTGAAGTGCTTAGTTATAGTGGCTATCTGATTTTGGCTGGCTTGGTCTGGAGGGAGATTGAAAAATAAGCCTATTGTTGCCAGTTTTTGAGCACGTTTTGAAAGACTTGGGTTTCGTAGGCGTCGAGGTCGGCTATTTGAATTTGGGCTGCACCTGAGGACATTGCGGCTTGGGCAACATAGCGGGCGACACGTGGAACCACTCGGAGGTCGAATTGTTTTGGAATGATGTAGTTTTTGGTTAGTGGCTCTGTTGCTGTGAAAACTCCTTGGGCGGCTTCTTCTGGGTAGGCGGTTTCGAGGATTTGGAGGGCGGGGCCGCTTAGGGGTTCGTTGGTGAGAGAGGCCAGAGCTTGAGAAGCGGCTTTCATCATATCGAGATTAACTGTGGTGCTACGGGTGTCAAAGGTGCCGCGGAAGAGCCCGGGGAAGCAGAGGGCGTTATTTACTTGGTTTGGATAGTCGCTGCGTCCTGTGGCCACGATAAATGCTCCGGCTGCGTGGGCTTTTTCTGGCATGATTTCCGGAATTGGATTGGCAACTGCAAAGATGATTGGATTTTCGGCCATTGATTTAACCATTTCTTCTGTGACGATGTTTGGAGCGGAAACTCCGATGAAAACGTCGAGGCCTTTGATGGCTTGAGCTAGGTCGGCTGGGCCTTGATCTTGGGCGAATTCTTGTTTGTATTTATTGAGGTTGGGGCTAGAAGTTGTGATTAGGCCCTTGCTGTCGCAGAGGAATATATTGTTTTTTTTGACTCCATAGTTGAGGAGCAGTTTTGCGGTAGCGATTCCGGCTGAACCGGCGCCGTTGATTAGGATTTTGATTGTAGACATCTCTTTGTTGGCCAGTTTTGTGGCGTTGATGAGGCCGGCGGTGAGGATGATTGCTGTGCCGTGTTGGTCATCGTGAAAGACTGGAATTGGCAGGAGCTCGTCGAGGCGTTCTTGGATTTCAAAGCAGTTTGGGGCCTTGATGTCTTCGAGGTTGATTCCGCCGAGGGAAGGGGTGAGGGGGATTACGGCGTTGATGAATTCTTCAATAAATTCGGGAGTGTTGTTGGCATTTTTAAATTGCATACAAAGTGGAAAGCCATCGATGTCGGCAAATTTTTTGAATAGAACAAGCTTGCCTTCCATGACTGGCATGGCGGCTTCTGGGCCGATGTCTCCAAGGCCAAGTACGGCTGAACCGTCGGTGATGATGGCTACTGTATTTGAGCGGTTGGTGTATTTCCAAGAATTTTCCGGGTTTTCGTGGATTGCCAAAGATACTGCGCCAACGCCTGGAGTGTAGGCTAGGGCTAAGTCTTCTTGGGTTTTGCAACTTTTGGAAATTCCGGTATCAATTTTTCCTGGCTTGGGAAATTCGTGATATTTTAGTGCTTGTTGGTTGCGTTCTTCGTCTGGCATTTTAGAATTTTACGAATTGGTTGCGTTCTGGTCCGACGCCGATGCCAAACATTTTGGTTCCGGTGGCTTTTTCGATGTAGGTAACGAGGTCTTGCATTTCAGATGGTAATTCTGATGGCGAGGTCATTGTTGAAAGATCTTGGTCGGAGCCTTCGTGGTAGTCGTAGATGGCTTCAGTTTCGTAGTAGGTGCTTGTTGAGGCTGGCATGTAGTCGATTTCTTTTTCGTTGAGTTTGTAGGATGTCACAAGGGGGACTTGGCCTTTTGCGGTACGGCTGTATTCTTTGAGGAGGTCAAATTTATTGATTGCCAGTTCGGTTACTCCGTTCATTTTGATTGCGTAGTTTAGTTGCACGAGGTCGAGGGCTCCAACGCGGCGAGGGCGGGTTGAGACTACTCCATATTCTCCAGAAAGAATGCGTAGGGCGACCCCCATTTGGAATTCATCTCCTGAGCTTAGGTGTTTTTCAAGGTCGCACTCTTCTTCGACTTGGCGACCGTATTTTGGCTTGCCTTCGTCTTGGGCCATACAGTGTTCTTCGGATTTTTTGCCGCCGAATTCTGAGGGGAATGGGCCATAGCCGACGCGGGACATGATGGCTTTAGCTACTCCTATAGTTTTGCGGTGATATTGTGGGGAAAGATCGCCGCCGGTGTAGGCTGCTGCGGCAATGGTATTTGAGGAAGTAACATAAGGAACAGAGCCTTTAGTAACGTCGAGCATTACCGCTTGAGCTCCTTCAAAGAGGACGTTTTTGCCGGCTTCAACTTGTTTTTGGAGATACAGTGGATCGACCTCGATGTATTTTTTAACTTTTTCGAAGGCGTTTTGCATTTTGTTCATTTCGTCATCAATGTCGATCTCTAATTTACCTATTTGGACTGCAAAAACTAAATTGTCGCGGACTTTGGTGAAGTAGTGTTCGGGATTGTCATTGAGGTCGCCAACCCTGATATTGGTTAGACGGTCTATTATCATACGGTTGGCGCGGTCTGCGTAGGCTGGGCCAATACCATTCCTAGTTGTTCCTAATGATTGGCCAGTCATGGAGTCGATAATGACGTGGTGTGGTTGAATGACGCTGGCTTGTGGAGAGATTTTAAATCTGCCATCAAGAGAGATGCCTATTTTTTCAATTTTTTCGATTTCTACTGCCAGTTTTTCAAAATTAACTACACAGCCTGAGCCGGTGTAGAGGATTTTCTCTGGATAAAAGATGCCTGAAGGTACTTGATTGAGAGCAACTTTTCCGCCGTCTTTTGTTTCTACTGTGTGGCCAGCGTTGGCACCACCGTTGAAGCGGGCGATTATGTCGTATTCTTCAGCGATCATGTCGACGATACGGGCCTTTCCTTCATCCCCATATTGAAGTCCTATAACAATGTCTGAGTATCCGTGATTGCTCATATTTTTGGGGTTAGAAGGTATTTAAAAATTAGCCTATTCGTGCTGGTATTTCAAGTTAGTATCCGAACATCATTTCGCGGATGTCTTCGTCGATGAATTCTTGATTCCAGGTTGGTTCCCAGACTACTTCTACGGTAGCTCCTTTGATGCCTTTGACCTGAGTGATCATAGTGTCTTGTACTTGTTGCACCAAAATTGGTCCGACTGGGCAAGAAGGCGATGTGAAAGTCATTTTTACCTGGGCTTCGTTTTTGTCGTTTACCTCAACATCATAAACCAGGCCCAGATCAACAATACCAATGCCAACTTCGGGGTCGATGATGGTGTTTAATTTTTTCCAATATTCTTGGGTGCGTTCTTCTAAGGGAACTGGGAATTTTTTGCTCATGAATTTTCGTGTAATATTGCTGCCTTTTTGGCGCAAACTAGTCCGAGTAGGGCACACTTGACGCGGCCGGGACTGATTTGGATTCCCAGCATATCATAAATTGTGTCGTTTGTGAGGGCTTTGATTTCGCTAGTTGATTTACCTGTGAGCTCTTCGGTGAGCATGGAAATAGCAGCTTGGCTGATGGCGCAGCCCTGACCTTCGTAGGTGGCTTTTTCAACTTTTCCGTCTTTGTCGAATTTGAGATGAACAGTAATTTCGTCACCACAAAGTGGGTTTAATTCTTCAGCGCTGATATCGGCATCTTTCAGTGCCTCTTTATTGCGCGGGTATTTGTAGTAATCGAGAATGTTTTCTGAGTAGAGATCCATGGTGAAATTGTAGCATTAGGTTAGGAGTTGTGGGAAGTGCACAACTATAGTGCACTTTATCGTTTGGTCAAGGACTTCTAACTTCGTGCATTCTCTATTTTTGGCTTTTGAGTGCTGGTTTTTGAGAGTGTGGAAACTTCGCTGGGTATTAATTTCTCTGACAGATGTTTTGTTTGTAGTATGGCTTTATAAAATTTTATTCAATTAACTATTTATTGTATGACTAATTTAGATAACGGTTGGGGTAGAGCTGATGCAGAATTGGCAATGCCTTGTGGGCCTCATGGAGATTGTCCTCAAGAGAGTTTTGCCTTGGCAGCACTTGTAGATGAAGAATCTGATAAAACTGGTGCAGCAAGTTTACGTGTTCTTGATGGTGGTGGAGAAGTTGTTGGTGACTAATTAGCCAAAGATGGAAAGGGCCTTTTGTAAGGCCTTTTCTGCTTGGTCGATGTCCTCTTTTGTATTGTAGAGGTGAAAGCTCATGCGGGCTGTGGCGGGGATTTTTAGGGTTTGCATTAGGGGGTGAGCGCAGTGGTGGCCGGCACGGATGGCGACATTGTATTCGTTGAAAATTGAAGCGATATCGTGGGGGTGAATGCCTTCGATGGTGAATGAGATTACTGCTTGGCCTTTTGGTGGCAAAAACATTTTTACCTGAGGGTATTTTTTGAATGTTTTAATTGCGTAGTTGTAGAGCTCTTTGTCGTGGCTTTGAATTTTGCGGAAGCCTATTTGGGTGATGTAGTCGAGGGCGGCGCCGAAAGCGATCACGCCAGCGATATTTGGTGTGCCTGCTTCGAATTTAGCTGGGAGTGGCGCGTATGTTGACTCGAGTTGGTTTACTTTGTAAATCATGTCGCCGCCATATAAAAATGGAGGCAGATCTTCGAGTAATTCTTGTTTGCCGTAGAGGACTCCAACGCCTGTTGGCCCGAACATTTTGTGGGCGGAGATGGCGAAAAAGTCGGCGCCCAATTTTTGGACGTCGGTTTTATTGTGGGAACTGAATTGGGCGCCGTCTACTAAAACTAAGGCCCCTTTTTTGTGGGCAAGTTTGGTGATTTCTTCAATTGGAGTGACTGTTCCTAAAACATTGGACATGGCAGTTACTGCTACTAGACGGGTTTTTTCTGTTAGTAGTTTTTTGTAAGCGTTAAAGTCGAGAGTGAGATCTGCTTTAAGGGGAATCACCTTGAGTGTGGCCTTTTTGCGCTTGCAGAGTTCTTGCCAGGGTACGAGGTTTGAGTGGTGTTCGAGGGCGGAGACGATGATCTCGTCGCCTTTGCTGATGCTTTGGCCAAATGTATAAGCCACTAAATTGATGGCCTCGGTGGCGTTGCGGGTGAAGATAATTTCTTTGGGGCTTTTGGCATTGATAAATTTAGCGGTTTTGTGGCGCACTGCCTCGTATTTTTCGGTGGCATTTTCGGAGAGCTCGTAAACTCCACGGTGGATGTTGGCATTTTCGGATTCATAAAAATCCACTAGGGCCTTGATCACTTGCTTTGGTTTTTGCGAAGTGGCCGCTGAATCTAGATATGCTAGTTTGCCGTTTTTTAGTAAGGGAAAGTCGTTTTTCATTTGTTTATATTGTACAGGTCTTTTAGAAATGGACCAAAGTAATGTGAGATTCGGGGATTGTGTCCGCGGAGGTGGGATTGCTTGGATAACCATTTGTGGAAAAGTTGGCAGATGTCGTCGTCGCCGATGTAGAAACCGACTCCTCTTTGACTGATGAAAGCTTTCAAGAAAATTTTTATTAGCGCACTTAGTGAGATGCCAAATTGGTTGTCACATTTTTCTTGTGCTTTTTCGAGCAGGTCTTCATTGATGCGAATGTTGAGCTGTTTTTGCTTTGGTCTGGGCATGGTGAGTGTGGTTAATTTTTCGTGTGTATTTGTATATAAAATTGCTATACAAATAGACATGGCTCTAGAAATGGGTTGCCTGCTTTATATCAGGTAAATTTAAAATTTTTCTAAAATGTTAGGTTGGTTAGCCTAGTTATGCTGGGTGGGCGTCGTCATTGTTACTGCTGTTGTGCCAACTTGGATTACACGGGTCTATTTGTTGCCCTCTGGTTTCGACAAAATACAATGAGTGACTGCAGGGGGTTTTTGGCCTATTGTCAAGCTCTAAAGTTCCATTGTGGAGGGGCATTGTGGACAAGTACGGCGGACATTGCTCGAGTGGTTGGGTCGAGAATTTTAGGGTTGGGAACTTTGCCTTTTTCTCCTGCTTGAATTTGGAGGCGGGTGTCATTTTGGAGGGCGAGGCAGTTTTTGGCTAATTCTCTACTTAGAGTGGTTGCAGTTTGAGCCATTCTGCCATGGGTGAAGCCGTGTTCGGCCGGAGTTTTGATAGTGGCACGGGTGTGCGGATCTAGGGAGTGAGGATGTAGATGGCCATAGCGGAATACTTGGACCTCTACTCCTTGGGCTGCTGCGCGGGTGGTTAATTCATCGAGGTCGTTTTCGAAGGTGGCGTATGGTTGGAGTAGGGTGTGGAAAAGTTTGCGGAGTTGCTCTGGTGAAAGAGTGGCTGCAATTTCGGGGTCAATTCGTGAATTGATGTCTGTTGATTTTGAAGCAACATGGCCCTCTGGGGTGTTTGGTCGTTTGGCATCTTCTTTGGCGAGGGTTGGGACCATTTCTCGCAGGAGGCGCATTTCTTCTAAAGTTGCTGTGCCTTCAAATGTTGCTGGAGAGGCTATTTGGCCTGATTCTTCTAGATCAATTAAGGCGTGGAGAATGTTTGGGTTTTGGTCGTCGATCATTTGATCGATGTTGAGCTCGGAGTTGCCGGTGATGTAGAGCATGTAGTCGGATTTGGCAGCTTTTAATTCTTGCATGCGGTGTTTGGCCAGAGTGACCATTTCTGTGGAATTACTGTTGTCGATTATTAGCTTTAGGTCTTCGGCTGTGATGATTTCGATGCCATCGACAAAACCTTTGTCCCAGTCGGAAACGATGCGATTGTTTTCAAAGCGAAAATTGGCGTATGGATAAAGTTTGGCAAGCACGGCGGCAGCTTGGTTGGTCCAGCCTTTTTCACTACTGTTTTTGAGTGGAGTAGCAAATCCGAAACGGTTTTTTGGGCGTTCAAAAATTTGGAAGGTGATTTCTGTGACACCTCCGGTGAGGCCGACTAGGCCTTCGTGATCTTGGAGTTCTTGGCCACTTAGGGTACGCACTTCTTGGCCGTCGGTCATTTGCAGACTTTTGATTACTTCGTGTGGGCGGATGCGTGAAGGGCCCATGGCGCCAGTGGCGTAAACGGCACCGATAAGGGCTTGATCGATTGTTGTTAAATCGAGGGGAATGTAAAACTGTGGACCGATTTCGCGAGCGAGAGTAGCGTTGATTTGGGCGATAGTTAATCCGGCGCCGACCGTGACGGTCTTGTCTGGATGAATTACTATTTGATCTGTTTTGTTGGCAATGGCTTCATGGGGTTCTGTGATTTGGGGAGCTTCTTGGATTGGGCCTTTGGGCTTGATTGCTAGAATGCCGCTGAGACCTGGATAGTGCTTGTTTGGGCCAAAATTGTTAGTACCACTGGTCAGTGCTCCGATGACGATGATTCCTAAATTTAAATCGACGGCTACTTTTGCAGCTTCATGGACATCATTTGCCTCGAGGAGAAATTTTGCTGGAAGTTTTTTTCCGGCCACATCTTCGAGGGTGTTTTTGCTAGTTATTTCTCGTAGTGAGCCAAGGTGTTTTAGGGCGGCTTGTAGAGATCTGAATTCAATTGTTTGGCGTAGTTGAATCACTTCTCCCATTGGCGCTTCTGGTTGGGCGACAATTTCTAGGGGAATTGGCTGATAGTCTAATTGTAGTGCCTTTGTGGCTATTTGTGGTGGGGTCATGGCTGTACTATAGATCTTGTTTGGCTATTATCAACCGTGATTTTTTGTAATGGGCGTTTTGGCTTGAAATAGGCCATAATTTTGATAAGATGAGTGTGTTGAGTAATCGTCAACAGTTATGGCAGAAATTGTAGAAAACTTTTTGGATAATAATGGATTTAATGAAACGGATATCGCCGTTTATTTAGATGTTTTTAAGTTTGGGCAGTCTTTTGCCAGCTCGATTGCCTTGAGGACACAGATTGATCGCACGACGGTTTATTCTTCTCTTAAGCGTTTGCTTAATAGGGGAGTGATTGCCCAGACTAAGGTCAATGATGTGCGGGCTTATATTCCGATTTCTCCAGAGGTTTTTGCTGATCGTGTTGATATGGAGATGGATGAGTTGGTGGCTAAGAAAAAAGCGGCAACTACTTTTGCTGGAGAGCTTAAAAAATTGAAAAAAGGTTCATTTTCGCAACCAAAGATTAGGATTTTTGAGGGTGATGAGGCGATTATAAATTTGTATGAAGAGACTTTGGTTAGTGGCGGAACGCAGAAAGCATTTTTGACTTTGAAATCGATTCCTCCAGTGGTTGATGAATATTTGAAAAATGGATTTATGAAATCTAAGAAACGGAAAAAAGTTTTTAGCAAAGTAATTGTAGCTGATTCAAAGGCGGCAAGAGGTTATGCTGCACTTGATTGCAAATCAAATCGGGAAACTAAAATTGTAGCAAAGAGGCCATTTAATTTGTATTCTGAAATTGTTTTATTTGGCGATAGGCGAGTAGCGATTATTGATTTTCATCAACAGATTTACGGCATGGTAATTGAGAGCCGGACGCTTTATAAAACGATGGAGACGATGTTTGATTTTATTTGGGGGGCTTAGAGAACTGCTTCTAATTCAGTAACTAATGCAGCGCGGACGGTTTCGTCGGGGATTTTTTTGAGGTCGGATTCCATGAAGCCTTGGATGAGCATTTCTTTGGCTTGTTGGGCGGAGATTCCGCGGGATTGGAGATAGAAAAGCATGTCTTCGTCGACGCGGCCGATGGTGGCGGCGTGGCCGGCTTTGACGTCGTCGGCTTCGATTTCTAGTGATGGTACCGTGTGAGTTTTGGCGTTTTTGGAGAGCATCAAGGTGTTGTGGGCGAGGTAGCTGTCCGTTTGTTGAGCGGGTTTATTCATCTTAAGCATGCCTTGGTAGTCTACCTTTGATTTGTCGAATTGGGCTGCGCGAATGTAATAAAAGGCGTTGGTATTTGGGACGTTGTGGGTGGAGATGGTTTCAAATGGAAAATTGTCTTCGTTTTTGGCGATGATGAAGGCTAGGAAGGTGAGGGTGGAGGCTGAACCTTCAAAGTTGAAATTTAGTTTACGTAAATCTTCCCAACCATCCTTGAGAAAGGCTACTAAAGTTGTTTCGCTACCTTCTTTGATGGTGATTTCGCAGTTTTGGAGTTGGTCAAAAACCATTACTGAATCGGAATTTTGATCGATTTCCAGAGTTGCCGGGAGCTGGCCTTTGAATTGGGGGAGATCTTTGAGCATTTTTAGTAATTGAGAATAAGGGAAAATTTGTGGCCAAATTTTCCTAACCAACGGAGCCGGTCATTTCGACTTCGAGTAGTCGGTTTAACTCCAAGGCGTATTCCATTGGTAGTTGTTTGATAATTGGTTGGGCAAAGCCGTTGACGATGGCGGAGGCGGCTTCTTCTTCGGAAAGTCCGCGGGACATTAGGTAGAATAATTGCTCCTGGCCGATTTTGGCCACAGTGGCTTCGTGGGCGATTTGGACGTCGTCTTCTTCGATTTTCATCACGGGGTAGGTATCAGAACGGGAATTTTCGTCTAGCAATAAGGCGTCACAGGAAACGTGGCTCTTAACATTGGAAGCGCCTTTGTTGACTTTGAGGATGCCACGGTAGGTGCCGCGCCCTCCTCCTTTTGAAATCGACTTTGAGACGATTTTTGAACTAGTGTCGGGCGCGGCATGGATGATTTTGGCGCCCGCGTCTTGATGTTGGCCCTGGCCTGAAAAGGCCAGTGATTGAACTTCTCCGCGGGCACGAGGACCCATTAAAAAGATGGCCGGGTATTTCATTGTTACCTTTGAGCCGATATTACAGTCGAGCCAAAACATTGTGGCGTCTTCGTAGGCATGGGCTCGTTTTGTTACCAGGTTGTAGATGTTTGAAGACCAGTTTTGCAATGTTGTGTATTGGACGCGTGAACCTTTTAAGGCGATGATTTCTACAACTGCGGAGTGTAGTGAACTGGTGGAGTAGGTTGGGGCTGTGCAGCCTTCGACGTAGTGGACTTCGGAGCCTTCGTCGGCGATGATTAGGGTGCGTTCAAATTGACCCATGTTTTCGGCATTGATACGGAAGTAGGCCTGGAGTGGTAGGTCGATTTTTACCCCTTTTGGAACGTAAATAAATGATCCGCCTGACCAAACTGCACCATTTAGGGCTGCAAACTTATTGTCGTTGGCTGGGATGATTTTGCCGAAATATTTCTCAAAATACTCTGGATATTTTTGGAGAGCGATGTCTGTTGATTCAAAAATTACACCTTGGTCAGAAAGATTTTTTAAAAGTGAGTGGTAGACAACTTCTGATTCAAATTGGGCTCCTGTTCCTGCTAAATATTGTTTTTCTGCTTGGGGAATTCCCAGTTTATCAAAGGTTTCTTTAATCTCTGATGGCACTTGATCCCAGTCTGTCTCTGATTTTTCTTGAGGCTTGATATAATAATGAATGTCGTCAAAATCGATTCCGGAAAGATCAGCACCCCAAGTTGGCATCGGTTTTTGGAGATAAATTTCATAGGCCTTTAGGCGGTAATCCAGCATCCATTGAGGCTCTTTTTTAAGGGCAGAAATTTGACGAATAACCTCAGGGTTTAAACCTTTGGCACTTTTAAAGTGGCTTACAGTCTCGGTTTTGAAGCCAAATTTGTAATCGCCAACGGTTTCATCGATCAAATTGTGAGTTGCTTGTGGTACTGACATTAAGCTGTTGTTAAAGTTTCATAACCTTCTGCTTCTAATTGAAGGGCTAATTCTTTACCTCCTGATTTAATGATTTTTCCGTCAGACATTACATGGACGAAATGCGGAGTGATGTAATTTAAAATTCTTTGGTAGTGGGTGATAATCAAAATTCCGGAATTTGTATTACTGAAAGTTTGATTGATTCCTTCTGCCACAATTTTTAGGGCATCGATGTCTAAGCCCGAATCGATTTCATCTAGTAAAGCCATTTTTGGCGCTAATACTGCCATTTGCATAATCTCGGCACGTTTTCTTTCTCCACCGGAAAAGCCCTCATTAACTGAACGACCGATGAATTTTGGGTCCATTTTTAAGGTTTCGGCTTGAGCTTTAAGCTCGCGCATAAATTCTCCGGGATTTAATGATTTAGCATCTTTATCTTCTGATTTATTGTTGGCATTTTTGGCTAGTCTCAAAAAATTACCGAGCGTAACTCCGGTGATCTCTTGAGGATGTTGAAATCCTAAAAAGAGACCAAGGTTGGCGCGTTCGTTGACGTCTAATTCTAAAATGTCTTTGCCATTAAAAGTGACAGAACCACTGGTAGCTTCATAGGCTGGATGGCCCATCAAAACTTTGCAAAGAGTACTTTTTCCAGAACCGTTTGGTCCCATGATGGCGTGAATTTCGCCGGATTTGATTGTCAGGGTCAGGCCTTTTAAAATTGCCTGGCCTTCAATTTCTGCGTGAAGGTCTTGGATTTCTAAAACGTCCATAACTGTTTAAATTAAGGGGTTTTAATATAACAGATGGACTTTTTAAGTCAACGGAAAGCTCTTAGTTTGGGGCTAAGTCTGTTTCTACTTCCTCAAGTATTTCACAGACTGTTTGGGTAAATTGATATGTGCGGCCACTATTTTGGGCAATTTTTAGGAGTGAATCAAGGCTGTATTCGGTGTCGCTTAAAATTGTCGGATTAAGACCCAGTAGAACAATAACCTCTGCCAAGGAATCATTCATGGCTAGTCGATTTAGGCTCTGAATAGTACCGAATTTTGCAACTGTGTCATTTGTGGACTGAATGATGCCGCTTGTCGCTTCTACCGGTGTGTAGTCCGTGGCAGCCTGATATTCTGTTAGCTTGCCAGCATCTTCTAGAGAGTAATAGGCGTTATAAGCTTGAAGAGTAAATTGATCGACGTGGACAGCTTGCATTAGTTGAGCTAGTGCTTGTGGTTGATGGCTGGCGATGATTTGTAGAGAGTTGGCCATGTTTGTAGCCCATTGCTCATTAGTTTTGGCTGGTTCGTCGAAAACACGCTTAATTTCTGCAGTTGTATCGCTATTTACTTGAGCAATTTCTAGGGCTTGGGCCGTTTGAGCCTTTTCTCCTTGAAGTTGCTTGGCAATTTGTGGAAGCACCTGTTGGTCATCAAGTACAGCCATGGCTTCAGTTAGGATTTCAGGATTTACCCCGTAATCTAGGTAGGTTACGCCCATCAATGTGGCTAATTCAGTTAACTGATCTTCTGGTAAATTTTGGAAATATTTAATCATCTCATCTTGCGATAGATGATCAATTTCAATCATGGATGCCAGGCTTTTTAACTGACCGCTACTTTGGAGAATCAAAAATAATCCTGTGGCTCGTAGCTGTAGTGGTTCAAGCTTATAGGCGTCACAAAACTGCATTGCAGCAGCCTCAAACTGCCCTAGTCCGAGCTGAGTAATAGCAAGTTGTGGGGTCATTTCTCCCCTTAGTGGTATGATTGGTTGAGTGATTCTTTCTGCTGACATAGTGTGAGGTTAATTAAGCCCAACATCTTGACATATCGAGCACTTATTGTCAAGCTCATCTTAGTAACTTTACCTCTTTTTGTACGTTTAAGTAGATGTGATTACTTTTTAAACTAATGTTATGAAAATTGCAAAAATATTTAAGTTCTTTGTGGTTGGTGCTTTTGTTTTGTTAATGGCACTTCCTACAAATGCTGAGACTCCCAAGGTGGTGAGCTCTTTTTCAGATGTAAAATCCTTTGATGTTGATTATAAGGCCGTTAACTATTTGAGGGAGGAGGCGATTGTCCAGGGATATGGGGATGGGACTTATCGCAGTGGCCAAAAAATTAACCGTGCTGAATTTTTAAAAATTGTAATGGAGGCCAGTGATTATGTGGCTCAGGGGAGTGATTGTTATAGCGATGTTGCAGATGAGTGGTTTGCTAAATATGTTTGCAAAGCCACTGAGTTGGGATTGGTTGAAGGCTATAGTGATGGGCGTTTTAGGCCGGATCAGGATATTAATTTTGCGGAGGCAAGTAAGATTGTGCTGAATACTTTGGGGATTGCGACATCTAAAGAGGGCAAAAATTGGTTTGATAAATTTGTTTTGGTTCTAGAAGATAAAAAGGCGATTCCTGTGACTGTGACTGGTTTTGACCAAAAAGTGACACGTGGAGAGATGGCGGAAATGATTTGGAGAATAAAGGAAAATAGGACATATCGGGCTTCTAATTCTTATACAAATGTAGCAACTGGTGTGGCTATTGATGAGCGCGCCCAGGCATTAGATGTTTTTGATTCTTGTGTCGAACTTGAAGGTTACTTGAGTGACAATACGAGGAATGAGATTTATATGTTTGATGACATGGTTATGACTGGGGAGGCTGAATCTGCGGATTCTGCATCTGAGGCGCCAACGGCTTCAGCGGTCAAAGCTGGTGGTGGTGGAGGTGATGCTGATTTTTCTACAACTAACACTCAGGTGGATGGGGTTGATGAGGCTGATATTGTGAAAACTGATGGTAAATACATTTATCTTTTGAAGAATTCTTCTGTGAGGATTGTGGAGGCTTATCCAACTTCAGCGATGAAGGAGGTGAAGAAAATTAATTTTGCCGAGTCTGATTTTTATCCTGAAGATATGTATGTGGATGGTGATCGTTTGGTGGTGATTGGTTACAGTTATGAAAAGTTAGTAGGGAATTATTGGTCTAACAGTGTGGTTTATATTTACGACATAGGAGATCCTAAAAATCCTGACTTGATGAGAAAGGTGGCCTTTGAGGGGTCTTATGTTACTTCTCGTAAAATTGGTAATACTGTTTATTTTGTTGGTAATAAATCTCAGTCTTGGTCATATCTTGATAACTTTAAAGAGGAAGATTTGGTGCCAAGATTTTCTGATAATGGTGATTTGGAGGTGGTTTCTAGTTGTGGACAGGTTCGTTATGTTCCTGGGGTTATTGATACGTCTCAATATTTAATTGTGGCGGCGATCGATGTTGAAAATGATGATTCAAAAATTGATCGTGAAGTGATTATGGGGTCGAGCGGCGAAGTTTTTGTTTCGAATAAAAATTTGTACGTTGCAGAGCCGCGTTATCCTTATTACGCTTGGTATGACGAGAGTGGAAGTACTGAAGAGACCTTCATTCATAAATTTAATTTGAGTCGCTCTGATATTAATTATGAGGGAATGGGACGCGTGCCGGGAACTGTTCTCAATCAATTCTCTATGGATGAGAATAATGGCAATTTTAGAGTAGCCACTACTCTTGGTAGTACTTGGAGTGAAACAAATCCTTCGACTAATAATCTATATGTCTTGGATCAAAATTTGAAACTTGTTGGAAAGGTAGAAAATTTAGCGAGAGGAGAAAAAATTTATTCTGTCAGATTTATGGGTGACAAAGCTTACATGGTGACCTTTAAGGAAACTGATCCACTATTTGTAATTGGATTGAGTGATCCTAAAAACCCTACTGTTTTGGGTGAACTTAAAATCCCAGGATATAGTCAATATCTACATCCTTATGGCGAGGATTACTTAATCGGAATTGGTAAAGATGCTGTGCCGTCTGTGACAGGAGCTAGTTGGTTTAGGGGAGATTTCGCCTGGTATCAGGGAATGAAAATTGCCCTGTTTGATGTACGTGATGTTAACAGTCCAAAATTAGTTGATGATCTAATTATTGGTGAAAGAGGGACGACTAGTGAGGTTTTGTATAATCACAAAGCATTTTTGTTTGATGACGCTCGTGGATTTATGGCTTTACCAATTAGCATTTCTGAATTAACTGCGGAGCAGAGAGCGAGCGGTGAGGAAAGTGCTTACGGGCAAACTGTTTGGCAGGGGGCTTATGTTTACGATATTGATAAGGAAAATGGGTTTACATTGCGAGGCAAGGCAAGTCATCATCCCGAAAATGAGGATTACACAAAACTTTGGGAGACTAATGGTTGGGAAAAAGATATTAAGAGAATCCTTTATATCGGTGACTACTTTTACACAACCTCTGAAGCAAAAGTCCTAGCCAGTGATATGGCTAAGGTTGAGGATGTTAAATCGATTGATTTGGCTAAATAAAAGGCTTTGACTATTCTCCTCGGGGCGTTGCTCCGGGGATTTTGTCGATTATGGATTGGGCCTTTTTATGGATATACAGTGCTACTTGTGAGGGCCAAGTAAATGCTTGGGTTAGCCTTCGAGTGACTAAAACTCCAAGAGTTCCTGCAAGGTTGATTGGGTTATCTATTGCGACTCCACGGACCCATTCTACTCCTTTTACTCCTAGTGGAATTACTGAATTTGCTGCGCTAAAGACACCATGACCTATTTTTGAAGGTAATTTTAGAAGAGCCTTAGCATTTTCTTTGATGGGTGCGATTTCTGCACCTGCGTCGACTGTTACTTTTTCAGCCGTGGCATTAACTCCTGCATTGAATTCTGTTGCTGCAGCGGTGCTAGCCCAAAGACCACTAGCACGATCTGTTGGTTTGCTTGAAATTGCAGCCTTGGCCATCTCGGTGTACTGGCTGAGGTCTGAGCTTTCTTTAAAAACTAATCTTTTTTCTTTAAACATTTTTGTTTTTATTTTCTATCTCTGTATCTTACCATAATCGAGGGCTTTTGGCAACAGAGCAGGGCGAAACTCGCTACTTTTTCAATAGGGTCCGCTCAATTTTTTCAAAATTTGCTTCCGCTGGCCGCGGCAAATTTATTAAAATTGGCCGTCAGCTTCGGCCTAATCTCGCATAGCCTGTCTGCCGACAGGCAGGCTCGCAAGGCCTATGCTTTTGGCACGCTCCCTCGCTATTTATCTGGTGGAATATTGTAGTAATCAAAGAGGTATTCGGCGATTTTGGAGAAGGTTGGTGCCGCAGTTGATGATCCCCATTCGGTAGTTTTTGGTCTGTCGAATTTTACTAGAATCACAAACTGGGGGTCGTTGACTGGGCCAAATCCAGAAAAGGTGGCGATTGTTGTTCCTACGCCCGAGAGGGCTTTACCGTGTTTATAAGTTTGAGACGTTCCAGTTTTTCCGGCGACAAAATGATTTGGGACTTGGCCACGATTTGCTACTCCCTCTTCTGTTGAATAGGTGAGCATGGCAGTCATCTTTGCGGCCGTATCTTCGGAAACTACTCGGCGGATTTCGTGGGGATCGGTTTTGATAATTGTGCCATCGTCTTTGTGCGTTTCCTCAATTACGTGAGGTTGCATCAAAACTCCACCATTGGCAATTGCACTAATGGCATTGGCTAGTTGGAGCATTGTGACGGTAAGACCTTGGCCGAAGGCGTGAGTGGCGAGCTCTGATTCGGTCCATTTTTCAAAATATTCAATTTTTCCTGTGACTTCAGTGTCAAATTCAATGTCTGTGCGATCGAGAAACCCAAACTTTTCTAGATAACTATAAAATAGGGCTCCACCGATGCGTTTTGCGATGAAGGTCATTCCTGTATTTAAAGATTTTGCGAGCACGGTTTTCATATTAACGAGACCGAAATAGCCGTCTGAATTTTTGATTTCAAAGTCGTATTCTTCCTTGTATTGATTCCAATCCACTCCCACTGGGCCAGAGTCATTGTAAGTGGTGTTTGCGGTGATATCGCCATCGTCGATGCCGATAGCCATAGCGATAGTTTTGAATACTGATCCAGGTTCGTAGGGCCAGGAAACAATTTTATTATGATAGGCCTCAGGACCTACGAAGTTTTCATAGCGATAATATCGGGAGCGGCCTTCGTCGTCTTTTTCTTCGAAAATTAGGTAACGATCAAGGGTGATGGCATTTTTATAAAAATAATAGATGCCTGGATCTTTGGTGGGATAGAGTTCATCGATTTCTTCTGGCGTGAAATTTACTTCTTTGCGTTTGAAAACCTCACCGAAATTATTGGGATCAAAGCTGGGATAGTGGGCCATAGCAATTACTGAGCCGGTTTGTGGCTGCATAATGATTACTTGGCCGCTGTCTGCTTGGTATTCTTTGACTGCCTGCTCTAGGATTTGCTCAGTTTTTAATTGTACGGAACGATCAATGGTGAGGACGATGTTATCGCCGTCAATTGCGGGTTGGAGGACACTTTCTCCTACTGTAATTTGACGGCCTATTGAATCACGTTTGGCCTCGAATTTACCTGGGGTTCCTTGAAGTTGAGTGTTAAAGCTACTTTCAATTCCATATTGACCAACGTTGGCGCGGTTGACATAGCCAATAACATTGGCTGCGAGAGAGGCTTCTGGATAATAGCGGAAATATTCTTCTCTCATTCCTAGGCCGTGGAATAATTCTTTATTTTCACCCTTCATTAACTCTTTAATTTGGTCGGATATATTAGGTGAAAGTTTGTGCTTTAAAACGATGTAGCGATTTTCTCCTTTAAGAATTTGAGCTAATTTTTTACTAGGAAATTCAATGTAATCGGCAATGGTCTCGGCGACAAAGGTTGGATTGGAAATTTGTGGAGGATAGGCATAAACGTCATCGTCAATGATTTCGACACCATTGACTAGATTTTTTTGAACCACTGCAAGTTGGGCAGGTTCGAGATCTTTTACTAGCAAAATTTGTTGACGTTGTTTTTCACCAAGAGATTCAATGAGGTTTTTACGAAATTCGTTTTCTAGCTCTTCGTCGCTAAGTTTTTTTAAAAGTTTTCCTCTTTGCTCTTCTGTAGTTACTGAAGGGAGTGATTTTGATAATTCAGTGATGCGGGCAGTTTCTTTTTCGCGTTCGTCTTCAAGATTAAAGAGCAGCGGTGCCAACTGTTTGCCCAAATAAATTGGATCTTTGATCAGTGCCGGATCGGCATAAATCATATTGAGGGTGGTGTTGGTAGCCAGGAGAAATTCTTCGTTTGAGTGATAATCTTTGATGATGATTTCACCACGTTGTGCAGGGAGCTCGATAATGCCGTTTTGCCCTTGTGTTGCTAGGTCTTGGTAATATGTGTGTTTGATTATTTGCAGCTGAAACATGCGCAAAATAAGGATAGCAGCGATAAAGCCACTTGCTACCATTAACAAGGTTAATTTATTGATCGTAAATCGTGATTTTGCTCTTCTCATAGTGTACTTTATTCTATAGATTTTTTCTTACTTTTAAAATCCATTTTTGGTTGCTATACTGCCGCCAATGTTTAGAAAAACTACCTTACAAAATGGTCTTCGTGTGCTAACTGAAAAGCTTGACGGTACTGCTGCAGTCACTGTTTTAGTGCTTGTTGGTGCTGGAAGTCGTTATGAACATCAAGACATTCGAGGTATTTCGCACTTTTTGGAACACATGTTTTTTAAGGGGGCGGAGCGTTATAAAAATACAAAGGAAGTTTCTGAGGCAATTGATTCTGTTGGTGGCGAATTTAATGCCTTTACTGGTAAAGAATACGCTGGGTATTACGTAAAAGTGGCTGCTGACCAGGTCAATGTTTCCTTTGATGTGCTTTCAGATATGTTGATTAATGCAAAATTTGATCAGGCGGAAATTGACAAAGAGCGTGGAGTGATTTTAGAAGAGTATAATATGTATCAAGATACTCCTATGTATCAGATTGGTTGGAATTTTGAGAGATTAGTCTTTGGCGATCAACCCCTTGGTTGGGACCAAATTGGTACTAAAAAATTGATTAATAGTGTGAATCATGATGATTTTGTGGAGTACAATAGAAAACTTTATTCACCAGATAATACGGTAATTGCAGTGGCTGGAAATATTGATAATGATGCGGCCGTTGCCATGGTACAAAAATATTTCGTAATGGACGAGCGGGAAAAGGATTTGGAATTTGAACCTCTAAAAGATCTTGATGGAGGAAAAATTTCTTTGACTGAAAAAAAGACTGAACAGGCTCATATCGCCGTTGGTTTTCCAGCTTGTTCTGCCAGTAATCCAGATCATTGGTCTAAGAAACTTTTGGCGGTAATTTTGGGCGGAAATATGAGTAGCAGAATGTTTTTAAATGTTCGTGAGGCCAAAGGCCTTTCTTATTATATACATACAACAACTGACGATTATCTTGATGGTGGAGCGCTTGTCACTAATGCCGGTGTTGATTTGACTAGGGTTAAGGAGGCAATTACTGGGATCATTGAGGAATATCGAGTTATACGCGACGAAGGTGTGCCGGAAAAAGAATTAGCTAAGGCTAAGGCTTATTTAAAGGGAAAAATTGTTTTAAATTTAGAAGATTCGGGCGAAATTGCTCACATGTTGGCTAAATATGAATTATTGCATGGTGCAGCTTTGAGTGCTGATGATCTTTTTAAGAAAATTGATGCGGTTTCAGTTGCTGACATTGCTCGTGTGGCTAAAGATATTTTTGTTGAGGAAAAAATGAAATTGGCATTGATTGGGCCGTTTAGCGATGAGGCTGAATTTGAGGCTTTGTTGAAATTTTAGAGATAGGAAATGGTGAGGTTTTGGATGTCGTCACCCCCGTCGTTTTTTCCTATAAATGGCATCTTCAAACCCGATTTTGCCATCGAGATTAAACTTCCAGGTCTCTGTCGCCAGGCCGTTGTGCATAAATTCGTGGTGCTCCTTGCAAAGAGGGACGATATTTTCGTGGGAATATGTGCGGGTAAATGGCTGCATATGATGAAAGTCGCTATGCGGCTTGTTGCAGCCGAGATAGCCACAGCGATAGCTGTATTCTTCAAGGGCAGTGCGTTTTTCTTGGGCCGAGATTGGGCGGTTTTTGATAGTTTCTGTGGTGGATAAGTCTTTTGTGGTGCCAACATTTTTTGAGGCTGCGAAATTTTTGGGGATTTTCGGAGTTTCTCCCGTACGGGATTTTTGGGCGGGTGTTGCTTTTTTGGTTGGTGCGAAATCCGGCAATTTCTCGCTACCAGAAGCTATTTTACTAGATTTTTTCCTGCCTACCGGACAGGCAGGCCCGGGAAAATCCTCGCCAATTTTGGGAAATTCTTGTTTAATCATCTTTTGGAGAATCTCTTTCATCGTGCGCTTGTTGGAGCTGGTTCCCATTTTTTGTTTGAGTTTGAGAAACAAAAATTGCATCTCTTCATCTAGGTGGATGGTGATTTTTTGGACGGCTTGGCAGGGGGATTTTTCACTACCAGCCTCTCTACCGCGCATTTCTTTGGCCAGCTCAGTCACCGCGCGCTTACTCATATTTTTGACTTTATCGGCTAGCTGCAGGGCATTTTCAGGAGTGGCCAAATTAGCTATTAGGGCTACCTTGGCACTACCCTCAGTTTCCACCAATCCAAAAAGCTCCGGCATGGCCTCCAGTTTTTTCTCCAATTTCAAAACACTTTCTACCACCGCTCGGGACAAACCACCAAATTTTCCGGCATATTCATAAATCGAATCGCAGCCATAATCTCTATAAATCTTACGACGATTAATCTCCGGCAGCATCGCTTTTAACTTATTGGTCAGACCATTGCGATCTCGGCCAATTTGGACAAAAATTTTGTGGAGCTCTGCATTTGTCATAATTTTCAGGGGTTATTTGATACCAAAATACTAGCAAAAATCGCCTACCGAAACAAGCAATAAACCGCAGGCAAAAGCCATTTTGCCACATTTTCACAGCCCATCCTTTCTCCCCACGTTAAAAATAGTGAGTATATACTCACCCAGGCCATCTGACGCGCACTAACCCCGCTGACCGCATCAAAAAATTCAAAATCCGCCCAAAAACTCATCCACTCGCAACCTCGCGCCTCTCACAAAACCACCAAAAATCGTCAAGTCGAAAATTCGCGGCAGGCAGACAGGCAGCGGCAATCGAGCCGGTACACCGGGCGGTGGAAAAAACGACAGCCAAAACTGCACACACCACAACCACACCACAACCACAACCACAACACTCACACCCTTTCCCGGGAAAATCCGTGACAAATCGGTTAAACCATTGCTTAATCGCCGACCTGTCACTGATCGCTCGGCCTACCACAAATCTTATAAACCACCATCACCTTGCCTATCTTCCTTGCCAAAAGCTTTATTTCTTGCTATAATTAAGAACTTTAAACAATTAAAAAATAATACCATGGCAGAGGTTGGAGGATTACATGATGGGCAAGATGATATAGATGCATTACTTGCGGCTGAATCAGGAAAAATAGCGGCGAATGATGCAGAAACTGAGGCACTGCTTGTGCGTGAAGCACAATTGCAAAGACATCAATTAGCTGAGGCAAAAGATAAGCGTGCTGCGGATTATTTAGCTACAAAAGATACGGATGGCTCTGATACTGCAGGTAAATTAACTGAGGCAGAAAATGTTTATGCTGCTGCTCAGCCACTTAAAAGATTGCAGGAATTTGTTGAAAAAAATGGTAAGCCTGTGGATGATCTTTCGGCTGAATTTAAAGCGGCATATAAGAAGGCTCTTGGTGCGAGCGACCAGTATAAAAATGAAATTGTTCCTGGTCTTGAAAAAAATGTTAATACAATTGATGACTTGCCAGAGGATCTTGATCCTGCCGATCTTACTCCAGAATTTATTGATGGAAGATTGGGAAAAATTATTGAGGCAGGTGCCGATGGGAAGGCAATTGAAAATGCTGTTGTTGACTTGAAAAAACTTTCTGAGCAATCATCAGATAAGGATGCAATTTTGAAACGTGTTTATCATTTCTGTGATATGGAAATGGAGAATATTCTTGGTGGAGATACTGAGAAGTTTATTGCTTTGCGCGAAGAGGCTAGGGCTTTGGTTCCAGATTATTTTTCTGAAAATGTTGGTACTAATCTTTGGCTTCCAAAAGTTTTTGGAGAGGGTGCTTACTTAAATTTGAATGCGATTCCTGGGATAATTGAGAAAATAGATTCTGGAGCTGCCTTTGTGGCGGAACTGCGATTTATGTTGGGAGATGTTGATGGGCATGAGGAACTTGCTGAGCAGTCTTCTTCAGTTTTATCGAAATTTACTTTTGGGCTTTTTGGGGATAAGGGAAAGGCTAAAAAAAATGAAAATCAGGTTAAGTTTCTTGAAATTAATAAAAGATGGAAAGAAGAGATGGATAAACCGCACGCTGAGTCTGCTTTTAATTCTATACGTTATTATGGTGGCACTGCGTTACCCGCTAAAATTTCAGATAATGTAAATGATGCGGCTGGGATTTTTGATGGCCTTATTGCGCGCGCAAATAATGTAAAGGCTGCGTATAAATTAGCTCAAGATAATGCGTCTTTCTTTGAAGGGTTAAAAGAAAAAACAAAATCTGGCCGTGAAAAGTTTCTTAAAATTTACGAAATTAAAAAACTTTGGTACGCATCAAAATAAAAATTAATAAAAACAAAAACATGGCTCTAGGAGATAAACCAAAAGTAGAACCAACAAGACCGGCAGCTGGACTAGATGCTGCGCAAAAGTCACCAGAACAGGTGAGAATTGATGCAAAACTTAATCAATTGGCTGCGAAATCTGGGGCGGTTGTAAAAGCAAAAGAGGGGAGGGCTGCGGTAGGTGTGACTTTGGATGGTCCAGCAGGGGCATCAGCAAAAGCACCAGCGCAGACACCAGCGCAAACACCAGCAAAATTGGCAGAGGCAAAATCGTCTCCAGCAAAATCGCCAGACGCAGCGAAAGTTGAAAAAGCACTTGGCGGTACAAAACCGGCTGCTCTTAATCAAGCTTTGAACAATGTTTCGACTGCGGTGGAAGCTACAAAAAATCATGTAAATAAGTTGGCCGATGACTTGATTGCTCGAGGTGTTTTACCTGCAGTGATGGGAGGAACGGCTTATAATAGAGATTTTAATGCGCTATCTGATGACATTACGACTCGTATTAAAATGGGTTCAGATACTTTGTTTAAAAATGTTTCAACTTTAGAAAGTTGGGTTAATGTTGGAAAAGAAAATCCTGGTTCTGATCCGAGGGCTATATTTAATTCTCAATATTTGGAGGGGATTGCTTCTGCTATTTCTGCGAAAACTATGGAAAAGGTGGCAGCGTCTACTGCTTTAAAGAGTTATGATTCGAAAGTTTTGGTGATGTGCCCTGAAGCTTTTGCTACAAAATTTACTACAACTGGAGTTGATGTTACGGTTGGTCCTAAATTTGCAGCAGCTTATGAATTAGCTAATGCCAAATATGAACAACAGCCGCGTGAAAATGAGGCAGCAGCTTTAAAGGAGCTAGAAGGTGGAATGGTTGGTTGGATTTTAAAAGCACTAGGAGTGGAAAAAGCTGATCACGTTGCGATAGTGAGAGGTAAACATCCTTTGTCTTATTTTTTGGGAGCGGTTGCTCTTGTGACTGGTGGCAAATCATTTGGTTGGGCTCAGGGATATTGGACGAAAACTAAAATGGCTATGTCAAATAATCCTAAAACTGCTCAGTTTGTTAAGCCAATTGAGACTGCGGCCAAAGCTTTTTCCGGATTTGCTGGAAAAGTTGATGGTGCAACGAAAGAGTTTTTCAGTAATGCTGTTGCGAAAAGTGCGGCTGATATTTTGAAACTTGCTGGCGATGGTAGTAAGTTTGTTGAAGTTAAAGAGGGTGGTAAGGGGATGAAACTTAGTGAAAATTTGGATTTGCGTGGGAAAAAACTAACTATCGAAATTGCTAAAGATCAAAAAATTACTTTCCCTAAAGATACAGGTGGTATTTTAGATGCTGCTGGAAAGGCTGTAGCAAAAACTAACGAACTCAAGGCGGGGACTTATATAGTTAGTACGGAAGTGGCCAAAGATACTTACTTTTCAGATGGGGTAAAGTGGAAGATTGCTAAGGCTTAATTAGTCTACTTTCTTACGATTGCAAAATTTGGCATCTCTGCTAAAATGCCCTTACTTTTAGGGGGATTTTTAAATTTTAAAAAACTTATTTATGTCAGGAGTAAAAGAAAGAACATTAGTTTTAATTAAGCCAGATGGTATTCAACGTGGATTGGTTGGCAAGATCTCATCTCGTTTTGAAGACAAGGGGCTTAAACTTGTTGCCATGAAAATGATTTCTTTGGATGAAGCTGTTTTACGTGAACACTATGCGCATATTGCGGATAAACCATTTTTCCCTGGTGTAGCAAAGTTTATGCAAAGTACACCTGTTGTAGCAATGTGTTGGGAGGGGCTAGAAGTTGTTGATGCTGTTCGCAGAATTACCGGAATTACAAAGGCACGTGAAGCTGAGGCTGGAAGTATTCGTGGTGATTATGCGATGAGTGTTGCTTGTAATGTAATTCATGCTTCTGATTCAATTGAAAATGCGGAGGCTGAAGTGAAAAGATTTTTTAATCCTGATGAAGTTTTTTCTTACGATAAATCAGAATATCTACATGTTTATGCCGAGGACGAAATGGCGTAATTAAAAATTTATGAACGTTAGCGAACTGCAAATTAAAGCGAGGCAATTGCGCCTGGATACTTTGACGGCTATACATAAATCCGGGGTAGGGCGTAGTGGAAGTTGTATGTCGGTGATGGATATTTTGGTGGCGCTTTATTATGGAGGGGTGATGAAATTTGATCCGGCGATTCCCGGTTCTGGTGATAGTGATCATTTGATTTTGTCTAAAGGGCATGCGGCGATGGCTCAATATGCGATCTTGGCAGATTTGGGATTTTTTGATCAGTCGGAGTTGGATTTTGCTGGTCGTGAAGGGGCAATGCTTAAGTCTTTTCCTTATCATAAGGTGCCTGGAGTGAGTGTGACTAATTTTTCACATGGCGAGGGTTTGGCGATGGCTTTGGGGGTGGCTCTTGGTTTGAGAATGGATAAAAAGGATAATAAAGTTTTTGCAGTAATTGGAGATGGTGAATTGCAAGGTGGCCAGGTATGGGAGGCTTTAACTGTGGCGGCTCATCATCATTTGAATAATCTAATTGTTTTTGTTGATGATAATAAAATGCAGGCCAGTGGTCCAGTGAAGGGGGTGCTTGATTTGGCTTCTATTCGGGCTAAATTTGATGCATTTGGTTGGAAGGTTATTCCAGTGGTAAATGGTCATGATTATGATCAGATTTTGGATGCAGTTTATCGTTCTTACACAACAATGAGGCAGCCGGTTTGTATTTGGTGCCATACAGTTGTGGGCAAGGGCGTGGAATTTGCGGAAGGAAAAGCGAGTTATAAAGACACGGTTTTTAGTGAAGATGAGCTTAAAGAGATAACTTTAAAATTACAAGTATGACCTTGATTAGTACATTTGAAAATTGTTTGCTGAAAGCTGGGAAAAAGTATTCCAACTTGGTGGTTTTGACGCCGGATTGTTTAGAGGAGGCCGGTGTTGAGCAGTTTGCTAAATATTTTAGTGAGAGATTTATAAATTTTGGTAAAGCGGAATCAGCAATGGCTTTGAGCGCTGTTGGTCTGAATGCTGTAGGGAAAATGCCGATTTTGGCTGTTGATTCTCAATATGCTGCTCGCTGTTTTGACCAAATTAAGCGGGGTATTTGTGAGGAAAATTTGAATGTCAAAGTTGTGGCAGTGGGCAATGAAAACTGTGATGATTTGGAATTGGTGAGGCTCATGCCAAATATGAAGATTGTGGAAATTAATGATGAAAAAATGGCAAAGAAGGAGCTTTGTGAGATGATGGAAAGCTATGGTCCAGTGTATCTGCGAATTTTTGATGATCGTGCTATTTATAATAGAGAGCAAGGTGTGTTATAATTTGATCCGAACTTTACCTAAAAAATATGAAGGATTGTCCAATTAAGATCGTTGCCGGATCTTCTCACCCACAGTTAGCTCAGGCAATCGCCAAGGCGCTAAAGGTGCCTCTTTCGAATATGGTTATTTCAAAATTTGCTTGTGGAGAGATCTATGCAAAGCCAGAAAAGAGTGTGCGTGGTGATGATGTGTTTGTTATTCAAACCGGGTCTGCAAATGTTAATGAGGATTTGATGGAATTATTTATTATTCTGGATTCACTTAAGAGATCTTTTGCCGGAAGAATTCATGTAGTAATGCCACATTACCCTTACTCAAGACAAGATCGTGTGGCAACTCCCCGTGAGCCAATTTCTGCCAAGTTGGTAGCTGATTTGATTTCAACTGCTGGAGCTGATCATTTGATTACGATGAAGCTTCATAGTGATCAGGAGCAAGGTTTCTTTAACTTCTCTGTGGATAATCTAAATCCAGAGGTGCTTTTTGCGGACTATTTTATCAAAAAGAAAATTAAAGATTTAGTGGTTGTTTCTCCAGATGCTGGTGGGGCTAAAGATGCTAAAAAGTTTGCTGATCGCTTGGGTGCTAACCTGGCGATTATTCATAAACAAAGAAATGCTCATAATAAGGCTGAGGCTACACATGTTGTTGGTGATGTTGCTGGCAAAACTTGTGTGATGTATGACGATATGATTGATACTGCTGGTAGTGTGACCTCTGGATTGGAGGCATTGAGAAAGATGGGAGCTGTAGGAGATGTTTATTTGGCGGCTACTCATGCTGTTTTTTCTGGTCCGGCGATTGAAAGGCTTTCTGGAGCTGGATTTAAGGAGGTTGTAGTGACTGATACGGTGCCGTTGCCTAAAGAAAAGCAGTTTAAAGGACTAAAGATATTATCTGTTGCACCGTTCTTGGCGCAGATAATTCATAATGTACACCAGGACAAATCTGTAACTAATATTCTTAACACTTAATTAAAGATGAACGAAAAAATTAAACATATTTACATTGGAAGTGATCATGCCGGCTTTACTGCTAAGGATCAGTTGAAGGATTATCTTACGGAATTGGGTTATGAGTTTATTGACTTAGGATGTTTTAATGAAGAGCCATGTGATTATCCGGATTCAGCTAGAGAGGTTGGAGAAAAGGTTTCGACGGTACCTGATTCTATTGGAATTATAATTTGTGGAACAGGAGTAGGGGTGAGTATGGCTGCTAATAAAGTGCAGGGTATTAGAGCTGTTTTAGGTGCAAATGAGCATTTGGCTGAAATGTCTAGACAGCATAACAACGCTAATGTTTTGGCATTGGGTGCTCGTGAGAATGATATTGAGACTTTGAAAAAAATTGTTGATAAATTTTTGGATACTAATTTTGAGGCAGAGGAGAGACATGTAAGAAGAGTTAATAAAATTGATACTATCTAATATGGAAATCAAAGTTTCGCCATCTATTTTGTCTGCCGATTTTGGCCGATTGAATGAAGAAATTGCTTCTGTTGAGCCCTACAGTGATACTATCCATGTTGACGTTATGGATGGGCATTTTGTGCCAAATATTACGCTTGGGGCACCGGTTGTGAAATGCCTTAAGAGCAGCTTGCCTTTGGATGTGCATTTGATGATTGAAAATCCAGAAAAATATGTGGAAGATTTTGTGAAAGCTGGTTGTGACAGAGTGATTGTTCATTATGAAGCTTGTAAAGATCTTCGTGGTGTTTTGGAGCAAATCAAAGCCCTTGGTGCAAAGCCTGGTGTGGCGATTAAGCCGATGACACCTGTTTCAGCGATTATTGATGATCTTGATTTGATTGATTTGGTTTTGGTGATGACTGTTGAGCCTGGATTTGGTGGACAGGCCTTTATGGCCGATCAGGTACACAAGATTACTGAATTGCGTGAAGCTGGATTCGAAGGTGATATTGGTGTTGATGGTGGGATTAATGGAGAAACTGCCAAAATTTGTATTGAGGCGGGGGCAAATGTTTTAGGAGCTGGGAGTTATGTCTTTGGGGCTAAAGATAGAAAAGCCGCTTTAGATAGCCTTCGGGGGTAATTTTTAGCTTGTGGTTTATTGACATTTATGGCACACTGTTGTGCCATGATTCTATTTGCAAATGGTTACTCCTAAAGAAGACAACCTTGATTCAGATCAGCCCTCTTTAATAGAGGAGCGTGATGCAGTTATTGATGCCAAAGAGGTGGAATCAAAAGTTGGTTTTGAATTTTTGCTGGAATATCAGGGGTTTAGAGAGGTTTGGGAAAGAGATATAGCTTTTAGAGATACTCTGCATTTCTTTAATAGTGCAGTTTCCAACTTGGGATTAAGTGAATCTAATTTTTTTGAAAATGAAAAATTAAAAGAGGATATTGCTATGAGGTTTGTAGATTTTTTGAAATATGTGAATGAGGAGATTGAGGATATGGAGAGGCTGTTTAAGGGGAATGATTCTAATTTGGGCCCTAATTGGAGGGAAAACGTGAGGAAGGCTTGTTATTATGCTTTTTTTATTCATTATGGTGCAAAGCGTAGGGGGGAGCTGGATAAATTTGGTAAGCCAAAAGATTATGTTTATCATGTTGTAAAGGCTGCTGTTAATTGCATGGTGCGAAAGGTGAGATTTTTTGATGAGAGAGCTATTTTGGCGACTGTTTGTCATGATAGCCGTGAGGATTATCGAAAGGGAATTTTTGGGCTTTTACACTCTGATTGTTCAGAAATTAATCCTGCGGATTTTGATAAAAATAAAAAATCAGGGGCTCTGGCAGAGGGGGCAAATTTGGCTGTGGCCAATGAGGAAGGCATTCTTGCTGAGATGACAGAAATGGAAGAAGCCCTGGAGGCTAATTGTTTGAATAAAGATCTAGACGAATTAACAGTGTCTGAATTAATTGAGATTGTCACTAAGGTAAGTGGTGACCGTAATCGTGCAGTTTTGGGATTGTTAAATCGTATTTTATTTGAAAAAGATGGTAGTCAAAGGTCTCCGAAGCGGCTTTATTATGCCTTGACTGCTATTTTAATTAAGATTGCTGATCGGTTGGAAAATATTAAAAGTTTTAGATCTAAGGAAAACCCTGATAGGGAATCAACAAATGATTTGATTGAGGATGAAACTATTTATTTATTTTTGGCGATTGCTCAAAAGTGGGGGATGACAAATGTTGTTGATTGGTTTTTTGATTATATTGATTTACAGAAGGAGTCTGAAAAAAGAAAGCATCTGACTACCCTTAAGAGGGAGGGGTATCGGCGTGGTGAAGACGGGTTTAGTTTATTGGAGAAGGATCAAAGGTTGAGAGGGAGATTTAAAGCGGAGCTTCGTGAAAGGCTTTCCGATCTTTGTGGTAGACAATTAGAGGAAGGCGTTGATTATGTTTTTGAATATAGAGAAATAGGACATCGTTATAATGATCAAGAAGAGTTGGCTCAGCTTTTTGTGAAAGGTACTTTGCCTAAATCATTAAGGAGCTATATTATTTTTCATCCGCTTGTTGATAATGAAGAATTAGTGACAGCTGCTGAAATTATTTTTGGCGATATTTTTGATCAAGATGTACCTGTTGAAATTTTGAATAGAGGAGAAATCTCTAGATCTAAGTTGGGTCGTTTTATTGCTGAAAATGGTTTAATTGGATCTAGTGAGGTTTATGGTTATGGTTTGTGTGGAATCTTTGACTCTAAAGAGGAGTGTGTGGAAGGTCTTTTGGGGGAATATGTTTCTAGTAGAGTTGCTATTGCTGATGGAGAGGCCGATGAAAATCTAATAAGAGATGTGATTAAGCCTTTTGTGGAAATTTTGCCTATGGTTAGGAATCTGAAAGAGGAATATAGATTATTGGATTTTAATGATCAAACTGTAGCGGGTGTGAGTAGGAGTTCAAGGCGTAATATGGATAGTGTGGTTGGAAAGTTAGTTGTTGATTTGGATGATGTGAAAAGTGGGGGTCGTGAAGTGCTAGGTGTACTTAGGAGCCAGGATCAGATTATTGCTGCTGAAAAGGTTTTAGCAAAATTGGTGATGAGTCTTTTTATGTCTAGCTTGGTTGATCGTCATATTTCAGTTAATGGTAAGTTAAAAACCACACGAGTGCCAGCTTCTGTAGCTGGCGATCCTAATGCGGCTTTGGTTTATGGGGCGCCTTTGCTTGTGGGATTGCCTCATAGAGATCCTAATTTTATTGAAGGGGTTTTTGCAGCCTTGATTCAGAGGTTGAGTTTGCCAATGGGTGAGCTAAATGCGAAAATAATGGCTTTTAATGTGAATCCTTTCCTTGAATTTGATCCTGATTTATTTGAGGAACAGACGGGATTTTTGGATAAGTTGATGACTGATTATAGAGAGGCTTTATTGAATGGTCAGTTAGAGGTTGGACCGTTGTCTCGCAGGGATTTGAGACAGATGATTAATACTGGTCAGTTTGGTAGGGTGTCGGTAAAGGAATAGCTTGCTAATGCTGATGGTTTTTTGTAGTATTCACCCTGCTTATATTATGCGCCCGTAGCTCAGCTGGATAGAGTGTTGGCTTGCGGAGCCAAAGGTCACAGGTTCGAATCCTGTCGGGCGTACCATAAAAAAGTCGGCGGTCATATGACCGACGGTTTTTTCTCCTGTCCCCAAGACAGGGTGAGAAGTTTATACCCCCTTGCGGGGTGAATCCTGTCGGGCGCACCAGGAAGCTTCGCAATGCGCTCGAAGCAGTTTTGTAGCTTATTTTTGATGTAATTTTGACGGACTCCCCGGGATATCTCCAGATTTTTTTATTGCAGCCAAGGGCAGAGGGGCTAGTGACTTGATGGCCCTGTGTATTTGTATAGCTTTTTTATATACATTCACACATAGGTTAAAAAACATCACCCTCAACCTCAGCCATTTAGTTTGTGGCAGCATCAGAGTCAGGAAAAAAAGTGATTCCCATTAAGGTTAAAGGTCTTAATAAGAAAATTAAATTTGATGAGAATAGATTTCAACAATTAATTCTATATATTCTTCAGAAATGTGGGAGCCGGCCTAATGTAGGGGAAACAGTTCTTTATAAACTTTTGTATTTTTGTGATTTTGATTATTTTGAGCTCTTTGAGAGGCCTTTAACAGGGATGAAGTATAAAAAGATGAAGTATGGCCCTATTCCGGATCAGGCTTTGTTTAACCCAGTCATAAATGTAATGCGTCAGGCTGGAGTGTTGGAAAAAGTTGCTAGACCTTATGTTCGTGACACAATTCAGACGAGATATGTAAATTTTGTTGAAGCTGATTTGTCTGTTTTTGGAGCGGATGTGGAGAAAATGATAAAAGTTGTAGACTCTGTGATTGAAAGACTTTCGGGAATGAGTGCGCGTCAGATTGAGGACCATTCTCATCGTGATTATCCGTGGATAGTCCATGATTTTAGTGAAGAGATAGATTACGGTACGGTGTTTTTTAGGAGCGGTGAATTTGCAAACAGAGATTATGATGGAATGTGGGAGCAATCATCGGCGAATGATGTATTAGATCAGCTTGGAGAGGTAAGTGATGAGGAGCATAGGTATTACCTAAACTTATTAATTCAATGACTGACTTTAGGAAAGGTGCAGTGTTAATAATGGCTTGTTTGCTGATTCTCTTGTGGAAGTTTCTTGCATACACAGTTTTGATAAAAAAAGATTTCTTAAAAAAATAGGTGATGCTTCGGAAGATGTGATGTCAAAGATTACTAAATATGTTCAGATACATTTTGACGTTTAACCATTAGTCACTCAATAATTCAATCATTTCTTTGTGGAGGTGCTTGTTTGTGGCGAGGATGTTTTGGCCAAAGAGATCGAGTTGTTCGCCGTGGGTGTCGGTGACTGTGCCGCCGGCTTCTTCGATTATTAGTGATCCTGCTGCTATGTCCCAAGCCTTAAGGCCTAACTCCCAATAGGCGTCAAAGCGGCCGGCGGCCACATAACAAAGGTCTAAGGAGGCGGCGCCAAGGCGGCGGACTGCCTGAGATCTGTCTAAAAGTTTTTTAAAATTGGCCAGATTGTCTTCTTTGTGTTGAGGGGGAAATCCGGTCACTGTGAGGGCGTTTGCGGTTTCGGTGATGGCGGATGTTTTGAGGCGTTTGCCGTTGAGGTAGGCTCCTTTGCCTTTTTCGGCGTAAAAGAGTTCATTAAGGAGGGGAGCGTAAACTACACCAGCGATTAATTCACCGGTTAGGTAGTCGTAATTTTTTGAGGATTTTGAGCTTTTGGCGCAAAAGAGGCCGATTGAAACTGCAAAAATTGGGAGATCGTGGGCAAAATTGGTGGTGCCATCTAGGGGGTCGATTATCCAGATGTAGTCTTTTTCGGCTAGCATTTTGAGGATCTCGCTGTGGGCTTCGGCGCTTTCTTCGGCCAGAATGCCGTGATCGGGGAATTTTTTGGTGATAGCCTCAATAATCGAAGCTTCGGCGGCCTTGTCGGCGTTTGTGACTAGGTCGTTTTTTTGCTTTTCGGCAATCTGTAATCCTTTGGCGCGCTCTTTGAGGATCACTTTTCCGGCTTGTTCGGCTATCTTGATGGCAAAATCTAAATATTCCATATATTTGAAGGATAACCGCTTTTATGAGGTTGGACAAACATTTATTGCTGTGGTATAGTTTTTTGGCTTATTTTCGCCAATTATGAAAAAATTTGTTTTAAAATCAAAGATGACACCGAAGGGTGATCAGCCACAGGCTATTAAGGCCTTGGTGAAAGGGTTAAAAGGGGGGAAACGGTTTCAGACTTTGCTTGGCGGTACCGGTACCGGTAAAACTTTTGCGATGGCTAAGGTGGTTGAAGAGATGCAAAAGCCGACTTTGGTGCTTGCTCACAATAAAACTTTGGCGGCTCAACTTTGTAGTGAGTTCCAAGAATTTTTCCCAGATAATGCGATAAGTTATTTTGTTTCTTACTACGATTATTACCAGCCTGAGGCTTATAAGCCCTCGACTGATACTTATATTGAAAAGGATTCTTCTATTAATGAGGAGATTGATAAATTTCGACATGCGGCGACTAAAAATCTTTTAACGAGAGATGATGTTTTGATTGTGGCTTCGGTATCTTGTATTTATGGACTTGGTTCGGTTGAGGATTATTCTGACCTGATGCAAACTGTGAAAGTTGGTGATGTGATTCAAAGAGATAAATTTTTGAGGCATTTGACTGATTTGCAATATGCGAGGTCTTCGATTGAATTTAAAAATAGTATGTTTCATGTGTTGGGGGATGTAGTGGAGGTTTTTCCTCCTGATCGTGATTCGGTTTATAGATTAGAATTTTTTGGTGATGAGGTTGAGGCAATTTCTGAGGTAGATAGCTTTACCGGTGAGGTGATTCATGAGCTTGAGAGTGTGGATATTTTCCCGGCGAAACATAATGTCACTACTGAGCAAAAGGTAGAATCTGCTGTTGGGATGATTCGTGAGGATATGGAAGAGCGCTGCGATATTCTTAAAAAAATGGGTAGAAATCTGGAGGCTGAAAGGTTGAGAACCCGTACAGAATACGATCTTGAGATTCTTTTGGAAACGGGATATTGTAGCGGAATCGAAAACTATGTGCGTTATCTTAATAATAAGGAGGCTGGGCAAAGGCCTACGACATTGATGGATTATTTACCGGATGATTTTTTACTTCTTATAGATGAGTCTCATATTTCTGTGCCTCAGATTGGGGGAATGTATAGTGGAAATCTTTCTCGTAAACAGACCTTGATTGAGCATGGATTTAGAATGCCTTCGGCTCTGGATAATCGGCCACTTAAGTTTGATGAGTTTGAAGATTATATGAAGAATACGATTTTTGTTTCGGCTACTCCGGGTAAATATGAATATGCCAATACGCCAAAGGATGCCATTGTTGAGCAGGTTGTAAGGCCTACTGGGCTGATTGATCCGGAGATTTCGGTGCGTCCTACTAAGGGGCAGATTGAGGACATGCTTAAGGAGGTACGAGCGCGGATAGATAAGAATGAAAGAGTTTTGATTACGACCTTGACCAAGAGGAGTGCGGAGGATCTGACGGAATTTTTGGCCGATGCGGATATTAGGGTGCGTTACCTGCATTCAGATATTGATACGATTGAACGTATTGAAATTTTGCGTGATCTGCGGCTTGGAAAGTTTGATATTTTGGTGGGAATCAACCTCTTGCGTGAAGGATTGGATTTGCCAGAGGTTAGTATGGTGGTGATTTTAGATGCTGATAAGCAAGGATTCTTGAGAAGTACTAGTGCGTTGATTCAAAATATTGGACGTTGTGCCCGTAATGTTAATGGTTATGTAATAATGTATGCTGATAAGATGACCCCAGCGATGGAGGGGGCGATTGGGGAGACTGACCGTCGTCGTACAAAGCAGATTGCTCATAATAAGAAGCATGGGATTACTCCGGCTACTATTATTAAGGCTGTTAAGGATATTGCCCAGTTTGGTGGCAAGAAAAAGGATAAAAATCAGCGAGGACTGGATATTAAAAAGGTACCAAAGGATGAGGCTCATAGAATCATCCAAGTGCTACAAGGCAAAATGGATCTGGCTAGTATTAATATGGAATTCGAAAAAGCTGCCGAGCTACGCGATGAGATCGAGGATTTAAGAGAAGAGTTTGGAATTTAGTGTCTTATAAGGTCCCATCAACACTTTCAATTGTGGCGCTTTTGACGTCTTCAATAGTTGGCGTGATTGCGTCTGGAAGTTCATCAGTAGTAGTATCTGGAAGCTCGCCAGGGATTACAGGTGCAGTAGCTGCGGCTGGTTGAGGTCCATATTTGTGGGTTTTATTCCATTGGCAGTTGTCGCACCATTCTGGACCACCAAAGACTGTTGCAACTGCGACTCCAGTAGCGAGAGCTGCTGCTGTCCAACCAAGAATTCTTTCTTGCATTGCGGTAGGGCCTTGTCCTTCTGTAGGTTTTGATGAAGTTTCTAATCTTTTTTTCATATTTTTTAAAAGATATGCTATATAGAGCACTATGTTATTACTTTGTTTGTCTTTATGTCAAGCCAATGATTGGACTTGTAAAAATAGTAGACACGATCGTTGACTTTTAATTGGATTTGAGTTATAATTGTAACAGTTCGACACGCGCGTCAAACAAAAAAAATTTCATTTATTAAATAACAAAAATAAAAAAATGAAAAAAAATAATTTAAAAAAGCTTATGGCTTTGGCTACTAGTGCTATTTTCGTAGTATCTATGGTTGGTACAGCTTTCGCTGACACTGAGGAAGTTACTCTTGGAGTTACTGCAGGTAGTTTGTCTATTACAGCTGGTACAGCTGCTGCTGGTACAAACGCTACTGGTGGTGCTGCTATTACAGCTTCTACTGCTACAGTAACTGATACTACTGTTACTGATTATCGTGGTTCTGGTGCTGGTTGGACTGCTACTTCTGATATTACTGCTGTCGGTATTGATGGTGGAAGTATTTCTGTACGTTCAGTTACTAACACTGGTACTTGGGTAGTTGGTGATGTTACTGCTACTGGTTTTTACAATGGTACTGGTGAGGATTCTAACTTTGCTGCTAATGCTGCTTACAATGCTGGTGAATGGAAATTTACTATTGAAGCTAGTAATGGTAATATTGACTCTCTTACAGCTACTGACGGTGATGCTCTTGCAATTGGTGCTGTAGATATCACTGGTGTAGGAGGTACTCCTGGTACTAACTATTTATTCACTGTTGATGGTCTTTCTTTCACTTTGAATGATGCTAAATCTTGGGTTACTGGTGATGTTTTCGGTGTAACTCTTGATTTCCAACCGCCAATCTCATGTACAATTACTCCAAGTGGATTAGCTGCTAATTCTGGAACAGCTGAGGGTATTACTACTCCAGGTGCTGACACTATGGAAGCTGCTGTTACTGAGTATACTGCTGCAGTTGGTGCTGGTATGGGTGAATATACATTTGACGATGCTTTGTCATGTGACTTCCATGCTAACTCAATGGCTGGTACATATAAAGGTACTATTACTTACTCTGTTTCATAGTTTGTATTAGACCAATTTAAAAATACTATTCGGGTTTATCCCGAATAGTATTTTTTTTGTGGAAAAAATTTGATATGATTGTTGTGTAATTTAATATAAAAAAGTATGTCTTTATTTGATTTTGGCGGTAGAGGGCTTGTTAAGAAAGGAGTTTTGGCCATTGTCTTTGGTGTAATGTTTTTTTCACTTTCGGTTTTTGCTAAGCCTATTATGGGCGTGAGTAGTGATATTTTAAATGTGGCCCCATATTATGATCAAAGTAATGATGACTTTTTTAGATCATGGCTTTCTTATAAAGTCAGTCCTGGATCAGTAATTGACGATGCAATTGAGGTTGAAAATTTAACTGAAAAGCCATTGACCATGAGTGTTAAGCCGGTTGATGCTGTTAAAGGCACTGTGGGTGAATCTGAGGAGGCTGATAGATTTGCGATGGGAGAAATGAATGCTCAAAATGAGTATGTTGGTAGTTGGACGAGAATTGGTGATGACCAAGAGTCTATGGAAATTGTGCTAGAACCCAAGGAGTCAAGAATTTTGCCTGTTAAAATTAGTGTTCCAGAGGATCTAGAAGATGGAGATTATTGGGGGGCTGTGGCTTTTGATGAACCACAAAAAACCTTTTTAACGAGGATAGAAGGGACTGCGGCCGCAGAGGGAGATTATTATACTAAGATTAAGCTTGGTACTCGGATTTTGCTGCGAGTTGATTCTAAAATTGAAGGTGTCGAGCGTTTAGCGGCTGGTGCGGCTTTAGTAGATGATTATAGAGCAGACTTTGGTGATAAATTAAGAGCTTTGGCATTATGGAAAAAAATAGTCCTATTTCTTAGTGGTTTTTATTTGTTGTCATTTATCATGCTAGGGCTTTTTGATAGGGTTCGTAAAGTTAAATCAAAGAAAAAAAATATTTCTAAGAAGTTTGAAAACTTTTTTAGATGGGCGATTGTTATTTTTATTGGAGTGGCAATTTCTTTGGCCATGTTTGCACCATCTAGAGGGCTGACTTCTTTGCTAAGTACACAAAAGTTAAATGGATTAGGGATAGCTCCTGCTCCAGTAATTGGGGAGAATGGGCAAATTATTGATAAACCTCAAAAGTTTGTAATTGATGGGGTAAAGCCAGGTGATGTAGTTAACTTGGAGGCAATGGTTATTAATAATGATCCTGTGGATAGTTTGGCAGATTTGTTTCCCTCAGATGCTGAATTAGGAGAATCTGGTAGCTTTGCTATTGCTGGATCTAATTTTGTAAGTCAGTCAATTGGTAAGTGGACGACTTTAGAAGTAGAGGAAACAATTGTTCCTGCCCAAACTTCTAAGATTGTGCCTTTTAAAATTGAGATTCCTGAAAATGCTCCGGTTGGAAAACATTATGGAGCTATTGTTGTTGGGACTAAGCCTGCTCCAAAGGGAGTTTCTAGAGGGGGAGAGGTTATAGAAGCTGTAGCAGATGAGGGTAATTCTAATGGATCATTTGTTGAGGTGGTTACTCAGGTTGGTGCTAGGGTATATTTGACAGTTGCTGGAGATGAAGTTGTTAAGACAGAGTTTCATGATTTTGAGCTAGAACAAAGGGAAAATGGAGTTTTGTATTTACATATGCTGTTGGATAATCTAGGGACAGTTAAAGTGAGGCCTGTGGTTAATATTTCTCTTTTAGAAGGGGGGGAAGAGTTGGATAAATATTTAGTGAAAGGGTTGATAGATGATTTTTTCCTAGGCAAAGACTATCCAATTGAGATCTCTTTACCTTGGAAGTCAGTACAACGAGGTGGTGCTTTAAATTATGGAGAGTATGAATTAAGTGTTGATATGTCTGATGGTGAGAATACTGCCAATGAATTAGTTGCTTTTGCAATTGAAAAGAGTGCTGCACCTATTCCTGTGCCAGCGGCTCCTGGTGTTAGCCCTGTTGCGCCAGTTGTTGTTCCAGATGAAGTTGTTGATGAGCCTGGAGTTGTACCGGCGGTTGAGGTGCCGGCTGATGATGAGCAAGGATTTATTGGAAGTACGTGGTTTTATATCATGATTGTAATGTTGTTGATTGTATTAATTGGAATTATTATTTTCTTTTGGAAGAGGAAAAAGGATGAGCAGCCACAACAACCAGTACCTCCGGTGGCTCAGCCACAGCAGCCAGTACCTCCGGTGGCTCAGCCACAGCAGCCAGTACCTCCGGTGGCTCAACCACAACAACCTGTACCTCCGGTGGCTCAACCACAACAACCTGTACCTCCACAGGATTCGACAGATAATAGTGGTCTATAAAGTTATTGAATACGGGGCATTGCAAAGTGTCCCGTTTTGTAGTATCTCTGGTTGGCACAGCATTTGCTGATACTGAGGAGGTCACCTTAGGGGTGACAGGTGGTTCTTTGACTATTACAGCTGGTACGGCTGCAGTTGGTACAAATGCTACTGTTAGTGTTGGTGTGACGTATTCGACTGCTACTATTAATAATAATTATGTTACTGATTATCGTGGTTCTGGAGCAGGTTGGTCTGCAACATCATCAATTTCTAATGTTGGTATTTATTTTGGTGATGATGACGATGAAAATGTAAATACTCCGGACGTTGCTGATGATGTAGTTGTTAGGGCAATAACTAAAAATGGTGGGAGCACATGGACTAATGGTACAGCTCTGGATATTTTAGGTTATTACAATGGTGTTGGAGCTAGTGATAACCATGCTACAGGTAATTCTGATGCTCCATATAATGCTGGAGAATGGAAATTTACAGTAAATGCAACTGGTGGAAATATTTCATCATTGAGTGCTGTTACAGATGGAAATAATGCGAGTGCTGCTGGGCGTATTTCAAATGTTGAATCTAGTGGTGGAAATTATTATAGATTTGATTTAGATGGTATGAAATTTACTTTTAATGATGCCTTGGTTTGGAGCGATAACGATGTAATTGGTATTACCTTGGATTATCAGGAAAATGATACTTGTACTATGACACCAGCGATAGATGGCGGTGATGGGCCAACTGAGGGAAATATGGATGGTGTTTATGTGGGAGCACCGAGTGCAATGGCAGGTACAATTGCTGAGGCAACATCTCCTCAAGGTACAGGGATGGGTATTTTTTCATTTGATGATTCATTATCATGTGGTTTTCATTCTAACTCATTAGTTGGGACGTATAAGGCTTTACTAACTTATTCAGTTTCATAGGTTTTTAGATGATTTTTTAAGTGCTACTTTTCTTTAATTGAAAGTAGCACTTTTTGGCTTAACTATTTACTTTTTGGGCATTTTTTGATATAATGGTGAGATTGATTATATATAAATTATGTCAAAATTATCGCTATTTCAGAAAATATTGTTATGTCTTTCAACTTTGAGCTTTTTTGTTATTAATATATCTTTAGTTTTTGCGGGTTCTACAGGGTTGTCTATTGCTCCAAATTATGTTGATAATGCGGAGTTTGGTGCTGTTTTTAAGGATTCATGGTTAGTGTTAAATGGTACGCCTGGAGATGTAATTACTGGAAGTATGCGATTGATTAACTTTGATGACATTGTGAGGCAGGGGTTTGTGTATCCTGTTGATGCATTTGTTTCTGATGGTGGTGGTTTTATGTTACGAAGTGCAGATTATGATTTTGAAGGTATAGGATTATGGGGATCTGTTAATACTGTTTATCCTATTGTTTTTCCTGGAGTTGATAAATATGTTGGTTTTACTATCACTATTCCTGATGATGCAGCTGGTGGGGAATATGCTGGAGCTTTTATGGTTGAAGTAAACCCAGATTTTATCTTGGATAATGATCAGTACAATATCCATACAAAAGTTGGTTTGAGAGTTTATTTGACGGTTGATGCTACAGAAGTGATTGAGGAAACTCCTGATCCAGAAGAGACTCCAGATCCAGAGCCAACTCCTACTCCTACTCCTAGCCCAACGCTTGTACCAACTTCGACTGGAGGCGGAGGCGGTGGCGGCGGGTCAATTTCTAGAAAGACAAGTACTTCAACCACAAGTACTTCAACCAAAAATACTTCAACTACAAATACTTCAACAGGGACAAATAGGGCAAGTGATAAATATCAGTTCGTTGATGGTAGTACCCTTTATAGGACTCCGTTTAAGGATATTTCTACACATTGGGGGGCGGTCTATGTTGATAAGCTTGAAAAAATGGGAGTCGTAAAGGGGAAGGCGGCTGATACTTATGATCCACAAGGTGTAATTACTCGAGCGGAAATTACTAAAGTTGCTTTGTTGACCTTTGGGCATACATTGGATCGTAAGTATTCTAGTTTCCCCGATGTTGTTAGGGGGTCTTGGTATGATAGTTATATTGCAACTGCGGAAAAGCTTGGGATTGTGCATGGATATACTGATGGCCAATTTAAGCCAAATAAGCACGTTTCTAGGGCTGAGGCATTGCAGATCTTTTATCTAGCTTCAGGTAAGAATATTGCTAATCCTAATGTAGCGATTTTGTTTTCTGATGTGCCTTCATATGCTTGGTATCATCGTTATGTGGCTGCTGCATATAAGGAAGGGATTATTAATGGCAAGAATAAAAAGACATTTGCTCCAAATATGGCGATTACTCGTGCTGAAGCGGCGAAAATAGTTATTAAATTGTATGAAAGTGTTAAATAGAAAAAATATTATAATTTTGGCAGTTGCGCTGATTGTTGGTGCTGGATTGACACAGGTTAATTTACGCCAATTTTTTGCTTTTGTACTTGATGCTATGCAAGGGGATGCCATAGTTGTGGAAAATTCTGTTGGAGTTTTAAGATCGGCGCCTAAGAAAGATGTTTTGTCATTGACGACAGGGGTGCAAGTGTTGCCCTTTGGTGACGATCGTTTTAGGAGGGAGAGTCAGAGTGATGAAGAAAAAGCTAAGGTCGATATTAATGATGATAAAGCATGGAATGATTTCAAGGATAGAGGTAAAAAGGTTAAACGTCAGCAGGCGATTGTCTATAAGACGATGTTGCAAAATGAGACTGCCACTTTGTATGAAAACATTGATTTGGAGCTAGACGTCCCTTTGGGGGCAATTGTTTCCAGGGATACTATTGAGATTGAGCCTAGAGATAGAGATTTTAGATTTAAGCTTAAGGATAATATAATATCGATTAAGATTGATTCTTTGGCCCCTGGTGAGAAGGTTACGGTTTTTTATGTGGCAAAGGTTAAGTCTGGTGATGTGCCTGATTTAAAGCAGTTTGCACGCGTTAAGCAGGGGGATGTTATTTTGGTAGAGATTGTGCCGGTAGATAACGAGCTTGAGCCTGGTCCAAATGAAGTTTTGCCTGAGAAGAAATGTTTTTCAAAGCAGTATGTTAGTGACTTGGTTGAGGTTATTTCTGAAAATGTTGCTACTGAAAAAAACATGTCGGACTTTTTGACAGTATTTGCTTTCATGAATCCAAGTGCTCAATATTTTTTAGACAACGCTTCTAATGAATTGATTTACAATCAATTTAGATTGGATATCTTGGCTCTGTCATGTGTGGATGTACCAGTGGGATTTATTTTGGATGAGGATATAGTGCAGGAGGTAATTGTGGAGGATGTTGTTGTGCAACAGCCGGTTGATAATAGTGGAGTGAGTTATGAATATTTCTTGGTTTGTAGTGAGTTTGATGAAAGCGGTGCAGAAGTGTTTGTAAGTGAAACTCAAATTACTGAGGCAGTTTATCTTGCTGAGGATTCTGCTACTCAAGGAGTTGTGGTGGATGAAGAAGTTGTCGAAGAAGTTTCTGAAGGAGTTACGGAGGAGTCTGTGGATGAAGTTTTGGAAGAGGAAGGTGAAGGTGAAGAGCCTGTTGTTTCTGGTGAGAAAGCAACAAAGGAAGAGAAGAAAGCTGAAAAGAAGGCTGCAGAAGTTGAAAAGGCTGCTAAGAAAGCTGAAAAGAAAGCCGAAAAAAAGGCTGAGGAAGCTGAAAAGAAAGCTAAGCAAAAGGCTGAATCTAAGTTGGAGTCAAAAGCGAATGAGTCTGAGAAGGATACTGAAAATCAAGTTGCGGTTGAGTTGCAAGGTGAGGAAGTTGTGGAGCCTGAGGAGGCAGCTGTGCTAGATGTGATTGATAGCGGAGAAGTAGAAATTGTAAAAAATGTCTCTTGTAAAAAAATAAAGAGGGAAGTGATAAAACAGGTTGTTGAGGTTGTGGAGGAGCAGGAGGAATTGTCTGATAATGATGGCGAGGAAGTAGCGCCAGGAGTAGAGGAAGGGGAGGTTGTGCCTCAAGATTCAGATGCTGAGGAAACCGTGATTGAAGGTAAAGTTGAGCCTGAGGTAGTACCGTTGGAGCCAAAGGACAAAAAGACTGTGGAAGTAGAGAGTAAGGAAGTTGTACCTAAAAATGTAGAAGTGGAGCCTAAAGTGGAGGAGGTGGTGCCAGAAGTAGAGCCAGAAGTAGAGCCAGAAGTAGAGCCAGAAGTAGAGCCAGAAGAGCCTGTAGCAAGGTTAAAAGAGGATTATTTTCTAACTACAATGGTGGTATGAAAATAAAACTTTTGAGATTTGGATTTGTAGTTGCACTGGGAATTGTTTTGCAAATTTTTATTAGTTTGCCTGCCATCGCACTTGAAGGAGGATGGGTGTTTACTTTGTTGGGGCCGTTTGAGTTAGGTAATGTAAACGTTAGTGCTGATGATCAAGTAATGGAATTATCATTTACTGATGCAATAGAAATTTCTAATGCTCAGGCTACCACTACTGGATTTTCTGCTTCAATAACAACAACAGAATTTATTGAGGCAGTTGAGCCTACAGAATTTATTGGCTACACTAATTTTTCTATAAAAACAGGGGCTATAACTACCAGTCAACCTGATGGTGTTACAGCCCCTTTAGATTCTAATTATACTGCCTTTAGTGGCAGCTTGTCTACCAGTAATGCTATTGATTTTATGCTGGCAGATAGCCGTTCTCGTAATGCTGGCTCATGGACAGTTACTCCTACTTTTAAGGTCACTGTCCCTGGACTTCAAGCGGCTGGTAATTACCAGGCAACCTTAACATTTGCATTATATTAGTTTTTTGACATTAGTTTCTTTGCTCCAAATGCCACGGCAATAATTGCAAGGATGATGATAGCTGTTGTCGCCTTGTTGTCTGATGCGTCTTCGGCTACATTAACTACTTTATCTGTAATAGTTTCAGTTTCTGGGGCATCTTTAGAAACTGATGTGTAAACCCTCACTCCTACACTTGTTCCAACATTAATAAATGATTCGTCGTCTTGCCCTTCTTTTGGAGCTTGAGCAGCCATAATTAGGCCTGCATATTCTTGTTCTAGTGTGTCTTTTGGCACTTCTATTTTGAAGTTAATTTTTTTTGATTCTTTTGCCGCGAGGGTAACTTCATTTACTGCTAATGTAAGCCATTTTCCCACATAGTCTTTTGAGTCATCTTTTGATTCAGGAAGGAATGCCTCTGAGTTTTCTCCTTCTTTATTTTCTTGTCTATCCAATGCAAATAGATTAAGTGTAATTTCTTTGTCTGAAAGGTTTGAAACTATAAACTCACCTTTTGTTGAGCTGCCAGGACGTATTTCAACGTCAATTGCTGACTTATGTCCACCATCGTCTACTGCTGGTGAAATTGCGTAATCTCCTGCTGCAAACGCTGCAACGGAGCTTAAGATGAATACTGCGAGGAATGGCAGTATTAGTTTTTTGAACTTGATCATAGGAATATGATTATGTGTTATAAAGTTGGTAACATTATCCCAAAGTTGGGGGGAGTTTGCAAGATGAAGTGATGGGTTTTTTGGCTAAAGTCCGTGGCCGCCTCCGCCGCCGAAGCCGCCGCCTGAAAATCCGCCTGAAAAGCCTGAGCCTCCACCGGCGGCTGAATTGCTTGGGGCTTTAGTTATGGAGTTTGTAAAGTTTGAAGAAAAGCCTTCTAGACCCCGGTTTAGTCCTATGAGGCTGAAATTGGAATCCCAGGCGTGGATTGGGACATACCAAGTTGGTGGGTTTTTAATTAGGCCGGAAAATGCCTTGGTCCATTTTGAGGTGAGACCGAAGGCCATGGCGTACGGGAGGAGTTTTTCAAAGAAGATATTGTTTTCTTCTTGAAAATTGATGCGGTCTTTTTCTGCGGTGTTGATGTATTCGTAAAGGCCCTTGAGTTGGTAGTAGGTTTCGGCTCCTTTTTCGGTTTTGCGGGGCATTATTTGGCCAATACCACCGATTATGGCTCCGGAGATTATGATGTTGATTGCGAGTAGTGGAGAAAAGGCCATTACATTAAAACCGGCGATTGAGAGGAAGCCACCAATTCCGCCGTAGACGGCACGGATTGTTTATGGGTTGTGTGGAAAATAGCCATCGGTGATTAGTTGTTTGGTGACTGATCTCTTGATGATTGGAATTTTTTTGTAAAATTTATTTTGGAGGCTGGAAAGTGTTGTGGATTCTCCAGCTACATTAAAAGGGAAAATACTTTCTAGGAGGATCTTTTCGTATTCTTTATCGGTTTTGTATGGTTCGATTAATTCTAGTTTGTAGTCTTTTGAATCAAAAAGGATGTTGTCTTTTTTGGTTTCGTGGATTTTGATGTTGCCTTTAATTGCGTAGTCGATAATTGTGGCGGTCATATCGCGGGCGGAAATTTTTTCGTCAATTAAGGTACCCACTTCAGTTGGCTTGAGGTTGTTTGGTGCATGGTAGTGGGGGATTACCGTGTCTTTGAATGTTTTTTCGTCACGCCCTTTTTTGTACCAAAGGGTAAGCATGATAATGGCAACGATCGGGGCGTTGAAAGTGAGTAGTGTTAAAAGGAGTTGAATTAGTAAGTCTTTAGCTGGGGTGGCTGGAATGGTGATGACTCGTGAAGGCATGCCAATTACTACCGTCATGTTTTCGTAGGCGTTGAGCTTTTTGGTGGTTTCGAAATTAATGTGAAGATTGTCTTCAAAGGTCCATTTGCAGTCGCTATTTTCTTGGTAAAGGCTTCCGGTGATACATTTTATTTGGACTTCGGTTGGTTCGAGCGGTTCGGGGAGGGTGACTGTGGCTGTTAGATTGTCAATTGTAACGGGCCAGTCTGTACCATTTATATTGAAGTAGAGTTCGTCGTGGTCTTTAAATTCGTTGATGACATTTTCAATGGTGTAGTCAATATTGAAAATATTAATAAGATTGTTGGCGATGTTGCCGTCAGTGCGCATTTCTAGATTGAAAAAACCATTTGAATTGTAGGTTTCGTTATTCCAGGACTTACCGTTTTGATCGGTTGCACTATTGAAAGTAATCGGCGTTTTTCTGGTTTTTAAGGGAGTTGTGCTAGAAAATTTGTAGGGAATAATCCTGGCGATGCCGCGATGGGCTTCGTTGGCAAAGTCTGCGCTGATGGATTCTTTGATTTTTAGGCTACCATTATTTTGGATAGTGATTTTTGAATGAAAATTAGGAATCTCCCAGTATTCTTGAGCATATTCAGCAAAAGCAGGCATAGATAATGCCTGCAGTGCGATCAAGGTAATTGGTATTAGCTTAAGCTTGTGTCGGATTTTCATTGTTTTCTTGTGGTGTTTGAGGTTGTTCAGGAGTCAGAGGGGCGGCTGGGGCTACCGGGGCTTCTGGAGTTGGCTCAGGTTGTGCAACAGGTTCTGGAGTCGGTGCGGCCATTGGAGTTTCTGGTAATGGGGCTGGCTCTGGTTCAACCACTGGCTCTGGTTCAAACACTGGCTCTGGTTCAACGGCTGGCTCTGGTTCAACGGCTGGCTCTGGTTCAACGGCTGGCTCTGAGATTGGTTCTGGTGCAACAGGAGTTTCGATTGGGGCGGCTTCAGCAACGACAGGTGCGGCAGGTTGTGCAGGAGTTTCAGTCGGTGCGGCAGGTTGTGCAGGAGTAGCGGTTGGTTCGGTAGCTGGAGCGGCCGCTGGAGTTTCAGCAAAGCTAACTTCAACACTGCCTTTTTCTTCGTCTGTAGCCTGGAAGAATTCACGTTTTTGGAATCCCATTGGTTTAGCCATTAGACTATAAGGGATTGTTTCAATTTTAGTGTTAAGTTCGCGCACGGTTCCATTGTAGTAGCGGCGAGACATTTGGACGTGTTCCTCGATTTCTTTTAATGTTTTTTGAAGGTCTAGGAAATTTTGGTTGGCTTTAAGGTCTGGGTACTGTTCTGAAAGGGCGAAAATGCTTTTCAAGGTGCTGCTTAACATGTTTTCTGCTTGTTCCTTGGCTTGAGGATCCTGGGCATTCATTGCGGCAGTGCGGGCCTCTGTAACTTTTTGGAGAGTTTCGCTTTCATGACTGGCATAACCTTTGACGGTTTCGACGATATTTGGAATAAGGTCATAACGTCTTTTTAGTTGAGTGTCGATGTCAGACCATCCTTCGGCAGCTTTGTTTTTGAGCTTAACAAGCCCGTTGTACATAAAAACGACAACAACTGCGAGAACAGCTAGGATCAGTAGAATATAAGGCATTTTTTTGGAATTATTGAGTAACTTTATCTATTTTACTGGTATTGTTGAGGGATGGCAAATTTATTGAGTAAGGTCTAGCTCGGGGATCTCCTTTTCGGTAAATTTTGCTGAGTTGTGCCTTTGTATTAGGGGGTTTGGGACTAAACGATAGGCTTTTTCAGTGCTTTTTGGAGGGGTTTTAATTTTTGGATCGTCGCTTTGATCAATTTCGTCGTAGGTTAGTTTTTTGATTGTGCTTGATTCAGCAACCCCGGCTTTTTCTAATTGCTTGAGGCTAAGGAGTAGGCCTAGAGTGGTTGCGCTGAACATTGCACGTAATCCTGATTGCACAGCTGCTATTTCTGGCTTGCCTTGGTTTTGACGTCTTGTAGCGAGTACTTCTTGTATTTTGTATCTGGTTCGCCATTTTGTATCGTGCAGGGCGGCTGCAACCTCTTCAGCTTCGGGAATTTCAGGTAGTCCAAGCATTTGATTAGGTTAAGTAAGATGTTATTATGAGTTGAATGCCCTGAATTGTCAAATTTATGATGTTTTGAATTGGGGGTGTTGCGAAGGTAAAATGGCTTTATTAAGCTGTAATTTGGCGGACTCCCTGGAATACCCCAGAATTTTTTTAGGGGAGGAAATGACCGGGACTCTCCGTACTAGGACGGAGTTTTATGAATTTTTTCCCGGGAAAAGTCGTGACAAAAATTGAGTATTGTGGTGTTTTAGGTATCCGTGGGAAAACCCAGGAATATTTTAGAAAAATTTTAATTGTTGGTGTTATGAATTGTTTGTTAGTAATTTTTTATGTTATAATTATGTTAGAAATTCTAATTTTCTAACTATGGATACGAAAATTTTATCGTTGCAGACTAAGGGCCAGATAATGCTACCAAAGCAGTGGCGTGATGAATTGGGTGCTGACGTTTACCAGGCGATTAAGGATGGTGACATCATCATTTTGAAGCCGATTAAGGCTTGTAGTGATAGAGAGGTTTTGGAGGCTGCAGATAAGGTAATCAAAAAACATAAAAAATTGCTCGAGAGATTGTCTTGAGTAATTTATTAAAAAATCACCCATTTATTGATGGTAATAAGCGTGTTTCTTTTATGGCGCTGGTTTTGTTTTTGGAAATTAATAGATATCAATTATTTGTTGAGGATGGTGAGGTTGAATTATTGATTTATGATGTATTGAAGGGGGTGAAAAATTTTGAGGATGTGGTGGGATTTTTACAATTAAATTGTAAAATGTTTTGATTCTGTAAACCCAAAATGGCTTTATTTAGCGATTATTTGGCGGACTCCCCGGGATATCCCAGAATTTTTTTGGGGAGGAAATGACCGGGACTTCTCCGTACTAGGACGGAGTTTTGTGAATTTTTTCCCGGGAAAAATCGTGACAAAAATTGAGTATTGTGGTGATGTGGGTGTTTTGGTTGTTTTAAAAATCGCTCATGGGAAGGATGTTTATAGATAGAGTTTCAGTCGGCGATCTTGATTCCAAGGGAGGATTGATGTTAGATTGGATCTAATTTAACTCAACGAATTATGGCTCATACTTTACCTGAACTTTCTTACGAATTTGCTGCATTGGAGCCGCATATTGATGCGCGGACTATGGAGATTCATCATGGGAAACACCATGCTGGATATGTTGCTAAACTTAATGCCGCTTTAGAAGGGCATCCTGAATTGGCGGAAAAATCTTTGGAGGAGCTTTTGAAAAATCTTGATGCTGTGCCGGAAGATATTCGTACAGCGGTGAGAAATAATGGTGGTGGTCACTATAATCATTCACTTTTTTGGAGCATCATGGCACCAAATGCTGGTGGTCAGCCGGAGGGCGAATTAGCTGCAAAAATTGATCAGGCCTTTGGGAGTTTTGAGGCTTTTAAAGAAGAGTTTGCTAATGCTGCCGGGACACGATTTGGGTCCGGGTGGGCTTGGCTTTGTGTTGATGGTGGAGGCGCGTTGAAGGTTGTTTCTACTGCTAATCAAGATACACCTTTGGCGGATGGTTTGAGACCAATTTTGGGTCTTGATGTTTGGGAGCATGCCTACTATCTTAATTATCAAAATCGCCGACCGGATTATGTTACGGCTTGGTGGAATGTAGTCAATTGGGCAAAGGTAGCTGAAAACCTAGGTTAACCCCTCGTAAAAACTAGCTGCGTACCTTTGGAGAGGGCGGGTGCAAATTTGTAACCGTCTTCTTTGAAGTTTTTTAGTTCTTTGGGGTCGGTGATGGAGTTTTTGATGACGTAGTTGGTCATAGTGCCGCGGGCGATTTTGGCGTAGAGGGCGATGATTTTGTAGGTGTCGTTGCGTTTTTCTTTAAAAATTGGGGTGTGGATTTCGATGTTTAGGGTTGAGGTGTCAATGGATTTGAAGTATTCATTAGAGGCGAGGTTGAGGATGGTTTTGGCTTTTTGTTCTTTAAGGTCTGCTTTTAAATATTCGGTGACGTGTTTTTTCCAGAAATCGGTTTTTAGGTGCATTTCTAGGCGATATGGTTGCATGAGGTCGAGTGGTTTTAAGACTCCGTAGAGTCCGGAGAGGGTGCGGAGGTGTTCTTGCATAAACATTAATTCTTTGATGTTGTATTCGTGGGGAGTGATATTTTTATAAACGTCACCGCTGAAGGCAAAGATTGCTTGGCGGGCGTTTTCGAGGGTGAATGGAGTGGTAAAGTTTTTGAAGCGTTCATAATTTAGCTGAGCGATTTTAGGACTGACTTTCATTAATTTTTGTAAATCTGGGCTGGAGTATTCTTTAAATTCCTTGATTAGGGTTTTGCTGTGGTCGAGCAGTTTTGGCGTGCTGAATTTATTGATTTTAACTGGGGTGCTGAAGTCGAGGGTCTTTGAAGGTGAAAGCAGGATTATCATAGTTGTATTTTTACAGATTGTGCTTGTTTGGGCAATATGTTAAGCTTTTTACTTATTTACCTTTTAATAATTATGGCTAGGCATAAGGGGAAACCACAGGGGCAGCCGGAAGTTTTGGATACTATGCCGGAACATTTACGCGGAGTGAGGCAGGTTTCTTATGCTGATGCTAAAGAGCGTTATTTGGGATTGGCAGCAAAATTTGATCATAAGAAGGGAGGGCAGGATGGTCTTAGGCGGGCGATTAGAGCGGCAAAGGCTTTAGTGAGAGAGGCCCTGGAGAGCGAAGGGCGAAGTGGGGATGCGATGTATGTGAATGCCAATTTTTGGAGGCATGTGGAGCGGGCTGGTTTTGCTGCTGCAGAGCAGGAAATTTTTAAGGCTAATCAAAAAGTGGATGACCTTAGGAGTGAGGTTTCGGATCAGGCGCTTGAGGTTAAGTAATCTTTAAAGGTTGAATAGTCTGCCTCCATTTTAATGGCTTGTTTTTCTTTTTCTAGACAGATGGCTAGGCGTTCTGGGATTTGGATTTTTTGATTAATAATTGGTTCGACAACATCGAGAAATTTGGCTGGATGGGCGGTTTCAAGGAAGATTCCTAGAGTTTCTGGGTGGTTTTTGAGGTAATCTGTCAGTCCAAGGTAACCGACGGCGCCGTGAGGGTCCATTGTATATCCGTGATTTTGGTAAACGTCTTTGAGGGCCTGGGCTGTTTGGTCGTCGTTGTAGGATTTTGATTCGATGTCTTGCTTGATGGCTTGGAGATTATTGTTGTAGAGGTCGGAGATGCGGGCAAAATTTGAAGGATTGCCGACGTCCATGGCGTTGGAGATAGTTTCTTTAGATGGTTGTGGGGAGAATTCGCCGGTTTCAAGGTAGCGAGGGAATGAATCATTTTGATTTGTGGCGGCGATCAATTTTTCTACTGGGAGGCCCATTTTTTTGGCAAAGAGGCCGGCTGTGATATTGCCAAAGTTGCCGCTGGGGACACAAAAAGCGACTGGTTTGCCTTGGTCTTTGATCTGTGAATAGGCGTGGAAGTAGTAGAAGGATTGGGGGATTAGGCGGCCAATATTAATGGAATTGGCTGAAGTGAGATTGCGTTTTTGGCGCAACTCTTGATCGTTGAAAGCTTGTTTTACTAATTTTTGGCAGTCGTCGAAGGTGCCGGAAATTTCGAGGGCGGTGACGTTTTGGCCCATAGTTGTTAATTGTTGTTCTTGGATTTTGCTGACTTTGCCGGCGGGGTAGAGGAGGACAACTTTTGTGTTGGGGATTCCTAAAAAACCACTGGCAACGGCGGAGCCTGTGTCGCCGGAGGTGGCGGCGAGGATTGTGATTTCTTGGTCGGAGTCTTTGATGAAATATCCGAGCAATCTAGACATAAAGCGGCCCCCAAAATCTTTGAAGGCTAGGGTTGGGCCGTGGAATAATTCTAGGGTATGTATGTTTTGGTGAATGTTTACTACAGGAGCTGGAAAATTTACTGCATCGTTGACGATTAGACGAAGGTCTTCTTTGGGGATGTCATCGCCAATTAAAGCTTGGGCTACTGTGTAGGCTTGTTCTTGAAATGAAAGGTTTTGAATGTTTGCAAAAAATTCAGCAGGCAGTACTGGTATTTCTGTGGGCATGTAGAGTCCGCCATCCTCTGCTAGTCCTCTGGTGATTGCCTCTTTGAGAGAGACTCGGATTGATTTGTCGTTTGTGGAGTAAAGCTTCATAGTTTTTGTTTGATGAGGTTTAGGAAGTCTTGGGCGCTTAGGTTTTGCTTGTATATTTCGTGGAAATCGATGGTGATGTTGGCGTATTTTTCGTAAAGATTTGTGCGAAAGTCTAAGAGCTCGGGGTAGCAGCGAGCAAGTGCATCGTCGGTTGATTCATTGTCTTGTTGGTTGAATGATTCGCCCCAAAGTACTGGCTTGGGATTTTCAATGTAGTTTTTGAACATATCTTCTTTCATGGTTTCAGGAGCTCTGAGGTAAACGATCAGGGTTTTTTGATTGAGGTTATCGTGGTGGTCTGGGCCGGTGTAAATTACGGAACCTGTAGTGTCGATAATTGTGTTTGTTGGTTTTGGAAGGTTGGCGAAAATTTCTTGCATCACGGCTATTTCGTGATCGAGGTAGGCTTGCTGATTGGCTGGTGAGTGGTCTTCGTAGGGTTGGCCCATCCATTTTGCCATGTCTGCTAGGCCTTTGTAGCCTTTGGCGACTAGTTCAGGAGCTAGTTTTTCTTCGACTATATCATCACAGGAAATATGCTCAAATCCATGTTTTTTGAGTTTTTTTGACCAGTGAGTCTTACCGATATTGGACATGCCAATTAGGCTTAAAACTAATTGATTTTCGCCAAGGAGGTCGTCAAATTGTTGAGTTGTTAAATGCATGCGTTTTCAATCTTAAAGATGTCGGCAAAAACGCCGGCGGCTGTGACCTCTGCTCCCGCGCCTGGCCCTTTAACGACAAGTGGGCGATCATGGTAGCGTTCGCTTGAGAATGAAATGATGTTGTCACTGCCAGAAAGAGAATAGAATGGGTGGTTTGCGTCTACTGCTTGGAGTGAGACTTGAGCCTTGCCGTCTTCGAGGGTGGCGATGTAGCAGAGCTTTTTGTTTTCGGCTTGGGCTTGTTTTAGGAGCTCTGTGAATTCTGAATCAGCCTCTTTAAGGTAGGTGAAAAATTCTTCAATTGTTTGAGCGTCACGGCAGCTTGGAGGTACGAGATTTTGAATATCAATATCTGAAAGCTCGAGGGTTAATCCTGTCTCGCGGGCGAGGATTAATATTTTACGAGCAACGTCGATTCCATTTAAGTCATCGCGAGGGTCTGGCTCTGTGTAGCCTTTTTCTTGGGCCTCTTTGACCACTTGGCTAAAAGATTTTTCTCCGGTGAATGAATTAAAAATGTAACTTAAGGTACCGGAGAGGACGGCTTGTATTTTGGTAATTTTGTCGCCTGATTTTTGGAGGTCTTTTAAGGTACTGATTACTGGGAGGCCAGCACCAACGTTTGTTTCGTAGTAAAAGTGAGCGTTGTCTGCGGCTTTTTGCAGTTTGTTGTAGTATTCGAGGCTGCCGGAGTTGGCTTTTTTATTAGGTGTAACGACAGAGATTGCAGAATTAAGGATTTCTTCGTAGTGCTGTCCTGGTTGTTCGGCGGCGGTGCAGTCAACAAAAATGCTGTTTGGTAAATTGAGTGAGCGCATTTTTTTGACGAAGTGTTCAAGGTCGCCTTGGTCTTGGGAGTTATCTAATTGTTGTTGCCAGTTGCTAAGATCTATTCCTTCTTCTTGGAAAAGCATTTTTCTGCTGTTAGCGAGGGCAATGATTTTTATTTCATCATTTTTTTTGGCGGCGATTTGTTGCAATAGAGTTTTGCCGACAAGGCCTGTGCCGACCATAAAAATGTTTAGTTGTTTGATGTGTGGATAGAAGATTCCGCTGTGGAGAGCTCTTAAGGCTTTTTGTTCGTCTTTTTTGTGGACTACTATTGAGATATTTAATTCTGAAGATCCTTGGGCAATGGCAGAAATATTGATGCCGTGTTTTCCGAGGGAATAGAATACGCGCCCGGCTATCCCAGGTCTTTGGCACATGTTTTCCCCAATTACGGCAATGATAGACATTTCGTTTTCGATGATGACCTCTTCTACTTGATTGTTATCTATTTCACGGTGAAATTCGTCCTCGATTATTTGTTTGGCTTTTTCGGCATCTTCTGGGGTGATAGCAAAACATATTGAATGCTCTGATGAGGCTTGAGAAATTAGGATAATATTGATTTTGGCCTCGGCTAACGTGCTAAATAGGCGTTTGGCTATTCCAGCTACTCCGACTAAGCCACTACCTTGAAGTCTCAGTAGTGCCACTGAACCGATTGAGCTGATTCCTTTGATTGGGTAGCCTTTTTCTGCGGACTTTTCGTGGCTGATATAGGTGCCGGGGTGTTCAGGGTTAAAGGTGTTTTTGATGCGTAGTGGTACATTTTTGGCTTTTGCCGGCTGCATTGTCGGTGAGTAGATCACTTTCGCGCCGAAGTGGGACATTTCCATCGCCTCATTGTAGGTCATAGTGTCTAGGGGGAATGTTTTTTCAACTTTACGGGGGTCTGCAGTGAGCACCCCGTTGACGTCTGTCCAAATTTGGATTTCTGAGGCGGAGAGGGCCGCGCCTAGGATGGAGGCTGTGTAGTCGGACCCTCCGCGGCCTAGGGTAATTGTTTCATTATCGATAGTGGAGGAGATAAATCCTGTGACTATTTGTAGTTTTTGGTGAGAATCGAAATATTGTTTGATAAGGTCATTTGTTTTTTCGAAATCAACCATGGCGGAGCCAAAGTTTTTGTCTGTTTTGATTATTTTGCGTGCGTCGAGATATTCTGCATCATGGAATGCTTGGCTGATAATGTAGGCGGAGAGTCTTTCTCCGAAGGCAGATACAAAATCAAGGCCCTTTGTGGAGAGCTCTTTAATAAGGAATACTCCATGAAGTTGGTCTTTTAATTCTTTAAGTTTTTTTTCTGTACGTTCTCTGGTTTCAGCATTTTTTGTAGGATCAGTGATTAGCTGATCGATGGTTTCTAGGTGTCTTTGGTGTATTTCTGCTAGCCCTTCTTTATAGGTGTCATCTCCACGTTCTGCTTTTTTTGCTGTTTCAATGAGTTGGTCGGTAATTCCTCCGAGGGCAGAAACTACTACGGCTATGGGTTCTTGCTCTCTAAGTTTATTAACGATTGAGATGACGATTTTTATTCTTTCGGCATCTTTAACTGAGCTGCCCCCAAATTTTAAAATTTTCATGATTTTGGCTTAAAGTTTTTTTCTTTTAAAAATTTTGTAACCTGTTTGAGTTTTTTGAGGGTGCTGTCGCTGACGGAGTGCTCGATGCCGTGAATGTCTTTTTCTTGAGTTTGGGGTGATATTTTTAAGATAGTGAAAAATTCTGCCAGAACTTTGTGTCTCTCTGCAACTTTTTTGCCAATACGAGAGCCTTTGGCAGTGAGTTTGAGGGGGGAGTAGGGCTTGTAAGAAACGCAGCCCTCTTTTTTGAGCCGCTGCATCATTTGGGTTACGGATGGCTTGCTTATCTCTAATTCTTCAGCAATATCCGAGACACGGACGTGGTCTTTTTCTTTGTTGAGGTTATAAATTGTTTCTAAATAATCTTCTTGTTCCATCGTAAAGATGATAGTTGTTAAGAAAAAGTTTGACAAGCTGAGATTTGCGAGTAGAATTAGGATATATTAATAAAGTTAGGATATATTAACAAATTAACAAAATGAATATCTTTAGAAAAATAGTATTGGGGGTGATGATGTTACTTTTTACTGCCTGTGCAAGCCCAGTTGACGATGGAAAAGTTCATGTGACAACTACTGTAGGGATGTTGGCAGATGCGCTAGAAAATATTGGTGGGGACTTGATTGTTGTTGAGGGTCTAATGGGGCCTGGTGTTGATCCACATCTCTACAACCCTTCGGCTGGTGATATCAATAAAATGAAGAATGCTGATGTAGTATTTTATGTTGGTTTGCACTTGGAAGGTAAAATGATTGAGATTTTTGAATCATTAGGTGAGAGAGCTGTGGCAGCAACAGCAAATGTATCTGAAGAAAAATTGTTGAGTGGGGATGCCCTTGGTGTTGCTCATGATCCGCATATTTGGTTCGACGTAGATCTTTGGAGTGGAATAGTGCCAGTTATTGAGGATAAACTTGTAAAATTGGATCCTGAAAATGAGTCAACGTATCGTGCAAATGCTGCCATTTATCTTAATAAGCTTAAGGACCTTGATGTTTGGGTGAAAACTACAACATTAGATTTGCCAAAGGAGTCTCGTGTGTTGGTAACGGCTCATGATGCCTTTAGTTATTTTGGGAAGGCTTACGATTTTGAGGTTAAGGGATTACAGGGAATCAGTACTGCTTCAGACTTTGGAGTAAAAGATTTAGAGATACTTGTTGATTTTATTGTTGAACGCCAAATAAAAGCGATTTTTGTGGAATCAAGCGTTTCGCCTAAATCTATTGAGGCGCTTGTAGAGGGAGTGCAAAGTAGAGGGTGGGATGTGGTAATTGGAGGCGAACTCTTTAGTGATGCCATGGGGGATGGTGGGACTTTTGAGGGTACATATGAAGGTATGGTAAAGCACAATGTAAATACTATTGTTAACGCTCTTAAATAATGAAAAAAACTGCATTTGAAGTACATGATTTGACAGTTGCCTACGGTAAGAAGCCTGTTCTCTGGAATATTGATTTTTCTATTCCTGAAGGCAGCCTGGTAGCTATTGTTGGCCCAAATGGTGCCGGAAAAAGCACTCTGCTAAAATCTGCTTTTGGCCTAGTTAATCAACTATCGGGGTGGGTGAAATTTTTTGATAAACCTTATAGTAAAGTTCGTAAAAAAGTGGCTTATGTGCCGCAGAGAGAAACAGTTGATTGGGATTTTCCGACTACAGTTTTTGATGTAGTGCTTATGGGGAGATATGGTCATTTGGGTTGGATTAAGCGACCTGGTGCCAAGGATAAAGCGAAAGCGATGGATGCTTTGGATAAAGTAAAAATGACTGAATTTAAAGATCGACACATTAGTGATCTTTCAGGAGGCCAACAGCAGAGAGTGTTTTTGGCGCGTGCTCTTTGTCAGGAGGCTGATATGTATTTTTTGGATGAACCATTTGCTGGTGTTGATGTTGCCACTGAAAAAGCAATTTTTGCACTTTTAAGGCAACTTAGTAAGGCTGGGAAAACTGTCCTAGTGGTGCATCATGATATTCAAACTGTTGAGGAGTATTTTGATTGGATTGTACTTTTGAATTTACGTTTAGTGGCCAGTGGCCCTTTGAAAACCACATTTACTAAGAAAAATTTGAATGAGGCCTATGGAGGAAGGCTAAATATTTTGAGTAGTGTACAAAACTTATTTGAAGATAAATAATATGGAATCTTTTTTGACAATAAATAGTGTGTATGTAATTTTGGGCAGTATCTTCTTAGGAGCAACTGCTGGAATGCTTGGTGTCTTTGGAGTGTTGAGAAAGCAGGGCCTTTTGGGTGATGCATTAGCTCATGCAGCCTTACCAGGTATTGCCTTGGCCTTTTTGATTATGGGCGAGAGGGTATTGTCTGGAATGCTTTTGGGAGCTCTTATTTCAGGTCTCCTGGGTGCTTACTTTATTTATTACTTGGTAAGAAATACTAAAATTAAAATGGATAGCGCGATGGCATCTGTGTTGTCTGTATTTTTTGGTTTTGGGATAGTGCTTTTGACTTATATTCAGGATTTACCTTCGGCGGCTAAAGCTGGGCTAGATACTTTTCTCTTTGGTCAGGCTGCGGCATTATTAAGAATTGATGTCGTGTTGATGGCTATTGTTTTTGTTTTAACTTTAGTAATGGTGACGGTCTTTTGGAAGGAACTTAAAGTATTTGTTTTTGATGAAAAATTTGCCAAGGTTATTGGTTTTAATAGCAGGTGGTTTGAGGTGATGTTTATGACACTTTATGTGATGGCGATTTTGGTTAGTTTGCAAGCAGTGGGTGTTGTTTTGACAGCAGCGCTTTTTATTACTCCTGCAGCATCTGCTTTGCTCTGGTCTCAGAGATTAATTACTGCTGTTGTTTTAAGCACCTTGTTTGGGGCCTTTGTAGGCGCTAGTGGGGCTTATGTTAGTACGGTTATGGTTAATATGCCAACTGGCCCTGTGATTGTAATGATAGCTTCACTGATTTTTATTGTGACTTTTTTGTTTTCTTCTCGAAATGGTATTTTGTGGAAGACTTTAGAAAAAAGGCGCTATTCAAAAAAGGTACAAATGGAAAATTTGTTGGGACGACTTTATCGTGATTATGAAGGAGGTGTTGAAGTTTTGACTGTTTCTTACTTTGTAGATTATGGTTATAGAAAATCGGATTTATATGCTCTTAAACGAGCTGGGTTTGTTTCTGTGAAAAATGAAGAAGTTACTTTGACTAAAGCGGGACTAAAGTCAGCTTTTGGGGTGATTGAAAAACATAGATTGTGGGAAACTTATTTGGTCGAAAGAATGAATCTAGCGAGTGATCATGTTCACAGAGATGCAGAGATTATGGAGCATCTTTTGACAGAGGATATAACTGATCAACTTAAACGAATTTTGAAAAATCCTAAGTCTGATCCGCACGGTAAATCTTTAAAAATAAAATAATGGAAGTATTAATTGTTACTATTGTTACAGCGCTTGCCTGCTCAGTTATTGGGAATTTTTTGGTTCTTAAAAAATTGTCTTTGATGGGGGATGCGATTAGTCATGCTGTTTTATTTGGTATTGTTTTGGCCTTTTTTATTGCCGGTACTTTGAGCTCTCCACTTTTCTTTGTGCTGTCTATTTTATTTGCAGTTTCAATGGCCTTTATTGTGCAGTGGATTGTAGATAGAGTTAATGTTTCAAAGGAATCTGTGATTGGGATTGTCTTTACATTCTTTTTTGCTTTGGCGGTAATTTTAATTGTGAGGTTTTTCAATAATGTTCATTTGGATGCACATGCTGTGCTATATGGTGCGGTGGAGTTTTCTATTTTTGAGAGAATGGTTGTTTGGGGAATGGATATTGGTCCTAAAGCTGCCTGGACTGTTGGTTCGGTTTTGATATTAAACTTAGTGGCAGTGACCTTGTTTTATAAAGAATTGAGAGTGAGTATTTTTGATGGAGGCTTTTCTGATAGTATAGGAATCTCTACAAGGAAGATCCATTATTTGGTGATGTTTTTGACTAGTATTACGGTGGTTACTGCTTTCGAAGCTGTAGGAGCGATATTGGTGGTAGCACTTTTGGTGGTGCCAGGGGCAACTGCATATGTCTTTACGAGACGCTTGAATGTGATGATGATCTTTAGTGGACTATTTGCGATTTTGTCGGCTATTTTAGGCTATTTTATGGCTCTGTGGTTTGATGTTTCAGTGGCAGGATCTGTTGCTACTATGAGCGGACTAATTATGATGCTTACGGTTTTGATTTATCGGATTCATCTTGTTTATAGGCAGGGAAAAAGTTTACAATAGGGTCATGACAAAAGTGAATCATGATATAAAAGAGGAACACCAATTTGCCGATGGCTATAATTGGATAGCAGATTTTGTTTATGGTGGAATTGATGGGGCGGTGACGACTTTTGCTGTTGTGGCAGGGGTTGAGGGGGCCTCATTGTCTGTGCCAATTATTCTGATTTTGGGTTTTGCTAATCTTTTTGCGGATGGTTTTTCGATGGCGGTGGGAAAATATTTGAGTGATAAATCGAGTGTGGAGCAGTTCCAAAGAATTCAGGAAATTGAATATCGCCATATCCGTGAGCATCATCAACATGAGGTGGATGAAGTGCGTGAGATTTTAAAAGGGTATAATTTTAAGGGTAAGGATTTGGATCGAGCTGTTGCAGTAGTTACTGCCGATGAAGATGCTTGGGTGGATCTTATGATGCGCAATGAATTTAATTTGACTCAAGAAAATATCAATCCTGCCTATGGTGCTATTGCTACTTTTGCGGCCTTTATTTTAATTGGTTTTATTCCTCTAGTTGGTTATACATTTAAGGCCTTTTTGCCGTTTGATGATGGGCAGACTTTTTTGATGACTATTATTGCCACTTTGGCTGCCCTTTTTGTTGTAGGGATGGTTAAGTCAAAATTTTCTGTGCGTAATTGGTTTATTTCTGGCCTAGAGACCGCTACGATTGGTGGTGTCGCAGCGGCCATTGCTTATGGTGTAGGCTTTTTATTGAGGAGTTTGGCAGGCTAGGAGAATCCCAGCTTGTTTGCCTGTGATGATATTTGGCTTGGACTTAGCGAAGATTATTTGTGAATTTTGAGTTGCAATTATTGGTCCGTTTTCGTCGTGGGCATATTCTTCTCCGGCTTTGATTAATTCAAAGTTTTGCCATGGTTTTTCGAATTCAAATCCTTCGGTGGCGATGATGTCGTGGTAGGCTTCGAGGTGTTCTTGGGTAAAATCTGGAGAAAGATCTTTGTTTGGGGTGTCCGGATGAAGTACTCCAATTTTTTTCAAAGCCCTGATGACGCCTATGTAGGTGTCGTAGGTGATGGCTTCTATGTCAGGGGATTCTTGCCAACCGGCTTCGATGGTGATTCCGAGGCCGCCGTGGTGAGCGGTGAATGAGTCTGTGTCGACGTCGCCGAGGCCGCCGCCTGTGATTGTTTTGGATATGCCGAGTGGAGCAACGGCGGCGGCATAAGGATGCTGGGAGTAGTCATCATGGCCGGGTATAATGATGAAGGGGTGGTCGGTGGGATTGATGGTTGAATGGATATCAAACATCACGTCAGACTTTGCGAGTATCGGTTTGATTTCTTCGGCCCTTTTTTGTTCGTCACTTGTCCCTGGGTTTGGTTCTATTCCAAAGCATCTGTTTAAATCGTCGACTAGGTATCTCTTTTTGGCCTCGACTGCGGCAGGGTTTCCGATGCCAAGATAGAGTGTGCCAATTTCGATTCCTTGGGCTTCTACTAACTCTCTGATTTTGTGAACGATGGTGACGCCAATGGTTTCGTTTCCATGGACTCCACCTAAAATTGTGATAGTGGGGCCGGGTTTGGCCCCATCAATCTTCCAGAATTGATCTGGTAGTTTTTCTTTAGACATTATTAAAAAGATTACTGAATATACAAATTAGATTAGATGTAGATTCAGCGGCGGCGCTTGAGGATTTTTTCGTAGCTTTCTAATTGGAGGTTACCAGGTGCCCCCGGAGAAAGTTTTGATTTGATGTTTTTTTCGAGATCGATTTTGTAGGTGTCGATCTCTTTGTGGGCTTGAACGTAGGCATCTCTAAATGGAAGGCCTTTTTCTTTGGCTAGATCATTGGCAAGGTCGGCCATAAAAATTTCTTTGGTAATTTTCTCGCTAATGATTTTTTTGTTTGGAGTGATTCCTTGTAGATGAAGTGCCACGATTTTTAAACTATCTATGATCAGATCACTACTTTCAATTAGTGGCTTTTTGATTAGTTGCAAGTCCCTGTTGTAGCCCGAAATTAATCCTTTGGTGAGATTTTGGATTAAGTTTTGGTTGGCGATCATCACGTTTACATTGCCTCTGAGGATTTCCATAGCATCGAGATTTCTCTTTTGGGGCATAATGGAAGAGCCAGTCACAAGAGTGTCATCGATTGTGAAAAAGTTGAATTCTTGGCTGGTGAAAAGTAATAAGTCTTGAGCAAATCTGCCAAGAGTGAGCATTATTTGAGTGAGGCTTTCTAGATAAGCGCTTTCAAATTTTCCTCTAGAGTTTTGACAGTAGAGTGAATTTAATTGGAGAGATTTAAAGTTTAACTCTTTGGTAGTTAGAGCTCTGTCTAACTTGATGTTGACCCCAAATCCAGCGGCTGATCCGAGTGGGTTTTTGTCTATGTGGCCTGCGATTTTTTCTAGAAAATCTAGGTCATCGATTAGGCTTTCAGTAAAACTGCCGAAGTAGTGTCCGAGGCTTGAAAGCATTGCTTGTTGGGTGTGAGTGTAGCCTGGGAATGGTACGTTTTGATACTTCTTTGCTAGTTTTAAAAATTCTTTGGCTAGTGTTTGAGTTTCCTTGGCGATCTCATGATTTTTGGCTTTCATATAAAGTCTGATGGCTACTAAAACCTGGTCATTTCTGGATCTACCGGTGTGTACTTTTTTGCCGGCGTCTCCGCAATTTTTGACCAGGTAGTTTTCGATAACGGTGTGGCAGTCCTCGTCTTGAGGAGTGATTTTAACTTTGTTTTGTTCTGCTAATTTCTCAAGATCGCTTAAGGCTTTTGTTAGTTTTGAAAGCTCTTTTGCTGTGATGATGCCTATTTTTTTTAGGCCTTTTATATGGGCTTTGGTGGCTTGAATGTCGTATGGCAAAATTTCCAGGTCTAGCAAATAATCATCGCCGACGGTGTATTTTTCGACAAGCGGATTTAATTTGGTTGCTGATTTTTTCCATAGTTTAGACATTCTTGGAAAGGTTATAGGCTGTTTTTTGTGGGAGGTTCCAAAGCTCGATAAATCCTGCGGAAGCATTCTGATTAAAGAGGTCGTTTTTCATGAATGTGGACATGTTCTCATCAAAAAGTGAATATGGAGAGGATGAGGCAACTACCATGGCTTGGCCTTTGTAGAGCTTAACTTTGACCTTACCTTTGACCTTTTTGTTTACATTATCAATGTAAGCGTTTAGGTGATCCATAAGTGGATGATACCATTTTGCTCCGTAGCAAAGGTAGGCCCATTTTTGATCTATCATTGTCTTATATTCATTTTCTTCTCTGGTGCAGACTAGTTTTTCTAGATTTTTGTGGGCTTGAATAATAATTTCGGCGGCTGGTTCTTCGTAGATTCCTCTAACTTTAAGACCAACAATTCTGTCTTCGATTAAGGGAGTGATTCCGACACCATGTTTCTTGCCGATTTCTGTTAGAGTTTCGATCATTTTAACTAGTCCCATTTTTTCACCGTTAAGGGCGATTGGCAGTCCTTCTTCAAATTCTAAATCAACATATTCTGGTTTGTCTGGTGCGTTTTCTGGTGTTTGGCAGGTGATTAGACAATTTTCGAAATCTGGAATTTTGGAGATATCTTCGATTTCTCCACCTTCGGCGCTATCTCCCCAAAGATTGGCATCATATGAATAAATTTTCTTTGAGCTCTGGTTAATCGGGATGTTGTTTGCGGCGGCATACTCAAGTTGTTCATCTCTGCCCATGGACCATTCTCTAACTGGAGCAATTGTTTTGATACTTGGGTCGAGTGTAGTCATGTAACTTTCAAACCTAACTTGGTCATTACCTTTTCCAGTCGAACCGTGCGCGATTACTTTGATCCCTTCCTTTTGGGCAACTTCCACGGCGATTTTTGAGATAATGGCCCTACCAAGTGGACAAAATAGGTGATATCCCCCTTGGTAATCAGCGTTGGCTTTGATTGCTTTGGCGATGAAGTCGTTGGCGAATTCTTCTTTGGCATCGATCACGTAAGCATTTTTGGCGCCTAGATCGAGAGCCTTCTTTTTGACTGCCTCAAGGTCGTCATCTTTTTGACCGATGTCGATTGTGACGGCTGTGAGATCGCTGTCATAGTGATCTTGAATCCATTTTAGAAGAATGGATGTGTCTAGGCCTCCGGAGTAGAGGAGTAGGGTGTGGTCGAATTCTCCTTTTTTGGCTTCGTGTGAAGCGGTTTGATGATAATTTGTTGTATCTTGCATCATGTTATTTTGGGTTTAGATTATGATAAATATAATGATAAAAGTGATTTTGCGATATGCATTCTGCATTCCGCTTGGTCAAAAATGACCGAATTTGGGCTATCCATGACCTCGTCGGTCACTTCTTCTCCTCTATGCGCCGGTAGGCAGTGCATAAAAATTGCATCAGGTTTTGCATGATTAAATAGGTTAGGGGTTACTTGATAATTTTTAAAGTCTTGAAGCTTTTGTTGTTTTTGTTCTTCTTCTCCCATGGAGATGAAGGTGTCTGTATAAACAATATCGGCGTTTTTGACGGCTTGTTTTGGGTCTTCGGTTATTTCGATTGTAGCCCCACTTTTAATGGAATCCTTAATAGCGGTTTGGTAGGCACTTGTCTCAATCTGGTAATTTGTAGGACTGGCAATTGCAAAATTGATTCCCATGATTGCGCAGATTTGCATCAGTGAAGTGGCCACATTGTTGCCGTCACCGATGAAAGCAACTTTGAGATCTTTTTGATCTGGTTTGTGCCACTTGATTGCCATTAAGTCGGCAAGTGCTTGGGTTGGGTGATGTTTGTCGCAAAGGGCATTGATGACAGGTTTGTTGATTGAGGTGGCGATTGTTTCGAGGGTTTTGTGATCGTAAACTCTAGCTAAAATAAGGTCGGTGAATCTTTCGAGATTTTTGGCGATATCGGGAATGGATTCTCTGCCTTTCTCATTATTACCGCTGGCGAAAATTTGGCCGCTAGAAAGAAATACAGGAATAGCTCCAAGTTTGGCTGCCGCTACTTCGAAGGCCACTTTGGTTCTTAGTGATGGCTTTTCGAAAATCATGGCTACAGTTTTGCCTTTGAGTGGCTGGTCGTTTTGGCCATCTTTAAACTTAAAGGCTTGGGCGATTATTTTTTCGATTTCTTCCTTTTTGAGGTCACTGATTTTTAGTAAGTCTTTATTCATGGTGGTTGATAATTAAATAACAAAAAAACTCCCGGTCGTTTTGAGCGATCTCGGAAGCTTGCAGGTATTCGTTATTTAAACACGTTTAATGCAGCTGCTGAGATTGCTCAGTGCTGCGGCGACGGTTGATTTGTAGGTTTGTGTTGTTCATATTGGTTCGATTGTATGCTCTGGATTTTGAATTGTCAAGAAAAAAATATTATGCCATGTTTTTGGGTTTGTGGCGAGGATTTTCCCGGGAAAGGTTTTGCTCTGGGAAAGTCCCCTCAATTTCCGCCAAAGTCCTCTTGGCCATTTCTTCCCAGGTGTGGAGGATTTTGCGGTGGGGACGGGGGAGTGTGAGGATTGTTTTTAAGTGGGCTTTTAGGGTTTGATGGTCCAGTGGCTCAAAAGTTAATGCATGCGTGGAGTAGAGCTCCTTTAGGGCGCCTCCGGTGGAGCAAATCACTGGAGTGCCGTGGGCGATGGCTTCTTGAGGTGGAAGACCGAAGCCTTCGTAGAGTGAAGGGTAGACAAAGGCTGCGGCATTGTGGAGGAGTTGAGACTTTTGGGATTCGCTGACGTAATTTTTGAGGATGATGTCTGGATTGTCGGCGATTTTTGCTAATAGGTCATCCGATTTCCAGCCGATTTTTCCGGCTAAGATTAATTTGTGTGGTAGTGATGTCTCTTTTTTAAATTGGTTAAAAGCGGTGACGAGGGTTTTTAGGTTTTTGCGGGGTTCGATAGTACCGAGGTAGAGAAAGTACGGATTTTTCGGAGCTGGGGAGGTGTTTTCCTCGGGTAAATTTGTGCCGAGGGGGATTGAGGCAATGGGGGCCGCGGGGGAATAATGAGCCACGATGTCAGCTTTGGTAGTTTGAGAAGGTGTAAGAATGAGGTTGGCATTTCGGAGGGAGCGGTCAAGGAGAAGACGATGAATAAAGCGATTTCTGAAAGTGTGATGCTGTGGAAAGAGAATCGATGTGAGGTCGTGGACGGTAAGGATGCGTTTGATATGTTTTGGTAGGTTGAATGGCCCGATGTGGCAGGGTTCGAGCACGGCGTCGGGATTTAGGCGCTTGATGAGGCGGGGGATTTTGATGAAGCGGCGGATGGATTCTGAGCCGGGGTATTTGGCGCGGGGGATGATGTAGTGTTCGCTGCCATCAAAAAAAGCATTTTCTTGGGAATGGATTAGGGTTAAGCGGAGGTTTGGCACTTTTAAAAGCTGCTGAATCAGGTTTTTAGTATAAACGTGAATTCCGGCAGATTGATTATCTACGGAGTCGGCAAGAATAGTTAAGTGCATGTGGCAATATTAGCACTTTAAAATTATATGTCGAAGCTGCGGCGACGTTGACCATGCGCAGGAGTTTGCCTAGCGTTTGTTGGAGGTATTTCTCTAGGTGGAGTAGGAATCCTGCTTTTTTGTGGAGCAGAAAGGCGAGTACCATCTTCGCCAGTGACAGCCATTATATTTGTCCTGCTGATATGGCGGGAGGCTGCGATTGCTGCCACTAATGCAGCATTGATTGGATCTTGCATAACATCAACAAGATGGGGAAATTCCCCTGGTGAATTTTTTGCCATGGTTTATTAATTTTTAAGTTCTGCCATTTGTTCGGTGACGGCAACTTTTTCGTTTTTGAGGTAGCTGATTTGGAAGTCTGACATGTCTTTGCCTTCTGCTAGCGCTTTTTCGATAAATGCAGCGTATTCTTCGATAGTTTGGTAACTAACCTCAGATTTTAACTCACAATATAGCGCCAAAATGAAGGCCTCGTTTTTTTCGTTGTCGAAAAGTAGGAGGCCGTTTCTGGCTAAAAATTGTTCTTCCTTTTTGTTGTCTTTTAAATCTACTAAAATAGGGGAGAAGCTAAGAGAAGCTGTTAAAGAGGCGTGATTCTCAAACATTTGGATGTCGCCATCGTCAGTTGAGAGGTAGAGAGATTCTACTTCCCCTGAGAAAATGTCTTCGTATGGTGTACGTATTGTGAGTTTAAACATGATTTTTACTTCTTAGAATTATGTCTTTCGATTACTTGTTCGATACCGGCGGCCATGTAGAAATGTCCTTCGTCGATGTGGTCGTATTTACCTTCTAAAACCTCTTTAAATGATTTAACTGTGTCAGTTACTTTAACGTATTGACCTGGCATTCCTGTGAATTGCTCGGCTACGTAGAAGTTTTGTGATAGGAATTTCTCGATACGACGAGCACGTCCTACAGCTTGTTTGTCTTCTTCTGATAATTCATCCATACCAAGGATGGCGATGATATCTTGAAGCTCTTTATATCTTTGGAGAATTTGTCTTACTTCATTAGCAACTTTGTAGTGCTCTTCGCCGACGATGTCGCCTTTTAGGGCTGTTGAAGTAGAATCCAGAGGATCTACAGCTGGGAAGAGACCCATTGAGGCTTGTTTACGTGAAAGCACGATTGTGGCATCCAGGTGACCAAATGTAGTCGCTGGAGCAGGATCCGTAAGATCATCCGCAGGTACGTATACAGCTTGTACAGATGTGATAGAACCTTTATGAGTAGAGGTAATACGTTCTTGTAGGGCGGCCATATCAGTAGCAAGTGTTGGTTGGTAACCTACAGCTGATGGCATTCGTCCTAGTAGCGCTGATACCTCAGAACCAGCCTGGGTGAAACGGAAGATATTGTCGATAAACATTAGGATATCTTTACCTTCATCACGGAATTTTTCAGCAATTGTAAGACCAGTAAGAGCTACACGCATACGAGCTCCAGGTGGCTCATTCATTTGTCCGAAGACCATGGCTAGCTTGTCGATTACTCCGGATTCTTTCATTTCTCCAATAAGATCGTTTCCTTCACGAGTACGTTCTCCTACACCGGCGAATACTGAGTAACCACCGTGTCCCATAGCGATATTGTGGATAAGCTCCTGCATGATTACAGTTTTACCTACACCGGCACCACCGAATAGAGCCACTTTACCACCCTTAACGAATGGGCAAAGCAGGTCAACAACTTTAATACCTGTTTCAAGAATCTCTACTGATGGATTTTGGTCAATAAATGATGGAGCTTCTGCATGGATTGATCGTGTTTCGACCCCTTTTGGTAATGCCTCTCCTTCGTCGATTAGTTCACCTGTAACATTAAATACTCTTCCTAGTGCGACTTCACCTACTGGCACTTGAATTGGCTTTTTAGTGTCTGTAACTACTTGATCAATAGAAAGTCCGTCTGTTGTACTCATGGCAACTGTACGCACAACGTTGTTACCCATATGGGCTTGAACTTCTAAAGTAACAGTTCCAGCTGGTCCTTCTACGTGAAGGGCTGAGAATTGTTCTGGGATGTGATTTGGAAAATATACGTCCAATACCACACCGATGATACGGACAATCTTTCCTTTCGGATTTGTGGTTTCTTTAGTCATAGTCTTTTAATTAATTAGAGAGTATTAGTTAGTATCCTCGAGAGCGATTGAAGCCCCGATTAACTCGGCAATTTCTTGAGTAATATTTTGTTGACGAGCTTTGTTGTAGGTAATTTTAAGTTCACTTGTTAATTTGTCTGCGGCGTCTGTGGCGCTTTGCATTGCCATCATACGGCTTGAGTATTCTGAGGCTTTTAATTCTAGGAAGGATTGGATAAACATCGCTTGAATGATTTGGTGGTACAATTTTTCTAGTACTTCTTCTTGAGAAGGGGAGAAAATCATTGATTGGTTACCGTCGTTGTTTTCTGAATCTTCAATGTGAGTGTCTTCGTCTTCTTGAATGTGAAGATTTGACTTGATCCCTTCTTCTGAAAAAGGAAGGAATGTTTTGATCACGGGATAGAATGTAAATGAATTCTTGTAGTGAGGAGCAACAAAGATAACTTCTTTGATTTCTCCACCTTTCCAGTGCTCTAAAACTTTGTCGATTACCTGGATGGCATCAAGGTTTGTGAGCTTTTCGGGGATTGCTGTGAAGTGTTCTAAAACTGGGATCTTATTACTTTTGGCATAGCCATTACTCTTTTTACCAATTGTGATTAAGAGTCTTTGCTCTTCCGGGAGGTCATTCCATTTGTTTGAGCGGAATAAACCATTGATCAACTTATTGTTTAGAGGTCCACAAAGTCCTTTGTCTGAGGTGTAAAGGACGAATAGTGTTTTCCCTGATTCTCTTTGCTCAGTGAAGATGCTTTGGTCTCCTTCTGTTAGATTGCTTTTGATAATTTTGAAAAGATCCCAAGCAAAACCACGAGCGGTGATGGCCTTTTTTTGGAATTGGCGCATCTTTGATGCAGCAACTAGCTGCATCGCTTTAGTTATTTTGCGAGTGTTTTGGACACCTGCGATCTTTTTTTTAACTTCTTGTAGTGATCCTGACATGTTTAGGCAAAGAATTTATCAAGTATTTTGGTGATCATTTTTTCAATTTCTTCGGTCAAAGCTTTTTCTTTGTTGATGGCATCGATTAACTCTTGGTGATTTGTCTCAACTAGTGAGAGCATGGCTTCGTTTTTTGCTACAACCTCTTTTTCGTCGATTTTATCTAGGTAACCTTTTGTAGCAGCGTAGATAACCATAACTTCCTGCCAAAGGGCATAAGGATGGTTTTGCTTTTGTTTGAATGATTCTACTACACGTTTACCGCGAGTAAGCTTGGCTTTTGTGGCATCGTCTAATTCTGAAGCGAATTGAGAGAAGGCCTCAAGTTCGTAGTACTGAGCTAGATCTAGCTTGGCTGTACCTGAAACTTTTTTCATGATTTTAGTTTGAGCGGCACCACCCACACGAGATACTGAGATACCAACGTTGATCGCTGGACGGATACCTTTATTGAAGAGATCAGTCTCCAAGAAAATTTGTCCGTCAGTGATTGAGATTACGTTAGTTGGGATGTAGGCAGATACGTCACTGGCCTGAGTTTCGATAATAGGCAGTGCAGTAATTGAACCTCCTCCGTTAGCTTCGTTTACCTTAGCGGCACGTTCTAGCAATCTGGAGTGAAGGTAGAATACGTCACCAGGATATGCCTCACGCCCAGGTGGACGTCTTAGGAGAAGGGACATTTCTCGGTAAGCTACTGCTTGTTTAGAAAGATCATCGTAAACAACGAGAACGTGTTTACCTTTATTCATAAAGTATTCTGCAATTGCGGCTCCTGCGAATGGTGCAAGGTAGTGCATTACTGCTGATTTTGAGGCAGCGGCTGAAACTACAACTGTGTAGTCTATCGCGCCAGCTTTTTTGAGGGTATCAACTACTTGAGATGTCTTTGATTCTCTTTGAGCTACTGCAACGTAAACACAGATACAATCTTGGCCTTTTTGGTTGATGATTGTGTCGATGGCAACAGCGGTTTTACCGGTTTGGCGATCTCCGATAATCAACTCACGTTGTCCACGACCGATTGGCACTAGGGAATCGATAGAAACGATACCTGTTTGTAGGGGCTCATGTACTGATTTTCTGGCCATTACGCCTGGAGCTGTATTTTCGTGTGGCATTCTTTTGTCTTCTTTGATGGCACCTTTACCATCAAGAGCTTCTCCTAATGGATCTACGATACGTCCGATGATGTCATCGCTGACTGGAAGTGATAGGAATTGACCTGTAGCTTTTACAAATAGTCCTTCACGGATCTCTGTATTAGCTTGAAGAACAAGTGCATAAACTGCATCTTGCTCAAGGTTCATCACTAGAGCTTGTGAATTAACACCTTCAATTGTGACGATCTCGTTCATCTTTAGTCCAGAGAGACCTTGGATTTTAATTACTCCATCTTTGTAAGATTGAATAATACCTTGATTGTCCTCTGTTCCTCCTTGGGAGGCTTCATTTTTCTCCAAGGCGGAAGAAAGTGAAGAGAGAAAATTTTGTAGTGTTTCTTGTGCCATGATGTTTAATTTGATGTTAGTGATGTAAAGCGGGTGACTCTCGAAATCCAAGAGTGGTCAATTGATTTACCGTTTTCAAAAATTCTTAGGCCTCCGATAAGTTTACGGTTGATTTGAAAAGCAGGGAGGCTAGCCGGATACTTTTCGGTCAATTGATTGCGTATTTCTCTTTTTAATTCTGTGTCTATTTCTCTTGGTGACTGCACTAGAATGTATGGTGCATCCATAACGATTGATCCTAGTGTGAAAACTTCCTGTGTCAGTTGTTGATAAGTAAAGTTAACAAGGATGGTTTTGAGAGTTTGAGCTAGAGTGCTTTCACCTTTGATTAGTTTTTCTACGATTTCGATACGTTCTTTTTTATTGAGAAGGTAGAAGTCACCGTTGATGTGGTCGATTTTTAAAGCTAATTCGCTGTTTAAGAATTCCACAAGGTGTTTAAAGAATTCGTTACCTTTGATCTCAGAGTTTTTACTATCGTTGCTAAAGCGCACGATTAGTCCAAGGTCATTGATGAATGTTTTCTCAGTAGCCGTTACAAGATATTTCTTGAAGGTCCGTGGAATGGAGACTGCTTCTAGATTTTTTTCACGGTCATCCTCACTTAAGGTAAAGAAATCAGAGTGACTCTTTAGGTGAGTGACGATCTTTTGGATCAGTGCTGTTAAAAAATCTTTAAACATAAATATTAGTTGTATTGTTTCCAAGCTGATTTAATTGATCCCTGAATAACGTCTTCAGGAACTTGGTTTTCGACGATGTCGAGAATGATTTTGGACATTAGTTTCTTAATGTCCTCTTCAGCATCTTTGATTAGTGCTGCTTTCTTTTCTTCGATTTCTTTTTGAGTCTTAGCCATTAGTTGAGTACGGGCCTCTTCCATTTCGGCTGTTAGTTCTTTACGTTTTTCTTCGATAAATTTGTGAAGCTTAGTGAGCTCTTCTTTGAGGTCTTGCTCTTGAGCTGCACGTTTTTTTTCGCTTTCTTCAAGCTTTTTTTCAAAACTTTCTTTGAGGTTTTGAGATTCATCAATTGATTTAATGATCTCTGCTCGGCGCTTGTCGATGATTTTTAGGAGAGGCTTGTAAAGGTAGTAAGTAAGGATAGCTAAAAGCAGTCCTGTATTTACTAGATAAAAGAGCATGCTCCATGGGTCGATTCCCAAACTTAAGAGTTTATCCATTAGTTTTCGGGTTCAAGATATTTAAAATACGAATAATATGATCAATGCTACTACTAGAGAGTAGATACCTGTTGATTCTGCAAGGGCGATGGCAACGATCATGTTAGTAAAGATCTTGTCAGCCATTTTAGGATTTCTAGCCATGGCGTCCATTGCGTGTGATCCAACCATACCTTCACCTAGACCTGGGCCGATAGCTCCCAGTCCCATACATAGACCGGCTGCTAATAATTTTGCTGATTCTGCTTCCATAGTTTTTTTTATTAAATGATATTAAAAAAAGGAATTAATTATTTTGTGGTTTAACTGAGTTAACCGTAGTACTTATATATAAAGTTAGGAGCATTGCAAATACAAAAGCTTGCACGAGCCCACTTAATATGCCTAAAACTACAAATGGAATTGGCACAAAGTAGCGAGTGAAAATGCTTAGTCCCGCAATGATTCCAACTACGATTCCACCAGCGAAAAGGTTTCCGAATAGACGAGTTGCTACTGAAACCAGTTTGGCGAATTCTCCGATGATGTCGAGGATGCCTAGGAAAATGTCGATAAAGACCATTGGTAGCTCTTTGAGTGATTTTATTTTGAAAATTTTATCAATTTTAATAAAGTTGCCAATATGTCTTAGTGGAGAGGTGAAAAAAGCGATGATGTGAGCGGCAATTATTGAAACTAGGGCAAAAACTATAGGTAAACTATAGTGAGATGCAGGTGATCTAAAGAGGTCTACGCCGTTTGCTGTCACGCTCTCTACAAATGGAATCAAGGTGAATTGATTGGCAATAAGTAGGAATAGGAAGATTGTAAAAATCCACGGAAAGTATTTCAATGCTTGTTTCCTGCTGCCAAAAGCTAGCTCCATCTTTTCTAGCATGGCTTCGAAGATCATTTCAAAGGCTGTTTGGATCCTAGATGGTTTGACGTCTGCCTTGCGGCGGACAAGTAGCGCTAAAACAATAATAATTAATGAAGTAGCAATAGAGGAGATCATTGTGTTGGTAATTGCTAGGCTGCCCACGGTAAAAACTGTAGGGGGAGCAACTAGAATTTCGGGGATGTTAGCCATTATTACTGATTATTTTTTAATTTCTTGTTGGCGATTGTTCTAAATCTTTTGAGGATAATGAATTGAGTCGTTGGGTAACCGAGGGCTATTCCAGCGATCATGAATTTTGAGCCTGTACCGAGATATTGATCTAAGAGGTAGCCACCGCCGCCAAATAATCCAATAAGCAAAAGTGTATAGCCGGTTGTTTGTAAAAAGATACTGATGCGACTGTTGTTGAATAAATCTATGGTGTCTTGCTTCTTGGCCAATTTGCTGTTTCTTAAATCTTTTTAACGCAGGGATTTTAGTAAGGGGCTGCAAAAAAGTCAATGGTGAAAAATTTAGAACTATCTTAGTAGGCTTGACATGGTGACAGTTTCGGTTTTTGTTATAGAATTTAAATTTTCTATAATATCCTTGCCATATCGCTTGCTGACTAGTCGTGAATCAAGAACGATCATCTCTTTGGTCTTTTCTGTTGAAGTGTCTAGGCGGTTAATAATTTTTCTGAGACTTTGAATAGCTAGAGGGATTTGGAATTCAAAGAAGGCGTTACGATATTTCGTGCTCTTGGTTGTAATATATGGGTCACTTGGTGGCATAAATGGTATTTTGTGTAGTACCAAATTATTGATTTGGTCGTGTTGGGGGAAATCAAGCCAGAGGTATGGAGTGATAAAGAGGATGGTGTTTTCTGGGTCCTTTTTGAATTGTTCGGTGATTTTGCCTAATGATCCGGTCATTTGGGAGGCTAGTTTGAGGCCGGCTTCTTGGAGTTCTTTGTTGAGCTCTAGGGTGAAATATTGCATTTGTTGTCTAGAGTTGAAGATCATTGCTGTTCGTCCGCCTTTTTTGATCAGGTAGTCTTTTAAGAATGGTACTAATTCGGCTTTTTTGTGATCTGATTCAGGAGAATCTTCTGTTATGTAGATTTCTAGATTGTGAGCAAGTGGCTGTTTGTAGAGTGGGGGGAATGTGTCGTTTGGGAGATTTTCTTTGAAAAATTTTGCATCGTCATTAAGGTCGATGGCCTCGTCGACTATTTTGTAGTTTTGGCAATTGTCTAGGATTTTGCTTAAGGCTTGTTCTGTTTTTAGGGGTGTTCTGCGGATTATTAGGTTTTCAAATGGGTCTTTTTCAATCCAAGTTAGGTGCTCTTTGACGTTTGGATTACGGAAGGTTTGGTCCAGTTTAATTAGGACTTCTTTCCAGTTTTGTAGGTGTCCTTGTGTGGCTTCGGTTTTGAAGTTTCCAAGCTCAGAGGAGAGCTCAATGATTGAGCTGATGCTGCTTTTTAGGTCTAGCCATTCTTGATTTTCGGTAAGTGCTTTGTTGACGAAGGCTCTTTGGGTGTAGGAATTTTTATCATTATATTTTTCGAAGAATATGCCGAGCATACCGAAGAACATGGTGATTTTGTTTTGTAAATTTTCGGTAATCGCGTGATCGTTAATGGCGTCTTGGAGATTTGAGATGTTTGCACTTAAAATTTCGTGGGTGAGGTAGTCGGATTCTTGATAAAAGAGGTTGTGAATGAATTGATCGAAATTGATCAGAATCAAATCTTTAATGGGGGTGGTTGAGCTTTGGAGATATTCGTGGGTGCAAATTGCTGGCGAGGTAGCGTCTTTTTCTTGGGCTTTTTTGAAAAATTCTTCTTCTTGCAGATTGCAGAGCTTTTCGTCGATAGCCACTTTTTGAGTTAGGTATTTTTCTTCTTTAAAGAGTTTAACTTCTTTAAGGAGCCCAGTTTCAGTGTTTGGTAGCCAGATTAAAAATTTAAGGAGGGCAGCCATCTCATCGTTTTCAAAGTGAGATTTATTTTTGAATTCTGCGAGGCGTTTTGGTGAAATGTACTGATTTGGGGCGTCGATTTTAGCGATATTGCTTGGAAGTGCATCAATCATTTTGTGAAAGAGCTTGTTGTCTAAAGCGATGTAGCTATCTTTGTCGGCGTGCTGTACTAGAGTGGCGACTAATTCTTCGTAAGGCGGAATTGCTTCAAAAAGAGCTGATTTTTCGGTATCGAGAATCAATTTTTGAAAATCAGTAGGTTCTTTTGGTGCGATTAATGTTTTTTCTGGGATTACTGGAGGGGTTTCTTCGGTGTGTTCTAGGCTTATTAGGAGTGTTCTCAAATCCCAGTCACTTTTTTTGACGAGTGTTTTTATTTCAGCGATTAAGTTTGGTGGGAGTGATTGAAATTGTTTTGTGGCTTTGAGAAATAGTTCCATGGCGGCGATGGCATCATCGAGTGCGCGGTGGGCTTCTTTGTGTTGTAGATTGAAGATACTGGCCAGAATCTCAAGGCTATAAGAGGGGAGACCTGGGATCAGAATGCTTGATAGTAAGCAGGTGTCGTATTCCGGATTTACCCGAGGGATGCCATTTTCTTTGAGAAAATTTGTGTCGAATTGAATGTTGTGACCAACAATTGGTAGATCTCCGATAAAGTCTTTAACTTCTTGTAATTTTTCGGTGAATCGGGGTGCATCTTTTACGTCCTCATCATTGATATTTGTGATGTGGGTGACGATTTGTGGGATTGGTGTATCTGGATTTACTAGGAATTGAAGGGTTTCTTGGTTGCCTTCAAAATCGAATTTTATTGCTCCAAATTCAATGATTTTGTCATTTTTTGGGTCGAATCCTGTGGTTTCTAAATCGAGTGATACAAACATGTATTTGAAGTTAGCAACTGGGTAGGGCGTTGGCAAGGATTTTGTTGAATTTAGTGTTGTTGGAATTTTGGTAACAGGTGGGGCGGTTGCCGTTGCGGTGGAGGTGGGTGTGCGATTAGGCCATGGTTGGTGTGCGGTGGAGGTGGGTGTGCGGTTAGGCCATGGTTGGTGTGCGATCAGGCCATGGCTATTGTGCGGTTAGGCCATGGCTATTGTGCGGTTGGTGTTGCTGTTGCGGTTACTGTTGCGGTTACTGCTGCCGTTACCGTTACCGTTACCGTTACCGTTACCGCGATTAGGCCATAATTGGAGGCGGAGGCTGTCATGCGATTAAGCCATGATTGTGCAGATTTAGCGAGGATTTTCCCGGGAAAGGATTTTGGTGGTGGTGCGGTTTCTGTTGTGTGTCCGCCGTATTTCGCATTGGCGTGTTGGGGTTGTCGCTTTTTCCCCTGCCCGGTGTGCTTGCTCGGTTGGCGCTGCCCCCTGCCCACTGCCCGCCGCCTGCTTCCGCCGCGAATTTTTGACTTGACGATTTTTGTTGGTTTTGTGGGAGGCGCGAGGTTGCGAGTGGGCGAGTTTTTGGGTGGATTTTGAATTTTTTGGTGCGGTCAGCGAGGTTTGAGCGCGTCAGATGACCTGAGTGAGTGTACGCTCACCGTTTTTGACGTGGAGAGAATGGAGGGGCTATAAAAATGTGGTAAAATGGCTTTTTCCTGCGGTTTATAGCTTGTTTGGGTGGGCGATTTTTGCTAGTATTTTAGTAATAAATAACCCCTCAAATTATGACAAATAAGGAAATCCACAAAATGTTTGTACAAATTGGCCGAGACCGTAATGGTCTTACTAATAAGTTGAAGGCGATGTTGCCGGAGATTAACCGCCGCCAAATTTACCGTGAACATAACTGTGATTCCATTTACGAATATGCCGGCAAATTTGGCGGCTTGTCCTGCGCCGTGGTGGAAAGCGTCTTGAAATTGGAGAAAAAATTGGAGGCCATGCCAGAGCTTTTTGGATTGGTGGAGACCGAAGGGAGTGCCAAAGTGGCCCTTATTGCCAACTTAGCCACACCCGAAAATGCCCCTCAGTTAGCCGATAAAGTCAAAAATATGAGCAAACGCGCAGTCACAGAAATGGCCAAAGAAATGCGCGGTCGCAAAAATGGAGAGGAAAGTATCAGAGCCACCATCAGCGAAAAATCACCCTGCCAGGCCTCACAAAAAATCACCCTCCACCTAGATGAGGAGATGCAATTTCTATTTCTAAAATTGAAGCAAAAACTCAAGATCAGCTCAAACAAGCGCACCATGAAAAAGATTCTCCAAAAGATGATTAAACAAGAATTTCCCAAAATTAGCGAGGATTTTCCCGGGAAAAAATCAGCTAAAATCCCTTCTGTTAGCGAAAAATCGACGAGAATTCCCACCGCGGCCAAAAAAGCAACCCCCGCCCAAAAATCCCGTACGGGCGAAACTTCTGAAAGCAGCAAAAATGCCGTTTACGCCGCACCAAAAATCGCCACTCGCCACATTTCCGCCCAAGAAAAACGTCAATCTCTCCAAGCGCACAACTACCGCTGCGGTTATCCTGGCTGCAACAAGCCGCATAGCGACTTTCACCACGTCCAACCATTCTCCCGCACATTTTCTCATGAAAATATCGTCCCGCTATGCAAAGAGCACCACGAATTTATGCACAATGGCCTAGTTACCGAAAAATGGAATTTCACACTCGATGGCAAAATCGGATTTGAAGATGCAATTTATAGAGAAAAGCGGCGGGGGTGAGTGGGGGTGAGCTGCAAAATTAATTATCTTTAGTCCAAAAATCGTAGTTGGTTGAGCACAAACTTGCGTATTGTGCAATGTTTATACGGTAGTGTCGATGGTAATATTTTGACAAATTAGGGAAGTCTGCGTATATTTGTATGAAACCTAGAGAAAGAAGGATTTCAAAAAAACAAAACAAACAGCCAAAAATAAAAGAAAACAAAAATAAAAAGTCTTAAACCTCCTAGAGGGGAAAGATGAGGGGAATAAAAACTAATTGGTTCCTCTCTCTATCCTTCCCAGGATGATGCTCATCTCACGATGGGCGATGATGTTCGCCCCGTGGCGGACGCAGCCCTGCCTCAATAGTTAAACTCCTCGGAGTTTCTGGAGAGGATTACAGGCGGCCGGTGGTGCGGCTGAAACAACACCAAAGTTCTGGTGGGAAACAAAAACAAAAACAAAGTCTTAAGTAAAACAAATATAAAATCTTTACTTAATAGGCAGTTCCCCCTCCTTCGGGCGGGGGTTTTCTTTTATCCCTGAATTGCGAATTGGGTTTTTATTGAGCTGGTGGTACCGGCTGGTAATAGGTTGCCGCTTTGTTTGCTTAGTGCTCTTTGAAGAAGTCTAATTTTTGCTGAAAGGTTTGCTGGTAAGTCAGTGCGCTTGCTGCAGGAGTTTGTAATTTGTAGTACGATGTTTCTTGGTAATTGTCCTTGGCGGGTGATCGCAAGTGTGATTAGTTTGGTAATTTCTAGTTCAAGTTGGTTAGCAGGAATTTTTGAGAGGTCTGTTTTTTGGTTGTCTGGAGTTGGTTGTGGTGTTGGGGCAGGGCTGTCGTCAGAAGAATTAGCTTTAGCGGTTTCGAGTTGAGCTTGGAGTTCTTCGATTGCTGTTTTTAGGTCGTCAATTTCTATCTGTAGCCCTATAATTGAATCTTCTGAAACTTCTGCTTCTGCCTTTAGTGTTGTTATTTCTGCTGTTTTTTCTTCGAGTTGTGCTTGAAGGGCTTCTAATTCTTCTGTGGAGTCTGAATTTCCTGCATCTTCTTTTTTCTCTTTTTCGGTTTGAAGTTGAGCCTTAAGATCAGCGATTGTTGCTGCGGAAGTTTCTGCAGCGGCTTCAAGTTCGTTTATTTCTTCTTCTTGCTCAGTCATTGCAGCTCTTAATTTTGTTTCAGTGTCGCTTGTTTTTTTGGAGTTTTCTAATTGAGTTTCTAATTCATTAATTTTAGCTTGTAGTTCTTCGAGTTGAGCTTGAAGAGCTTTAGCTTCGTCTTTTGGTACGGAATTTTCTTTGGTAGCTGTGTGGGCATCTTGTTCGGCTTCGAGTTGAGCTTTTAGTTCGTTGATTGTAGTTAATAGTGCGGCGGTTCTTAGCTCTTCTTCTCTTAATTCGGCTTTGAGTTCATCGATTTTTGCTTGATCTGCTTCACTTGTTGCTTCTGAAGTAGTGGCACCTTTTAACTCTTCAAATTGAGTTTGGAGTGCTGTGATTTGAGATTGGAGATGGTTTTTTACTGCTGCGATTGCGGCTGCGACTTCTGAGGCTAGCTCGCTTGATGCGGCTGGAGCAGTTTCTGTTTGAGGAGGTGTTGTTGCAGGTTCCTCAGTCGCTGCTGGAAGATCATCTACTGTACCTCCATTCGCTACATCTGTGGTTTCCTCATCTTCATCTACGTTCTCAACTGTAGAACGGAAAATTGATTCTGGTTTGAGGAGTTCGGTGCGACCGGTGCGATCTGAAAAACAAACATAGCCGGCGCGAAGTTGTAGCTGAGCGTACCCATTTTTATTGGCATTTGCTACCTGGGCTGCAGGGGCTGTGTAAGTGCTAATTGATTTTAGGTCTTCTGTTGTGGGTGGTACTGTCGCGGTTAGCACTAGGTCGAATAGGGTGTTGACACCGTTGTAGGGGGTACCGTCTTTCATGCGGCTAATTCTTGAATTGGCACTTTGGCGATTTTGGTTTACCTCTTCAGAATATTGATCTACAAGGACTACATTTGTTGAGATGAGTGCGATTTCTGAATCTGGATTTTCGATTTCTAGCCTTAGGTGGTGTTTTTCAAGTTCTGTATTGAGTGTTTCTAAATTTGCTGAGGTGGGGTTGATACCAGTTTTTTTTGAAAATTCTTTGAGTGTAATTGATTTTGTTCTACCCCCGCGAGGGCGTAGTGCTTTTAAAATCCTATCGATTTTTGGTGATGTGTTTTCATCTAATTGAGTGCTGACTTCGTATAATGTGGCATGTCTAATTGCATCTACAGCTTCGCGATATTGTTTTTCGAGTTCGGCAAGAATTCCCTGACTTGTTTCGTCATCGGTTTGCTGGAGTGTTGCTAATTCGTCATGTGTCACTATTCCCATTTGAGGTTGTTATAGGAGAACAGTTGTAACGTATTTGAAAATTGTTGTCTAGTTTTTCTAGAGCATTTCGACGAATTGGTCGAAGAAGTGCATGGTGTCGGTAGGGCCGGGAGTGGCTTCGGGATGGAATTGGCAGGAAAAGAAGGGGAGGGTTTTGTGTTTGATTCCTTCTACTGTTTCGTCGTTGGCGTTTTTGAGCCAAACTTTCCAGTCGCTTTTAAGTGAGCTTTCTTTGATGGCGAAGCCGTGATTTTGGCTGGTGATGTAGCAACGATCATTTTCCATGTCGAGGACTGGTTGATTTTGTGAACGGTGTCCGAATTTTAATTTGTAGGTTTTAGCGCCGGTGGCTATGGCCATGATTTGGGAGCCGAGGCAGATGCCAAAAATTGGTTTTTCAAGGGCCATCGCTTTTTTGACGTTTTCGTGGAGTGGTTTGAGCATTGATGGATCGCCGGGACCGTTTGAAAGGAAGATTCCGTCAAACTCGAGGCCGGCTGCGATGAAGTCGTAGTCCCAGGGAACGCGAATTACTGTGAGATCGCGAGAGATGAGGCTTCTTAGAATATTGTTTTTCATGCCGCAATCGACGGCGATGACTGTTTTTGGGCCGTTTTTGTAGGTTTGGACTTTGTCGGTTGAGGCTTGAGCTACAAGATTGTCGAGGTCGGGATTATAAAAGTCGATCTCTTTTTCGTCGGTTACAATTTTTCCAAGAAGAGTGCCGTGTTCACGGATTTTTTGAGTTAATTTGCGAGTGTCGATGCCACTGATTGCTGGAATATTGTTTTCTTTTAGCCAAGCTGAGAGTGATTTTTTGGCGTCCCAGTGGCTGTGGTTTTCTGAGTATTCGCTAACGATTAGTCCTTTGATGTGGATTTTGTTGCTTTCGAAACGCTTGGCGATTTCGTTGCTATCTTTGTCCCATTCGCCAACACCGTAGTTGCCGATTAGGGGATAGGTCAAAACCATGATCTGGCCTGTGTAGGAAGGATCTGTGAAACTTTCTGGGTATCCAACCATTCCAGTATTAAAAACAACCTCACCAGCTGATGCAACGTTTGCACCAAAATTTTCTCCGGTAAGTGTGGTTCCGTCTTTGAGGACGAGTTTAGCTTGTTGTGGCATTAATTTGGTCTTTAATTGTCGCCATTGTAGGGGAATAAGTTTTTGGGAGCAAGTTATTCTTGCTTGCCCTTTACATAAGGTGAAAGTTGTTCTAAATTATAGCTAAATAACCTGCGATATGGAATTTCCTGGACAACACATATTGACTTCAACACAATTCGACAAGGATGGGTTGCTTCTACTTTTTGCTGAGGCTAAAAAAATGGAAGAAATAGTTGAGAATGGTGGGAGTGATCTTTTGAAAGGAAAAATCATGGCAACACTTTTTTATGAACCTTCTACAAGGACGCGCTTTAGTTTTGAGGCGGCGATGTTGAGGCTTGGAGGAAGTGTTTTGACCAATGCTGATATGGCTACGACTTCTTCGGCTGTAAAAATGGAGAGTTTAAGTGATACGGGTAAAGTGGTTAGCCAGATGGCTGATGTGATTGTGATGAGACATGCTCAAGGTGGTGCAGTTGAAAGTTTGGCGAGTGGTTCTGATGTGCCGGTTTTGAATGCGGGGGACGGTCCAATGGATCATCCGACGCAAGGACTTTTGGATCTTTATACTATTTGGAAAACTTTTGGCAAGATTGATGGCTTGAAGATCGGTTTGGTTGGTGACCTTAAATACAGCCGAGTTTTACATTCAAACTCTCAGCTTTTGAGTAATTTTGATCTTGAATTGATTTTGGTATCACCAACTCAATTAGCTTTGCCACCTGATTATAAAAAGGGACTTAAATTTAAAGAAACTGAAAAACTGAGTGAAGTAATTGGTGAGCTAGATGTGATTTGTTGTAATCGCTTACAGAAAGAACGTTTTGATAATCCGAGTGATTGCGAGAAATATCGAGGCAGTTTTGTGATTTCGTCTGAGGTATTAAAGAGTGCGAAGGACGAGCTAATAATTCTAAACCCTTTGCCACGACGCGAGGAGTTGCCAGTTGAAGTTGATAACGATCCACGGGCAAAATACTTTGAACAAGTAAAAAATGGAGTGGCTGTGAGAATGGCCCTTCTTAAAAAAGTTTTAAATGGCTAAGATTCTTTTAAAAAATGGTGAAGTTGCGTCCTTGGAGGGAGTGGCTTTGGCTGATGTTTTGATGGAAGATGGCAAAATTATTGCTGTCGGAAAAGTTGATGATGCCGATGCTGAGGTAATTGATTGTACTGATAAATTGATTATGCCGGGTGCGATTGATGTTCATGTGCATTTTAGAGAACCGGGAGGGGAGCACAAGGAGGATTGGAAAACGGCTTCAACCTCTGCTGCGGCTGGGGGAGTGACAACTGTTTTTGATATGCCAAATACTAACCCGCCGATTATTGATAGAGAGTCTTTGAAATATAAGCGGACGTTGATTAAGGGACGAAGTTATATCAATTACGGTATTTACATGGGCTATAATGGCACCAATGCAGAGGAGATAAATGCCGCCGAGGGGATAGCTGGTGTGAAGGTTTATTGTGCACATTCCACTGGCAAAATGGGGGTGGGGGCTGATCATTTGGAGGCGGCTTTTGAGGAAATTAAACCGGAGCTAAAATTACTGTTCCATTCTGAGGACGAAACAATTATTGAAGCAAATATTGAGGAATATAAAGATCAGAATGATCCTGCTATTCATTCAAAAATTAGGAGTAAGGAGGCAGCGATTGCGATGACTAAAAAGATTTGTGAATTGGCCAAAAAGCATAAGCGGCCTATTCACGTTTGTCATGTTTCTACTGATGATGAAGTGGATATTATTGATCAGTATCGAGAATACGGGGTGACTTGTGAGGTCGCACCTCATCATTTGGTTTTGTCTGATGATGATTATGAATTTTTAGGAAATTACGCAAAAATGAATCCACCTGTGCGCGATAGGATGACTGTTTTTGGTCTTTGGAAAGCAGTTAAAATGGGTATGGTTGATATAATTGCGACTGATCATGCGCCGCATACTCGTCAAGAAAAAGAGCAGGATTATTGGGCGGCGCCTTCAGGTGTACCGGGAGTGGAAATGATGATGCCGATTCTTCTTAACGTTGTGAATGATGAGGGGATGGAGATCGCTGAGGTGGTGCGTTTATGTTGCACAAGACCGGCAGAATTATTTGGCTTAAAAAAGAAGGGGAAAATCGAGAAAGGTTATGATGCTGATGTTGTTGTTGTGGATATGGATAAGGAAATGATCTTTAAGGATGAAGATGCTTTGACTAAATGTGGTTGGTCACCGTATTCTGGTAGTAATTATAAGGGATGGCCTGTAATGACTTTTGTGGGTGGACGCTTGGTTTGCCAGGATCGCAAAGTTATAGGGGATCCGATGGGGGAAGAATGTAAATTTAATTAATTTATGGCAGATCTATCAGTAAAATTTTGTGACGTTCAGTTTGAGAATCCAACAGTTTTGGCTTCAGGTATTTTGGGTGTTACGGCTTCTAATTTGCGCAATGTTGTGCGCAATGGGGCTGGTGGTGTAACCACTAAATCTATTTGGCTGGAAGAAAATATCGGTCATAAAAATCCGACAATGTTTGGTACTGAGCATTATTTTTTGAATGCAGTGGGGTTGTCTGATGGAGGTATTGCTAAAGCGAAGGAAGAAACTTTTCCTGAATATTTAGCTGATAAGCCCGCACCGATTATTGGCAACGTGATCGCCAAAAGCATGGCTGACTTTGAAAAAATCGTAGCTGAGATGGATAGCTGTGGTGCTGATATTATTGAAGTGAATATTTCTTGTCCTAATGTTGACGATAAATTTGGAAAACCATTTTCTTGTAGTATTGATGGCGCTCAAGGCGTGGTCAAGGCAGTGCGGGGTGCTACTAAGAAGCCTTTGATTATTAAATTAACGCCTAATGTTCCTAATATTGCTGAAATTGCAGCAGCTTGTGCCAAAGAGGGGGCTGATGGTTTTTGTCTAATCAATACTGTTGCTGGAATGGGGATTGATATTACTTTGCGTCGTCCGATTCTGACAAATAAAAGTGGTGGCCTTTCGGGGCCAGCGATTAAGCCTGTGGCGGTAAAGGCAGTTTACGATGTCTTTAAGGAAACCGGCCTGCCAATTATTGGTACTGGCGGAATTACTAATGGTGAAGATGCTATTGAGATCATGATGGCTGGGGCGCGTTTAGTAGGAATGGGGTCGATGGTTTACTATCGTGGAGTTGAAGGTTTTGGTGAAGTAGTGAAAGAAATGGATGCTTGGTGTGAAAAAAATGGAGTAAAAAATCTTGAAGAAATTATTGGTGCTGCAGTTAAGTAAAGATTGGCCTGCTTGATTATCGTCCTTTCTAGGCGACTTTTTGGGATTTTCTAATCTTCGGTGGCTTAAATTTTGGATATTGTTTTTAAGCCATGTACGTTGTTTGGGCTTTCTAATTTAAATTATGACACTTAGTGCAATACCAACAATCGATGAACAGACACCAGCAGTTGAAGTTGCGGATGTTGATACCAACTTGCCATTAGTAAGAACGGTTCCATCGCCACCTTCTCCTTATAATGAGGTTGGTGAGGGACGGTTGCCGATAGCCTTTAGGCCGGTCCCACCGGTTACTGATTATGGGGAGTGGCTTAGTCCTAGCTATTATCCTGTGTCATTACTGGAAGATGCCAGTGGTGAATTGCCACGAGATTTAGATGATGCAGTTGATTTGATTGTAGGTTCTTTAAAAGATGCGCGCGTGATTACTCAGTTGTTTGAGCTTGATTCTTGGGATAAGCTTCCAGCTGAATATATTGATGGTGAAGAAGGAGGTGAAAAAGGGCCTGGAGATAGGGTTAGCCGAGCGACGGTATCTTCTGCTCGTCATGGGGAGTCTGTTTATGAGGGGGCTGATGGAAAAATCATCAAGCAAACATCTGTTTCTGTGGTTGGTTTTGCGGGAGAGGGCGAATTGCTACTTGATGATGTTGAAAATTTAGGAAGACTTTTTATTGATGGAGAAATTGTGGATGTGCAGGGGTCTAGTTCTGCGATTACATATTATGTTGTGAGGACGAAAAAAGCTGCTTTGAGTGTTGTGAAGTAGATATTGCTCTTTGGCTGCTTTGGCGATAATATGGCGGTAATATGAATATTGAGAAATTTGATTCTAGATTTGAGGTCCTGCCGATAAAGAAAATTATCGATGAGAATCCTACAACTAAGACTTTTGTTTTTGAATATCCCCTTGGTGGAAAACCGGGACAGTTTTTGATGCTTTGGATTCCTGGAGTTGATGAAAAACCTATGTCGATTGCTTTTGACGATGGTAAAGAATTTTGGATTACAGTTTGTAATGTGGGGCCAGCTAGTGCGGCTTTACATGCGATGAGTGTTGGAGATTTAGTTGGTGTGCGTGGTCCTTTGGGAACGCATTACCGTTTTAATAAAGGCGATCATTTAGCATTGGTAGCTGGTGGATATGGAGCGGCACCAATGTATTTTGTGGCTAATGAAGCTTTGAAAGTTGGATGTAAGGTGGAGTTTTTGATTGGTGCACGTAACCAGGATTTGCTGCTTTATACTGAGAAAGTTTTGGGCTTGGGAGATGTGAATTTACATATTTCGACTGATGATGGTTCTGTTGGATATAAAGGATATATCACTGATGTTTTAGATCAAGTTTTGGAGAAGGAAAAAATTAATGCAGTCTTTACTTGTGGCCCTGAGGTGATGATGAATGTAGTTGGCAAGGTGGCCGATAAGCATGGAGTTGATTCTTATATGTCGATGGAAAAATATATGAAATGTGGGATAGGTGTGTGCGGTCAGTGCGCGGTTGATGACACGGGTGATTTAGTTTGTAAACAAGGACCTGTGATGAGTTATAAGTATTTGAAAAAATTGCCAGAGATGGCTAAATATCACCGAGATGCTCAGGGGAAAAAACATTATCTTTAAGCTAAAATTATGGAGCAATATAAAACAGATTTTATTGAGTTACTAGTTAAGGCCCAAGCCCTTAAGTTTGGAGAATTCACTTTAAAGAGTGGGCGAGTTGCTCCTTATTTTTTGAATGCCGGTAGTTTTTATACTGGTGAACTTGTAACTAAATTGGCAGAGGCGTATGCCGGAGCGCTCGTTTCTTCTGGTCTTGAAGTTGATGTAATTTTTGGCCCGGCTTACAAGGGGATTCCACTTTGTGTTTCAACTGTTTCCGCGCTTCATAATAAGTTTGGAAAAAATATTAATTATTCTTTTAATAGAAAGGAAGCCAAGGATCATGGTATGAAAGGTGTTTTTGTTGGTGCTCCGTTGGATGAAAATTCTCGTATTCTTTTGATTGATGATGTGATTACTGCTGGTACTGCTATTCGTGAAACTATGGAACTTTTGAAGGAAAATGGAAATCCAAAAGTAGAAGGTGTTTTGATTTCAATGGATAGAATGGAAAAAAATAATGATGGAGTAAGCGCTATTAAATCAATCGAAGAAGAATTTGGTTTCAAGGTCTATCCAATTGTTACTCTTGATGATGTGATTGAAGCTTTGTACAACAAAGAGGTTGCAGGCAAGGTTTATATCGATGATGCCATGATGGATGTGATTAAGGCTTATAGGGCCGAGTATGGAGTGTAGGGGAATTAACATCTGTTTTTAATTCGACTCAAGATTTTGATAAATCAATGTTTTGAAATACTAAAAATCTCAAACTCGCAGGTTGTTTTGTGTGACAAAAGGCCCAATAATGGCTTTGCCCCATCCGGGGCCGCCGCAAATAGGGCCGTATTTAAATAAAACTACAACCTGCTCAGGCAGTGAGATTTTTGGCCGTATTTCTTCAACAAGATTTATTGTCAAAATCCCTCAATCTCATAAAAAGCCAGATGTAAAATTCCTAAAATAAATTTGGCTTACTCAAGCCATTAATCATCGGATATCCCTTCCTAGGGAGGAAATAATTAGCATCTTGCGCTGTATACGGCGTGGTGTTATACTGTATACAGTATTTAATTTGTACAACTATGGTAAGGACACAGCTTTATCTTCCAGAAGATAAATATCAATTTGCTAAGAAGCAGGCGAAAAAACAAAATACTTCTTTTGCGGGGTATATTCGGATTTTAATTGAGAAGGATAATTTTGTGGCTAAGAAGGAGAAATCGCTTAAAGATAAGTATCCATTTATTGGGATGTTTAAAGGGGATGGTCAGGGTATTACCAATGAGGAAATTGATGACATAGTTTATGGCTTATGAAAAAGAAAGTTTTTTTAGATACTGGTGGTTTGGCTGCTTTAATTGTGGATAATGATCCAGACCACGAATCAGCGGAATGCTGTTTTAAGTCCTTTGGGCCTCAAGGATATCAATTATTTACTTCAGATGCAGTTTTAGATGAATTAGTAACTTTGTTGCGTATAAGGTATAAACTTCATCCTGAGAAAATTTTTCAGGTTTTACATAATTTATTTGTTAGTGATTTAAGTGTGATTGAGCTTGGTCGTGATCAATTTGGTAAAGCGTTGATACTTATGCATAAATTTAGTGAGCATTCTTTTAGTATGACCGATTGTATGAGTTTTGTAATGATGAAGGAATTGAAAATTAAGGAAGCTTTTTCTACTGATAAACATTTTTCTATTGCAGGGTTTAGTAATTTGCTTTTAAAATAAGGCGATGGAAAATTTTGCCGACAAATTAATTAAAGCAGTTCAGGCCAAGGGAAATCCGATTTGTGTGGGACTTGATCCTCGTCTCGATCAGATTCCTGCATTTTTGATTGAGGAGGCTAGGGCAGGTGGGAGTAAACAACCGACTACTATTGCTGCTGATGCTATTTTGGCTTTTAATAAGGAGATTATTGATTATGTTTGCGATATTGTGCCTGTGGTGAAGCCACAAATTGCCTTTTATGAAATTTTTGGTTTCGAGGGGATTAGAGCTTATGAGGAAACTTTGAAATATGCTAAGCAAAAAGGACTTTTGACTATTGCTGATGCTAAGCGCAATGATATTGGTTCGACTGCTGCTGCTTATGCTCAAGCATTTTTAGGAGAGATGACATTTTTTGAGGGTGAGGATGAAGTTGTGATGCCAATTTTTGATGCTGATTCAATTACAGTTAACCCATACCTTGGTTGGGATGGAATTAAGCCATTTGCAGAGGAAGCTGATAAATATGGAAAGGGAGTTTTTATTTTGGATAAGACTTCAAATAAGAGTAGTGGAGATCTGCAGGATTTAATGACTGCTGATAATGTGCCGGTTTATGAAATAATGGGGGGATTTATTGATAGTTGGGGAGCAAATTATATTGGTGAAAGTGGCTATAGCTCTATTGGTGCCGTTGTTGGAGCTACTTATCCAGAACAGGCTAAAGCTCTGCGCAAATTGATGCCTAATTCAATATTTTTAGTACCAGGTTATGGTGCACAAGGTGGTGGAGCTGCAGATGTTAAGCCATGCTTTAATGACGATGGTTTAGGGGCGATTGTAAATAGTAGCCGTGGAATTATTTTTGCTTATCGTGACAATCATGATTTTGGACCTGAGAGATTTGGGGCTGCAGCAAAGGCTGCATGCGAAGCTATGAAAGCTGATTTGGCAAGCGTTCTCTAGTGTGATATAAAGATTTCCTGTAACAATTTTCATGGGACCAGATGGTAGACTAGTAAGATTGGGGGCTTCAAGTATTGAAGATTCACGTCTTTTGTTGGATGTGGATGGTGCTGTTTTTGCTGGTGGTGGTCATTCTTTGAAAAGAGGGGATGATTTGTATTCTGAAGCGGCAGCAAGTGATATGCTGAATCCGATTTTTCGTCGTTGGGGGGATGTTGGTGTGAAAGTTTTGACTCATGGCAATGGCAGCCAATGGGCGTTGCAGGAGGCTATATGTAAGGAGAAATTGCGGAATGGGCAGATTGAGGAGATGCCGCCGCCGCATATGATTACAAAAGAAACTCAGGACTTGGGCGGCGGCGTATTTAAGCGAGCTTTGCCGGAGTTTACGGATCAGAACGCGGAAATTCATAATACCAAAGTTGTAGTTGATCCCAATGATATGGAGCCAAGGAAGGGGACAGGTAATTGGGTAAGCGGTAGGGAATCTTTTGACCAAGCTGGTGTTGCTTGTTTGGAGCATCCTGAGAGACCGGGATTTTTTAGGGAGGCTGTGCCTTCGCCAAGGGTTTTAGATATTATTGCTTTGGATAATATTAGGTATGAAATTCAGGCTGGGGTGTTGGTTGTTGCTTGTGGAGGTGGAGGAATCCCTGTGATTGTTAAGAATGATGAAATTGATTTAGATGTTTCTGGGTGGGATCTTGAGGGAGGGACAGAGATTCATCAACGTAATTATAAATATGTTCCTGGTAGAGTGATTGTTGATAAGGATGATGCAACTAGGGAGCTAGCTGATCGATTGGGCTTGCAGTTGATGGTGGCAGTGACTGGGGCTGATGGTTGTTATGAATATTTTTCTGATCCTAATAGGAAGAGACTTGTGCCATCAATGACTCCTGATGGGGCCTATCAATTTGCGGCTGATCATATTCCATCTACTGGTGATATGGCACCTAAGATTTTGTCTGTTGCGGATTTTGTAAGAGGTGGTGCTGGAAGAATTGGACTAATTACCTCTGCTGAAAGTCTAATGAGAGGCGATGTTAATCAAATGACCCAAATTAGGGAAGGGTTGAGGGCTGTTTAGATTAGATTTCCCCAATCCTCAATTGTCAGATGTTGAGGGCGTTTTTCTGCTAGGCCTAGCTTTTGTAGTTTGTCTTTCATGTCTGCCAAAGTGTTGGAGAGTTTTTTACGGCGGCCACGGAAGGCACGCTTTGCTAGATTTAAAATTGCCAGGGCTTTTTCGTGATCGACGTTTGGTTTACTCTTAATATGAAGGATTGCTGATTGGACTTTTGGTGCTGGGAGAAAAGAGTCTGCAGGGACTTTTGCGATAAAAGTTGGTTCGCCAAATAGAAGAATAGAAAGTGAGAGCACGGTCATATCTGGCGTGCCTTGGCAGATTTTTTCGGCGACCTCTTTTTGCATCAAGATGGTCATTGTGGTTGGAGGATTATCGTTATGCAAAAAATGTGTCATCAGGGGAGAAGTGATGTTGTAGGGGATATTAGCCACTACTTTGTATGGAGTCGTTGGTGGGGCAAAATTGAGGGCATCGGCGTGGATTAATTCGATGTTATCAAGGCCAGCAAGGGTTTCTTTGAGCACGGGAAATAAGCCTTGATCTAGCTCAATGCTAGTGACTTTTTTGGCGTACTTGGCTAGTTGTTGAGTGAGGACACCGAGTCCTGGGCCGACCTCTAGGATGTGATCTTCTGGAGTGATTTCTGCTGTTTCAACGATTTTTGCTAAAATTTGGGGATTAACCAAAAAGTTTTGGCCGAAGAATTTTTTTGCTGAGATCTCATGTTTTTTTAGTAGGGCCTGAATTGTGTTGGGGTTTGTTAGTTCCACAGTATTTTGATTAATTTTATTTGTTCGCTTTTACCGCTTAAAATCGAGATATTTTCTTTTGATACTTGGGCTGTTTTGGAGAGAAATTTTATTAATTCAGCATTGGCTTTGCCTTTTTCTGGTACAGCTTTGATGCGGATCTTTATTGTGCCATCATCCAGGATATCGACGATTTCATTTTTTGGACTTTTCGGCAATACCTTAATCTTGAGGTAATCGTTTTTTGGTAATTCGTAATTCATTGGTGATGATAAAAATGATGACTGTGAAAAGAATGATGTAAAGGTCAAGTGAGCTTAGGGGACTTAGTTTAAGTGTTTCGCTAAAGAAGTCAAAATGAGTGATGATATAGAGGGCCAAAAGATTAATAATTGCCGTGAGAAATAAATGCACATTTTTGGTGAGCGGTGTTAGGAAGAGTGATTTGTTGGGGTTTCTAAGGTAGAAGGCTTGGAGTATTTGGATTATGACAAACAAGATAAATACCAAAGTAAGCGAATTTGAGTAGGCGGCTTGACTAATTTCTAGACTTTCTCCCATGGTCCAGCCGTAGCGGGCGAGGTTGTAAATGAAGATACCTATAATCAAAGTTGCAGTGATGATGCTGTTAAAGAGAATGTTAGCAAGATTTTGTCCTTGGAAAAGTTTAGTTTTTTTGGGGTGGAAGTCTTTTTCCATTACTCCATGTGAGCTTTTATCGGACTTTAGAGCTATTTCAAGTGATAAGTTATGTATGAGGTCTATCATGAGGATCAAGGCGATTGTGAGAGGCAGTGAGGCTTGAATAATTAGCGCTGTAATCAGTATTAGTGTTTGGGCAATTTTGGAGCTAATGGCATGGGAGGCAAATTTGCCGTAATTTTTATTGTTGAGACGCCCGATTTCTATTCCATGAATAATTTCTTTAAAGCCGTGGTTTTCGTTGGTGATTGCTACTACTTCATTTTCACTGGTTAATTCGCTCATTATACGAGTTTTGTCTTCTGGAGTTAGCTCGGCAAAGACGTAATCTTTTTCTTTGTTATCCAACATTTTTTTAAGTTTGTGGTCGTTGATTTGGGAAAGATATGATCCTGTGATTGATTCGTAATAGTTGGTATTAATAATTCTGAGGAGTCGTCCAATTGCAATTGTTTTACGTTCTTTTTCTGAACTTAAAATGTATATTTTGATTCCAGCCTGTTTGGCTTTTTCAATTTCTTCTTTAATTTCATTATTAAGAGGATTAGTTAATCCCAGCATACCTATGAAGGTCATGCCATTTTCAGCAAAACTTTCACCATAATGCTCTAAGCGTTTTTTGGGTAGCCCTTTGTAGGCAAAGGCAATTACTTTTTGGCCATTATTTATCAGGGTTTCAATATTTTTGCGGACTTTTCTTTTTGATTGAGCGTTTAATTCAATTTTATTATTATTGTGAATGATCATCGTGCAGTGATCGAGAATGGTATTGGGATTTCCTTTTGAGAAAGAAAAAATTTCTTCACTATCTGCTTTAATAGTAACAATGGTGGAAAGTTTTTTTTCTTGTTCTTCAGGGATTCGCTCAATAATTTCGTAATCACGTTTTATTTGGCCTTTGCTAAAGGTGCAACTGCCAAAGAAATTGAGCATAACTTCTTCAAATTTCTTAGTTTTGCTGTAATTACATAGAGTTGTAGCGATGGCCATTAATTCTATGATTTGGTCTTTTTTTAGGGCTGGACGGTCAATAAGGATAGAGTCTTTGTCTTCTAAGTTTTCCACGGTAACAAGGCTGCCATCGTCTTCGATAGTAGTTTTGTATTTGTCGAAGAAGATTGTCCGTACAATTAGGTGATTTTTAGTTAATGTGCCGGTTACGTTGGTGCAAATTGTGGTTGTATGTCCGAGTTTGCGATTGTGATTTGCGAAGAAATTATTGATTAGGCGAATAGAAATCAGACTTAGCGGTGTTACGGCTAAAATTAGCGTTATTGCCGTGATTAAGAGTTGATTGATTGCCATGTTATTTTAGATTTTTCTTACGCCATTGGTTAATTTTTTTGTGGTGACCGGAAAGCAGGACTTCAGGGACTGTCATTTTTTTGAATGTTTCAGGTCTAGTATAATGAGGGTACTCCTTTTTGCGATCAAGGGCTTTTGAGAATGAATCTTCAATGTGTGATTCTTCTTTACCTAAAACCCCTGGAATTAAGCGAGAAACTGCATCTATTAAAACCATTGCAGGGATTTCACCACCTGTTAGAACATAATTGCCAATTGAAACCTCAAGATCAACGAGGCTTTCTCTGATGCGCTGATCTATCCCTTCGTAGCGGCCACAGACCAAAATGATCTCTTTAAAATTTTTACTAAATTTTTCGGCTTTGCTTTGGGTCAGTGTTTGGCCTTGGGGCGTGAAAAATATCACTGGCCCTTTATTATTCTTTTTAACTGCAGTAATGGCATCATGGAGTGGTTGGGGAGTCATAACCATTCCAGCTCCACCACCGTACGGTACGTCATCTACTCGTTTATGCTTGTTTGTTGAATAGTCACGAAGGTTATGAACTTTGATCTCTATTAGCTTCTCATTTTGGGCTCGTTTTAAAATGCTTTCATTAAAATATGAATCGAAGATTTCAGGGAAAATGGTGATTATGTCGAATTTCATTTGATGATCCTTTTTATACCATTAGTAATGGTAGGAATAATAAATGCTGTAGCGGCAAGCAGTGTAACAATTAGCCATTCGTTGAAAGCAAGAGGTACTGTGTGGAATACCTTTTGCATGAATGGATTGTAGATCATGATCAATTGTAGGATGAAAGAAAATATGACTGCAACTATTAATGATGGATTGTTTGCTAAGCTTTTGAGCTTTATGAGCTTTTCTTCTTTACAGACAAAGACGAAAAATAGTTCGAATAGCACAATTTGGGTGAAGACCATTGTTCTCGCGTGAGAGGCAATTGATAGGTCTGATGTGGTGATGTTTGCTAAAACGTCTTGGTTTAATCCATAGAAGTATGCGATTAGGTTAGCGGCAGTTTGTACCACTGCAGCTGTGAGAATGAATAAGAAGAATTTTTTAAAGATTTTCTCGTGCTTTGGGTGTGGCTTTTCTTCCATTATCCCTTCAGTTGCAGGCGATTTCCCTAGGGCTAGTGCCGGAAGTGCGTCGGTGGCAATGTTTATCCAAAGTATTTGTAGGGGTAGGACTGGAAGGGGATATCCGGCTACTGTTAAAACGCCGACGGCCATTATCGTGTCATAGTTGGCGGCAATCATGTATTTAATGAAGGCAAGAATATTTTTGTATATTCGTCGTCCTTCTTCTATGGTTTTAATGATTGTGGTAAAGTTGTCGTCTTTAAGGACAATGTCTGCCACCTCTTTTGTGGCTTCAGTGCCTTTTATACCCATTGCAATGCCCACGTCAGCGTGTTTAAGTGCTGGCGCATCGTTGACTCCATCTCCGGTCACTGCGACTACGTGGTGGCTTTTTTTGAGCATGTCTACTATGCGATATTTGTGTTCTGGCTTTGTACGCGCAAAAATAATTGTGTTGTTGATTACTTTTTTGAGTTGGGCGTCGGTTAATTTGTCTATTTCGTCACCAGTTACTATTTTGTCTGTAATTAGTCCTATTTCTCTACCGATGGCTTTGGCTGTGATGGCGTTGTCGCCTGTGATAATTTTTATTTGGATACCGGCTTTTTGAGCTATTTCGATTGATTGTTTAACTGTTTTTCTTGGAGGGTCTAGCATTCCGATTAGTCCCACGAAAATTAGATTTTTTTCATCGAATTTGTTTTTGTATGGTTTGTAGGCGAAACCGAGTACCCTGAGCGCTTCCTCTGCATATTTTTCGCCTATTTTTGTATAAGCTCTTTTATCAGCTGGGCTAAACTTCACCACTTTGCCATTTTTGAGAATATGCGTTGAGTGTTTGAGGATTTCTTCGAAGGCGCCTTTTGCCATTATTTCTTTTTTGGCTCCTATCTTATGTAGGGAACTCATCATTTTCCTTTCGGAGGTGAATGTGTTTTCGTCTAGTTCTTTATATATTTTAACGAATTGGGCTTTGCGTGTTAGGACTTTCAAAGCTATTTCAGTTGGGTCTCCCAGGATATTCTTATCTATGTATGCGTTGTTGCAGTTCTCACAAATTTCTAGGAGTTTTTTTTCTGAGAAACTCGTTAATTTTATTTTGTTCTTTTTGAAATTGTATCCAATGCCTGGAATCTGCTTTTCCTCAAAGTTGGTGCTTAATTTTTTCACTGTCATTTCGTTGAGAGTGAGGGTTCCTGTTTTGTCTGAACAAATTACGGTTGTGGCACCTAGGGTTTCTATGGAATTCATTTTGCGGACAATAGCTTTTTTCCCTGCGAGAATTTGGACTCCCATGGCTAGAGTTAGGGTGACAATTATTGGTAGGCCTTCTGGGATAGCGGATACTCCAAGGGCTACAGATGTCATCATCATTTCAATGATGTCGATTCCTCGGAATATTCCAAGGATAAAGAGGATGACTATTAATATAAGAATGACTATTCCAATGCGTTTGCCAAGGTGATCTAGCTGAATTGTCAGTGGGGAGCGGCTTTTTTCTTCTTTTGAAACTAGTTCGATGATTTTTCCGAATTCTGTTTTACTTCCCGTGTTAACGACTTGAGCAGTAATACGTCCGGTTACTAGTATTGTTCCTTTGAATAAAAGGCCGTCTTTTTCATCTGTTTTAGACTTGCTTACGGGGACGCTTTCGCCTGTGAGCATGGATTCATCTACTTTTGCTGAGAATGCCTCTAAAACCTGCAAATCTGCTGGGATTTTGTCTCCCTCTGATAGGATTACGATGTCTCCTGGTACTAATTCTTTGATATCTATTTCCTTTTGTTTGCCATCACGGATAACTATTGTAGTTGGTATAACCATTTTTTTCAGAGCTCGTACTGCATTTTCGGCTTTGTATTCTTGAGTGAATCCAATGAAGGCGTTTAAAAGAACTATTGCAAAAATGGCATATCCATCAATATATTCTTGGAGCCAAATTGAAATACTTCCTGCTATTATTAGGATTATTATTAGGAAGGAGCTGAATTGAGATAGAAGTATTTTTAAAGCCCTAAATTCACTTTTTGTAGGAATTTCGTTGTATCCAAATTCTTTTAAGAGAGTAGAAGCTTTGGCTGTTGATAAACCTTGGCTTTCAAAAGTAGCTGTTTTTTGCATGTATTTATTTTAGCAGAGAATTGGATTTGCTGCGATTTTTTTCTCAACGGGGTCCGGCTCAATTTTAATAAATTTTGCTACCATTGAAAATGGCAAAATTTGCCAAAATTGCCCTGCAGCTCCAGCATAGTCTCGCATAGCTCGCGATGCTTGCGCTTCCGGGATGCCTGCCTCTCCGCTTTTTAACGTTTTGAAAATTGTGGAGCCTTACGAGCTTTTTTAAGACCAAATTTCTTTCTTTCTTTGACACGTGAATCACGTGTGATGTATCCGGCTTTCTTAAGAACAGTTTTATTGGCTGGATCTAGAACAACAAGTGCTTTAGAGATACCATGGCGTACTGCTTCCGCTTGTGCAGTGTTACCACCGCCAATAACTTCTGCATGGATATCGAAGTCCTTAAGAACACCAACTAGTTTTAGTGGAGCCTTAACTAATCCGATGAAGGTTTTGATTGAAAAATATGTTCCTACAGCTTTTTTATTAATAACAATTTCACCTTTACCTTTGAAAAGCTTAACTTTAGCTACTGCAGTTTTTCTTTTACCGTTTGCATAGTAGTATTTTCCTTTTGGAGATTCTACTGCTGCTACTTCTTTAGCGTCCTTTTTGATTGTTTTAGTTGGCATTTGATTTAAAATTAAACTTCAAGTGGTTTTGGTGCTTGAGCTTCGTGTGGGTGTTCTTCTCCAGCATAAACTTTAAGCTTTTTCATAAAAATTGCTCTTAGTTTATTTTTTGGAAGCATGCCACGTATAGCTAGCTCGACAGCTTTAGTTGGTTTTTTCTCCATTAGAGTTTCTAGATTTTCTTCTCTAAAACCTCCTGGGAAACCAGAATGGCGTGCATACATTTTGTCTGCCATTTTGTTACCTGTAACTTTGATTTTATCAGCGTTGATGATAACAACGAAGTCACCACAATCCATGTGAGGTGAAAAGTATGGTTTGTCTTTTCCTCTTAATCTGTTAGCGATTGTAGTAGACATGCGTCCCAAAGTTTTATCTTTGGCATCAACGATGTACCATTCTTTAACGATTTCTGCTGGTTTTTTAACTGTTGTTTTCATTATATTAAACTAATTCAAGTTGTACGATGGGGGCATTGTCGCCTAGACGGCAACCAAGTTTGGTGATCCTTGTGAATCCTGATGTTTTCTCCTTGTAGCGTTCTACCAGTACTTCTAAGATTTTTCTTGAGCTACTATCGTGTTGAAGTAATTTTTCAATTTGACGGATAGCTGCTTTCTTGTCTTCACCTTTGCCGATTGAGATCAGTCTTTCAACAAATGGTTGTACGGTCTTCGCTTTTTTAGCGGTGGTCTTGATTTTCTCGTGAACGATTACAGCCATGGCTAAGTTACGCATGATTGCTGTTGTGTGATCTTTATCGCTTCCTAGTTTTACTTTTTTAACTTTGTGTCTCATGATTTAAATTAGGGATCGTTATATTAGTGTTATTTTTACTCTTCTGCAAGAGAAAGTCCTTTTTTATCTAGGGCGTCTTTTACTTCATTTAAAGCCTTTCTTCCGAAACCTCTCAAATTTGTCAGTTTGCTTTCTGTACATTTTGATAGTTGTTCGATAGAACCAATGCCACCATTGATGAGTGCATTAAGTGTTCTAGGTGAAAATCCAAGGATTTCAATTGGAGTATAAGATTCTTGATTAGGTTTTTTAGATTCTTCTTCTTGTTCTTTTTGAAGTATTGAACTGATGTCTGACATATATTCTTCTTCAACCATAATATTTTCAATATTGAAAAGGTTAAAGTATGACTGAGCTAGGTTTGAAGCGAATTTAAGTGCTTCTTCAGGAGAGATTGTTCCGTCAGTAATGATTTCAAGTGTAAGCTTATCGAGATTAGTCATTTGACCAACACGAGTTGCTTCTACGTCGTATCTAACTTTCTTAACTGGAGTGTAAGCTGCATCGATGAGGATTAAATCCACTTCTTTATTAGTTTTCTGTCTGGCAGATACTGGGATATAACCAACACCTTTTTCTGCAAAAAGCTCGATTTTAAGTTTTGCACCTTTTTCTAGAGTTGCAATGTGCTGTTCTGGATTCATGATTTCAACTTCTGAAGGACAACTTATGTCCTTACCTGTGATGACACCTGTCTTAGATGTCTCTAGTGTAAGGATAGTAGGCTCTTTAGTTGTCTTTTTAATATCAAGTAGTTTGATGTTTAAAGTCATATCAAGAACACTTTCTTTTACGCCCTTGATTGTCGCGTATTGGTGACTGGCACCGTCTATTTTGATTCCAGTGATTGCTGATCCTGGAAGTGATGAAAGCAGAATACGTCTCAACGCATTCCCAACTGTAACACCATATCCTGTAGGCAGTGGTCCCATTGTAAAAATAACGTGATTATCACTGATACTCTCAGTTTTAATCTTTGGAATGCCTATTTCTTCTTGGATGATGTGCATTTTGCTAGTGTTATGAATGTAATAAAATAGGGGATTTATGACCTCCCTATGTTATGGGCTGTGCTTATTATTTAGAGTAATACTCAGTGATAAGCTGGTTGTCTATAACTTTTTCAATGTCATCGTTACTTGGCAGGGCAATGACCTCCCCCTTAAGGTTTTTAATATCAACCTTAAGCCACTTCGGCCCTTTGACCTTACTTGCATCAATTTCTTCAAAAAGTTTAGAACTTTTACTTTTTTGACGTACTTCAAACGTGTCTTCAATTTTTACAAGTCTAGATGGTGTTAATGTTTTCTTGCCGTTTACACTTATAAGACCGTGACTAACCATTTGGCGAGCTTGAGGTCTAGTTGTAGCAAGACCAGCACGGTAAATAACATTATCAAGCCTTTGTTCCAGGAGGATCATAAATTGGACACCAGTAACCTCACTCGTTTTAGTGGCCATTTTATAGTACTTTTGGCACTGCTTTTCACTAATTCCGTAAAGGAATCTAGCTTTTTGTTTCTCTTGTAACTGCTTTGAGTACTCTGATGGTTGGGAAAAACGCTTTTGCCCATGTTCACCAGGTTTGTAGTTTTTTTTCTGGTAAGCGTTAGTCTTACTCTTCCCGTTGGAGAAAAGCATTACGCCTAGTCTTCTTGATAATCTTGTTAGTGGGCCTCTATATCGTGACATATTAAATTTACTTAGTTTTTAGATTAAATTCTTCTAGTTTTCTTTTTACGACAACCATTGTGAGGGATTGGCGTAAGGTCTGAAATTGTTAAGATTTCGATGCCAGCTGCTGAAAGCCCTCTAATGGCTTGATCACGACCGGTTCCTACACCTTTAACGAAAACATCAACTTTTTCAAGCCCGTAGACTTTAGCTTTTTCGGCTGCGGCTTCAGCAGAAACTTGAGCAGCATACGGAGTAGCCTTTCTAGCGCCTTTAAAGCCATTTGACCCAGCGCTGCTCCAAGATATTACGTCACCACTAGGCTCTGTTAAAGTAACAATAGTGTTGTTGTAAGAAGCTTGGATAAAAGCTTTACCACTTTGAACGATCTTTTTCTTCCCCTTTCTTGTAGGAGTTGCTTTCTTTGCTGCTTGCTTTTTAGTTTCCGCCATTTTGAATTAATTAAACTTAGTTATATTACTTAGTTGCTATCTTTTTATTAGCAATTGTTTTTTTCTTCCCTTTTCTTGTACGAGCATTGTATCTAGTTCTTTGCCCTCTTACTGGTAGGCCTCTTTTGTGCCTAAATCCTCTATAAGAGCCAATTTCTTGTAGATGCTTGATGTCCATTGCAATTTTCCTTTTTAGATCACCTTCAGTAGGGATCCTTTCGATAACTGCGCGGAGTTTTGCTACATCTTCTTCAGATATGTCTTTTACTTTAGCATCTTTATCAATGCCTGTTTCTGCAAGAATTGTTTTGCTCATGCTGCGGCCAATGCCGTAGATCGCTGTTAGAGCTGGTTCAATTCTTTTTTCTTTTGGTAGGTTTACACCTGCTATACGAGCCATATTGTTTGACTAGTTAACTACTAAGCAGTCAGTATTCTGGGGGGAGAATACCGACTGCTCAATTTTTAATTAGCCTTGTCGTTGCTTGTGTCTAGGATTCTTTTTACAGATAACGCGGACTTTACCACGACGTTTTACTACTTGGCAACCGCCACAAATTGTTCTTACTGATGCGCGTACTCTCATAATTTAGTTAGTTTTTATGTCTATAGGTTATACGTCCTTTAGTTAAGTCATATGTGCTTAACTGAATAGTAACTTTGTCGCCTGGAAGTATTTTGATATAGTTCATACGCATTTTTCCTGATAGATGCGCATCTATTTCCATACCTTCGTAGGCTTCATCGATTAGCTTTACTTTAAAAACTGCGTTTGGCAGAGGCTCGATTACGGTTCCTGATACCTCAATGGTGTCGTCTTTGCCCATGTTAATGCCCTTTTTTTAGTTTTGTAAATACAAAGCGGTAGGATTCTACCTGAGATAATATCACGATGCAATAGTAATTTGAAGAAAAAGTTGTACTTTATATTTCTGTGAGTACTTCATTGCCGTTTTTTGTGATCAGTATAGTGTTTTCTTGCTGTACTGAGCATGAGTGGTCACCAGTAATTATGGTCCAATCATCATCTAAAGTTTTCATATCATGACTACCCACTGAGAATATTGGCTCTATTGCTATAGTCATACCTGGTTTTAGAATTGCTGTTTGGCCTCCGTCGTCATAGTTGGGGACAATTGGATCTTCGTGGAGTGTACGGCCTAATCCGTGTCCAGTTAGGTCATGGATTACATAAAATCCAGCATCTTTGATTGTTTTTCCGATTACTCGACTTATCTCACTGACATGGTTACCTGGTTGGGCCGCCTGTATTCCTCTAGATAATGCTAATTTTGCTGTATCGAGTAGTCTTTGTTTCACTTTGGATATCTCACCAATACCAATTGAGCGGGCTGCATCTGTATACATTCCATTGTAGATTACGCCGCAATCGGCTGTGAAAAGGTCTCCTTCTTTAAGAATATCGCTAGGTCCTGGGATGCCGTGAACGATAACTTCATTGCGGGCTGTGCAGAGTGTGGCTGGAAATCCATGATAACCTTTGAATGCTGGTTTGCCTCCGTTTTGACGGATGAATTCTTCGGCAAATTGGTCTAATTCTGCTGTGGAAACACCTGCTTTAGCTCTTTTCATTACTTCATCTAGGGTTTTAGCTAAAATTTGCCCACTTTTGCGCATATTTTTAATTTCTTCTTCGTTTTTGATTGGGATGGCCATTGTTATACTTTAGTTAAATCTGATTCTTGATCGAGGATAGTGATTGCATTTTCGAGTACAACCTCGATAGTTGGTTCACCATTAATAGTGATTAGGTTGTCTTTATACATTTCGATTGCTGGCAGTGTCTCTTCTGCAAAAGTTTGGAGGCGTGTAGTGATCGCTTCTGGGTTATCATCGGAACGTGTTACCAATTCTCCACCACATTTCTCACATTCTTCAGCTGTGTAAGTTGCTGGATATATTGCTTTACAACTTTGGCATATCCGTCGTGTAGTTAGGCGTTTTAAAGCTGTTTCTTCGGCGATTTCAATTAATACTCCTTTGTATGTCCGATTGTGCTTTTCAAGAAGGGCGTTTAATGATTCTGCTTGCTCTACTTTGCGGGGGATACCATCAAAAAGAATGCTTTTACCTTCTTGTAGGTGAGTAACAAAGTTTTCTACGATTTCCATTACAACTTCGTTTGAAACTAGATGCCCTGCTTCGATGATAGATTTAATTTTTTGACCAAGAGGGGAGTCTGATTGTGAAAGCTTGCGGAGTTCGGAACCGGTTTCAAAAAACTCTAGTCCATACCTTGCGGCGACAGCTTTTCCAAGAGTACCTTTTCCGGCGCCTTGCATTCCAAAGAAAATAAGATCCATAGCAAATATATTACATTTTAAGTTTCGGGCTAGATTCTAGCTGAGTTTGTAGGCTTTAAGCAAGCCGAAGGTTTAGTAGAAACGTTTGTAATCGTGCATTACCAATTGTGCGTTTACTTGGCGTATAAGTTCTAAAACTACACCTACGATGATGATAATTCCGGCTCCTGAAACAATTAGGGGAACAGAACCAATACCAGTTGTTGTGAAGATGTTATTGATGACGATTGGTAGTACGGCGATTGTTGCCAAAAATACAGAACCAAACAATGTTAATCTATCTGAAATTTGTTGTAGGTATGTTGATGTTTCTGTACCAGGTCTGATGCCAGGTACATAACCTCCACGTTTTTGAATACTTTCTGCAATTTCTTCTGGCTTGAATGTGATTGAAACATAGAAGAATGTGAAAGCAATAACGAGTAGGAAGTAGAAAATAATGTAGGTATTTGTATTTGGTTGAAAGAATACATTTAGGGTTGAACTAAAGTTTCTTACCCATTCTGAACGAGCGTTAATCAAAAATTGAGAGATGATTGAAGGGAAGCTTACTAGCGCAACAGCAAAGATGATCGGAATCATTCCTGCTTGGTTGATGCGTATAGGTAAGAATGCCTGGCTGTCTTGAGATTTAGTCCCTCTCCCAGCGTATGTCACAGGTATGCGGCGTTGAGCTTCGTTTACCAGGACTACAATGGTAATGAGCATTATTGTTAGTAGTAGGATTGCAATAAATGGGATAAGTTTACTCTCATCTGTTTGGGCTAGGAAAAGTCCTTGTCCAACCATTGATGGTACGTTTGAAAGGATACTGGCAAAGATTATCAATGAGATACCATTTCCGATCCCTTTTTCGGTCATTTGTTCACCGATCCAGACAAGTAATAGTGTACCAGCAGAGATTGTAAGCATCACCGGTAGGATAACGCTGGGATCTTTGATATTAGTAATAATTGGGATTTGAGCTTGTGAATTTAAAAGAAGAATCATTCCATATGATTGCAAAAAAGCTAATGGAAAGGTTAACCAACGTGTATATGAGTTAATTTTTCTACGTCCAGATTCACCTTCTTTAGAAATGTCTTCTAATTTTGGGATTACTACCGTAAGCAGTTGGATAATAATTGAGGCGTTGATGTATGGGGAAAGACCCATAAGAACGATTGAGAAATTTTCTGTACTACCTCCAGTAAGTAAGCTGAATACTTCTAAAAGGGCGTTTCTATTGGCGAGTGCCTTTAGACCTTCTATATTTGCTCCTGGAACTGTAATGTGCGCTAATAAACGATAAAGCACTAGCATTGCTGCTGTAAAAAGGATCTTGTTTCTAAGATCTTTAGAATTCCAAATTTGTTTGAGGTAGGTTAGCATTTTGATTATCGTTTATTTACTCTGATTTTTCAGGTTTTTCTGCAGTAGCCTTAACTCTTGCTTGAGATTTAGGTTTTGCAGTAAGTGTAACTTTACCTTTTTTAGCTTCAACTTTAGCGATTGCTTCTTTTGAGGCTTTGGCAACTATAATAGTTAGAGTTTTTTCAAGATCTCCAGCTGAAAGTAGTTTAACAGGTCTTGTCTTTTTGGAAACCAATTTTTTCTCTAAAAGTAGAGCCATGTCTACAGTAGTGTTGTCATCAAAGATATTAAGGTCTGAAACGTTAACAACTTGGAATTCAACTCTGTTTGGATTTTTGAAACCTTTAAGTTTAGGCATTCTTCGCAGTAGGGAAGTTTGTCCACCCTCGAAGCCGGCTTTTCTTTTACCACCGCTACGAGCGCTTTGCCCTTTCATACCACGACAACTGAAAGTACCATGCCCAGATGCATTTCCTCTTCCGACGCGTTTTCGGGCTTTCTTTCCTAATTTACTGCTTAATTCTAATAGTGACATAGTATTTGATTATTTAACTTTAGTAGTTTTTTTTACAACCTCTTTCTTTGGTTCCTCTTTCTTTACAACCTCTTTCTTTACAGCTTCTTTAGCTTTTGGAGTTTCTGCGGTTTTATTTACTGACTCTTTAGCTTTATCGGCGACAGGCTGTTTGGCAGCTTGTTTACGCTTTTCCATATATGGAGTTGATTTTAGAGATCTTAATGCTTCGATGATCGCTTTTGTGTTGTTTACCTTATTGGTTGTTCCATAAGATTTACTTAATATGTCTTTGATTCCTGCTAATTCTAGTACTTTACGGATTGTGCTTCCAGCAATTAGACCTGTACCAGGTGCTGCTGGGAGGATACGAATGTTTGATGATTTTAGTTTCATGTCTACAACGTGTGGAATAGTTCCACCATCTAATACTACTGTTACCATCTCTTTTTTGGCTTTGGCGATTGCTTTGTGAATGGCTCCAGTTACTTCTTTCGATTTACCAATTCCTACACCAATCTTTCCTTTGCGATTACCAACTGCCACTGTTGCACGGAATCTTAGGCGACGACCACCCTTAACTACTTTAGTTACTCTAGCAATTTGAATAACTTGTTCTTCGAATTCTTTTGGTTCTCTCTTGAACGGTTTTTTTCCTCCTTTATTGTTTGAGTTGTAAGCCATAGTTACTTAAGTGATTATTAGAATTTTAGTCCGCCTTCACGAGCTGCGTCAGCTAGAGCTTTAACACGACCGTGATATTGGTAGCCATTTCTGTCGAAGACTACAGTTGTAATTTTCTTTTCTTGACCCTTCTTAGCGATTTCTTCTCCAACTATTTTTGCTCTTTCAGTTTTAGTTCCTTTTGATTTTGCTTTGATGTCGGAAGCTTCTGCGATTACAATTCCTTTTGTGTCGTCAACAAGCTGAGCGTAGTTGTTATTAAGACTTCTGAATACAACCAATCTTGGTCTTTCGCTTGTACCATTAATCTTGCTACGAATTCGCGCTTTTCTTCTTTGTCTAGTTAGTTCTTTGGTTGTTGGCATTGTATTATATTAGTTAGTTGTTTTATGCAGCACCTGCAGCCTTACCAGACTTGCGGATAATGTGCTCATCGATATATTTGATACCTTTTCCTTTGTATGGTTCAGGTTTTTTGTATGAACGGATCTTTGCTGCTACTTCTCCGACTACTTGCTTGTCAGCTCCGCTAACAGTAATCATATTCTTTTCTTTATCTTCTCCCATCTTAATTTCGATTTCTTGTGGGGCAACGTATTCTACAGGGTGTGAGAATCCGATATTCAATGTGATCTTGTTTTTATTGGCCTGGGCTCTATAACCTACACCAACAATTTCAAGTTTCTTTTCAAATCCTTTACTCACTCCTTCTACCATGTTGGCAACAAGGCTTCTTGTAAGTCCGTGGAAAGCACGACTTTCTTTAGATTCGTCTGGACGAGTAATTAGTGCTTGGTTTTCTACTACTTCAACCTTGATTCCTCCAGGAATACTTTGTTTAAGTTCTCCCTTAGAACCTTTTACAGTAACAGTGTTGTCTTTTATTTCGACTGTAACTCCTGCTGGAATCTCTACTGGTTGTTTTCCGATTCGTGACATTTTAATTTAATTATTTAGTTTATGATAGTTCGCAGATCAACTCTCCGCCAAGGTTTAGCTTTTTAGCTTCGATGTTGGTCATAATACCTTTTGATGTAGATATAATCTGGATACCAAGTCCACTTTTGATTACTTTTAGGTCTTCGCCTTTTACGTAGATGCGTTGACCAGGTTTACTGATTCTTTTTAGACTTATTCCTGCGCGCTCTTCGGATAACTCTACTACCACTTCTTTTGCGGTGCCTTCACCTTCTACTTTGTAGTCAGAGATGAACTTCATAGCTTTCATTACTTTAAGAATGTTTTCTTTAATTTTCGAATATGGCGCACTTAACTTCTGGTGATGAGCTTGTGAAGCGTTACGTATTCTAGTTAACAAGTCTGCGATTGGGTCTGTATGCATTTTGTTGAGATTAGTTTAGTGTAATATTTGTGTCCCTACGGGACGGCTTTTAGGAATTTACAAGCCTTTCGGCGCAAATTCTTCTTACCAAGATGATTTCTTGATTCCCATGATTTTTCCATTACTGGCTAATTCACGGAAACAAATTCTACAGATGGCAAATTTTCTCATATAGCTACCGATTTTTCCACATTTTTTGCAACGATTGTGGACTTTTGTAGAATGTTTAATTTTTCTACCAGCCGCAATTGCTCTTTCAGCGTCTTTTTGTCTGTTGTCGCATTTTATGATTAGTGCCAGTCTTGCCATGGTTCTATGTAGTTAATTTTTGAAATGGGAAACCTAATGCTTTTAGGAGGGCTAGGCCCTTTTCATCTGACTTTGTGTTTGTGGCAATAGTGATTTGAACTCCGTGGATCTTAGAAATGTCTTCTTGATTGATTTCTGGGAACACTGTGTGCTCTTTGAATCCTACTGAGTAATTACCATTACCGTCGAATGCTTTTGGATTGATTCCACGGAAATCTCTAACACGTGGGAATACAACATTTGTCAGAGTGTTTAGGAAGTCGTACATTTTTTTACCTCTAATAGTGACCGTGATTCCAACTGGTTCTTTTTCTCTTAGTTTAAAGTTAGAGATTGCTTTCTTGGCTTTTGTAACTACAGGTTTTTGACCTGCGATACTTGTAATATTTTCTACTACAGAATCAATATCTTTGCCATGAGCTTTAATATAAGAACCAATACCAACGTTGATTGTTACTTTTGTAACCTTAGGTATCGACATAACGTTAGTTTCTCCTAACTCTTTTTGAAGCGCTGGAGCAATTTCTTTATCAAATCTAGTTTTTAGATCAGTTATTTTAGTCATAATTATTTTTTAGCTTTTGGAGCCTTATCTAATGGTGAATTACATTTCTTACATACACGTTGCTTTTTTCCTTCTTTAGGGATGTCGTAACCAACTCTTACTGCTTTGTCACAACTTGGACAGAGAACCATTACGTTTGAAGCGTTGATTGCGGCTTCAAACTGGATTCTTTCCCCAGGTCTTTCTGCTGTTTTCTTAACGTGTTTTGTACGAATATTTACTTTCTCAACCACAATCTTATTGTGTTTAGAAACGGTTTTAAGGACTGTGCCTTTTTTACCTTTGTCTTTTCCTGTGATAACAACTACTTGGTCGTGTGTTTTTACTTTCATGATATTTTTATAATACTTCTGGTGCTAATGATATGATTTTTTGGTAGCCACGCTCTCTCAGCTCTCTGGCAACAGGACCGAATACACGAGTTCCTTTTGGTTGCTTGTCAGCATTGATGATAACTACCGCGTTTTCGTCGAAACGAATTGATGATCCGTCTTTACGTTGATATTCCTTTACCTGTCTTACAACTACAGCTCTTTCTACGGATTTCTTTTTTACTACTCCTTTTGGACTAGCTTCTTTAACTGTAACTACGATTATATCTCCTAGTCTTGCATAGCGTCTTTTTGAACCTCCAAGTACTTTAATACATTGGACGAGCTTAGCGCCGGTGTTGTCTGCTACCTTTAATTTAGTTTCTGTCTGGATCATAATTATTGATTAGTTGCGGATACTGGTTTAACGAGTGTCCATTTCTTAAGTTTACTGATTGGTTTTGTTTCGTAGAATGTAATATTGTCTCCGATTTCGAATGTATTGTTTTCAGGATTGTGAACGTGATACTTCTTAGAAACTCTGTATTTCTTCTTGTAAAGCGGGTGGGCTTTATAAGTGTGTACAGTAGCAACTACAGTTTTATCTTGCTTCGTTGATGTTACAATTCCTTTTTTGATTCTCATAATTAGTAGTTTTTAAAGGTTTTCGTTACTTTTTTCAAGGTCATTTTTTGGTGCGTGCTGTTTTTCCCTCATAATAGTGAGAATTTGAGCTACGTATTTTACTTTTTTAGCAACTTCAGCAGTGTTAGCCGAATTACCATTGCGCACCTGGAATCTCACTTTAAAGGCAGATTCCTTTGCTTTTTTCAGCTCTTCGTTAAGCTTTGCTTGGTCTAGTTTTCTTAAATCTTCAGTTGTTTGCATGATTATTGTTGATCTTGAGTATTAATAAATTTACATTTTACAGGTAGTTTGTGAGCTGCACGCCTCATGGCCTCTTTTGCAATTTCAGCGTCTACCCCTTCCATTTCAAATATAATTCTTCCTGGTCTTACTACCGCAACGTGATGATCCGGAGATCCTTTACCACTACCCATAGGAACCTCTGAGGCTTTACGAGTAACTGGCTTGTGCGGGAATATATTGATCCAGATTTTCCCTCCACGTTTTACGTAGCGGGTCATTGTTCTACGTGCGGCTTCGATTTGCCTTGAAGTGATCTCACCAGCGGATTGAGCCTTTAGGCCGTAAGTACCAAAACTTACTTTTGTTCCTCTAGTATCGATCCCTTTAAGCGCACTGCGCCCGCGGAATACTCTTCTTCTTTTTTCTTTTCTAGGTATTAACATGGTTTTAAGCTTGTTTAAGTTCTTCTATTTGCTGTTGTAGTCTGGAGTGAAGGTCGGCCTTGAAAACGTCACCTCTACAGATCCAAACTTTAATTCCGATTTTACCGTAGGTAGTGCTAGCATACATTGAGGCGTAATCAATATCAGCCCTAAATGTGTGCAGTGGAATCTTTCCTTGTGTAAAGAATTCTCCACGGGAGATCTCTACACCATTTAGACGTCCTCCAAGGTAAATTTTTGCACCTTGGGCACCGGACTCTATGATTTTTTGGATAGCCATTTTGGCCGCTCTACGGTAAGAAATACGTCTCTCTACTTGACTGGCAATGCTTTCTGCAACGATTTTTGCCTCTAGCATTGGTTTTTTAACCTCTTTGATATTAACTGCGAATGACTCTTTGAATTCTTTTTTAAGTTTATCTTTTAGTTTTTCAATTGTTTCACCACCTCTACCAATGATTAGACCGGGTTTTGAAGTGTGAATATTTAGGACAACCTTTCCTTGAGTACGCATAATCTCGATCCTTGATAGGCCCTCTGCTGCTAGCTCTTTAGCTAGTAGTTTTTCGATTGCTAGATCTTGGTGAAATAATTTCTTATATTCATCCTTACGAGCGAACCATTTAGAGTCCCAATCTTGAGTGATTCCGATTCTGATTACTTTTGGATTTACCTTTTGTCCCATTTTATTAGGTTGTTTAGATTATTTAGTAGGTTCAGATTTAGTAGGTTTTTTTTCTGCTTTTTCTGTCTTTACCTCTGTTTTTTTCACTTCTTTAACTTCTTCTTCGACTTTCTCTACTTCTTTTTTTGCCTTTGCAGGTTTTGCATCAGCGCTGGATTCAACTTTTACTGTAATGTGTGATGTTCTCTTAAGAATTGGATGAGCCCTTCCTTTCGAAACAGGAACGTTTCTTTTGTAAGTTGGACCTTCTGTAACAATGATTTCTTTGATATATAGTGACTCTTTAGCTTGATCGAAGTTGTGCTCAGCATTGGCTGCAGCAGAGGCTATTAACTTAGCTAGGATTGGTGCAGTTTTCTTAGGTGTGAACTTAAGAATATCCAAAGCGTCTTGAACTTTTTTGTTTCTAACCAAGGCAGCAACAAGATTTGCTTTTTTTGGAGAGATTCTAGATTGTCGAAGTATTGCTTTCATGTTCAGTTATTATTTAGCTAGTTTACCACCGTGGCTTCGGAATATCTTGGTAGGGGAGAACTCACCGAGTTTGTGGCCCACCATGTTTTCAGTTACAAAGACAGGGATAAATTGTTTTCCATTATGTACTGCGAAGGTGTGCCCTACGAACTCAGGAGATATCGCTGATTTTCTTGACCAAGTTTTAATTGGTTTCTTTGATCCCGCGTTTTCCAACACTGCTATTTTTTTAAGCAACTTTGGATCTAAGAATGGCCCTTTTTTACTACTTCTAGACATAATGTATTATTAGGTTTGGTTATTACTTGCGGCGTCTATCTTTAACGATCATCCTGTTAGTGTCTTTGCGTCTTCTAGTTTTTACACCTAGTGCAGGTAGTCCCCATGGAGTTTTAGGATGCTTCATACCAATTGATGTTGCACCTTCACCACCACCATGTGGATGATCTACTGGATTCATAGCCTTACCTCTTACCTGTGGCCTGCGTCCCATATGTCTTTTTCTTCCCGCTTTTCCTATCTTGATGTGACTGTGATCGATATTACTGGTTGTTCCGATTGAAGCAAAGGCTTTTTTCGAAGTCAATCTTACCTCTCCTGAAGGCATCAGAATTTGTGCATACTTACCTTCAAGGGAAACAAGCTTAATTGCCGTACCGGCACTACGTCCTAATTGACCACCTTTACCCTCAGTTAGCTCTACGTTGTAAACGCTATAACCAACTGGAATACTATTTAGGTGCATTCTGTTACCCGACTTAATCTTAGCCTTTTCGCTTGTCATAATTTTTTCACCAACCTCTATTTCACTTGGGGCAAGGTGATACCTCTTTTCTCCATCCTTGTACTGAACTAGCATAATATATGCAGTTCTATTTGGATCGTACTCAATAGTCTTAACAGTCCCTTCAATATTTGATTTGTCTGAACGATTGAAATCAACAATACGGTAAAGCCTTTTTGCTCCACCACCCCTGTGACGAACAGTGATTCGCCCAGTGTTATTACGTCCGGATTTCTTATTCAACACTGCTAGAAGGCTCTTTTCAGGCTTCTTTGTAGTGATCTCGTCAAATGAAGCTACTGTCATTTGTCTTCGTCCCGGAGTTGTTGGTTTAAATTTTTTGACTGCCATGATTAGTTTTTAACTTCTTTAATTTTATTAGGATCAATTGTCTTTTTACCCTTTAGAGTAACAATTGCTTTTTTATACTTATCTCTCTTAGTCCAAACTTTATTTCTACCAAGTAATCTCACCTTTCCAGGAAGAATACTGGTTCTTACTGTTGCAACATCTGCTCCATATATAACTTTAATAGCATTTTTAATATCAACCTTTGTACAATCTCTGCGCACAGCGAATGTATATTTACCAGTCTCTTGACCCCTCGAGGCCTTCTCTGTGACTACCGATTTTAAGATTACGTCGTATGTATTCATGCTTATTTAGATTGTGTTAGGAAAGTTTCTTTTAATTTATCTACAGCATCCTTTAGTAAAAGAACTTTACCATGACGTTGTAGGTCCCAAATATTAACATAAGGGGCTAGGATAGTCTTAACATTAGGGATGTTATTGATAGACTTTTCGATAATTTCGTTTTTTTCAGCAATAACCACTAGTAATTTTCTTTCTACATTCATTTTACTCATTAGGTTTACAAAGTCTTTAGTCTTTGGAGTATCCGCTGTATACCCTTCGAGTGCTATTATTTCATCATTCTTAGCCTTGAGAGAGAGAGCAGAAAATAGAGCTTTTCTTCTTTGCTTCTTAGGCATGTCCTTTTTAAAGTTTCTATCAGTACTTGGACCAAAAACTACACCACCACCTCTCATTTGAGGGGCACGGATAGTCCCTTGACGAGCTCTACCAGTACCTTTTTGACGGAACGGTTTTTTACCACCACCTCTTACAGCACTACGGTTTTTAACCTGAGCTGTTGAAATACGACGATTGGCAAGCTGGCGAACCAAAGCTTGATGCACTAGGTCTTTATTGAAGGCAACTTCAAATATTTCTGCTGGAAGCTCGAGCGTTCCACTCTTTTCTCCTGATTGTGTATATAAAGTTACTTTCATGTTTATTAAACGATTGTGAGTTGAACTAATGATCCGTTTGGCCCAGGAACGGCACCTGTTAGGGCAATTAGGTTTTTGGATGAATCTAGGAGAGCAATCTTTTTTCTTAGGCTAACTCTTGCTCCACCCATTCTACCTGGTAGCTTTTTACCCTTGGCAACTCTACCTGGTTTAGCACAGGCTCCAATAGAACCTGGCTCCCTGTGATGATGAGAACCGTGACTCTCGGGACCACGTGAGAAGTTGTGCCTCTTAATTACACCCTGGAAACCCTTACCTTTTGAAGTTGCGGTCACCTTAACCATTGCAACATCCTGGAAGCTCTCTAGAGTGACTTGGTCTCCTTTCTTATAATCTGCTGCTTGATCTTCTGTTATTCTAAACTCTTTAACGTGGTAAAACTTTTTAGTCTTTGTAGGCTTTTTCAATTTGGAAAAACCCAGGACTATCGCCGGATATCCATCTTTGTCCACAGTCTTTACTTGAGTGATTTCATTTGGTTGACACTCTAGGACTGTGACGGGGATCACGCGGCCATCGTCTTGAATGATACGAGTCATTCCTACTTTTTTTCCGAGTATACCTGACATATTTTGTATAGGTTAATCACGCCTGAGGCGGATTTAACGGGTTGATTTTCGGGAAAACCTCGCCGCTTTTATTAACTTGCATGTCAAAATGCCTGTAGAATATACAGATGAGCTTTTGGGTAGTCAATAGAAAATTAAGATATTCTTTTGGAAAGACGTTGTCTATTTTTGCGGATGCAAAAATAGATGCTTGGCTCTCACCATTTCCACGCCTTTAGTGGGGGCCGATTGTTTCGAGATACTTTCAAAAGGGAATATCTAATTTTCGGGTGGGGGATGGAGGATTTTAGGAGGTTGGGGCTTTATTTTTGCTTTTCCATTGGATTATTCCGGTGATTAGGCCGATGATAAAGCCGCCAGGGCCTGTGACGAATATTCCCCAGATCGGGAGGAGTCCAAAGTCTCCGCCTCCTGTGAAGATCCAGAATAGAATAGGTACGATGAAGAATCCTAGGGCGAATCCGATTAGGGCAAAAACTATGGCTTTGTTAATGACGTAGGTGATGGGGGCGGGGTTTGAGGTGAGGACATTGTAGCAGAGGAAAATTCCGATTAGTATTGTTAGTACTGTGGAAATTATTTGGCTTTGTTCTTGTGAAAGGGAGTTTATTAGCATGGGGGTCCAAATACTAATAAAAGAATGGGCTAGTGGAGTGAGTAAGCCTATTATAATTAAAATTACTAGGATTTTGCTGAGGTGTTTCATGGTTTTAAATTAACCCTACAACCTTACCAGTGAAGGCGATGTAGATGAGGATGAAGGTGAGGCCTTCCCATTTTGAGATTTTGCGATCCATGCTGACGAAGACGTAGAGGATCGTAATGAGGATCATTAACGGAATTGAAAAGTTGATTGCTGTCTCTGAGATCTCTAAATCTCCAAAGAAGCTGGGGATGGCCATGACGCCTAAAGCGTTGAAGATGTTTGAGCCCATGACGTTGCCGATGGCGATGTCTGCTTTGCCTCTGTAGGCTGCACTGGCTGAGACTGCTAATTCCGGTAGGGAAGTACCAATGGCAACTGCGGTGATGGCGATTATTTCTGTACTAACCTTAAAAATTTTACCTAACTCGATTACGGCTGTGATTGTCCAATCGGCGGAAAAGTATAAGGCACCAGCTGAGAGAATAAGGTAAAGGGGGTATTTGAAGGCAATGTGGTTTTTTTGTTTTTCTCTTGCGGCTTCTTTTTTGATTTTTTTGAGCTCTTTGGCGTCTTTTTTGTCCATTGTGCGGTGAGATTGGACGTTGTAGACAAGGTAGGTAATTAGAGCTATTAAAAATAAAATACCTTCGATGTAGGTAACTTTGCCATCAAGAACGGTGATGTAGAGCAGAATAGTTGATCCTAGGAGGATTGGTAGATCAATAGCAAGGATGTCTTTGCTAACTTTGAGCTCTTTGGCGATAACTGCTGTAATTCCTATTACTAAGAGGATATTTGCCATGTTTGATCCGACGACATTACCGATGACTATGCCGCTTTCTCCTTTAAGGACAGAGATGATTGAGGTGACTATTTCTGGGAGGGAGGTACCGAAAGCTATAATTGTTACTCCAATTATGAATGGTGGTATTTTGAAGGCTAATCCTATTTTTTCGGAAGTTGCTGTGAATCTTTCTGCAGCGAGTAGTAATGCTGATAGGGATACAGCGAAGATTGCGAGCCATTGCATTATTAGCATGAGGGTTGAAATGAGGTGATAACTTAGTTTGAAGGTAACATAAAAGGCCCTTTTAGAGAAGGACCTTTTGGGTGAGTTTATGATTAATCCTCTGTGAGCATCTTGATTTCAATCTGAACACCTGCAGGCAGGCTTAGGTTTGAAAGAGATTCGATGGTCTTTGGAGCAGCTTCACGGATGTCAATTAGACGAGAGTGAGTACGCATTTCGAATTGTTCTCTTGCTGTTTTGTGGACGAAAGTTGATTTGTTTACTGTGAATTTTTCAATTTTTGTTGGTAGGGGAATCGGACCAGCGATGATGGCGCCTGTGCGCTCAGCTGTGTCGATGATCAATTTAGCTGTTTCATCGATTACTTTGTGATCAAAAGAATAGATTTTGATGCGGATTTTTTGTTTAGAGGCCATGGTTTTGTGTGGTTAGAATTAAAAAAACCGGGTTTTTACACCCGGCTTTGCCCTCCGCGTTGGCGGTGGGATAGTTTTTATCGGGTGTGTCCCGCTTCTGGCGGGTGACTTTCTAAAAGCAGAAAATCAATTTTGTAGTAGCTTTATAGCTGACTTCACACCCGGTTGTCAACTATTTAATATCTGTGATGCGGTTGATCATTGCCGCGGCTTCAGCACGATTGAGGTTGCGGATTGGCTCGAAAGTGATCGCAGTTGTACCATTAACTAAACCTAGTTGGTGCGCTTTTTGTAGTGATAGATAATACCATTCTCCTACTTCAACATCTACGAAAGGTAGTGGCAGAATTTCACCAGTTACAGGGTATTGTGATAGTGCTGCGTCTAGGATTTTGACAGCTTCAGCTCTATTGATTGGATCATTTGGACGTACAGTTGATGAATTGCTGTCTCCCTTGATTAGACCAATTTCATAAGCTGTAGCAATGTAATTTGCATACCATTCGGTACCGTTGATATCGCTGAATGGTTGTTCACCTTTGTTTGATGGTGAGTAGTTTTCGTAACCACTGTCACGTAGGACCATAGTGATGTACTCAGCTCTTGTGATTGTGTCACCGGGACGGTAGTTGTTGTTTGAGCTGTTGATTACTCCTGAAGAGCTTAGTGAGTCTACATCTTCATAGAACCAATCGGATTCGCTAACGTCTTGGAAAGGTGCTTTGAATTGTTCTTTTACTAATTCACGTAATTTACTGATGGTAGATTTCCAGTCAAAGGTGAAGGAAACTTTTGATTCTTGTTCGGTTGCGCTTAAAGCGTTTGAGTAGCCAGTGATTTCTTTGATTTTAGCTACGATGTCGATAACATCGTGTAATTCTTCTTCGTTTGGAGCTAGTCTTTTTAGACGTGTTAGCTTTGCAGGATCAGCATAAAATATACTGAGAGTGTTTGATTTTGTACTAAATTTTGAAGATAGTGTTGATTTTCCTGAATCAAAGTCTCCGGCGATTTCTGTGTCGTTTGTAATTAGGAAGTATTTGCCAATTTTAGTACCACTAATGACGATATCCATACTGTCTTCCTGGAATCCGAATTTGAAATTATCCTCACCATAGCTAAAGTCCTCTGAATCGCCTATTGTGTCAGCAATTTCTTGGATAGCTCCTTTGAGGATGCTGCCTGATTCGATGTCAGTAACTAAAGTAAATTTTGGTAGAGTGCCTTCTTCGTTAGTGGCTGTGATAAAGAAAGCTGAGTTGCCGTCAAATAAGCTTAAAAGATTTGGGGCTTCACTTTCTACCTCTGTATAGTCTGATCCCATAGCATCTTGAACGCGTGAGATAATGTCTTTGAATTCAGTGAAGAAAAGGAGGTCTTTTGTGGCTACTTTTTTGTAGATCTCTGGAGCGAAGGTAAGCTCGTTGTAGTTTAGAGTTGAGCTTTGAGAGAGTTCTGTATAGGCCTTAATTCCAAATAGATTGTTTGACTCAGTGAGGTCTAATAAAAAACTTTGGATTTGGGCTTCTGGCAGATAAAAACTTGTGAGTTGTGATACATCAGTTGAGAGAAAGCTAAAAAAGCTATTTTTATCACGTTTGTTGAGTAGCTTTTGCATAGCTGAAGATGTCTCAAGGCTTGATGGTAATTTAGCTGAAATTATAATCTGATTATCTTGATAGGTCATATAACTACTATCAGATGCTCTATAGTAGGAGTCACCTTTTAATTTGTAGTTAGATTTTTTGATGTAATCTTTGAATTCTGACTCTGTGGCTTGAATACGAAGGACTTGATCACTGCCTTCCATTAGTCCTTCAATTTTCTTTGAATTTTTGGCTAGACCAAGATCTTGTTTGTCTTCTTGGGTGCGGGCCTCATCGAAAAGAATGTCGAAGGCCTGTTGTACCATCTCTGATTTTGAAGATTCAAGAATCATCATTGAATCAGGGGACATAGCGCTTACGCTAAATGCTTGGAGCATAAAGGCAGCTGAGATAAGGGAAAATGTAAATATTTTCTTCATAGTTTCTTTGGTTAAAGAATTTTATTCTAGCTGGTTTAACGGTTTTTGTCAATGGCTCTTGATTTGTATTGTATAAGAGTGATAGGCTTAGATCTAATTTAAATTATATTTATGGCAGATACTGTTGATGGTTTTAAAGGTGTTACTCCTGAGATGCGTGAAATTAGAGGGGGGGATTTTGTGAAAATTGTATTGATTGGGCAGGGAATGGGGGATTTGAATGTGGCTTTTAAGAGTGTGGAGGTAAATGATGCGGAGCAGTATGTTTTTGAAATAACTGCTAGTAGTTTTTATGGGGAGTGGCGTAATAAGACGGCAGGTGTTTTTAGAACAATGGGGATCGTGGCGCAAATTAGTTGGGATAGGGTTTTGTTGAAAGTACCTACTGGTCATATTGATAGATTTGTACTTGAAGGTAATGGGCGTGATAACTATGACTTAGTTGAGGATCTTGATGATGGTGGAGTTGATGGTGCTGTTGGAGAGGTGCAGGGGGAGGTGGCTAGGAGGACTAGTTTTACAATCGATGAGCCAAATATTGTGAATGAATTTTCTCTGTCTAGGCGTGAATATCTGGAAGATAAAAAACGTCTTATTACTCAGGTAGTTGATGAGGTAAAAAGGCATTTAGTTGATATTTTGTGGGATAGTTTTGTGAAATCCGGTTTAAATATTAGTGGGCGGATGAATAGTAACGATAGTGCGGTAGTTGTAGCGATTGATTTTGATTCTGCAGTTATTGATGTGTGGGCTAGAAATGGTGGAGCCGCAAAGATTATGGGTGACTCAAATATGACTTATGTTGATGATTACGATCGTTATAGGTTATTTCTTATTTGGTTGAGTGATCAATTTGAGGGAATAGGTCTTAATGTAAAGACTGATTTAAAATCAGATATTGGGGATTTTGTTTTGGAATATCCCTTGGCTAGTGGAGGAGAGAATACGATGTTAGTCGGCATTAATGGGGAAAATGATTGGGGCCTTGTTTCTTTAAGGAGGAAAGTTGGTAAGAGACCTCCTAGGAGTGTGGGCATTTTTTAGAGGTTAATAAAAAAGCCCTGCCGGATTGGCGGGGCTTTTAAAAGTGTTCTTTAGCTGTGACTCTTGCGGTTCTCGACCCTTGCGGGTGCCCGAGAACTGACTCTCATGAGCCTCGACCTTGCGGGTGCCCGAGAACTGACTCTCATGAGCCCTATGCAATGATTTTAGCAATAACTCCGGCACCTACTGTACGACCACCCTCACGGATAGCGAAACGAGTACCTTCATCAAGAGCAATTGGTGAACCTAAAGTAACAATCATGTTTACTTTGTCACCAGGCATTACCATCTCAACATCAGCAGGAAGCTCAACATCTCCAGTTACGTCAGTTGTACGGATGTAGAACTGAGGTTTGTAACCTTTGAAGAATGGTGTGTGACGACCACCTTCATCTTTATTAAGGATGTATACTTCAGCTTCGAACTTAGTATGAGGAGTGATAGAACCAGGTTTAGCCAGTACTTGTCCTCTTTCGATTTCTTCTCTTTCAATACCACGTAGAAGGATACCTACGTTATCACCAGCTTGACCTCTATCAAGTTGTTTTTTGAACATTTCAACTCCAGTAACAATTACTTTTCTTGTGTCTTTGATACCAACAATTTCAATTTCGTCATTAACGTTTACGATACCTTGATCAACTTTACCAGTTGCAACAGTACCACGTCCCTTAATAGAGAAAACGTCTTCAACAGGCATTAGGAAAGGCTTGTCTAGCTCACGTTTTGGCTCTGGGATGTAGTCATCAAGTGCTTTAAGAAGTTCAACGATTTTTTCTTCGTACTCTGCGTCACCTTCAAGTGCTTTAAGAGCAGAACCTCTGATGATTGGAGTGTCGTCTCCAGGGAAGTCATATTTGTCTAGAAGTTCACGTACTTCCATTTCAGATAACTCAGCGATATCTGGATCAGCCATATCCATCTTATTCATGAATACTACGATGTAAGGTACGTTTACCTGACGAGCAAGAAGGATATGCTCACGAGTTTGTGGCATTGGTCCATCTGCAGCAGATACTACTAGGATAGCACCGTCCATTTGAGCGGCACCTGTGATCATGTTTTTAACGTAATCGGCATGCCCTGGACAATCCACGTGAGCATAATGACGTTTGTCTGTTTCGTACTCCTGGTGAGAAGTAGCGATTGTGATACCTCTTTCTCTTTCTTCAGGGGCGTTATCAATTTTGTCAAAAGCAATAGCTTTGTTTGTTCCACCGAATTTTTTTGATGCAACTGCTGTAATAGCAGCGGTAAGTGTGGTTTTACCGTGATCTACGTGACCGATTGTTCCCACATTTACGTGTGGTTTGCTGCGATCAAATACTCCATCAGCCATATTATAAGGGTTTAAAGTGTATAAAATTGTGATAATTGGTGCCGTTTACACGGCGCGGGAAATATATAGGAAAATAATTCTTTGTGCAAGTGATATTTAGTTCCTGTTTGCGATAATTTCTTCTGCGACGTTGCTAGGTGCTTTTGAGTAGTGACCGAATTCCATAGAGTAGTTACCACGCCCTTGGGTCATTGATCTAAGCTCGGTTGCGTAACCAAACATTGTTGATAGGGGAATCTCAGCTTTAATGAATTTGATCATACCTCTATCTCCTGATTCTGTGATCTGTCCACGTCTTGCATTGATGTCTCCCATTACGTCTCCAAAGTAGTCTTCTGGAACTGTTACCTCAACAAACATGATTGGCTCAAGAATTGCAGGGGCAGCTGTTTTTGCTCCATCTTGGAAACAGATAGAACCGGCAATTTTAAATGCCATCTCTGATGAATCCACATCATGGAAACTACCATCATAAAGCTCGGCTTTGATATCTACTACTGGGTAACCAGCCTTGATACCTCGAGTCATTGCTTCTTGGATACCCTTATCAACTGCTGGGATGTATTCTTTTGGAATCTTACCACCAGTGATTGAGTTAACAAATTCGTAACCTGCACCTGGTTCTTGTGGGAAAAACTTGATTTTAACATCGGCGAATTGACCACGACCACCAGACTGTTTGGCGTATTTTTCGTGGCATTGAACTTCTTTGGTAATAGTTTCTCTATAGGCTACTTGAGGAGCACCAACGTTGGCTTCAACTTTGAATTCTCTTCTCATACGATCAACGATGATGTCTAGGTGAAGCTCACCCATACCAGCGATGATTGTTTGACTAGTCTCTTCGTCAGTATTAACGCGGAATGTTGGATCTTCTTGAGCCAGTTTTTGCAGAGCCATACCCATTTTTTCTTGGTCGGCTTTCGTTTTTGGCTCAACAGCGATACGGATAACTGGTTCTGGAAAGGTAATTGATTCAAGCAGAATCTCGTGGTTTGGATCGCAAAGTGTATTACCAGTTGTAGTGTTTTTGAGACCAACGATAGCTGCGATGTCACCGGCTTTTACTGATTTGATTTCTTCACGGGAGTTGGCGTGCATCTGAAGGATACGGCCTACTCTTTCTTTTTGACCAGTTGAAATGTTTAAAACATAACTTCCGGATTCTAATTTCCCTGAGTAAACACGGAAGAAACATAGAGATCCTACAAATGGATCACTGGCAATTTTGAAAGCTAGAGCTGAGAATGGTTCGTTGTCGTCTGGTTTTCTAGTCATTGGCTCTTCTGGGTTGTCAGGGTTGCAACCTTTGATTGCTGGTACGTCCATTGGGCTTGGAAGGTAGGCACACACAGAATCCAGCACTAGCTGTACACCTTTGTTTTGAAGAGCTGTACCGGCTACAACTGGGTAAATATCTCCATTGATTGTAGCTTTTCGGATTCCTTGTTTTAGCTCGTCGATTGAAATTTCTTCATCGGCTAGGAATTTTTCCATTAGGGCGTCGTCGTATTCTGATACTTTTTCTATTAGTGCTGCGCGGTATTCTTCTACTTTGTCTTTCATGTCTTCAGGGATCTCCATTTCAACGACTTTTTCACCAGCTGGACCATCAAATGTATAGGCCTTTCTTTCTACTAGGTCGATTGAACCAAGGAAGTCTTTTTCTACGCCCATTGGCAATTGAATTGGAATCGCGTCTGGAGAAAGTCTGTCGTGGATTGATTTAAGGGCCATGTAAAAATCGGCACCCATTTTATCCATCTTGTTGATGAAGGCAATACGAGGAACATTGTATTTATCAGCCTGTCTCCAAACTGTTTCAGATTGAGGTTCTACACCCATAGCCCCATCGAAAACGGCTACACCACCATCAAGTACACGAAGTGAACGTTCTACTTCAACAGTGAAGTCAACGTGTCCAGGTGTATCAATGATGTTGATTTGGTGCTTAGTACCTGTTGGAGCTGTCCAGAAACATGTTGTAGCAGCTGAGGTGATTGTGATACCTCTTTCTTTTTCTTGTTCCATCCAATCCATTTGAGATTCACCAGAGTGAGTTTCTCCAATTTTATGAGTGATACCTGCGTAAAAAAGAATACGCTCTGTTACAGTTGTTTTTCCGGCGTCAATGTGGGCGATAATACCGATATTGCGCAATTTTTTGAGTTCCTCGGACATCTTGTGGGTGTTTATAATATATAAGTACTGTGGCGCTTGTGTTTAAGCGCCGCGTGTATTATAGGGATGATTTTTGGAAAGTCAATGGGAGGGGATAGGTGCTGTTTTTGGGAAACAAAAAAACCGCCGTGGGCGGATTTTTTTGAGTGTTTATATTTTAGTGGCTCCTCTTAGTATCTGGCTAGATGCGCGAAAGCTTTATTGGCTTGAGCCATGCGGTGAGTGTCTTCTTTCTTTTTCATGGCGTTACCTTGCTCGTTTGAAGCTTCGATGAGTTCGTTAGCTAGGCGTTGAGCCATTGGGGAACCTTTTTTATCACGAGCAGCTCCGATGATCCAACGGAAGGCTAGGGCCATTTGACGATTAGGCTTAACTTCTCTAGGAATCTGGTAAACAGCACCACCGATTCTTTTAGCCTTTACCTCCATTTGTGGTTTTACGTTGTCGATAGCTCCTTTAAAGATTTTCTCAGGATCTCCAGAAAGTTTTTTGCTAACAATCTTTAGAGCGTCGTCAAAGATTCTGCGAGCAATGGATTTTTTGCCATCAAGCATTAGATAGTTGATGAACTTCTCTTGTAAGGGAGAAGAATTTTCTGGGATGTAAATGTTTGTGTGTGTCATAATTTTTAAGCTTTAGGTCTTTTAGCACCGTATTTAGATCTACCTTGTTTACGATCTTGTACTCCTTGAGTGTCAAGATTACCGCGGACGATGTGATAACGCACACCCGGTAGATCTTTTACTCTACCACCACGGATAACTACAACTGAATGCTCTTGCAGGTTGTGGCCTTCACCACCGATGTAGGCGTTAACTTCACTACCATTAGTCAGTTTAACTCTGGCTACTTTACGTAGGGCTGAGTTAGGTTTTTTAGGTGTCATTGTTGTAACTTTTGTACAAACTCCTCTCTTTTGTGGACAGCTTACTTTAACGGCCTTGTTTCTAAGGTGGTTAAAAATGAACTGTAGAGCAGGTGATTTACTCTTTTTGACGACTTTCTTTCGTCCTTTTCTAATTAACTGGTTTACTGTTGGCATAATTTGTAGTTTATTTTCAGCTCGGATAATCTATAGGAACTTTTTTTTAAAATCAAGGAAAAATTATACAACTGGTAAAAATCTTTCTTCTTCGATTATTTCTTCGAGGCTTTCGGCTTCTTTAACGTCTTCTTCTTTCTTTTCTATCATCTCCGGATGTGTTTTTCTATAGGTTTCACCAGCTGGGATTAATTTACCGATGATAACGTTTTCTTTTAGACCTACTAGGTTATCGACGGTGTTAGTCGTAGAAGCTTCAACTAGTACACGGATAGTTTCCTGGAAGGAAGCGGCTGAGAGCCAACTGTCTGTGTGTAGAGCAGCTCTTGTTAGACCAAGTAGTAGTCTTTCACCTTTTGCTTCTTTTTTACCATCTTTCTTAAGGGCCGCGTTGATATTCGTGAACTTAATAATATCTGCAACTTCGCCTGGAAGGAATGGAGAGTCTCCATTTTCTAGGATACGGATCTTTGAAAGCATTTGTTTAGCAACAATTTCGATATGTTTATCATTGATACTTTGTCCCTGTGATGCATAAATTGTTTGCACTTCAGTTACTATGTATTTTTGAACTGTGTAGGTGTTTGTAAGCTCAAGTAATTGCTTAAGGTCAAGGTGGCCATTAGTTAGAGGTTGTCCTGGAGTTACGGTGTCGCCATCTTTAATGATAACTGTTCTGCCGTATGGAATTTTGTACTCCTTTGTGACCTTACCATGACTCTGGATGAAAATTTCTTGGTTGTTGGCCTCTTTAATTTTTCCTTCTTCTTTAGCCTTGATTGAACCTTTGTGGGTTTCGGCTTTGGCAATAACCATTTTAGCCTTAACCTCGTCACCAACCTCTACTGATGGTGTCATATCGGCAAGTAGTGTGTACTTGGTGACAATTGGTTCAAGTGAAGTGATGATTAACTCAGTTTGTTTACCTTTTTGGTGAACTTTAACTTTACCTTCGATTTCAGAGACAAGGGCTGGACGTTTTGGTGTACGAGCCTCGAATAACTCTTCTACACGTGTAAGACCTTGCGTGATATCAGCTCCCTCAGCTACACCACCCATATGGAAGGTACGCATAGTCAGCTGAGTACCAGGCTCACCGATACTTTGAGCCGCGATAATACCTGTAGCGGTACCAATCTCAACTTCTTTATTTGTACCAAGATCCTTACCGTAACATGTGATACAGATACCACCTTCAGTTTTACAGTTTAGGATACTTCTTACTTTTAGTTCTGAGATGTTGTGTTCTGTAATTTGTTCAACTAGGTCTTTTTCGATAATTTCACCAGCTTTGGCAGCAACTTTTTTGTTGATAGTAAGGTCTTCGGCAAGAGTACGACCGTAGATACGAATTTCGAATTCTTCACCAATGGCTTCTGATTCAGCACGAGTTACTAGATGTGATTCTGTAGCTCCGCAATCTTTTTCACGAACTACAACGTCTTGATGCGCGTCTACTAGACGACGAGTCAAGTAACCAGCTTCCGCAGTTTTAAGGGCGGTATCTGATTTACCTTTACGTCCACCATGCGTCGCAATAAAGTACTCAAGAATTGTAAATCCTTCTTTTAGATTGGATTTAATTGGTAGTTCGATTGTACGACCGGCCGGATTGGCTACGAGTCCTTTGATACCACACATCTGCGTGATCTGCCCCCAGTTACCACGGGCTCCTGAGTCGATCATGTAGTAGATATTATTTTTTTCATCGATACTATCAACCATGATTGCCGTGATGTCAGTCTTTGCCTTCCCCCATATTTTAATTGTGTGATTGTATCTTTCATCGTCAGTGATTAGACCTTTCCAGAACTGGTTATTAATCTGTTTAATCATCTCTGAAGAGTCTTCAATGATTTTTCCTTTTTTGAATGGTACAACCATGTCTTCTTGAGCAATACTTACTCCAGAAATTGTAGCGTATTTGAATCCGATGTCTTTTAGGTTATCGGCAAGAACTGCAGTTTTTGGCTTTCCAAGAGTTTCGAATGACTCAGTTACAAGTTTACTAAGTTGTTTCTTGCCCATTGTTTTATTGTAGTATTCCAATCCTTCTGGGATGAAGCTATTGAAGATAAGTCTTCCGACAGTTGTTTCAACAATTTCACCATTCCATCTTGATGTGATTGGAGCGTGAATGTGTACGTGACCTGATTGTTCTGCGATGATTGCTTCTTGAACGTTGGCGAAGATCATGCCAGCGCCTTTAGCGTCTTCTACAAGTTTTGTGAGGTAGTAACAACCAAGTACCATATCTTGAGTTGGTGTCACGATTGGATCACCAGCTGAAGGTTTAAGCAGGTTGGCTGAGGAAACCATGATATTTTTGGCTTCGTGCTGAGCTGCTTTTGATAGGGGAACGTGGATAGCCATTTGGTCACCATCGAAATCCGCATTAAAGGCTGCACAAACTAGTGGATGAACCTGGATGGCTTTACCTTCTATTAGGATAGGTTGGAAAGCTTGGATACCAAGTCTATGTAGGGTAGGGGCACGATTTAGTAGTACGTAATGATCACGGGTTACTTCTTCCAATATGTCCCAAACTTCACGTTTAGCACCCTGCATTAGTTTTTCAGCGTTTTTGATGTTATGGGCATATCCATCACGAATTAGGCGTCCAATAATAAATGGTTTGAATAGTTCAAGAGCCATGATTTTTGGTACACCACATTGATGTAGTTTAAGTTTTGGGCCGATAACAATTACAGAACGACCTGAGTAGTCTACACGTTTACCAAGTAGATTTTGACGGAAACGTCCTTGTTTACCCTTAAGCATGTCAGATAGAGAACGCAATTTTCGTTTGTCTCCAGAACTGAACACAGTTTTACCACTACGGGCAGAGTTGTTTAATAGTGTGTCTACTGCCTCTTGAAGCATACGTTTTTCATTACGGCAGATTACTTCAGGAGCACCGATAGACATCAATCTTTTTAGACGGTTGTTTCTGTTGATTACACGTCTGTAGAGATCGTTAAGGTCGGAAGCGGCAAATCTACCACCATCTAGCTGTACCATTGGACGTAGGTCTGGTGGTATTACTGGTAGGGTAGTCATAATAAACCATTCTGCCTTAGTATTGGACTTAATTAAACTTCCGGCAAGTTTGATTCTTTTGATTATTTTTTTGTGCTTTTGACCTGAAGTTCTTGTAGCCTCCTCTTTTAGGCCAGTAATTAGAGTTTCTAGATCTAGATCAGCTATGATTTCACGTAGTGTTTCTGCACCTGTTCCAGCTTTGAAGATGTGTCCAAACTTCATAGCCATTTTACGGTACTCGATTTCTGAATAAACCTTTCCTACCTCTAGTTTTTCTAGAGATTCTTTGGTTTCAGAATTTTGGTAGTCTAATTCTTCAACTTTACCACCGAATTCTTTTTCAAGATCTTCTGTAGCCTTTTTTTGCATCTTTTTGTCTTCGATTTTTTCTACCTCTAAAAGATTGTTGTTGAATTCTTTTTGAATTTCGGCTTTGTGTTCTTTATATTCTTGAGCTAGTTGGTCAAGTACTTCTTTGCGACCATCATCGTCTACTTCAGAGATAATGTAGGCAGCAAAGTAAACTACTTGTTCCAAAGTTTTGATTGGAAGATCTAAAAGTAGTCCAATACGACTAGGAGTAGAGCGGAGGAACCAAATGTGAGTAACCGGAACTGCAAGTTTGATGTGAGCCATTCTTTCGCGACGAACGGAAGAGCGAGTCACTTCAACTCCACATTTTTCACAAATCACACCTTTGTATCTGATTCTTTTGTATTTTCCACAGTAACATTCCCAGTTTTTGGTTGGACCAAAAATCTTTTCACAGAAAAGACCATCTCTTTCTGGTTTTTGGGTACGATAGTTGATCGTTTCAGGTTTTTTAACCTCACCGTGTGACCAAGACATAATGTCTTCAGGAGATGCGACTGAGAGAGAGATCGCATTGAAACGGTCATTTTGTGGCGGATTTTTTGAGTCGTGAGTCATAGTTGATTAATTTAAGATAATGACGGGTCTTTTAAAGCCCAAGATCTTTGTCGATAGGATTTTCCTCCTCTACTGGAGCGGCCGGAGCCTCTGTAGTTACAGTGGGCTCAATACTTGCTTCTACTGCTGGTACTGCTGGAGTTTCAACTTCAGCGGCTACTTCAGGTGTGGCAGCGTCATCAGTGGTAGAGTCGTCTGTTGAGATCTTGTCACTGATTGAGAAACCTTCTGCTTGTGGGAAATATTCATCTTCTCCATCGTCTGATCTTTTTTCAAGTCTGATCATGTCTTGGACAACGATCTCGGTTTTGAATTTTTTTACTCCTTCAGGACTATCCCAGCTACGAGTTTTTAAGTAACCCTCAACGTATACTAGGTTTCCTTTTTTAAGGAATTTTGAACAAATTTCAGCTAGGTTAGCCCAGGCTACACACTCGTGGAATTCTGCTGAACTTTTTTGCTCACCTTCTCTTGTTACCCAGTATCTGTTTGTTGCTAAGCCAAAAGTTGTTACATTTTGGTTATTTGGTGTCTGTCTGATTTCTGGATCACGTGTTAGATTTCCGATTAGTATAACTTTATTTACGCTTCTCATGATATTTAATTTAAATGGTAATTTAATTATTTTTTAGTAATATTTTCTTCTGTAATGCCTTCTAGGTTGCCGCTTTCGTTAGAAGTGCCTTCGCTTTCTTGAGCAATTTCTTCTTTAACGGCTGCCTCTATTTCTTCGCGTTTTTCTGGGTCTTCTTCCAAAACTTCTTCGTCTGGCATGGCTTCTGCCTTTCCAGTATCCATTAATTTAACGTCGAGGCCGAGACTTTGAAGCTCTTTAACCAATACGTTGAATGATTCTGGAACACGTGGGCGTTTTATTGGTTCACCCTTAACGATTGACTCGTAGGCCTTTGAACGTCCGTAAACGTCATCAGATTTGATTGTAAGCATTTCTTGAAGGATGTGAGCAGCTCCGTAAGCTTCGAGCGCCCATACCTCCATCTCACCAAATCTCTGTCCACCATGTTGAGCCTTACCTCCAAGTGGTTGTTGTGTAACAAGAGAGTATGGACCGACTGAACGGGCGTGGATCTTGTCTTCAACCAAATGATGAAGCTTCATGATATAGGCAATACCTACTGTGATTGGTCTGTCGAATGGTTCACCAGTTTTACCATTGTAGAGAGTGATTTTTCCGCTCTCTGGTAGGTTTGATTTTGCTAATTCTCCTGGAATTAAATCTGGTGGAATACCGTTAAGCGCTGGAGAGGCTACGGTGATGCCCTGTTCATGAGCTGCCCAGCCAATGTGAGTTTCCAGGATCTGTCCGATATTCATACGACTGGATACACCAAGTGGATTTAGAATTATATCCATTGGAGTACCATCTGGTAAGAATGGCATGTCTTCTTGAGGAACGATAATTGAAATTACACCTTTATTACCATGACGACCGGCGATTTTATCACCAACTGAGATTTTTCTAGTTTGAGCAACGTTGACTTTGATTTGTTTTAATACTCCTGTTGAAAGCTCGTCACCGTTTTCTTTTGTGAATATTTGAATACCAACGACTTTTCCTCCTTCACCTCCTGGGAGGCGAAGAGAAGTATCCTTAACGTCGCGGGCTTTGTCACCGAAGATCGCGCGAAGAAGTCTTTCTTCTGCTGTTAATTCGGTTTCACCTTTTGGTGTAATTTTACCAACAAGGATGTCACCTTCATGAATGGTAGCACCAATACGGATGATACCGTCTTCATCTAAGTCTTTTAGCTTAGTTTCACCGACATTAGGGATATCACGGGTAATAACCTCAGGCCCTAGCTTAGTTTCACGGACATCAACGTTGAAGGTTTCGATGTGAACTGAGTCGTAAAGACCTCTTTTTACTACATTGTCTGAGATAATAACGGCATCCTCAAAGTTGTAACCTTCCCAAGACATGTAGGCTACAAGTAGATTTTGACCTAGGGCAAGCTCACCATTATCGGTGGCTGGTCCATCGGCTAGTACGTCACCTTTTTTAAGCTTATCACCTTTGCTCACAAGTACTCTTTGGTGCACACAAGTACCTTGGTTTGATCTTTGATAAGTCTGAACTTTATAACTTACTTGTTTACCATTGTTATAGACAACTGTGACTTGATCGGCATCTACATAGGAAACTGTACCGTCCATTTCTGCTAGAAGAACTTGTCCTGAGCTCTTGGCGGCAATTTCCTCGATACCAGTACCAACTGTAGGCGCCTCTGGAGATACCAGGGAAACAGCCTGACGTTGCATGTTTGAACCCATTGAAGCACGTGTATTGTCATCATGCTCTAGGAATGGGATCAGGGAAGTTGTGATCGAGATGATCTGTTTTGGAGATACATCAATATGAGTAGCATCATTGATGTGGGCCAATGTTGGTTCACCATGGCTACGCGCTGAAACACGAGTGTTAACAAATTGTTTTTTGTCGTCTACTTCAGAGTTAGCCTGAGCGATAACCTTATCGCGCTCTTGATCAGCATCGTGGTAGATAAGTTTGTCACTAACGTAAGGACGAACTTTTACTTCTTTTAGGTCTTTGATTGCCGCAATTTTTTTAGCTGCTGCTGCGTCAATTACGTCACCAGCTTTAACGATTGTTTTGCCTTTGTCTTCGATGCTTTCTCTACTAATGCGACCGGTTATTTCTTTTTCATTATTTGGAGCTACGTGTAGAACCTCTTTAAATGGAGTTTCGATGAAGCCGAATTCGTTTACTTTTGCATATGTAGCTAAATGAACAACTAGACCGATATTAGGTCCTTCCGGAGTAGCAATAGGACAGATACGTCCGTAGTGAGACTGATGCACATCACGTACGTCGAATGAGGCACGTTCACGCGATAGACCACCAGGACCCATCGCAGAAAGTCTACGTTTGTGCTCTAACTCAGAAAGTGGATTTGTTTGATCCATGAATTGAGAAAGTTGAGAACTAGCATAGAATTCTCTTAAAGCAGCTGTAATTGGGCGAGAGTTGATCAATTGAGTTGGAGTAACTGTTTCAAGATCCATTACAGTCATACGATCTTTGGCGATACGGTCTGTACGCAGAAGACCAACACGGAATTTGTTTTGTACTAATTCACCAACAGCACGGATTCTTCTGTTTGAAAGGTGATCGATGTCGTCTGGTTCTGATTGACCATTGTTTAGGGTAATCAACTGTTTAAGGATAAGGATTAGATCACTTACCTGAAATGTGTGATTTTCCTTTTTGTTTGGTGTATCAAGGGCAAATCTTTTATTTAGTTTGTAACGGGCAACAGGTCCCATGTCGTACTTTCTATAGTCAAAAAACATTGAATCGATCAATGCTTTGGCATTTTCTGCTGTTGCTAAATCTCCAGGACGAATTTTCTTGTAAATATTTTGATAAGCTTCTTCGACAGTCTTAGAGCTATCTTTTTCTAGAGTATTTAGAATGTAGTCACGCTCGATATCAATGATGTCATCTTTGAAGATGTCCATAATTTTCTTATCTGTGTCATAACCAAAAACTCTCAATAGAGATGATATTGGGATTTTGCGCTTACGATCTATTTTTACACTGATTATACCTTTTTTGTCTGTTTCAATTTCAAGCCAGGCACCACGTTTTGGGATGATCTTGGCTGAATGCATTCCAGGAACAGCACTATTTGCTGAAAAGAAAACACCAGGTGATCTAACTATCTGACTTACTACCACTCTCTCAATACCGTTAATAATAAAGGTACCACGAGTAGTCATTAGTGGAATATTCCCTAGGAATACGTCTTGCTCTTTAATTTCACCAGTCTCCTTATTAATAAGTTGAACGTGAACCTTAAGAGGGGCTTCGAAGGTAAGGTTTTTATTCTTAGCTTCTTCGGCGTTGTATTTGATCTCTCCAAGTGAGTGCTCAAGGAAGTGAAGTTCAAGCTTTTTACCTGAAAAATCTTGAATAGGCGATAATTCCTCTAAAAGCTCGCTGATTCCTTCATTTAAGAACCATTCATAAGAATCTAATTGAACTTCGATTAGTCCAGGTACTGGAACTTTTTTATCCAACTGTGGAGTAAAATATTTACGCTTGCTGTTTTGGATAATTATGTCTTGGGTAATCGGAAGTTCAGATGGGTGCACAAGTTTATCTTTCTTAGATGTGGCACTTCTGGTCTCTGACTTTTTGATGACTACCTTTTTTGAAACGATTTTTTTGAGACCTTTTATCTCATTTGTTCCCTTTGCTTCTACTTTTTTTGCAACGGGTGCTTTTTTTGTTTTATTCGCTTCTTTAGCCACTTTTTTAGAAGTCTTTGCTGTTTTGGCAGGAGACTTTGAAGCGGCTTTCTTGTCTTTTGGCATAATTAAAATTGGGTCAAGGAAATGCTTTGTGACTGTATAAGACCTGCTTCCTTAACTCTTCCGGGGGTCTTTCATAAATTCCATCCTATTTTAGGTATATTTTTTTTAAAGTCAAGTTGATTTTTTGAGAAGTTTTGGTAAAATCGATTCTTAATTGTTAATCAAAAAAATATGGCTGCTGATAGATTTAGAAATGGGGAGTTGAGTGAGCAATTAGAAGTGCTTGTGACTATTTCGAGAGGTGCTGCAGTTAGTTATTTGAGTAACGTGTACTCAAACTGTGGATGTCAGTCTTGGGATGTTACCTTGTTGCCTGGAAGGGGGTCTTCGGAAGTGAAATTTACTTTTTATGGAAGAGATGCTGACAAGAGGGCAGTTGTTATGGGGTCAGGAACTATAATTGGCACTCAAGTTACAACTTGTACATTGGTTGAAATGGAGCAAGCTCAAGGGATTGCGGCGGATGTTCAGGCAGAAGTTGCGGAAGTTTAATTTTGCCCTTCTTCTTCTTTTTCTTCTGATACCTTTACGTTTGTGTAGTATTTGTCGTAAAACTTTTTGACCTTTTCTAAAGCGGTCACTAGTTTGTCGTCATCACCAGCGTTGAGGTGTTTTGGGAGAATCTTGATCGAAATGGCGCCTGGATAGTTTTCTTGTTTTAGTTTTGTGAGAAAACTTTCTAGTGGCATGATCCCATCTTCTGGTAGGGAGTATGGTTTTCCGTGGTGTACATTTGATAAATGTACGTGAACTAAGTATTTTTTGAATGCAGCATAGCTACGCATTAGGTCTTTTTTGCGATCACCAATACGAGCAGTGTCTAGTGAGATGTGTTTGAATTTTTTAAGTTCACTAGTGTTGGACATTGCGTGCTCTGGGATGAAGCCAAGGAAAGCACCAGCTGGGGCGTTTTCTAGAGCAATTGAGATAAACTCTTTTTCTCTTAATTTAGGGATTTCTTTGCGAAGCCAACTAGCTAATTTGAAATTAAAGATTCTAGGTGGTTGAATGACAATTACCTTACTATCTAGTTTTTTGGCCATTTTGACGATTTCTTTGATTTGGTCCGCATCAATTGTTTCAGGAGTGGAAATAGCGTGAACAGGTAGGCCGTATTCTTTAATGAGGCTTTGAACGTATTCGCTGTTAATAGTATCGAATTGATCTGGATGTATAGCTAAATCAATACCTTCGTACCCGGCCTTTTTGGCCATTTCGAAGATACGGTTTAAACCATAGCCTTTGAGAGAGTCTGTACAAAGAATGAGCATATTTGTTTTTTTAATCTCTTTATATTATATCATGAAAGACCTTCTTTTGGCAATGGAGGAGGGCTTGAGATTGCACTTGCGTAAAGTCGATTTCTTTGTATAATTATGTCTTGTATTTATTATCTTTGTTGCGATGGCTGAATTTGCTGTTGAGGATGATCGTAGGAGGGGTGAGGAAATGGACTCTTGGGACAGAGCTGAGGAAATTGTTGGTGATTTGATTGGTGGAGTTCGTGAATTGGATATGTTGAAGCATTCTTTTTGGAATAGGTTTTTGGCGGCTATTGGAAAGGATGAAAAACCATTGGTATTGACTAACTTTCGTGCTGGTGACAGTGCTTTAGATATCTATAGGTTGGTTGAAAGAGCTTGGGATAGAAATTATTCTTCTAGTAGAAATCCTAATGCTGGTGGAGCATTGGGTGCTGTTTCTGGTGTTCATCGTGAGGATTTGTTGGGGGTTTTGCCTGAATTGTTAATTGAAAGCGGTATTGTTAAGTTGAGTGAAGAAGAGGGAGATGGTGAAAATTTGAAAATTGGCGAGGTTTATTTTTTATCTGCGGGGAAAATTGGAGGTTATGGAATTTTTGCAGGGATTGAAAATCGTATTCACTATTATATTGTTGATCCAACTCTTACTGCTTTTCCTGATTTAGTGATTGGGAAAACTTATACTGAAATTAGAGAAGAACCTTCTTCTAATGGGCCTTTTAAAATAAAGGCTGAGAAAAGGCTATTGGGATTTACTGAAGATGGTGAACCGGTTTTTAAGCAGATTTCTGCTAAGGTTGTTTAGGGCTGATTTTGTCGCGGCCGCCCATGTAGGGACGAAGTATTTCAGGGATTGTAACTGAACCGTCAGCGTTTTGGTAGTTTTCTAAAATGGCAACTAAAGTACGGCCGATGGCGACGGCAGTACCATTTAAGGTGTGAACATATTCTTTTTTGCCGTCGCAACTGTAGCGGATCTTTGAACGACGAGATTGAAAGTCTGTGCAATTTGAGCAAGATGTGAGCTCGCGGAATTTGCCTTGGGTTGGGATCCAGGCTTCGATGTCGTATTTTTTGGCTGCAGGAGCGCCAAGGTCACCGCCGCAGATATTTAATACTTGGTAGTGAAGGCCTAAGTCTTGCATGATTTCTTCTTCGGTTTCGCGGATTAGTTCGTGCTCTTTTGCTGATTCATCTGGATGGCAGAATGAAAACATCTCGATTTTGTCGAACTGATGGACACGGATGATTCCGGCTGTGTCTTTACCGTATGAACCAGCTTCGCGGCGGAAACACGTGGAATATCCACAATATCTCAGCGGTAGTTTCTCGGTTTCGAGGATTTCTGTGTAATGAAGCATTGTGAGTGGCACTTCTGAGGTGCCTACTAGATATAAGTCGTCGTCCTCAGGATTGACGTGGTAGATTTCGTTGCGGTCTGCGGGGAAGAATCCTGTAGCATACATGGCCTCTTCTTTGACCATTACTGGGGGAATAACGGGGTTGAAACCCTTTGATGTTAGTTTGTGGATTACGTGTTGTAGGAGCGCGAATTGTAGTAATGCTGCTTCATTTTTGAGGTAGCAGAAGCGAGCCCCGGAGGCGCGAGCGCCACGTTCTATGTCGATAATATCTAGGGCTTTGCCGAGCTCGATGTGATCTTTTGGTTCAAAATCGAACACTGGTTTTTCTCCGTGAGTTTTGACAACTTGATTTTGGGTATCGTCTTTACCCTCTGGAACGTCGTCCAGTGGGGGATTTGGGATGAATTGAGCAAGTTGATCGATTTCGTCTTCTAGGTTTTGAAGTTCTGGTTCTTTAGATTTGATGGATTCTTTAACCTCTCCCATCTCTTTAAGCAATGCCTCTTTATCATCGGTTTGGGGAATTTGCTTGGAAACCTCGTTTTGACGAGCGCGCATTGCCTCAATTTCTTGAAGAAGGTTATTGCGTTTTTCGTAGAGCTCTAAAATCTTGTCTACATCTACCTCAACGCGTTTTTTGGCGGCTCCGGCCTTGATCTTGTCCGGATTTTCTATAATGAATTTTACGTCTAACATGCGTCCATCCTACCGTGCAGTTTGGGGGGAGTAAAGATAAATTTTAGGCGGTGCAGATTTCGGAGACGGTGTTGTTTAAGACAAGGTTTTTCTCCACTACTACTTGATCATTTTCGGCAATTTTTACATCTTTGTCTGGAGAAAAAAATCTTAATCCAACTCCTTGATACTGGGCGACGCCACACATTAAGCGCATTTCGTCATGGGTATAGGTAATTGGTGTGCCTTCTTTGGTGGACATTGTGTAGACTGATTGTTTTGGGAATTGATATTTCTTTAGTTTTCCATCTTTTTTTACTAATATAGGTAGGTCTTCATTTGCTTTTGGAATGTACATTGCAAGAATGTCTTGGTAGGCCTGAAGGGCTTTGCTTGGTGTGATTAGGCGATACCAAATTTGGTTGGCTGCTAGGATTACTTCGTTATCGATTAGAGTTTGTACGTTTCTTTTATAATTGCTTCCAGGTGTTAGGCCATTTTTTTTCATTAGGGCTTTTACATAGGTTGCAGGTTTGATTTCAAGAGGTCCGATGGAACTACTTTCTAGGGCTGTGACGTGTTTGGTGATCCATTCTTGGATATTGTCTGTTGTATCATGATTTGCCATTTCCCTCCTTAGGGCTAACTCTAAAAAATTGTTGGCTGATCTGGAAAGATTTTGGGGATTGAGGCCAAAATTTTGAAATAAGTTGGTTGCTGTACTAGTAAGAGCTGTTTTAAATTTGGCTAAATTTTCATTCACTTTTTGTGTGAAATACTGAGGTTTTTCTTTTTTTGCTTTGCTTAAAGTATCGTCTTTGGATTTTGTTTGAGCAATTTCGCTAGGAGTAGGGGGCTTAGTAGCTAGTGGCTTTTTTTTTTCGTTTTTTGCTACCATTCTTTCAAGTGTGGGAGATTCTTGATTATGGTTTGTTGGCAGATTTTGAGGTCTCATTACAATAAATCCTCTGAATCGTGTGATGCCTTCTAGGTATTCATTTACAGGTTTTCTTTTTAGTGAAACTCCAGGTTTTTTTGAGGCGTGGATAAAGTGAACACGTGAGCCGACTCTTTTGGCAATTACTGTATGTGTGATGATTACACGGCTATTAGAGGCGAGTGTAAATAAGATGATATCGCCATCCTTGATTTTCGAGGTATCGATTTGGTCATAGTTTTCCTGGGGAATTTCATAGGTGCTGACGCGTTGTCCTTCGTTTAATTTTGGTCGCACGATTTGTCTTTTTCTGTCGTGTTTACTGTCGCGGTGTACTGGGTTTAGTACTGTTGAGACTCTTCTTACTGCACTACCTCCAACTTCTTGAGTAACGTCTTTTAGAAATCCTTTTGCAATGGCATTTTGATGCAGGGAATTGTAACTGAAGTCAAAAATATTACCAGTGTCAGGATTGGAGTTGATGCCATTTTCTGGGTTCAGATAACGTAATGTTTTCATGTTGTGAGCAAATTGATCGAAGTTTTTGGCCTGAGTTAGGGCAATCATGTAGTAGATGAAGGTCACACAATCAAATGTTTCTAAACGTAGCCTTAAGGTATTCACATCAGGAATTGGCAGTTGGGATTCATAGTGAAATGGTGTTCTCATGAATTTGCTAACCATGAAATCCATGCGTTTGTTAGGATCTCTGATTTGTTGGGCTTCTTTAAGAAGGGCATTGATCTTTGGTTTGGTCCATTCGCCAAGCTCTAGTAGTAATTTTGTTTCTGGTCCTTTCTCACTACTTTTTCGTGGTTGATTTTGAGATTTTTCACTGATTTTGTCGTATAGGGCACTGACATTGCCTATTTTCCCATCTTTGTAATAACGTTCGTGCATTAGGATATAATGTGGATCTTTGTTATTTACTGTTTTAGTAGCCATTGATTCTGTATCTATAGAACCTTTTACTTTCCAGTCTATAGAATCATTTGTCCAAGCATTCCATTTGAAATTTGGATTAACTCTTTGAGCGGCTCTAGTTATTTTGGCATTATGGCGATGGTGTTTCATGGCTGGGTTGCCGTCTTTAAAGTTTAGTCCAGAGCCATATGGTGTTCGTCCTTTTTTAACTTGGTATGACGGGTCATCAAAGGCTGCACGAATAATTTCTTGAAAGAATTCAATTTCTTGTTGGGTTTCTGCCTCCGTGAGAGTGATTATATGGCGACCACTACCTGATGCTTCGTGGGTTATGCCATGGTAGCCAATCAGATCTGCTAGATCTTTATCCGGATGTTTAAGTGCTTTGATTTTTTGGCAAAGCTTAATGGCGTCTGGGTGTAGTAGTGTTTTGATATATTCCTGACGAGTGAGGTGTGAGGGTTTGTTTTGGTCTATCCATTCAATCCAGTGACCTGGCTTTACTCTTCCAGTTCGGGGGACTTCATTTTTTGTAACAAGTCCCATTTGTCGCCAAGCTGATTTATTGAGGAGATTTGCACCTAGCCAATAAAACTCAATATTGTTTACCCCTTTTTCATAGGAGGCTTTGATTAGGTCAGTTGTGATACTAGTAATTTTACCGTCTGGCCCCAGGTCTGGTCCGTCGTCGAAAGTAGGGATAGCTTTTTTGTTCCATTCTACGGTTTTTTTGTATTCTATTTGCTCTCTTATTGCTTCTGGAGCTTTTGGTGTAGGATCTGTTTTTGGAATAATTGGATCGAAATTATAACGGGGTTTTTGTGCAGCGCTATTTGTGGTTTTAAAGATTGATGTTGCTCTTAGCAATGCCATCATTAGTGTTGGTTTTTTTGTACGTATTTTTGTGCGGAGGTCTTCAAAATTTTCAAATGGCCCTAGGTCTCTCCAGACATTGCTGAATTCTTTTGGACCAGCTTGATAAACTATGGAGGTTAGTTTTAATTGGTCGTTTTTAGGCCAATGTGAAACTCTGCTGGTATAGAGAGTTTTACAGATGGACCAATAGAGAATACCAGCTGTTAGGTTGTGAATCTGACTTCTTTGCATCATAAAATCGGAATCTCCCTCGTATTGAAGGTCGCTGATTTTTAATTTGAAATGAGGATAGTATCTTGTAATTTGGTCTAATTGATCTTGCTCTATGGGGAAAAAATTTTTTTCATTGTGTCCATGCGATGCAATTATTCGGAGATATGCTCCACTGTTTTCGATTTGAATCCCATTGCCAGCAAATCTCGATGCCAATTCTTTGGCACTATCTAGTTTTTTTGCGGTTTCCTTATATTCCTCGGGGAGGGTGCTCGCGGATTCTGGGCCTAAAGGGATTCTTTCATCTGACATGTTTTTGTTTTTATTATTCTTTTAATTATACCATTTTTGGCCTTTTTTAGCAATACTTGGTATGGTATAATTTAAGGATTACTAATTTTTAAGATGGCAGAAAATTTAGATTTTAAAAAGAGGGAGATTGTTGGGGAAAAGGCTGATGTAAAAATGAGTCCTGCAATGAGGAAAGAACTTGCTGATAGTGGATTAGACAAGATGGTTTCTGATAATAAAAAGGATGAATGTGTGGAAGCGGCTTATGGTTTGATTTCTCGGAATGAATCTTTTAGGGCTATCTTTGAAAAAGCGATAAAGCATTATCGTATTGGTGGAAAGCTTGATAGTCCAAAATTTTATAGCTCTCTTAAGTCTATTTTAGGAAATGGAAATGGTTTTTTTGCCTTAAGTGATCAGGCTAAGTTGGAGTTGAGGTTTTATTTCCCTAAGTTTAAATTTTTGGAGGATGTAGATATGGGAAATGGCCCAAAACAATTTGAGAGTTTATTTTTAGAAAATAGGGCTAGAGTGCATAATAATTTGGCAGGAATTTTGTATTGGCATATTTGTCGACATGATCATGCTGGTCAGTGGTTTCCGCATTGGAATAATCAGGATAAAAATAGACTTGCTGTTTTGATTTTTCGTTTAGGAACCCGGGAGTCAGTTGATTTATTTGCGGGTCATAATGGTGCGGTTAGTTATGATGATTTAAAACAGCGATTGGGGATTAATAATAAGGGCCAAAAGGTGCCTAAAAAAGTTTTACAAGGACCTTCCAAGACTCCTCAGTTTATGATGACTGCTCGTGATGAAAAGAGGTTTGCGAGTTATGCTGAGCAGTACTCTGCGAAAAATCATGATCACAATATTCTTAATAGAACATATGAAGGACGGCTTAAGGATCATGAATTCTTTTTGGAGGATTTATTTGGATCAGGGAAAAGTCATTTTCCGGGAAGGATGGAAGTTGTTAGAAAAATGGCTTTCCCTACTGCTATCTATAAGCCATTGTTTATAGATATCGGGCCTGGAATTGCTAATAAGGATTTAAATATTGCAGGTGGTCGTGGAAAACCGGCAGTCACTTTGCAAGAAATGGCGGGAAGGTTTAAACAGATGCCGTGTTTTATTTTAGATTTGCCAGATGAAGTGTCTATTTTTACGGGAAAGACTCCTGAGTCGGTGGCGGGTTATAAAATTTCGGCAAAGGATAGAGAGGATCTTTTGGCTAAGCAGAATGTGCATATTATTAGTGGTGATGGATATAAATCTTTAAAGCTGCAGATGGAAGATAAATCTAATAATCCATTTCCGAATAGAGAGAGGCCAAAAATAACTTCGAAATCAACTGTAGTAGTACGAATAGCAAATTCAATTGATATTTATGGGAATTGGGAAAAGCAGACTAAGCCAACTTTGTTGAGGATGGCTGTTGATTTTAGGGATAATCCACTAGTTTTGTTTTTTAATCGAGAAATTTTGGTGAAGGAAGCGGGAAGCGTGAAGCTTCAGTTAGTGGGTAGGGTTTCTGATAATGGATTTAATCATCAAAAGCGGCCTAGAACGAAAGATCGTTCAAAGGCTTATAAGCTTTGGAAACTTGGTTGGAAGAAATAATATTTAGGCTTTAGAAACGTAGTCTCCAGTTTCGGTGTTAACGATGATTTTTTGTCCCTGGTCTATGAAAAGGGGGACTTTGATAGTAGCTCCGGTTTCGATGGTGACGTCTTTTGATCCACCTGTAGCGGTATCTCCTTTGACTCCTGGAGGTGCTTGGATTACTTCGAAGGTCATTTTTGGTGGGAGTTGGACGCTAACTGGGTTACCGTCGATATGGAGGGCGTAGCACTCGGTGTCGTCTATTAGAAATTTTGTGTCTTCGCCTATGGTTTCTTTGTCTAGTGAGAATTGGTCGTAATTTTCGTTATCCATAAAGTGATAATCGTTGCCATCTGCATACAGAAATTGGCATTTTTTGCGAGCAACTTCAGCTAATTCGGCTGATTCTCCTGATTTGAAAGTGACTTCGAGCACTTGTGCTGTTTTTAGATTACGCATTTTTGCTTTTGTGAAAGCGGCACCTTTGCCGGGATTGACGAATAGGTTGGAAATAATCATCCAAGGCTGATCTTTGTAGATAATTGCTGTCCCTTTTGTGAAGTGTTGTGTTGTTGGCATGTGCTGTGATTATTTTATTGAACTGATTTTAGTTTGGGGAGGGAGGGGAAGTCAATGGTATATGTGGGTGTAAGATTTTAAGAAAATTTAATATTTGGGGTGTATAAGGAATTTAGGATTAAGTTTGACTTGAGTGATTGTTATATATAGTTTATACTGGTGTTATAAATAAGTTATAAATATGAAAACTATTATTCATAAGGTTGATGACAAAATTGCTCAAGAATTTAGCTTAATCAAAGAGGCTGAAGGGCTAGGAAATGGAACTTCTACTTTTACTTTCCTTATTAAGTACTATTTGCTTACTAAGCAAAATTCTTTGCAGAGTTCGATTGCTGCTTTGGATAAGTTAATTGCTAGAATTGATGTGGATAAGCTACCTTCGGCCAAGGATCAGCTTAAAGATGTGTAATGAAGTCATTTTTTACAGAAAGTTTTAAGTCTCAATTAAAGAGGCTCAAACGAAAGTTTCCTAGTATTAAGGAAGATTTTTTAGAATGTATTGGAAAATTTGATTGTGATAAAGAGATTAATCTTGGTAGGTCCATTTATAAAATTAGAATAGCTAGTTCGGATTTGAGTCGAGGTAAATCGGGAGGTTTTAGAGCATATGTCTATTTATATAAACGGGGAAAACTTTTAGTGCCGATTTGTATTTATTTTAAGGGACAGAAATCAGGGATTACAGATAATGAGTTGAAATATCATTTTGATAAAATGATTAAAGAATTAGGATGCCTTGAATAAGCGATTAGTTGGCAGGTTTTCCCCGGGGAAAAACCTATCCCAAATAATGCACCCTAACCTGCGGATGCTCAAGTAGTCTTAAAGCGGGGAATTCTTGGAGAGTTTTGGTGGGATTTTGGAGTTCGGCTAGGATTTCTGGGCGATTTTTGAGGAGGATTAGGAGGTATTCGCTTGCGAGGATTTTTGGGAAGGTGAGGGTGAGGCGATCCTTGATATCGAATTGGTCGGTTTGGGTGTGGGCGACTGGTTCATTTGTTTCTGTGAGGGCTGGGCAATAGGGGAATAGTGAGGCGGTGTGGCCGTCTGGACCTATTCCTAAGATTGTTAAATCAAAGTTGTCTGGGAGCTCTTCGGCGTATTTTTCCAGGGCGTCTTCGATGGAGAGTGTTAAGTCGAAGTGGTGAAAGTCGTGGGGATTGATGGTTTCTCTGATCATTCTTTGGTTGGAATTTTCGTTGTCGGGACTGACAACGCGTTCGTCGACTTGGTAGTAGGTGGCCTCGAGTTTGAGGTTTTGGTAAAGCGGGCGCGGGGTTGATCCACCGCTTAAGGCTATCGTGTTTGGTGAAAGCGAAGTTATGTAGTCGATGGTTTTGGTGATGAAGGTTTTTTCATCAGTGAAGGTTTCGATTGTCATTTTGTGTGTGGGTCAAACCAGGTAAAGCCGTCGATTTTTGTTAGTTTGTCTTGAGACTTAGGACCATTGCTGTTGGTTTTGTATTTTTCAGGTTTTATATTGTGTCTTTTGATGAAGTTGAGAATTGTGTCTGTGATGCGCCAAGTGGCGATGATTTCCTGGAAACTTAGGAAGTTGATGCGTTTTTTTTGCATGATGTCTAAAATCAGGAGGCCGTGCTCTGGGAGACAACTGTCGCCTGTACAAGCTAGAGAATCTGAGGTCTCGACACTTTGATAGTGAGAGCTTGATCCCTGCTTGTTGATGAAACGGATTGAGATTTTTTCGTCGGGCTGGAGTTCGAAGATTAGGCGATTTGGTTCGTCCTCCTTTGGTTGGAAGGCGAATTTTTTGAGCTCAACAACAACGTAGGTGTGTTTTTCGTGGAGGCGTTTTCCGGTGCGGATATATATTGGTGTTTTGTACCAGCTTTCACGATCGATAAAAAGGCGCATTGCTGTGAAGGTTTCAGTGTTGGAGTTTTTGGCTACCTCTGCTGCTTTGCGGTATTCTTCATATTGTCCGGTGACGATGTTTTTGTCTGATTCTATAAATTTGAGGGCTGAGAGAATGTTGTATTTTTCGCGCTGGAGGGATTCGGCTTTTTCGGTGATGGGGATCGACATGGCAATTAGAGCCAGGATTTGGAAGAGGTGAGATTGGACCATGTCTTTGATTGTGCCAACTTCTTCAAAATAGCCGATGCGGTTATTGACTCCGACTTTTTCAGCAGCAGTGATTTGAATGTTTGAAACCTCTGGGCCTTTCATCATTAGGTTGATGATGCGGTTGGAGTGGCGCAGGCTTAAGATGCTTTGGACTGCGGTTTTCCCAAGGTAGTGGTCAAGGAGGTAGACTTGGTCTTCTTCAAAATAGCGGGCGACGTAATGGAATAGGTCGGTAGCTGTTTCGGTGTCTTGACCAAATGGTTTTTCGAGAATTAGTCTAAGGTCTTCTTTCTTTGAATTTTTTGTTTCCCCAAGATTTTTAATGATTGGCTTGAAGATTGTGGGAGGTACAGAAAAATAAGCGAGGTTTGTGATGGTGTTTGATCCAGTTAGATTTTTTAGGTAGGTTTTTAGTTTTCCAAAATCGTTTTTTTCCGTGTATTGGCCCTGAAAATAGTAGGTGTTTTTAACTAGTTTTTTGATCAGGTCAGGGGAGGCTTTTTTGTTGGCGTCTGTAATTGATTCTGCAAATTCTTGGCGGAATTGGGCTTGAGTTTTGGCGCTTCGGGCAAAACCGACGATGTAGAATTTTTCGGGTAGGCGGTTTTGCTCTGCAAGGCTGTAAATTGCTGGAAAAAGTTTGAGTTTGGCCAAATCACCGGATGCACCGAAAATAGTGAGGATGAATGGTTTTTTAATTTTGAAATTTTCCATAATGTTTAAATCCAGTTAGTGTGGAATATACCTTTTTTGTCGATACGTTCGTAAGTGTGGGCGCCAAAGTAGTCACGTAGACCTTGAATCATATTGGCTGATGAATTTTCTTGGGTCATGGCTTCGAAATAGCTTTGGGCAGTGTGAAGTGCCGGTGATGATATAGCATTTTCGGCAGTGATGGCGTTAATTTTTCTTAAAGATGGGATGTTTTTTTGTAATTCGTTGGTCACTGATTTTATTTCAAATAAGTGGCGGTCGCGTTTGCCCGTGAGGTAAGCTTTGTGGAGAAAATTTAAGAGATCGGCGCGGATAATGCAACCGCCTTCCCAGATACGGGAGACCTCTGCTAGATCGATTTCCCAACCTTCTTCGCGGGCTGCGGTTTGGATTAGGTCATAGCCTTGGGCGTAGGAGCTAATCATTCCAGCGTATAAGGCTTTGTTTAGTTGGTTGATGAATGTATCTAGTGGTAGTGGTTGTTTACGAGTTGGTTGCTTATAAGATTTAGCGAGTTTTTTGCGTAGTTCTTTATTACTTGAAGTGACGCGGGCAAAGACTGCTTCTGAGATTGAGGAGAGTGCAACGCCGCGGTCTAGAGCGTCGATGGCTGTCCATTTGCCTGTGCCTTTTTGTCCGGCTTTATCGAGAATGTGATCTATTAGGTAGCCTTTTTGGAATTCGTCTTTTTGGGAAAGCACTTCTACTGCGATTTCAAAAAGGTAGGATTTGAGTTTGCCACGATTGAATTTTTTGAAAATTTCCGCGATTTTTGGTGCAGGCAGTTTGTAGATAGTACGGAGCATTTCGTAGGCTTCGGCGATCATTTGCATTACGCCGTATTCGATGCCGTTGTGAACCATCTTGACGTAGTGGCCTGCTCCATCGGCTCCTATGTAGGTGATACATGGTGCCCCTTTGAAATCTTTGGCTGCTGCTTTGGTAAGTATTTTTTCAACTTTTTTCCAGGCAGTTTTTGAGCCGCCAGGCATCATGGAAGGGCCATTTAAGGCACCTTCTTCGCCACCGGAAACACCACAGCCGAGGAAGTTGATTTTTTGTTCTTTTAGTTGGGCGTATCTGCGTTTTGTGTCGAGAAAATTTGAATTTCCACAGTCAATAATTATGTCTTTGGGGTCAAGATGGGGGAGTAATTCCCGGATTACAGAATCAATGGGAGCGCCGGCTTTAACCATGATGATTATTTTGCGAGGTCTTTTAATAGTTTTAACAAATTCTTTAATAGTTTTTGTGCCGTGAAGAGATTCGTCGCTAAATTCAGCAATGAATTCACGCATTGTCTCTGTTGTACGGTTATAGACTGCGACTTCGTAGCCTTTGTTAGCGATATTACGGGCTAAATTTTGCCCCATAACCGCTAGGCCAATTAGGCCTATTTCTGCTTGCTCCATAAGTAGTTATGATTATTTTTTTTGGTTCTTTTAAATTTTTTGTGTTCTTTTTCAATGATTTCCATAGCCTCAATGTTGTTTTTGGCTATGTGGATATTTTTAAGATCTTTTGGACTGATAAAGCCTTGTTTTACCGGACTTTTTTGGATCCAGTTAAAGAGGTCTTCCCACATTTTGCCGTAGAGGATTACTGGTATTGGTTTGATATGCTTTACCTGCATTAGTTGGAGCGTGTAGAAGAGTTCGAGGCAGGTGCCTATTCCCCCTGGTGCAACTATCACTACATTTGAAAGAGCCATGAAATTATCAAGGCGTTCTGAAAATTTATTGTAGTGCTTTTTAATTTCCAAATGTTTATTGGGTTTTGATTCCCATGGTAGTTTGATTGTTAGGCCAATGCTTTCGGAACGGTTTTTTTTGTCTCCAGCGCCGTGTCCGTTGGAGGCTGCTCCCATTAGTCCTTCTCCTCCACCTGTGACGATGTCAAAACCATTTTCGCCGATTATTTCAGAAAGTTTGTATATTTGTTTGTAAATCTTGTCGTTTTCTTTGATACGAGCTGAACCAAAGATGGTTACTCGAAAATCATTTTTTTTGAGTTCATTGCGAAAAGAGCGGATTTTTTTGAACATAGATTATGAGGGTTTAGGTTTTTTAAATTATAGCAAAAGTTTGGCTAAATTTATAATGGTCTTTTTAAATACTTTTTGCTAAGTTTATTATCCGCATTAAAATTAGAATGAATATTTGGAAAGAGGCAAGATTGCTTCACAAAAATACTGGACTGGGGGGATTAGAAACTAATGGTGCCCCTGACCCTGAGGAATTTGGTTCATGTGGTCTTGCGGGGGGTGTTTCATTGAATGGAATAAGGAGCAATGATCTTTTGATGGCAGCTGTGGAGGCTGTTAGACGTATGCATTATCGTTCAGGGGTGAATTTGGATGATAATGGTGAGGTGATGGGCGCTGACGGAGCTGGTGTTTTGATGGATATTGATCGAGAAGCCTGGGGAGAGATGTTAACTGATCAACAAAGAAGGGGGAATCCTGATTGGGAAGAAAGATTGAATGTGGGGATGTTTCAGTTTGAAGATAGTAACTTGGTTGGTGGAACAAGGGCACAAATTGAGGCTATTATGCATCGCTATGGTATGCAGCCATTAGGTTGGAGAAAAGTTGAGGTTGCTAAAGGAGTAGTGAATGAGAAAAGAGAAGCAAGAATGCCAGAATATGGGCAGTTATTATTTTTGACTGGGGAGGGAGATAGTCCTGTTGATGCTGCTAAGAGAATCTATACTGCCGCTAGGAGGATTGATCAAAAAATGAGGCATGTTAGAATTGGATCACTTGCTCCGGGGCAGGTTGTTTATAAAGCGGTGGTTACTGGAGATGAGCTTGGAAGACTATTTCCTGATTTTGAGCACTTAGAGGCGTCGAGAGTTATTGGACATGGTCGATTTTCTACTAATGTAGCAACTTCACATGAGTTGGCTCAGCCATTTGGTTATCTTGGCCATAATGGTGAAATTAATACTCATATTGCTGTGAAAAGGGCTTTGTATGACCTTGGGCAGAAGTTTGGATTTACCAATGAAGTATTAATGGCAGGTGGTAGTGATTCGGCACATTTGAATGATGCAGTAGGATTTATGTTGGCCAACGGAGTATCTTTGCCTGAGGCTATGATGAGATTGATGCCCCCAGCTTTGGCTAAATTGTCTGGCGATTCTCGAAAGTTTTTTGAGGCTTCAAAAAGAGCAATGGGTACTTTTGGTACTTGGGAGGGACCAGCTGCTGTTTTGTCTTTTGATGAGCAGCATTTTAATGCTCGTGTTGATAAGCAAGGGTTTAGGCCGATGAGCTGGGCAGAAATTTTAACTAATGGTGATCGTTGGATGACTTTTGGCAGTGAGAAGGGCGTCTTTGATGCGCCATTCGATGAGATTGTACGTACTGGTCAGTTGTCCGCAGGTGAAAGTTTGGTCGTTAAGCTTGTTAATGGGGAAGTCCTTGTGGGTAATCAAGTGATCGACCATGTGATGGAGAGCAGTGGTTTGAATTGGGAGGAGCTTACTGAAAATGGACTACTTGTGCCTTCTAGTTATGCTAAAAAAGCCCCTACTGTTAAACCTTTAAAATTGTCTGCAAGAGAGGTTAAAGGGAATGAGAATTTGATGGCAGAAATGGCAGGTTATGGTTGGACTTTTGAAGATCTTAAGCATGCTGTTGAAAGAATCAATGCTGGTAAACCGGTGATTTATTCGATGGGGATTCATCGACCTTTGGGGATTTTGGATCCAAAATTGTCGAGTATTTATGATCTTTTTTTACAAAAAGCTGCGATTATAACTAATCCACCGATTGATCCACTTGGAGAGCCAGACGTAATTGAGGCTCAAGTTTCTTTAGGCGGAATGCCACATATAGATGCAACTTCTAAGGAATATGATCCGATTTATCCTCAGTGGAATTTAGATTCAGCTATTATTCCTGTTGATGATCTTGATGAGATTATTCGAGCTTCTGATGAGTCACGGATTAATCTAAAAATAGAGGCTCCGAGAGTTTGGAAGATAGATGCAACTTACGATGGAGATGACCTTGGTGGATTTGAAGAGAGAATTGATGCAATTAGCCAATCGGTAATTGATGCTGCTAAAAATCAGAATGGTGATGCACCAGCGATTATCGTTTTTTCTGATCGTGCAGCTTTTTCTGAGGGGACTGATGGTATGAAGTTACCGATTCCTCCGGTTTTAATTTTACTTAAGGCTAGAACTGCTTTGGCCAAAGAGGGGTTGAGTCGGGATGTTAGTTTGGTTTGTGATACTGGTACCGTGAGGCATGGTCATGATGCTGGTGTTTTGATTGCTCATGGCGCTGAGGGGGTTTGTCCTTTTGTCTTGGATAGAATAGCTAAAATGTCGAATGATCCTAAGCAAGCTTTACATAATTTATATACTGCTGAAAATAAAGAGTTAGTGAAGATGATGGCAAAATTGGGAATCTCTTCTTCTCTGGGAGTGGAAAATGGTTTCTGGTTTTCGGCCGTTGGAATAGCTCCAGAGGTAGTAAGATTTGGTGGGGCAAAGACAACTTCTAAAATTAGAGGACTTGATAGTGGAGGAATATTTAGAAATCTTGTTTTAACTCAGGGGCAACGGTTTAAAGAATATGGACAATGGATGGAAGAAACTTCTGAAAGGGAGCTGGATAAGCAGGGAGCCTATGTGACAGAGATTAGGAGTTTGTTTAATTTTGCCGCTTTTCCGGATCGGGTGAAGATGAAGAAATTTTTAAACGAAGAGGAGGCACCTCAATTGTATAGTAATGAGGACTTGAGTGATGAACAGTTATCTGCGATTGCATATCGGTTTGCTAGTGAACGCTTGGATGGATTGATTCTTAATTTGCGTGATTGTCTTAAGGTTAATTATCAAGTTGAAGAGGGGGCGGTGACTCCAGAGATGTTGAGTAAGGCTCCTAGTGCTGAAAGTATTTTGAAGAGAATTTTTCAATCGCATATGTCTTTAGGGGCTTTAAGTCCTGAAGCTCATGCTGGTATTGCCCGAGGGTTTAATAAGGTTGGTGCTCAGTCAGCCAGTGGTGAAGGTGGTGAGGAGCCTGAACGTTCTCGTGATGGTAGTCGGCCTTTGGATCGTTCACATGCAAGGCAGATTGGTACTGCTGGGTGGGGTGTTGATTTGAAATATCTAATGGAGGCTGATGAACTTTGTATTAAGATTGCCCAAGGTGCTAAGCCTGGTGAAGGTGGTGATTTGCCTGGTGCTAAAGTGACTGAATTTATTGCAGAGTTACGTCATGTAAAGGTAGGAACCCGTTTGATTTCTCCACCGCCTAATCATGATATTTATAGTATCGAAGATTTGAAAGCTCGTATTAGAGCATTTAGGGCTTTAAATCCAAAAGCTAATATCTCTATTAAGGTAGCTTCAATGCCAGGTTTGGGCCAGATAGCGGTTGGCGCGGTCAAGGCTGGGACAGATGTTTTAGAGGTTAGTGGTTTTGATGCCGGGACTGGTGCCGCTGGAAAGCAATCTTTAAAGTATACTGGTTTGCCGGTAGAAATAGGATTGGCGGAGGTGCACCAGGCTTTAGTTGGTGCCGGTTTGCGTCATCGGGTTCAGTTGAGAGCTGATGGTAAGATGAGTAAGCCTGAAGATTTTATTAAAATGCTAGCGATGGGGGCAGATGGAATTGGCTTAGGGACATTGGCAATGCTTTGGGTTAATTGTATTGCTTGTAAAAGTTGCCATACTAATAAATGTCCGACTGGAATTACCACTCAAAATCAGAAATTAAGAGATAAGACCTTTGTGAGAGGCGAGGAGCCGGAGGGCATTTTGCGGGCAACTCAAGATAATGTGCAGGAGTTTTTGATTGAACTAGGATCACAGGGTGTTGAGCGTGGTCTTTTGACGATGACTCGTTCGATTCAATATTTGTGTGCGCGTATGGGGATTACGGAAGAAAATTTTGATCAATTGGTGGGTAACGTGGATTTGCTTTCCCAAAAAGATACAGGCAATGAGGTGATTGATAGTTTGCAGTTGGATGCTGCTTTGTTGAGACCTGTTGGTAATTTTAATGTCATGGGTGTTGATAATTTGAGGGAATCATCGGCAGCTTTGACTCGGGATGTTATTGAATTTTCATTGGGTCAGCAATTGGTGAATGATGCTGTGATGTTTTTAAGTGGGGAGGTTGATACGTTGCGATTACGGGATAAATATGAACTTGTAAATACAGATCGAGAATTTGGAGTGCAATTGGCTGGTGAAATTTATGACAAGTTGATGAGGGTTGGGAAAATGACTAATGATAAGAGAATCACTATTGAGACGGAAGGATTTGGTGGACATGCTTATGGTTTTGCAATTAGTGATGGCATTACTTTAGAGCATGAAGGATTTTTGAATGATTCTGTGGGGCAGTATATGTCAGGAAATGCCAAAATTACCGTTGAGGCTCATGAAGATATGCCAAACCGCGAGGGGCAGGCTATATTGGGTAATCAAGCCGGTATGTGTGCGAGCGGAGGGACACTTTATTGTGGTGGAAAAGCGGGGACACGTTTTGGTGTACGCAATAGTGGAGCTGTGATGGTAGCAGAAGGAGCCTTGGATTATCCATTTGAATATATGACGTCTGGGGAAGGGATTTTGTTAGGAGATTTTCCTGGTATGATTTGTTCTAGAATGACAGGAGGGAAAGTTTTGATTTATGATCCTTCGGGTGTGCGTCGTCAGAGGATTGCTGATGAATATGTGGAGTTGGTGGAGATGGGAGATGATGATTATGAAAAACTGAAAGCAAGGTTAATAGATTTCCATTCAGATGTGGATAGTGTAGTCGCTGAAAAAATCTTAGCTGATTGGGATAATGAAAAGCAGCATTTTGCGATGATTCTTCCTAGAGATTAAATCAATTAGTCCATCATCTGGAGAATGCTGCTTTTGATGCCGTTAGCGTCTATGCCAACGTGGGCGTAGAGTTGTTCGGATTTGCCGGAAAGTTGGTATTCGCTCACTCCAAGACTTTGGATTTTGTTTGGCATGATGCCATTTTCCAAGAGGTGAGCTTTTAGCTGATTTCCTAGACCGGCATTAACATTGTGATCTTCGACAGTTAGTAGTTTGCCAGTTTTTTTAACTGATTCTGTAATTACTTCGTCAAAGTGTTTGATTGAGCTTACTGCTACTACTTCGATTGTGATTTGTGGGTGGCGTTCGGTGATCATCTCACGGGCTTTGAGGGCTTCTATCACTGTGGCGCCTGTAGCAGCGATTGTAATGGTTTCTCCTGAGCGGATAACATCGGATTTACCGTATTTGTATTCGTAATATTTGTCGTAGAATGGTGTGCCGTCCTCTTTTGTAATCATTGGGAATTTGTGGCGTCCCATTCGCACGTAAAAGTTTCCATAGTGGGAAGCGATGTAGCGGATGATGTGGTCAGTTTGATTTGGATCGGCTGGTTCGATCACCATAGTGTTGTAGAATCCGAGAAATGACGTCATGTCGTCGATGGCTTGGTGAGTTGGGCCGTCTTCTCCGACTGAAAGTCCACAGTGAGTGGCTACCATTTTGACGTTACAATAGTTGATGTCGTTAACTCGGGCTTGGTCTTTGGCACGACTGGCGATAAATGCTCCGAATGTTGAAGCAAATGGAATGAAGTTAGAGAGTGAAAGTCCTCCGGCTGCTGAAATCATGTGCTGTTCGGCGATTCCACATTCGATGTATTGTTCTGGAAGTTCTGCTGAAACAAATTTGGTCATCACAGAGCCTTTGACGTCGGCAGTTAGTGCTACTACGTTTGAATTGCGTTTTGCTAGATCTAGAAGAGCTTTTCCGTAGGCTGTGCGGCAGTCCATTACTTCGTCAGAAGGGTAGGTGATGGGGTCGCCAGCGTTGATACTTACAGGTGATAGTAACTCTGGGTAGTCGGCCTTTTTTGGATGCCATTTGATTAGGTTAGTGCGGAATTCTTCCATTAGAGCGTCTTCTTCTGGGGTTGTTGTAAGTTTTTCTAGGTCCTGAGCGATATCGTCTGGGCTTGGAGCTTTGCCGTGCCATTCTGGATTGTTGGCTTGACCGGCTGGTGACATAAAGTCAGAGCCTTCTCCCATAATACTGTGGCCGATGATAATTACTGGCTTATCAGTGATTGTTTGGGCCTCTGAAAGCGCTTTCCAGATGTCTTGATAGTCGTGGGCGTTTGCTTCAATGATGTGCCAACCGGCTCCTTTGAAGGTGCCGATAACGTCGATGTTTAGGGTGTCTTCGAGGCTCGCTGTTAATTGAACCTTATTGTAGTCTATAAAACCGATGAGATTGTTTAGTTTATGGTGTTTAGCAAAGTTGGCCATTTCGTGAACTTGACCTTCTTGGACTTCGCCATCTCCCATTACAAAATAGGCTTTTTTGTCTGTGTTTTGTTTCTTTTCGGCCATGGCAAATGAAGAAGCCACGGATACTCCGACACCAAGTGGGCCTGTGCCGTATTCGATTCCAGTGACGTGACGGGTGATATGGCCTTCGTAAATTGAACCGATCTTACGGAATGTCTCAACGGCTTCTTCTTTTGGGATGTAACCCATTTCTGCCAATGTTGAGTAGACGGCAGGGGAGATGTGACCGTTAGAAACTACTACTTTTTCACCTGTTTGACTGATGATAAAAGCGTAGATGGTAGCGATATAATCAATTGAAGAGAGTGCTCCACCAGGATGACCACTATTGGCATTCACAACCATTTGGATAATCGATTTACGAGCACCTTTTGTGAAGGCTTTTAAAAGGTCGAGGTGTTCTTGAGATAGTGGTTGAGAAAATTGTGGTAGATTCATCTTTAATTGTTTATAGCTAATTTCGCTCGAAGTTTACAACATTTAGCTACGTTCTAAAAGCTCTTTTGTGAGGACTTTAGAGCGTTCTACTCCAGGTTGGTCAAAGGCGTTGATGCCATAAAATTCCCCGAGGAAAGCTGTTGCTCCTTCAAATAGGAGAAATAACTCCCCTAAAGTTTCGGCTGAAACCTTGTCTATTTGGATTGTGATGTTTGGGCGGTCGTTTTCGGTGAGGGATTCTTCGGTGGCCTTTTTTTCGGTATTCATTAGTTTGTTGAAGCTGACACCTTCAAGATAGGTGATGGGGTTTTGGGGGATTGGGAGTTGTGGGCCCAAATCTTGGACTTCGATGAAAAGTATTAACTTGTCATTTGGGCCGTCATTGTATAACTGACTTTGGGAATGTTGATCTGTGACGCCGAGGGCGTTAACTGGAGTGATTCCGGTGTAGACTTCTTGGCCTTGGTCGTTGAGTTTTTTGCCGATTGATTCTGCAAGCAGTTGGCGGTACCAGTCAGCTAGGCGTATTAAGCGTTGGCTGTAGGGCATTATTACGTTGATGGTTTTGCCTTTTTGCTCGAGGAGGTATTGGATGGCGGCAAGTTGGAAGGGAAGATTGTCGTCGAAGTTTTCGGAAAGGAATTTGTCGCGCATTGATCTGGCTCCATCTAGGAGGCTATCGATGTCGAGGCCTATGAGGGCGGCCGGCAAGAGCCCTACTGGAGTCAATACACTAAAGCGGCCGCCCACGTTTTGCTGTATGTCAAAGGCTGGAATGCCTTCCAAATTGGCAACTTCTCTGAGGTGGCCGTTTTGGGGATCGGTGACAAATACTAAATGGTCTTTTGGCATAAGACCATGATCTTCAATGTTTTTGCGGAAGTAGTAGTACTGAGAAAGGATTTCTGGTGTACCTCCAGACTTTGTTACTACGATGAATAGTGTTTTTTGATAGTCGATTACATCGTCTAATTCTTTAAGAAAGGCTGGATCAATATTGTCTAATACGTGAAGCTTTGGAGCTTTAAATAGATGAGTGAGGCTTTGTTGTAGGCAGATTGTGCCTAGTGAGCTGCCCCCGATTCCCAAAACTACAAAGTGCTCATAGCGCGAAGCATTTTCTTGAGCGAAGGCTTTGATTCTTGTGACGGTTTCTTGATCGTCGAGAATTGAGTAAAAGCCTTGATCACGAGCGTGTATTTTTTGCAGGTAATCAGAAAGGCTTGTGGCTGTTGCTTTAATTTCTTCTGTTGTTAAGCCATGATCATTGCTGATTTTACCTAGAGTTGTGAGGTCGAGTTTGAGCATTATTTGGTGGCTTTACTTGCTTTCCAGTCAGCGAGGAATTTTTCGATTCCGCTGTCAGTTAGTGGATGTTTAACTAATTTGTCGATTACGGCTGCGGGCATTGTTGAGATGTCAGCTCCTAAAAGAGCGGCGTCGATTACGTGTCTTGGATGGCGAATTGAGGCAACGAGTACCTCTGTGTCGAATTGATAGTTGTTAAAGATATCCACGATTTCAGCGATTAGTCCCATTCCGTCTTGAGAGATATCGTCGAGACGACCGATGAATGGACTAACTAAACTAGCTCCTGCTTTAGCAGCTAGCATTGCTTGGCTGGCTGAAAAAACTAGAGTTACGTTTGTCTTGATTCCTTCTTTGGCAAACTCTGTAACTGCCATTAGTCCGTCTGGAGTCATTGGTACTTTTACGAAAATGTTTTTATGCCATTTGGCGTATTCTTTTCCTTCTTCTACCATCCCTTTAACGTCTGTGGCAATTACCTCAGAGCTGATTGGCCCATCTACTATTTCGGCAATTTCTTTGATGCGTTTTTCAAGTGATACTCCTTCTTTGGCTATTAATGAAGGGTTTGTGGTGACACCGTCAACGACACCCCAGGCATTGTATTTTTTGATCTCTTCGAGATTGGCTGTGTCTAGAAAGAATTTCATTTTTAAAAGGATTAGAATTGATTGGCCAAATACTAGCTGATTTTGATTTTGGAGGCAAAAGTTTATTGAGGAGGAAGCAGTGCTTGTTCGATACTGATTGGCCCTAGGTATCCTGCATCTAGGATCTTGCTTTCGATTACTTTGTCGTAGCCGGTAAAAATTGCTAAGCCTGTTAGTAAGAGGAGAATTCCGATTGATTTTTTGAACCAACCGTTAGGGTTACTAGCTCCTTTTAGTTTTGCGGTTACTTTTTGCCCTCCGTAACCAATTATGATCAGGAGTAAGGTAAGTCCCGTGCTGTAACTTAGGAGATTGAGAAAACCAATATAAAAGCTTTGTGGTAAGACTGTGGAAAGGATCACTAAATATGTTGGGGAGCATGTGCTAAACACGGGGCCTAGGGATGCTCCTAATAGCATTGCTCCACCAAGGCCTGATTTTTGCGTGTTTTTGTGGAGGAGGTTTTCGGATTTGTAGAGTTTGAGCTTGAATGCTACGAGGTTCCAAGTATTTGGGAAAAGCATTGTGAGGGCAAATATCGTGATGATTCCACCTGAAATTGTGGCCCAGGTAGAAGTTGGAATATCAATAAGTAGGGTAGTGGCCTTTAGAAGTAGACTGAAAATCATCACTGAGATACCTAGAGAAAGGCTGATGACTAGAGGTCGTAGTTTGTTTGATTCACCAGCTGTCCCACCTATTATCACTGGTAGAAGTGCAAGGACACAGGGTGCTAAAATTGTTAGCACCCCGGCCAGAAACGAAGGGATTAGAAAATCCATTTAGAGAGAGTTATTGATTGCGTTGATAAGCTTGTCGTTATTTGGAGCTGCTAGAGTTTGTAGATGTTTTGCTGAGGCATCTATGATAGCAAATGTTGATTGTGAGGTGATTTTGTACTGCTTTTTAAGTTCTGTTTCAGTGTCAAAATCTGTTTTAAGGATTTTAGTTCCTTTGGGGAAGGTACTGATGTCCGCTGTGATGCTGTCCTCTAATTGACGGCATGTCGGACACCAGTCTGCGTGAAAAAACAACACGAATGGTTTTTCCCCAAGTAGTTCATTGTATTTATCTTCAGAGTAGTCTAGATATTCGGGAGTATCATTTAGATAGCTTATTGTTTCTTCGTCTTCCATTATTTCGTGAACCATTTCTGCAGCATCAGTAACTTCTGTCTCACTTGGATTTTCTCCTTCTTCCAGAGTAGCTGTGGTTTCTGTCTCTTGTTGATTGGCTGTGGCGCAGCCTGAAAATATGCTTAAAATTGCGATAAATAATATAGGAAGAGCTAGCTTTAATTTATTCATTTTTGTGAATTAGTAATATTTAAATTGAGCTTATAGTAAGATGAATATTTTAGAAGTGACTTTTGTCACATTTTAGACTAGTCCTTCTTTTTTGAGGTCATTTAGGGCCCGGGTTACAGTTTCGCGACTGAGTCCTGTATGTTGGGAGAGGAGTTCGTGAGTAATTGTTTTTTTGGGAAGCAGTTTTCCAAGGAGGCTTTTTTTGTTTTTACGTTCAATTAAATCAAGATGGTGAAGGATTTTTTCTTTGGCATCAAAAAGACCGCTTTTTAACTTATTCTCATAGTCTTTAAGTCGATCTGACATGATTTTGAGTAGGCGGATCATTAGTTCTGGCTTTTGCTGAATGATTTTTTTGAAATCCTCAAGCTTAATAAAGCAGATTAGAGCGTCCTCTGTGACTTCGGCAAAATGATTGCTTGGTTCTTCTTGAAAACTGATGTTTCCGAAAATTGAACCAGGCTTTAAAACGTCTATTATAAGCCGTTTTCCGCGATGAGAGTTGTAGAGTGTCACTTCACCTTTTTTGAGTATTCCAATGCTGTCGGAAATTTCAAAAGGGGTATAAATTAGTTCTTTTTTGGCACAAATCTTAGAGGTCGCATTTTCAGCGATACTCATAATTTCTGCTTCGGAAATGCCCTCAAAAAGGTCTATTTGTTGTAGATACCAGGATGTATTTGACATGAGTGCATTATAGAGGGTTTTGGGATGGATGCAACTTGGTTGGGCGTGTTTATGCAAAATTCTCCCTAGGGAGGGATATCCAAGGATTAATGGCTTGTGTAAGCTAAATGTTTTTTTGAAAGTGGGATTGATCCCACTTTTTTTCTTGGCTGGTGGGGTGTAATAGGAGGGCGGCGCAGCGGTACCCTTGCGTTTTTCTGAAAAAGTGGTACTATTTACAACTTAAAGTGTATTTCATGAGCTCTAGAGAATCGTTACAATCGGGGAATGATCTTCATGCCGATCACGCAAAAGCGGCGGTATCTGTTGTGGATCAGTTTTTAGCTCATGAAATTGAGCCTATGGTTGAGGCTGTGAGGCTTGCTTTATATCATAGGGTGATGATTAAGGAGGCAGCCGCTCCTAGTGTTTCTGATGTTATTGAGGTGGTGAGACGTGAGGCATTAGCTCCTTTTTTGTTTGAAGCTAGAAGTTTAATACATTCTAAGGTTGATGAAGTTGATTTGATTGCTTCCACATTGTTGAAAATGGTTAACCATCGTATTAGCAATCAAATGGCTAGATTTACTATTCTTTATTTAGATATTTTGGAGGGCAAGCATAATCTAGAAGTTTTACTTGGCCCTGTTGAGCAGGAATTAATGTCACCTTTTAGAGTGGGGGATTTAGAGACTTGCCGTCCATCTTTAGGTGGCTTTATTTCCTCTTTGGGATTTGTGGTTCCTGATAATATTGAGTTGGATTTTGTTTTTCCGTCAAATAGAGTTTTGATGGATTTTAATGGCGGTATGTTGAGCGAGGTTTTACTGGAGTTGGTTAGCAATGCTGTTTATGCAATGTCTGATGGTGGGAAAATTACGGTTTCTTTGAGAGAGCTAGGGGATAGAATTTTATTGGGAGTTAAGGATACTGGTAAAGGTATTGCACCTGGGAATTTGGTGAAAGTTTTTGATAAATCTTTCACTAAGAGGGATGGCGGTACAGGGCAGGGACTTTTTTATGTAAAAACTTGCATGGAGAATTTTTTGAATGGAAAAGTCTCAGTTGAAAGTGAGCTTGGGAAAGGAACAGAATTTACTTTGTCATTTCCGAAAGAAGCTACTTAGTTGGGTTAAATTACTGATGCCCAAAATGGCAGCGTTATAACTGAGAGGATTGTACTTAAGACTATTGAACGGGCAATAAATACTTTATTTAGTTTGTATTTGTCAGCTAAGGCAAAGGGAGTAATGGCTAAAGGCATTGCTGCTTCAATGATTGAAACTGAAAAATCTGATGGAGCGTGTCCGAAAAGCTTTGTTCCAAAATAAAATCCTGCTGGCAAAACAAGTAATGTAAAAAGGGAAAATATTAGCACTGGTATCCATTTTGAAAGTTTACCAATTTGTAGCGTGCCCATAAAAAGGCCTATGACTACTAGTACGATTGGAGTTACTGAGGCGCTGATCATGTCTAATGATCTTACAAGAATAGAAGGCATGGTGATTTGTAAACTTCCGACTATTAGTCCTAAAATTACAGATAAAAGTAGGGGGTTTTTTGTAAAATTTGTTAGCATGTTTTTAAGGACATCTTTTTTGTTTTTTCTAACAGAATAATCTAGATAACCAATGCCAATTGTGAATAGCCAAAATAAATAAATGGCAATGATTAAACTAACTTTTGGTAATATTTCTACCCCTGCTACTTGGCTTAGTACAGGGATGCCAAGGTATGCTATGTTTCCGAAAACAAAACATATAAATAGTGTTAAAAACATTTGCTTTTTGAGACGTAAAAGTTTTCCTACTGCTATGGCTAGTATAAAACTAAGAAGCAGGAATATGGAATTACTGATGATCAATGGTGCTTCTGCAGTGAAAGAAAAAGAGGCTTTTGCTAGTACTGAAAAAATTAATACTGGTAGTCCAATGTTAAGGACGAAGTCATTTAATACTTTTCCCCAATCGTCTCCTATGTTTCTAGTTTTTTGGAGAATGGCACTGGCAAAAATTATTAGAAAGAGGGGAGCGATTGCACTTAATATTTGGATCATGTTACTTAATGGTTAGAGGTTTGCGAAGCTTTTTTAGCTCGGGATTGAAGAATGAATTGGGTGAAGGTCGGGCTATTCTTTTTTTAACTGGCCTTTCATTTTCTGGGTTTTTATTTGCGGGAATGTCTGCTTCTGGAGCAACTGTTTGTTGGCAAGTGATTCGGCCACCATCTAGGTCATAATCCATTTTGAGCCAACTAAAATTTAGGCTGTTGGCTTCTTCACAGAAATCATCTTTTTCTAATTCATATTCTACACCGAGTACTGCTTTGTTTTGCTTAATGAGCGTTGATAATATATCACATTCTTCATAGGTGAAACATTCTTCGTTAATGGCAAAATCAAAGTGGTCGACCAAATCCTTCACTTGATCCAAGTCGTTTTTAAGGGCGATTGAAAGGTCTCTTTTGTGGGCTTGTTGGGCAAGCCATTTGTTGTAATCAAGTTGGTGGTTGTAGGTTAGGTTAAATCCTGTGTTGTTTTGGTAGCCATCTATGTTGTCTGGTTCAACACCGTCGCAATTTTTTTGTACGGCAAGATCGAGGCGTGCTTCCATAATCTCTGAAAATTCAGAGTAGTTGGAAATGTCTAACCATTTTTCATCGGGCCAACCATCTAATGTTTTGCCGCGCACAGCTTTTGGAAAGTCTTTGGCATCATCTCGATAATTTTCCCAACTACCTGCAGAAAAGTAACATATTACGGTTATATTTTTATTGTGAAGCTTATCAATCACTGCTTGTGGTGACTCAAATAAGTCGATGTCATAGAGATCTACGTCGTAGGTGGTATTGATCTGACCAGATAGTTGCCATTGCCAGGTGGTGTTTGGCTTTGGAGTTGTCCACCCACTAAAAATTAGCAACGCTATGATCAGAGTTGGGAATATTGTTTTTTTCATTGAGTTAAATAAAGTGAGTTTCAATTAGGGTGCGGATTGCCTGATTGATTCCTTGGTGTAATTTTTGTTGGGCGACCTTGTCTGTCTCTTTTGAAAGAGGATTAAAGATCAGGTTTAGGTCATATTCTAAAATTATTGCATGAATTTCGCAGTCTGGTAGTGCTGGTTTGATTTTTTCTTGGACAAATTTTATTAATGAGCTGCCTTTGTATACGGTATTCATTGCTACTGTTATTTCGGGGATTTCTTGTTCAAGTGCTTGTTGAAAAGCGTTGATTACCTCCGGGGAGCTTGTGATAGGTATTTCGGTTTGGTTGCCACTTTTGTCACCAAAATTACCTATGGTTATTGGTGGTAAATAACGCCCTTTGTTTGCAGGATGATCCGTAGCAGTATTGTGGTGGTCGAGAAAGAATATTTTTTTGACACCTTTTTTACTTAGTTTTATGAAGCTTTCTTTTATTGCTTCTCTATATGGTTTCCAATATTTTTCCATAAATTCTTTTTGCTCCTCCTTTGTTAATTGTTTTTTATCTTTCCAAACTTTGCGATCATAAAAATCTCTTTTTCTAAAGATGTCGCTGGCATTTTTGTCCCTGTTTAAATCTCCTAGAATACGATGGTTTTTTGATTTGTGAATTGCAAAGGCTTCAGGATAGAAGCAGGTCTCATCCGTAAAGGGGTCGTGCATTTGCCAAATCTCAAAGTCAGAAAGTGCTATGCGGTTTTTAAATTTTGTTGGAATTGTGCCACATGTGTGTGGCGCGCTAATTATTATGGGGTGTTTTTGCATTATTTTTGTTTGATGAATTCTATTATTTTTTTGGCTACGTCTATGCCAGTTGCTGTTGAAAAAGCTTTGAATTCTGGGCATCTGTTTATCTCGAGAATGTAGTGCTCTCCAGTTTTGGTTTTGGCGACATCAACGCCGCCAATGTCGATTCCTTGGGTTTGGCACAAATTGACGGCCTCATCTAGGAATTTTTGTGGGAGTTCTACGGAATTAAATTCTGCTCCAGCTGCGTAGTTGGCGATTTGTTTTCCTGGGGCTGCTTTTTTTTCGACAGCACCAAGCGCTTTGTCTCCTACGACGAAGATTCTGTATTCGGACTGAATTTCTAAAAATTTTTGCACTAGTAAATTTTCTTCAGTATCAGCAATTTCTTTTTCTAGTGATTCTAGGTCTTGATGAATGATAATTCCTTCTCCATGTCGTCCTGTTACTGGTTTGGAGATTAGAGGGAAGGCCAGCTCCTTATGCGAAACCTCATCATCTTTTTGCACTAAGAATGAACCGCTTGGGTGTGGGAAAATTTGGGATTCTATTGTTGCTAGAAAAATTTCTTTATTAAGGTTTGTGGAGATTGATTGGAAGGTGTCAGTAAAAATAAATCCACGCTTTTTGAGAATCTCTACAAATGCTACAAGTTTTTCAAAATTGCCTCGTGAACGGCGGATGATAAATTTTTCATCGCCTAAAAAATCATCAAAAATGTCTTTGCCCTCTTTGACAAATTTTGTTTTTTTTCCAATTTGGACTTCAAGATCGCCGAGTAATATAAATTTACTGTTTGGGTAACTTGAGAGAAGCCATTCTTCCTCTTGCTTGAAATCTGAGCCGATAATGATGATTTTGGGATTGTTCATTGCACTCATTGTAATTAGAATGTGGGTAGGTTTCAATCACTAAGATAAAGAAATATGAAAAAGCATCCGATAATTGTTTCGATTCCACATGCCTCTTTGTTTGTGCCCAAGGATATTAAGGATTCAATGTTGATTGGTGAGCGAGATATTATGACTCACTCTGATTTATATACCGATCAGATTTATGATGTAAAAAATGCTCATGTTGTGAAGGCAAAAATTTCGAGATTAGTGGTTGATGTTAATCGGGCGCCTGATGATATAGAGACGGAATGTCGCTTGCAGGTTGATGGTGTAGTAGTGCGGACAACGCCTGATGGTAAGGTAGTTTATGACTCTCCCCCAAGTATTGAATCTATCTGTAGCCGGATTGAGAAATATCATGATTCTTTTCATGATTATCTTGAAGCACAAATTGTGGCTTCTGGGGCTAAGTTTTTTATTGACGCGCATTCAATGTGGTCTGTTGGGCCAAGTGCTTTGAAAGATGCTGGAGAACCTCGAGCGGAGATTTGTTTGGGTAATCGTGACTATACAAGCTGTAGTCGTCAGGAGACTCATTTTGTGAAACACTTTTTTGAGTCTCATGGCTTTACTGTGGCGATAAATGTGCCATATAGCGGGAAATATATATTGGGTTATCACTGTCATAGGCGACAACTCCCAGGTATTCAGATTGAATTTAATCGGGCTTTATATTTGAATGAAAAAACATTAGCACCTAAGAAAAAAGTGATAAAACAGTTTAATTCTTTGATTCAAGAGCTTGTGGAGGAATTGGCGGAGAGGTTTTAGTTGAGATTTTTTCTATTTTTGCGCGAATAGGTAAGTGAATTTCTGCATGCAACAATAAAATCAGGGCCTGGGCTAATTACTGCTAATAAATGGATGATTGTTACTGTCCCTATGAGTGCTAAGTATTCCATGTAGTGATTTTACTGGCCAATTTGCGAGATGCGTGAAGCGAAGAACCGGTTATACTTTGTTAAGTGATGATGGTTAAAAGTTTACTCTCTTCCACCATCGATATATTTTTGTATATAGTTCCTTCACTCTCTTTAAATATTTTTCTTTGCCAAAGAATCCTGCTACTAAGATTAGTGGTGTTGCTAATATTAAAGTTATTGGAAGAATAATAAAGTTGATTAAAATTTGCAATATTATATCTGCCATATTTGATGGTGTTTAATGAATTGATTAACTATTTTCAGCTAACGTCCGCGTATATCT